>SCPN01001530.1_pt1 | contig 116208 bp, 142 predicted proteins | sample 6106831 | NCBI WGS metagenome assembly SCPN01 (sample SAMN10720447, study PRJNA508395) | human gut metagenome | isolation source: Participant 1, 0 month | reverse complement strand
TATATCGTCGGTACAGATAGTGCCTCTATTCGTAATGATTGCAACAACGGCTTATTTTAGCTAACTGGTATAAAATAGCTTTGTCGCAAAAGCGTCCATGAACCTCCATTTTGAATGAGGTAAATATGGATTTTGTCGCCCTTGAACATTTCCCCAAGGTAGATGTTAGCTTGTAATAGTTTCCGTTGTTTCCATATTTACACTGTTTAACGCAGCAAGAAATTTCTTTGCTTATAGTTTTCGCTGTTAAGATTCGAGGAAACCGTAACAACAAAAGCATATGTAACACCAGATTTCAAGAAATTATTAGTATCCCAATTTACTGTTCCTTGCTGCAGTTGAATCAACGATTATTGGTTTTCTGTTTTCTAAAACAGTGTTGGTTTTTGCAAGATTCGTATTCGTGGTCGTTATTTTGAATTTGCTTTTGTCAAATTGCTACTTAGTTCAGAATCCCTCCTTTTACTGGTTGGATAAAGTTGTTATATATGCGCATAGCAAAACACCTTCGACTAATGCTGTAAATAAATAAGTTATTATTTACTTATGCGCTTAAATATTTAAAGTGATGATACCGTACACCTTCCTGATTCACTGTACAATATCGCATGGTTGTCTCTGACTTTGCGTGTCCCGCAAATATCATAGCCTCCTGCAGAGGCATTCCGCGGTTCAATGCATTTGTCAGAGCCGTCCTCCGGAATCGATGCGGATGCGCATTTTCTACGCCCGCCTCTCTCCGATCCGCCGGATGATATCCTCAATTCCTGTTTTCGTCAGCCGGCTATTCGGTTTCTTGCTTCCGACAAATAGCGCCGGATCATTGTCTTTTCTGCTTTGATATTCTTTCAGATACATGTTGGTTCGTTCATTGATGTACACCGTCCTTTCTTTCGCTCCTTTTCCATACACGATCAGCTCTTTATTCGCATACCGGATATCTTCCCTGTTAATCTCTGCAAGCTCCGATACTCTGACCGCTGTGCTATATAGGAATTCTAGTAACGCTTTATCCCGGAGACTGCTGCATTTACGCAGCATCCGCTCCCGTTCTTCATCAGTATATGGTTTTCGGATCTTCTTTTCTACTTTGATAGATTCCACCAGCACCATCGGATTTCTCCGAATCCGGTCACGATCTCGCAGCCATCCGAAGAAGCTGCTATACACTGCCCGGACATTCTTTAGTGTCTGGTTTGCTACCTTGCGGATCATTTTATAAGTCCGCATGAATCCAGAGATATCTCCTGAATCTATATTCTTCACTGGCTTATTGATATAGGTCAGTAACCGAACCAGTTCATACCGATATTGCTTCACTGTTCTTTGATGCTTTTCTTCCAATGCTTTACTCATCAGAAACTCTTCCAGATCCACTTCCCAGCTCCTGTCTACAACCTGCAGGTCCGTTTCCTGGATTACTCTGCACCCGGTAAATGTCATCTGTAGCACTTCTTAGCTCCCGCAGCTGTACTTCATCAAGAATCAGCTGCATTCTTCGCAATACATCCATTATTTTGCTTCCATACGTTGCTCCTTTTGTTGCTTTCATATAGCAACTGGCGTACTGAATTAAGTAGCAATTTATATAAGTCTAATAGATTCACCAAACAAAAAGCATTTGTATACGATTCCCTAAAAATAGGATTCAAATATGTGCCGGAACAATTCACGTATATGCCTCATTGCAAAAAAATGGCACTGGATATACGGGTGTAAGTACCAAAATAGAACAATCAACATTTCCAAAACCATTTAAATTTTAAGAGGTTGTACTAATAACTCAAAATAGTGACGATTGGGTTATGATTCTTGGAAAAACCACAACCTTGAATGGAATCCCCCAACTTCGATTAGGATATTTTGCAGCATATACAAATAAAGCTTTTTATATGGACTATATTGCAATCGGAACATATTAGAATTATTTCCATTTTCCGATTATAAGCATATCAGCTTGTACATAACACATTCCTTGCTTTGGACTGTATGCTGTAAGCTTGTACCCGGTTGCAGTCACTTCGGTAACTCCAAGACCATACAGTTCGTTAGTCTTTGCCGGAGATACTATAATTAAAGGAGCTTCCTTGAATGCTACTGGAAAACCAACCGCAGCATTAGAAGCAAAATACCAGTTATACCAACTGGTTGCAAGATTGGTATTCCAAGTATATTTACCCACATAACCATGTCGCCGTTGAATATTTTGTAGTAATTAGCATATTTATTCCATTGTTCTACGGATTGGAAAAATCAGATTTACTTGTTCATGATTGCAATATTATTATTTGCTTTTGTCAAATCTGCTTTTACATTTAATAAATTGCTACTTAATCCAGAAAGTCCATCCGTCACACTCAACAAACTCTTCACTTCTGTAACATTGATTCCATCATAATGCACTTCAAAAGCCGGGCATTCATCCACAAGATCTCCATTTTGCAAATTTCCCGAAGTGTATGCCGGCACTGCCGGATTACTTGCAACCGGTTCTCCCTGGATTACCTTCCAACTACAGTTTCAACCTCTGTCTCTGCATTTTGGTATACCGATTTACAATAAGATCAATCCTTTTCATTCTGACTTCCATTTGTCAGTGTAACTCCTCATCATAAGTACCAATATCCACGCAAGCTATACAGCCGTGATGCGCCATCATCCCACTTCGGATTTTCAGCAGATTATTACTGCTAAGTTCCGGCTTCAGATTCTCCGCTTGTTATAATATAACTCCCTGCCCGAGAATCCCTCCAGCATCTGCCGGAACTGCTGCGAAGTCACATGTGGTGATCCGGTTCTTCCAGATACAATTTTCATTCTTCATCTTCTCCTTCCAATTTATAAGTAATTGATTCCACATCATTCGTAATCTCGTAAATGATTTTGATTGGTTTTGACATATACATCCTGGTCAGGTAATCCTGGCCACCGACAATATCTCCAATCCCAACCTCGATGCCGCTTTGCAACATCCATCTGAAATGTCTTTTATTCATCAGCTTCCTGCAATTGCTCCATGGACGTTTTCTCCAGCTCCTGCTGTTTCTGTGCTCGTATTTTCGTACACTGCTGGAGATCTCATTCAGTCCTTTGTAATACTGCGTTCTTTCCAATGCTTCCATCTTCAAGCATACAGATGGAATATGTTCCTCTCCTGCATTCTTTTCCAGTTACAACCAGATGATTTTACGCCATTTTGTTTATCATCCATCGTGAAATTCAGTCGACTGTCCTGTGATAATTCAATCTGCGCAGAATAATCAAAGTAATCGGAACCTGCTTCCAACCAGAATATAACATGGTTCATCCTGTTCTTTGATCAACCGATCTGCAGGCGGTATCAACACTTTTCAGCATTTTGGTAAGACCTTCCAGTAATGTGCAGTACCGGTCAAATTGAAAATCTTTACAGATATACCCGTATCTTCTGATGAAACTCTGAATAATCCATCAAACTCCTGGCCTGATCAGTGTTTCTTTTCATTACCCGATTCAGTTCTCCGGATACTGTTTTATAATCCGATCCGGCAGGCGGTTCGATCACCTTATACTGCAGTCTTCCCCGCCATGTGATTCCCTTCAGCTCCACATAATCCAGTTGTTGTATCTGTCAGCACCTCCGATAATGCCTCCATATTCTGTCTCCGTAATATAGACATAGCTTGAAAAGGTCAGCTCCGGATATACCAGTTCGACTTGCAATCTGTACAGAAAATTGTACTCGCCATTCGTATCCACTCGCGATATTTGAGTCCAAAATCGCTCCCTGCCTCTTCCATCACTATCTGCAAGAATTATGTCCTTTACCACGGCGGCTCCTCCTGTTCAAAAAATAAAGTCAGGTCAAATCCATAATCCCCGGACCAGTTAATATTTAAAAGCCCGGATGGTATTCTCTCGAAAACAGTTTGTTTCTGTGCTCTCTGATTAAATAAATTTTGTACCGTTCCATTCGTCAAATACCTTCGATCGTTCTTCTCTGGCTATCTATGATCAGATATTCCCTGCTTCAAGCGTTACGAAAACTCATAAGGATAATCGTTGATCAGAATCTTCGATTTACATGGTCCGTAAATGATCATCCGGTACTCGCTTGAAATGATGTGATCAACATTCCATGCTGCGACCTCTTTTTTCTCCGGCAAAATCAAACGGATAGTCATACTGAAAGTCGATTCCGGATGCTGCCGTTTCTTCCAATTGTGGAAAAAACTGTCTTGTCGCTTCTACTACCCATACAAGCTCCGGAGCCTGGAAGGTGATCTCCGCTTCTGAATACACATATCCCTTCCATCCTTCTTTCGCTGACTTCAACACCTTGCATCTTAAATATGCACCATTCACGTACAGTTTCCCGTAGGTATCATTTTCTGCATCAACTGCAATGATCCGGTATAAGTGCTCCATATTCGCCTGGAATTCTTCCCGCTTTCCAAACACATCAATCGTCACTTTTTTTTCATATCCGTCCGAAGACTCTGACCAGTCCGCATCGAACCAGTCAGTCTTCGTTGTACGAAAAGGAGCTTTCAAAAGATTCAGCTTTTCGCCGTTCATATTTTCATAATACACAATCATACCTGTGGCACTGCTCCTTTCGGTAATGGTCTGTCTATCCGTTTCGTATCCAGGAATACCGGCTTATTGCCATTTTCTTTTGCAATCTTCCTCTGGATACGTTCAAATCTGTCGTAATCAAATCCTTGATCCTTAAAGATCGGATTATTCTTTATTCCGCCTACCGTTTTATCTGGATTAACGGATGTCGTAAGCTGTACACTTCTCTGCAGGCTCTGAACTGCTTTTTGTACTCCGGCATTCATGGATCCAACCGGAATATTCTTCTCAAATCCGATTCCCATACCAAGAGCCATCATCTTACCAACCTGGTCCCGGAATACTCTCGATGGAGAATGAATACCAAGTTTTGACTTGATTGCATCTAATGCGCTACTTGCCGCAGATGTTGCCGCGCTGATCAGGCTTCCTACCGCACTGGATATACCACTTGCAATGCCGGAAATGATATTCATACCAACACTGCCCCAGTTTACGCTGGTAAATGCATTCTTGATCTGGCTGATCATGGATGGAATCTTACCAAGTAATGCCGGAATGCCCTGAACCAGTCCGACTGCGAGCTGTGTGATGATCTTCACACCAGTCTGTATAATCTTCGGCAGGTTCGTAATAATCGTAGATGCCAGCTTTCCGATGATAACCGGTGCTTTCGCTGCCACCTGTGGAATCGCATTTGCAATTCCCTGTGCCAAGCCTTCCATTAACTGTAATCCGGAAGTTATTAACTGCGGAAGATTACTGATCAGCGACTCAACCAGAGTCAGGATCATCTGTACCGCTACCGGAATTAACTGCGGAAGTTGTGCGCCCAGGCTACTTACCAGAGTTGCTATGATGCTTGCGCCTACGGAAATGAGCGATGGTAAATTTGCCGTAATCGCATTCATCAATCCCAAGATCAGGGTTGCACCTGATGAAATCAGTCCCGGAAGTGCTGCTGTGATTCCTGCTCCAAAGTTAGATATGATCTCCGGTCCTTTGGTCTGCGCCAGAAGCAAGATCTGGTCAATCTGTGTACCAAACTGACTGTATACCAGTCCAAGACCGGCTACCACAACGGCTACAACTGCACCGAAATTCATCAACCCTGCAAATGACGGAATAAAGCCGGCTACTGTTCCAAGAACTCCCTGCAAAGCAGAACCAATCTGTCCGCCCCATGCTCCCAGATAACCGGCAGTATCTCCAAGTAGTGAAAACGCGCTTGTAATTCTGGGGATTTTTGATGCGATTGCAGAACCGATTTTGCCGACTGCCCCACCGATTTTTCCCGGAACACTGGAAACAACCTTGCCGATTTTTCCGACAGTAGCTGACAATTTCGGAGTCAGTACCTGAAATGGTCCCGTAACTGCACTGCCGAGTCCTTTCAGGCTACCCGTAAAATCTTTCCGGAAATTTGCGGCCGATTTTGTTGCACTTTTGAATCCCTTCGGAAGCTTTCCAAGTTCAGATAAAACACCAGTTGTAAGTCCACTGAATCCGGATACGGCTGACTGTACATTACCGATCTGTGATCCGAATAATGAGATCGCCGGTCCAGCTCCTGCAAGCACTGCTGCAGTCTTGCCAAGATTCATGAGCTCATCCGTGCTCATATTCTGCAGCTTATCGGCTAACTTTCCAACACTATCCGTAAATCCCTTTAGTTGCGGAACTGCATCTCCAATTTTTCCGGATAAAGATTCCACCACATCCATTCCGGTCTTTCCCAGACGCGGAATCATTTGGCCAAGATTATTTAAGATGTTCTTTGCCGCTGTCCAGAATGTATCAACCAAATCATTCGCACTTATTACGCCAGCTTCAAAATTCTCCCAGGCGGCTTTTGCAGAATTGACAGAACCTTCAATTGTTGTGGATGCTTCTTTTGCAGAAGTCCCTGTGATTCCAAGATTTTGCTGGACTTTGTGAATCGCCTGAATCATCTGATCAAACGTTATATTATCCAGATCTTCTATCTTTTCGTTTAAGATACCAGAATCATTGATCAATCGGATCATTTCCGACTGCGTACCACCATAACCTAATTTAAGGTTATCCAGCATCGTATAATTCTGCTTTGCAAAACCTTGATAGGCATTCTGGATATCCTGCATATTCGTACCCATCTTATTGGCATTATCTGCCATATCAATGATCGCCATATCTGCTATCTCTGCAGCCTTTGCAGTATCTCCGCCTAAGCCCTGTAGTAATGATGCTGAAAAGCTTGTAACCGTTGACATGTAATCATTAGCAGAAAGCTGTGCTGTTTTGAACGCATTGTTTGCGTTTCTGATCACTGTCTTGGCACTATCTTTAAATAATGTCTCTACACCACCGATCTGCTGCTCCATATTGGCGACTACACCAAGAGAAGACTTTACAATCGCCGCCGCTCCAGCTCCTACAGCTGCAACAGCTCCGGTCATTGCCTTGCTGACTACAGATAAGCCACTTTTTCCAAGACTTCCAAGCTTATTTATGCCTTCATTGAACCCACTCTCATTGATTTTGGTATCAAAATTCAAATATCCATCTGCCATACTATCATCCTTTCTGATAGCACGGCTCAGGGGCTCACAAGTGCTTAATTCTTAATTTTTATCTCCACCTCCCGTCGGCATTTGCGACATTTTACATACAGTCCGCTGCACACTGCAGTATCTGCGTAAACAAGCAGATGCTGACCGCAGTACGGACACGGATACCACTCACGCCGTGTCGGTATTTTAATTTCCATCATGAGAACATATCTCCAATCTCATAATCATCAAGCTTTCGCTGTTTCTTTTTCAGCGCAACAGCTCTCTGGATCTTCTTAATCCGTTTACGTTCGTCCTTATCCCGGATTGTTCCAGGATCAATCGAACGATACATAATCCGTTGTTTAATCTCGGTATCATCCGGCAGCCAGTCAAACAAGCTCCGGAACTCCCACCAGTGCATATAATCAATCTGCTGCAGGTCAATTCCGTATGCCTCCCGGAATGCTGCATAAATGCAGCCGGCATCTTCCGAAAAAGAAAATACCGGCTTCCCACTTTTCTGCTGCCCTTCCTCTTCATCTTCCAGATCATCCTGGTACATCCTTTTGCACATCAGGAAATCTCCGAGTGCATATATTGCAGCTTCAATATCTTCCGGAACCTGATCCAGATACCACTGCAACAGAAGTCCACATTTGATCCGCCACGGAACCGAGTCGTCTTCAACCAGCTCCGTAAAACGGATCCATTCACGGAAATCTGTCACGATCGGGTAGTACTCCCCGTTCACCTTGACTTCTTCCGGAAACTGCTCATATAAAATATTCATGCTCTGCTACCTTCCGGTATTGGAATATTTTCCCTTACCATACTGTTTCTGGTAGTTTCTTCTCTGCTGACGGTTTCCATTTGGCTGTGGCTGCGGATGCGGGAACTGCTGCGTTGTATTCTGGTTTGGCATATACTTATTGTATTTGCTGTCCAGTGCATTTGCTTCTGCTGTTTCAAAGTCTAACAATGATTCAGCCGCTTCGTTACACAGCTTGATGCTGTTCTTTCCGCAAAGGATCCGCTCCCCTGCTCCCTCGCCAAACAGGGTATCGAAGAACACATAAAAACACGCGCACTGCGCGCGGATGATATCACTCTGCTTTCCGGTTATGGGAACCTTTTTCCCTGCTTCAAACATTTCTGCTTTTGCTTCCTCTAACACATCTAAAAAATCCGCATCTGTGAAATCCACTTCTGCTTCAAAATTTCCAAATTTCCAAAGGCTCATAGGCTCACTCTCCCATTTCTTCTTTATTCTCCGCCATCAGTGAATGTACAGGTCTTCCATCCGTCTGTGGTGGTTGCAGTACCCTTTGTGATTTCTCCGGCCGCTTTAAAGCTGCCTTTGTAAATCAGGGCATCCGTACCGTCCCCTTCTGTGTCCGGAATTACACTCCATGTTCTCTTTCGTGCGGTACAAGTTGTTTCCGATGTCTTCTGCTCAAACAAATCTACCACCACAATATCAACCTGTGCTTCTGTTCCGAGAATCTCATCATCGGTAATTGCTGCAATCTTTTCATGTACCGGATCATTGGTATACCGGTCAAATTCGTAATCGATTGCCGGCGCATAACCGACTACGTCACTTCTTTCAGACGCCTCATCCACATATTGCCGGCTGTACTCTGTCGAGTTCTTTCCATCCGACAGCGATGTAAATCCCGTCATTCTGGTAAATGTTTTTCCTGATCCGTCAGCATCCATAAAAGCCACTCTCTTATGTCTGCCAACTAACATTTTTTCACTTGCCATTTCTTCACACTCCTTACTTATAAATCAATCTGCATATCATCTGATACCGTCCCAGATCAGCCTCTGTACTAAATAAATAGCCGGACTGCAGCACTTCAACTTTTATAGCATCGTGCCCGTCCAGCTCTGGAACAATATCATTCAAGTTATTCTGTTCTGTCCACTCTTCAAAGTTCTGATAAAAACCACTGTTGGCAATACCCGTTCTGGCGTCCCCATCATAGGCTTCCTTACTTGTCAGAGCGAACTGGAACTGCTTCAGGCAGCCCCCATCCACATATCTCTTATAGATAGGATCTACGCCGATTGGATCAATGGAATATTCCATTCCATCACCAAGATAATCAATATTAATCTTCCGGTCATCGATATCTGGATAAGTCCTTACATACTCCCGAATACTATCAATAATCGGTTTCCGTTTACTGTCCGGCAAGTTTCTCAGCTCCTTCCCTTATGGCATCTTTATGGCTCGCTTTCATTGTTTCAAACCATCTTGCCTTAGTTTTATGCTCATAATACTGCCGGCGGGCATACGGGGCAAGATATTCAATGGATCCGGAACCGATCACTGTACCAAGTGTCCCAGACTTAATCAGCATCCCGGTTCTTCTCGGTGTCAATGGATTCATGTAGCGTAGACACTCGGAATCCACAAATGCCTGCGCCCTTGAAAATCCCTCCGCTTTTTTCTGTGCGAATCCCGGAGCCCATTCCAGCCGTGCTGTGGTAGAACCATTCTTACCAGTCACTGTAAATACGCTGCCTCTCGGAGTTGTGATCCGGAATTCTTTCTTTCCTACCATCTTACTCGCCTCCGATCCGCCAGTGCGGAGTCGTACCAAACCGGTTGTCCGACCAGCTTGTCACCTTGCAGTGCTTCTGGAACACGGCTTTCAGATCTGCAGGTCTTTCAATCGCAATCTGACACTCTCCCAGGACAATCTGATCATCATTCTGTATGGTCCAGTATCCATAACCTCCACAGCAGGCGAACTGATCCGGCGGAAGATACTGCCCTGCTTCCGGAATATCCGCGGGAATCCGGATTTTGTAAACCTCCGCACCTTTCAGTCCATTATCCGTAACTGCTGTCTTATGGTCCACATATACATGCACACCGTGAAGAACGGTTCTATGCCAGGTATCATAATTGGATGCATCTCCGCTTATTCTGTTATAAATTGTAATATCACTATTCGTAATCATCATCCACCACCAGATCCATAAGTCCTGTATTTACCAGATATACTTCTGCAATCCTGTACAGCATCGAATCTACTGATCAGCTTACATCAAACGATACGGAATACCCATCGTTGTTCTCAGATGTTATTCCATCTCGCTGATCATACTTATATGCACAATCACACATCTCACAAAGTGCTGTCTTTGCCTTTGCCGGCCAAGCACCTTCTTCCATTCGGTCAAATGTATATCGGTTCAACCTGGCACTCATTTTTACTTCGACAGATTTCCAGTGGCTCTCTGGAATCAAAGAGCCACCAAAAGAATCCTTGTAATACTCATATGTTACATTCACCTGATCACATCCTACTCTGCTACAGTATGAACATAAATGCCATCCTTTTTGTTGTCTTTACATTCTGCAATACCAACCGTTCTGTATCCGAATTTCCATCCATCTGCAGTCTGGTTCTGATCCGGAGAAATAACCTTAGATACAGTATGCTTCTGGTACTGAATTGCAGCCTGTTTATCAACAATCAGGAAGTTCATTGCGACTGCACCAGTATCTTTTGTAAATCCTCCGGCACCCGAAGCATTCAGTTTTACCTTATTGTAAAATCTTCCTGATGGAACCTTGATGATTCCTGCAAATCCTTCAATTGCTTTCTTAGATGCAGTTGTATCTAAGTCCTCAATCAGTCCATATACTGTCGGATTGATAAACAGATAGCATGTACTAAGATTTGCCTCGGCATTCTCAATCTTTCCTCTTGCAGTTCTGAGTGCTGCTAAAGCTTCTTTTCCTGTTGCAAGAGCAGCCTTTGCTGTTGTAACACCTGGAATCTGTGCATAAGATGCCAGTCTGTATGCGTCAAGTTCCGGTACAACCTGGGTTCTTAAAAACTTGAAAGACGTCCGAATGCAATTCCGGCAGATTCAATGTTATCCATTGCATCCACATTAAACATACGACCTCTGTCATAAGCACATTTCTTTGTCTCATAATCCAGAGTCACGTCACCGGCTACATAACCAGTGCTTTTGTTATAATCCGCAAGCCCCTGCATAGATAACTTTGGAATCAGGATCTCATTTGCGTTTGCTCCCTCTTTTACCAGCTCATTCGGTCCATCCAGAACAGCTGTTAATGATGATAATTTATACACCTCATCCAAAAGTGTTGAATACTGTTTTCTAAGTGCAATAGTATTTGGCATTCTTCCTTACCTCACTTCCTATTTTTCCGGCAGTCCCATAGCAGCTCGAAGTGCAGCAACATCATCCGCTCCCGGATCTGCACCGCCCCCGCCGCTTGTACCACCAACCGGATTATTGATTGGTTCATTTGCTCCGAACAAATACCCATCAGACTTCTTTACATCCTCAAGTGCCTTCTTGATATCTTCAGACTGATTCTTAGATTCTTTCAGAGCATCAATATTCAGCATGGCGATTACTGCCTTTTCATTTCTTCCGCCAGCAGCCTTCACTGCTTCTTTAACAGAATCCATAAACATACGGTCTGCTTCCTTTGCTGCATATTCATCATCTTTCGCTTTTAGATCGCCCTGAAGCTTTGTAATCTGTCACTGCAGATCCTTCACATCCACACCTTCAAATTCTTTCAGCCTGGTATTTACATCATCCAATGAAGCCTTGTAGTTGTCCCTCTGGGTAACTGCGTTATCGTACTCGCTTTTAGTACGATAATTTTCTTTCCAAGCCTTGTCGAAATCTGCTTTCTTATCTTCCGGGACTTCCATTCCATACTCTTTCAAAATCTCATGAATATTTTTCATAGTTACATTCCTCCTGAAATATTTTATTGACCGCTCTTTCAGCGGTATGGGATATAGCCGGGTAGACCTCCGGCATGGTAGTTGTCCAGTTTAATGCCATATGACAGGGCATAAAAATAAGACGCTTACCCCTGCGCCTTAAAGGGAGATATCTGGATCGCCACCTTCCTACGGTTCGATTCGATCAATGTTATACTCAACAGCACAAGTGTGCTCGATTCTGCATCCCCTTGCATCCTGCCATCCTTCCGCAAAATATGCGATATCTGCACCTGCTAAAAGTTCCAGAGATTTTCCAAGAAACCATAGTGGCTTTGCATCTACCGGAGCTTCCTGGAAGAAAGAATCAATAACCTCTACTGGCTCTCCAATCTTCTCTTCTGCGCTCTTGATTGCTTTCTTACGTTCTGCAAGGATATCTTCATCAGACTTTCCTTTCATTGGCTGTGAAATAAACAATTTCTTCATAGATTTGTACCTCCTATTCTTCTGTGTGACATGTATTTGTTATTTTACCGTATACATCCTCATAAAGTTCCTGCTTGTCACCGTTATAGATGTATTCAGCATAGATACCATCTCCACTGATTGTGGTAGATGCTAAACACTTGTAATTCTGGAGTGTTTTACAGGACCAAACCACAAATACATTGCTTCGGTCAATCTGTACCTCCGGTCTGTTCTTGTGGTACCATTCAACAAGTTTCTTCTGTGCAACACTCTCAAAGTGCGCCATTCCTGTGATAATCATGTTTTACCTCTTCCTTTCTTAAAAATGAGTATAAAAATACCACCGGTCATTTCGACTGGTGGCAACTACTCTTCTTCATATCTATATTTTCCATTACACACATCATCTTCATCCGCCCATAATTTTTCATCAGGGATGCCTTCCGGAAATGCTTCACAAACATAATGCTCCCAATTAAACCACTTACATGTCTCACATCTTGAATTCTGTTCTAAATCCTCCGCCAAGGAAGGATGTACTTTTCGATGAGTTTTCTTGCTTCATTCGGGATCACTTCTCCATTCCTATATCTCACAAATGCTTCAGCGAGACTTTCTCTTCCATCTCTCTTTTTGTCTGCATATTTTGAGATTCCCTTAATAAACTGACTCTTTATTTTAGCATTCAATTCCATATACTCTTCTGCCGTAATGCAATTTTGAAATGGCATTATATGCGCCATTTCATGAGCAATATAATCTTCAAAATTTCTTCCTGCCATTACGCCCTTATTATAACGCGACCGCATTTGCATTTCAATATTTTCAAAATTTCTTCTACGATTAATCACCATACTATGCCTCAGAATTCCTTCATCGTCTAGATACGCTCCCGTGACAAAAATATCTCCTTTTTCGAGTGCTTCGCTCTCAATTAAATCAAGATATATAATGTATTCCGAATCCAGCTTCTTTATCGCCGCATTGATTTTCGCTTCAATTTCTTTACTTAATCTCGCTTCCTTGGAAACTGTATCCGGAATAGAAATTCTCATCTTTGGATCATACTGGCTCGGTGCAATTCTTCCTCGTCCATCAATGTAAATCCTTTCTCTTTCCTCTTTCAGCCCCATTTTCCGAGAAAATGCTGCATATTCATTAAGCTGTCCCTGATATTTGGCTTTTTGGAGCATAACTTCCTGCCGATCAGCACCGCCATCCTGAAGCATCTGCACCTTTTCTCGCTGCGCTCTCATTGCTGTTTCCATTTGGCGTTGTCTCTGCTTTGCCTCATACAGGGTGTACTCTTTGCCCCGGAACTCTTTTGGCTTGCTTTCCTTCCTGTTCTGTTCTTCCAGCCATTCATCTGACCAGTTACGCCGTGAAATGCCAGGAAAGAACGGATAATAGGTATGGTAACAGTTGGCTCCCAGAAGTCCTGTCACTGTACCAAGTCCGCAGACCGAACACAGCTGTTCCTTTGTCCAGACACGCCCTTGCCATACCGCATGAGTTGGACGAGCTCCAGCATGCCACTCAACCTCAAAATACTCGGTTCCAAGCTTCTTTGCATTGTAGTCTGCTATTTCTCCGGTAAGATTCGCCACACCAGTCATCACAGCTCTTCTGGCAGCCACTTCTACCCGGCTTGCATATCCGGATCCATACTCAATCTTCCGAAGCCCACTGTTTGTCAGCTGCGTAACCACCCGGCGTAATACGCTGCCATAGTCAAATGCTCCAGTCACAACGTCAAAGCAGGCATTGTCCAGATAATTTGTATAAACCTGCGATAGTGGTGTCAGAATCTTTCTTCCATTGTAATCCAGATAAAATCCAAGTGACTTCGTTACATTTTCCAGATCTTCCAGACACTGCTGAATGATCGCATCCGTGATCTGCTGCAGCTGCCTGTTCTCCTCATACGGGATAAACTCTGCATTGATCTGTTCGTAAATGTCCTTGTTCCGGACATATTCCCAGTTGATCACCTTATCGTATAACTCAAACATTTCCGGATAAGACGCATCCAGTGTTTTCTTGATCTCTCTTTCGATATCCTCGGAAGAATATCCCAGAATCCATAACCGATTGATCTGCCAGTCTGCTGTACTTGTGATCTCACCGACCTTTTTAATCCGTCGGGCAATGTCCTGCAGAATCCGTTCTTCCAGGCTTATGTACCGCGCTGCAATCTTACTGGCAATCTTTTCTTTGTAATCATCCCGCATCCTACTCCATCACCTGATTCTGCTCTGGTAGTTTTGCTTTTGCAGTTTCTTCGTCCTCGTTGTACCACTTCATTCGGTATTCCAACAGACTCATAACCCCCATGCTTACATCCTGCCGATCTTGCTGTCGTTCCGATTCTTCGTCTGCCAGAATGGAATCATTAAATTCACAGGTAAATTCCACACCGGACATATAAGAACCGTTGTAGAATGCCAAAGCAGTTACAAATCCATTCAGGCACTCTTCCAATTTCCCCTGAATTGCAGTTACACGGTTGTATTTCCTTGTCTTGGAAGCAAGCACCTCTGTAGCTGTCTTATCTACCTCCTGCGCATCTGACAGATCTCCATAAGCAAGACCGACATTGAACTCGATTTCCCGTTTGTATTCCTCCAATCCTCTTCGGAATGCTTCATCTCGCATCTCTGGGGAATACTCCTTGTACAAGTCTTTATTGTTATCATCAAGATTGAGCCCTCTGTACAAGCGCTTCTTAAGCCTTGGAAGATAAGTCTTGCCACCTCGATTTTTGAGTGCTCTCTCATCAACATGAATTGCACGTTCTCCGGAATCATATTCCCAATCCAACCTCGCTCCCTGCACGTCCGCTTTTCTGATCAGGTTCTCTGCCGATTCATACACAGATACCCCACAGGAAGAACCATCTACCTTGTTCTCAATCGGATTCTGGTAATATCCGAAATCCATTTCAGTCATACCAGGATAAGTGATTGGTCCCGGAAGAATAATCGCCCATTCAGCCACTTCTTCCAGACTGCAGTTCTGACCAATGTCACTCTGGCTCTGTGAATGATAACATTTATTTTCAATGGTTAGATTTCCATTCGTAAAATAATGCCGTTCAACTCTGGTATAATAATCATTTTCCCCAGCACACTTCACAACCAGAAAAGCAATATCATTCGGTGTTCCACCATCAGAAAAACTGATCACAATGAATTTATCCGCCGCAACATATTCCGCCGTGTCCGGTCCAAGTGGTCTAAGAACCATTGCGCCAAGTGCCAAGCCTGTCTGCAGCTTCTTATTCATGTCTGATAAGCTCTTCTGGAGAACCTTATCCATCTTGTCATTATTTAAGATCTTGGCTTCCATCTCTACCAGCACAGAATCCGCGAACTCACGGCAAATCCCCTCTTCCAGCTTCAAAGACTCTACAATATCGCTGCACCAGTCCGCATTCCCGACCAGCATCTTTTTCCATTTGTTGATGGCATCAATCATGGGCTGTGACAGCGCCACATCTTTGCCGATTATATTTTTTAATGTCGTGTAATTAAACATGCTCACTATCCTTCCCCATAGTCTTTTTAATCCATCAAACATCTCACACCTCTTCTATCAGGGTCCTTTCATATCTCTTTCTATCGTATATTCAAATGCATCCAGACTATCAATATCGGTGCTTCCATCATCCAGGCGCTCATCCTTGTCTGTTACATCTTTGTTCCATACTGCATCTGAAAATGCCGTCTGCAAGGACTTGCAATCGTCTGTTATCCAGAATCTTCCCGCTCCCATAAGCCTTACCGTGCAACGGATCCGGTCAATAATCGCTGCTTTCCTTGCTTTTCTGACAGTGATCCAAGGGAACTTCTTTTTTCTACTTCATTCCGAATAGAATTACCAAGGGTTTCTGCATTGTCGTAATAAACGGATTCCACGTTGCAATACTCCACATAATTACCGCTTTTTGCAAGCACCCCGTATTTATCGATTACCTCCTGAACAAAATCGCAGAACAGCTCATCCAGCCTATTACTATCAATATCTTCCTCTGAATCCTTCGCCATGATTCTCTTAGACATTACCGCAACCACATCCGCATAATCATCTGTGTATCCTCTGGCAACAAAAGAATGACCGGACTGATTTCCTCCGAAGTCAAGTCCGATCTCTATCGATACAATATCTGTTTTTTTGAATTGCTTATATTCTACGTCACTTGCAAGTTCATCCAGCACCTCACATCTGTAAGCATCCGGATTATCTGCAAAACGTTTATAGATTGCTCCTTCTGCACGCTTCCAGAGCCCGAGGATTAACCGGTCATAATAAATCGTCCCCTCATACTCCTTGCAGAGCTCCTCTACATATTTCGGTGGTAAAAAAGGATTGTCAAATATCGTATATCTCTGCAGATAAATATCTAACTTATCATTGTCCAGAAATTCTTTCAGCCAATGCGTTGGGTGCTCTGGGTTGCACGAACCATCAAAACATGAATACGGCTTATCAAGTCGTGATTTTAGCATCTGGAACACTTCTTTGTTCCATTTTGCAACCTCATCACCGTAACAATACTTAATACTGGCTCCCTGAATCTTAGCTACCTGACTGACCTTTTCAGCTCCCAGACAATACACCTCTTCACCACAAATATGCGCCATATTCCGGTTATTAATCTGCCCGATCAGCTTCTCCGTGTAAATTTCGCGCATTGGCTGCAGCACATTTCGCTCAATCGATTCCTTAGACACACCAAGAATAACATTGAGTCCCGGTTTACCAGTTCTTTCCCGAATACGAAAAAGAACCACAAAAGCCGTATCCACATAGGACTTCCCGGAACGAACTGCCCCGGACTTGATATTCCATCTATGAGTTGCGTTCACAATATACTCATTTTGTTTCTTGCTTAACTGCATTGTCCCGCACCTCTTTCAATATCTGATCCAGCCGATCAAGTGCTTCATCATTCTCATTTTCACCAGTAATAGCTTCTTTTCTTGCCTTGATCAGTTCTGTATCTGCTTTCTTATTTTCCAGATCTTCCTCGGCTCTGGCGCTTTGTCCGGAATACTGTGCTACAAACTTCGCAGCTTGTGTGTCTCCCGCCAGTGCCATCTTGATCTGAGCCATAAGAAAAGCAGATTCCAGAGTACACTCAACTCCGAGTGACTCTAAAATCGGCTTCCATTCTTCGTTATCTATTTTGGCGGTAAGAAGCATATTTAAGGTCTTCCGGAAGTCTGCTTTCCTTCGTCTGACTTCACCGCTTCTTTTCCCTCCGCGAGATTGTATCTCCCGTAGTTCTTCCGTACTTCGCTTGTCAAATCCTTTATCTCTTATGTTTTCATATCCTGCCACTTCACCACCTTCAATTCTGGTTTATTTTTGCATTAGAAAAGCACCCCGGAGGGTGCCTTTAAATCATTTTTTTGCTATTCCCGTTATGTCCTTCGTGATTCACGACTTCTTTCACAAAACACGCAATGATTATAACTCCTATTACTCCAGCGAAAACAGCTTTGGATAAACCAGGATGCACTAATTTCCAAAATAACGGAACTGCAAATATAAGTATATTATATACCGCTGCTTCGCAGATACATGGTATTACTTGATTATTCTTTAACTCTTTGTTAATTCCCATTATGCAAAATAATGTCATAAATGATGGCGATGAAATAACAGCAGATAAATATAATAATTTCAGAATGTCCAATTTTGAATAAAGCTCCATTTTAAAAACCGCTATGGTTAAAGCCCCTGGCACCAATACTCCAAAACATGTGATTAAACGCCACCTAAATTTTCTTTAACAAAATCTACAATCTTTTCCATCTTTTTCCTCCCACTCATATCAAAATCCATTCTCATAATACCTCTTTTTTCGACATTACGCAACGAAAAGACACCCAGCAATACCAGGTGTCTCTTCATGGTTTTAAATACTTACGATCGGAGGAACCATCAAAAATGTCTTACCTTGTTACATTTCATCAATTCCAGTTTATACTCTATCACTTTTTATCGGGACATTGGGGGACATTTTCAAAATATCTTTGAATTTTTTTCTTGATATTCTCGTCCGTGTACCGGATCCGGCGCTTCGGGAACATTTTGTTCATCTGATCTGCAACCTTTGGATACGATAAATCATCCAGGAAATACAGCCGAAAGATAATCCGCAGTTCACTCTTCTCAATGGATTCTATGTACTCTTCCACCTGGATTGTCATTTCCAGAAGTTCTTCCTCTAGCTCCTCAAGCCTTCTGTTCCGCTTTTTCAGCAGTTGCTCTTTTCTGGAGATCACACCAACCGGTCTGCCAGTGATCTTCACCGTACCAAGTGGCTTTTTCCCCTTCTTACCACATGATACCGAATCCACGACAATTTGTCCATGCAGTTTATCCAATTCTTTCTGGATTTTCTCAATTCTCCGGCGCAGATCCTTAATCTCTTCTTTCATATCCGCGTACTCAATCAAAATGCCCTTGTCCACCGGTATCCACCTCCGCTGTAATGTCATACTTCCTTGCCAGATATTCCGCAACGCTTACGCTCTGGTAAGCCGGTCTTTTGAATCTCTCCAACGCCTTTGCATCATGCCGGCTCTCCAGTTCCTCATAATGCTGCTGTCTATCTCTCCGCTACTCTTTTCTGCTTCGTTTCTCCTGCAAATTATCACCTTCTATCCCTCATCACTCTAATATAGCCGGAATGCCAAACGCCCATAAGCACCATGCCGATCCAGTCCATTTCATTGCTATCAGAATGGTTATAGCTGTTATCATCCAGATACAAATCTTTTTTACCGCATACATTGTATATTTATCTTCTTCCATTATCCTTTATACCTTTCCGGGAGCAGCATCCACGCCACAACCTTATACGGTTCTCCCTGTTCATTGAACCAGACACCTGTCTGGGAATAATACAGCGTTGTTGCCTTATCTGCTCCCTCGATCGTGACCAGAAACTCCGCTGCATATGCACTTCTGACATATGATTCTATGAACTCCCGTTGATTTGGAAGTCGATCTGCTGTTGAAATCCAGTTATTGTTCATCTTCTCACTCCCCTTTCGACGTCCCCAGCACATTCACACCAACTTCCCTCTCCAGCTCTTCATTCATCAGCTGAAAATATTCCTCGTCCTTCTGTGCAAAATGCATCTGATATAAAACAAATTTTAGATATTTCAAAACTCCCTTTCTCTTGCAATGATAGTTCCGGTACAGGTAATCTACACTGATCAACAGGAAGCAGTTTATTGCCTCTGCTGTGTGTTTATCCAATTCCTTCTGGTGTTCCTTTTGAAACTCCGAACTATCCATGATCTCTTTGATCTGCTTTCGGAGCTTATGTTTCTTTAACTGCTTATCTGCCCAACTCATTCATAAAATCCTTTCATCTTCCGCTTTGACACTGCATCGGAACACACACACTCTCTGCTGTGACCTGTTATCTCGATATAGGAACAGCCGGCTCCATTTGTATTTCCTGTTGCCCGGAACATACAGGTTCTGCATTTGTGCCGGTCCGCGTTACTGGCTGTTTTGCTCTCTGGCTTTGGCTTCTTGCACTTATCCGGATTCAGCCAGGAATACACGGTACTATATTTTGCATCGATCAACCGCGCGATCTCCGCAGCACCTTTTCCTTCTTTCGCCAGTTCCAATGCTTTCTCCCTTTTATTTCCCGGAATCACAACCGAATCCGGCTCTGTGAGGGGGGGGGTGGTACTTCCGTCCTTCTCCGTTCTCCCTGCCGGTGTTGCTTCTCTGTTACAGTCATCTGTTCCTTTCTGCTCCACCATTTCAGCTACTGCCTGTGCAAATTCTGGATTGTGATATGCCGGAACGTTTACCAGAAAATGATTTTCTTCCTGTTCCAGGATGTCCGACAATAACCGAACATCCATACTGCCATCATCCTTTGTCCATAATACCGTCACTGGTTTCCCTTTTATGTAATCTGCCAATGCCTCTTTCAATGTCTTTTCTATCAGCATGATCAATCCTCCTACTTCCCACGCTTAATAATCTTCCGTTTCTTCCTGCTTCCAGTTCTCAAGAACGTACTCCGTTTCCCATTCTTCTTTTTCATCGCTGCATCAACTTCCTTGTAAGATCTGTCATGTCCTCATATTCACGCTCTTCAAAATTCTTAAACTTTCCCTGTTTCTCTGGCTGCTTCTTTGTTTTTGGCCTTCTCTTGCTTTGAACAGGATATAAATTCTTCCATCCACCAGCTGCAGCTTTATTCAGGATTGCTTTCTGTTCAGCCAGATCAGAGGACAATGATAGGAGATCCTCTCTCAAAGCATTTACCTGCTCTTCAGAGATCTCTCCCCAGTTCTGTGATCGGACAAGGAGATAGAACTGAAAAGCTGATTCAAGGGAAGAATCGCTGAAAGCGCCCTTATATATATCCTTTTTATTTACTTTACTTTTCTTTATGTACTTATTCTCGGAATCTTCGGTGTTTTTCCCGGAATAACCACATGCATTTCCGGGATTTTCTTCAAAAAGGGTGCATTTAATAAAAGGTTCCGTTGCTTCCTTTTCTAAAAGCCAGTACCTTCCTACTTCTATCGGATTCTTCCTTGCTCTTTCCTTTACTGCAAGTTGAAACCGCTTCTGTATCCCGGCAGAGGTCAAGACCTTGTCCGAACTAAAGAGTTTGCTATCAAACAGTGACTTCTTTAGCAGGAAGTTCAGGACCTGCTTCACCTTATCTACACTCACCCCTAATTCCGAGGCTATAATATATTCCAAATCATCATCAACCTGTATGTAGTATCCGTTTTTATAGATCTCACACAGTAAATAAACATAAATCATGATACCGTCAGCTCTGTACCTCGCCTTCAGTATCTTAATCCGGCTGTCGTTATCAAAGAAATCAGTATCCAAAGGAAAGTATGAAAGACCACTCTTTTTCGGTCTTGCCAACGCTACCACCTTCCTTTTTATCCGGTATACTCCTCAACTGTCACATCCAGTCCTTCTACTGCCGAATAACATTTCTTTGCCTGAACCAGTGCGATCTGCGTATCATCGTGATAAGCAACCCCGTTCAGTGCATCTGCTACCACCTTCACATATTGTCCATATCCGGTTTCTTCAACGGCAGCTCTCTTCCCTCTAGCATATCAAGCTTCCGTTTCTTCGATACGCTCTTTGGCGGAAGATACCTTGCAATAATCCGGAGCGTCACAGGCTTTTCTCTTTCCAGGAACACTCCCTTTGCCATCTGCAGATACCGATCTTTGATGAAGTTCTCATACAGGACCGTGTTATCCGGTGTGGTGGAACAGTGCTTCTTTGTTGATGCATTATAATACGTCCGTGCCCTGGCTTTTCCCTGTGGCTTGCCCGGAACTGTAAACATTACCGATGTCATTCCCTTTTGTCCTTTCTGCCGGCACTTACACAACAGATGCTGCATAATGCCGGCTTGCTTTCTTGTTATCAGGTTACGTGTGATATATTATTTTTAAGGAGATGTTATTTTCTACGCGATAATCGTAATGTGGTACTTCTCAAGTTCCTCCGCCAGTTCATATGCCAGATATTCTTTGATTTTCTTCATGGTTGCATTCTTCCATAAACCGCCGTCTGCTTCCACAAGCTTGAAGGATGGTCCACGGTCACTGTCCTGGATCCGGAATACATAACTGCTCTGTGGCTGCTCAATTTCTGCAAAGGTACGATACGGTCTGAGCTTCACCGGATTCGGTACGATCACATCCGTCTTATTTGCAATCCCGCTCTTAATTGTGGTTTTCTGGCTGACACCATCATCATCATAATTCGCTGTTGTTCCTGACTGGATATTTCCGGCAACCTGCTTCAGGACAGTCAGATCATCGGATTCAATGAAGTTTGCCTGCAGCTCGATCAGAAAACGTTCCTGGTCATAACAACGGTCAAACTGAAATTCATTTACAATGGCATCTGCCCTCATAAGCTCCTCCCTGTTGCGTTCGTCCACCAGTCCGGAATACAATCTTACTTCTGTCGGACTGATTACATGCAGAATCATGGTCTCCCGGAGTTCTTCCGGTTTCCCCTTGATATAGTCCACAATGGATGTCAGGGTGTTGACACTCAGGGAATCTGCCTTCGGGAAATAATGGTATCTTGTAAGATTTTTATTACAGTATGTATTACCGTTGATATCAAGCACCTTCGGCTCCATGCTGCCTTCTTTCAGATTTGTGATAAATTCAATTGCTTCTTTTAATCCTTCCATCGTCTTACTCCTCCTATGCCTGTTTTGCTGTTCTTAAATCAATTACTTTGCCTGCGTGTTCCGGAACCGAATCCGCCACAACTTCTCCAGTCGCTTTATCAATTACTTTTCCATCTACCACTGTAGTTCCTGCTTCTGGTACAACTCCCGGAACGTCCTGTACAGACATCTGTCCTGGAATCTGGTTGCCGATCTCGATTGCTTCCACTTCGCCGGTGCGGAGATCTTTTCCCATGCTCAATGCAGTGACTGCTCCGAGTGCCGGTGCAAGGGTTGTCTTCGTCTGAACTCCGGTTGCAATGAAGTTTCTTTCCTGATTCGGCTTAAATGCGATCGTTACCGTAATCTTTCTCGCTGTGCCGGCATCCGTGTTCGGATCCTGGATGTTCTTCGTGACCTCTTCGATCGCCCGGTTTACTTGCGCGGTAAATGCTCCGTTTGCAAATGTTTCTAAGTTAATGTGCTGCATAATTCTTTTTCCCCTTTCTTAAATCTATCCAAAATGATGCCTCAATACCCTTCGGATCCGGCTGCTGTGTTCCTGGCGCTGCCGGCTGGTCTTCCTGGACCTCCTGTAACTCCTGATCGGATACCACTCCATCATCTTCCGCCTTCACTGCATCCACATATTCTGTCTTTCCGTCCTCATGGATCACTGCCATATCCTTATCAATGGCATTCTGAAGATCAATACTCATGATTCCCCATTTGCTGATCAGCTGACGGAGCATGGTTTTCAGTGCCATTCCGTCAAAATCCTTAAACCAGAATGAAGAATACTTCCACATATCCTTTTCCGGAATCTTGCCCTGTTCCAGTAATTCCAGAGATTTTGCTCCACCGTTTTTGTAAAACGCAAAAGAATACTTCTCAGCGTGTGCAAGCATTTTCTTCTTTGACCAGTACAAGGTCTTCCGGAAACCATTCTCATACTCGAACATTGCGAAGTATCCCATGGTCGGAGCTTCCTCCCGGAGGATATCATCCTCGATCAGATTAACCTCCACTTCTTCATCCAGAGGATCATACCGGACAAGCTCCCCTTCTTTGATTGCAAGCACATTGAGCTTTTTGTAGTAACCGGAACGGATTGCCAGCTGAATATACCCTTTATACCCAAGCTGGAACTGTGCTTCCTTGCAGCCTTTCTTCTTATTATCGAACGGGACCATATAAAACTGACCAAGCTGCGGGGACGGTGAAAGATTCAGCGCTTCTCCGAGTAATGCAGCGTTTACGATACTCGGGCTTGTACACTCCTGCAGCGCCGGTGTACTCTGCACCGCACTTACGATACTGGAAATGAACCTTGTCCCATTCTTTCCACCGACTACCTGATTGATCTGCTTCTTTACTGCATCGTTCTGCAGGTAAACTGATAACTTCATTGACTGGTCCTGTCTTGCCAGACTGTTATTTACTGCCATATCTTATTCCACCTTTCCGAATCGAATCTGATTCTTTAACATATATTCACGGAGCGCCATGATCTGCTCCCTGGTTCCCCATACACGGAAATCCAACTGGAATACCGGCTCTTCCTCTTCCGGAATTGAAACTGCTTCCTCTTCCGGTACAGATCCGGATGCTGCTTCCTTCTCTGCTGCAGGTTCTTCCTTTTGTTCAGCTGCAGTCTGCTGCTTCGCTGCCTCTTCCGCTTCCCTTGCTTTCCGCTCTGCCTTCATGCGTTCTGCTTCCAGCTTTCTCTTCTGGATATCGGCAAGCCTCTGTCCTTCCTGGATTGCCTGGTTCATATCCAGTGTCTTCCGGTAAACTTCCATTGCTTCAAACTTAAACTCCGGAAGCTTGCTGATCGTCACCACATCCGTACCGATCTGGTACATCCGACTCTTCATCTGCTCTTCAATCTTTGGCAGCGTAACCGTTGCATTCAGCCACTTTTCATCCCAGATCATGTCCAGCTTCACAAAGCTCTGGAATCCGATGGATGCAAACAGTTCTTCAATCTCTTCCCGTTTTGCAGCCTTGCGGCGTTCATCAATCTCTCTAATCTGGGAGTCAATCAGTCCGATCGGTTCATCGATCAGAGCTGTGATTTCCTTGACCTGCTGCTCAAACTTGGTGTACGGCTCCATGCAGATCTTCTTGACACGCTTCCGTTCGTCCTCGAAAGCTTTTTTCAACTTGTTCAGATCTGCTCGATCCGCTTTCATGTCCTTGAGCGAATCCTCTGTGTAGGCGATCGTCTTATAGTCCTTTACCTTCTCGGCAATCGCAGCCTTTAATTCCTCGTTGTTCCACAGGATCTGCTCTGTAAGCCAATTCTCCTGCGGATTTGTGATCCGTAATTCCATACGCTCCTCCTTCTTTTTTAGATCTCCGGAAGTATCAGCGGCGGTTTGCGTCCGCTTTCCACATACTTCCAAAATTTCATTTCTTCATCCTGCAGATAATCCAGATCAGCCTGGACTTCTGCTCTTTCAATAAAATAATGCTTCACCTGTGTCCGGACATCTGTTCCCCAGTTGCTCCGCAAATGCGCCCGGAGGACAACAAACTCATATCCGGTGACAAGCAGATAATGCAGCACCTGGATATAATAGTTATCCGGGATCCGGTCCTTCCATTTCTCATACTGCATGGACTGCAGGATGTTGGTGGTCTTGATCTCCAGAATCCCTTTCCGGCCGTCCTGATCAACCAGCTCCCCATCAAGAGAAGCCTGCATGAACGGATACTCCAGACTCTGCAAGATCCGGAATTCATGGTGTGTGACCTGATACTGTGGATAATCCAGGCGGAACAGCTCCCTGATGAACTGCTCCGCCTCTTTCCCATAGATCACATAAGGCTTTTCTGAAATGTCTGGTGCAATCCTTCTGCCGGTCTTTTCTTCAAACAGCTCAATGTTTGTTTTGTATGGGTTCTTTCCAACCACAGCACTTGCATCACTTCCGCCGATTCCGTTTAACCGCCCCTTCAGCCAGGCTTTTTCATCTTCAAAATCATAGATTTTATAAGGTTCCATCTTTTCCTCACGCTTTTCATATGATGATATATGTATGTTCTGTTCCGTCTATATGCTGTTCTGCCACTTCTACCGCTTCCTCGTAATAACCGAATAAGCCGTAGATCCACCCATCAGAGCACCGAATAATCAATGGTTTCTTTTCCATTATCACGCCCCCTTTAGGTACACATCCTTCTCTAAAGAGACGAATTATTCATCAGCATTGTCAGAAATTCTCCCACTACCTTAAACGCTTCCGATTCAAGTTCCGCATCCGTTACGAGACCAAGCTCCACCGCCCGGTTAATTACTTCCTTCGCCTCGGCTTCGCTTTGATCGCACTTCTCCGTCAGTGTCTTTTTAAGAGTCCGGACGATAACCGCCAAATCTGCCATTAATCCCGGCACTCCCTCCGATGCCTTAATATCACATGTTCCTTTTTCAACTCTGATCATATTGACTTTCTCCTCCGATTTTCCTATAATTTAGTTGAGTTTTGTTATGTGCGCCACTGGGCTGCAACTTCCGGGCGCATTTTTATTGTCTTTACGCCTATCCTATCCAAATGATTTGCCAGATCCGACAAGTATGCGATCGCATTATTCTTGTAATACTCGGATGTACCGTCAACCCTTTCAGCGACTGCAGTTTGTTGATCATCTTATCAAGCTCTGACGTTCTCATGCTCTTACGCTGCCTCTCTTCTGGCACGTTCCTTCGCCTCCCTTGTTTTCCTTTTCCGGTACTGCCATTCCCGGATCCGGAAGTATTCCAGTGCAAATGCTCCGGTAGTAAGTGTTGTGATTCCAAGTGCTGCATATAAATAAAACAGCTCCTGACTTTTCACTGAGCACGCACCAGCCATCATCAAGATTCCGGTAATGCTTGCCGTTACGCTGAGTGCCTTTGCAATCTTGTAAAACATCTCTTATCCCTCCTTTGCTTGTCCAACTGGTACCGCTTACGCGGTTTTCTCAATGGTATATGTAATTTTCACTTTTTCCTGCTCTTCTAATAAAGCAATCATCACCTGTATGATTTTTTCGATATCGGGTTTTATGCTTACCACCTACTTTCTATTGAAGTTTATGCGGTGCTGGTTGTACTTGTTGATTTGTCCTACTACTGTCTGGTATAATTTCCGTATCAAATTATGAAAGGATAATCATCATGCTTTCGTTTGTATCAAATATCGATTTAGAAAAAATTATAAATATTTTATTAGAGCCATCTGTCACTCTTACTCTTGGCATCTTTACATTACTAATTAGTCGAAACTCTAATTTATCTACTTTAGCTCGTGAAAGACTAGATAAGGTATACCATCCACTCTTTTTAGAAATCGAACCGTTTTTTATACAAAAAAGTATCTCTTACTTTGACATAAAATTGCTTTTCCTTTTCTAAATACTATGAATTAGAAAACTCACATTCTCTTCTTATTGATCCTGTTTTACGTCAAGAGATTCGCGTACAGCTTGAAAACCATCTGCTCTGCAAGAGGATAAATATGGCTATAATCAATGGTTCCGAATTTGCGATCAGATTTCCAAAACGCGACCGATTGTAAACGTGACTCTATATCTCCCTGTTCGCAGTATTTCTTATCGGATTAACTACAGGCAATATCGTTCAAAAATTCGTATGATATTCGCTCTTATATGGATTGAACTACCAGCAATTGCATTTTTTAGCCTATTACTCGGTTTCGCATCTCCACGTCTTTTTAGCTGCTTTACATATGCATTGTTCTTTTTATTTTTGATGAGAGAGACATTTTTTGGATAACTTGCTTAATACAACGATGCGCAAAAGGGAATATAATAGCTACTCTTTCTCCTGGGATATCTGTTTATCAGGTATCCCATTATTAAAGCAATTCCAACAATATACAGGACAACCACTATTTCCATCTCATCCCTCCTTACTCTTCCAGAAGGCAATCCGCAGATTTACGCCGAAGTAATCGCTCCACCTCTTCCATTTAATTTTGGAAATAGTATTGAACTTCTAGTGCTATGACCTTTTTCAATCTTTAGATTCTTCACAGTCTTCGCAATCAGAAGCTATCTAATCTTGGAAAGAATCTCTTCCGCCAATCGATTTGCGTCTGAAGAGATTTGGTTTCGTCCTGAGTTCGGCTCGATAGTTTGTCCTGTAATAACAAAACATTTAAAGACAATTTTGTCTTGTTTGTGTAATAGAGAAAAAAATTACGTTAATCAATTATCCTGTTATGAAGTTGCAAAATGAGAGATATTTTTCTTAAGGCTTTCTATTTCCCTTTTCATCTCTTCCACTTAATCATCCTCCTGTTCATCTGTTGCAAATAATTGTATTTTCTCCTATACTTTAACTACTGGCACTGCCATGCCAAGTATGAAAGAAAGGAGTTTTTTTATGCCTGATTTAGAATCATTTCTTCAGCAACATGGTATTTTCTATGTAGTCAAGCGCAACGGTCATTCACAATTGGGATTACATAACACCGAAAAAAGTACTGGAAGAAAATACATTGGATTCACTCCAGGAACCGATGTTCACCCCGGCGACTCTCTTACAAATCCAGCCGGTGATACATTTTATATCGTTGATGCGCAAACCCAATTTATACATCAGGAGCCTTACCAATTAAAAGCGTATTATCAGACCGAATTCGATAAAGAATGTTATGCGCAACCAAGCTCACCAGTATTCAATATAGAAAATGCTTATGGTTCAGTAATTGGTACTCAACATACCGTTACTTTCAACTACAAAGATTCTTTACAAGCTGCCAAAGCGCAAATCGAATCTTCAGGCTCACCTGATAAGGAAGATCTTCAACATATCATCTCTTTATTGGAAATGATAGTTAACAATCAACTTCCACCACAAAAAGGATTGTTATCGAAATTTTCTTCCGTGTTGGAGCGCAACTCTTGGATTACTGGCTCTATAGCATCTACTCTTCTAGGCTGGTTGACAGCTCAAATATAGTAGATTTTCCTTTTATTGTTATCGTAAGCTCGGTATCTCCTTTTCCGGAGCTTACGATTTTGTAATCTTCGATTTCTATGCTCGCCCCACCTATTATCAAAAATTTTCTGTGATCAACCATTTGGATTGAAATTTCTTGTGGCAATTTGTTTTTCCTCACCTCACTCTTCTTCTCTCTGTACTCATTGCTTAGTTGAGTTTTTCTCAACTTCATGTGTAAAAAAATATGCATGGATATCAGTATTGGGAATTTCAAGTATAGATATAGCATTCTCCATTTCTTCCTGCCCCCAATCAACAATATTGTTCAACTTATTGCTGACTGAAACCTCTGACAATCCAAGCTTTTTTGAAAATTCGGACTGCGTACCAAACTTTTCCTTTATACGTCCTCTCAGTTTCCTGTAATCATAGTTACAAGCCATATCATCATCTCCTTTCGGTTGAGTTTTCTAAACTACAGTTAGAATAGCATCTGTTTTTCATATTGTCAACACGCTTTTTAAGTTTTTCTCAATTTTATTAAATTATTATTGATATTTTCTCAACCATGATTTATAATCAATTTTAAAGAAAGCTTTAATCAGCGGAGGTGGAAATATTGGAAAAAGCAGAAATTAAAGACCGAATTAGAGAGGCTATGGAATTGAGAGAATTAACACAGTCAGAGCTTTCAGAGAAGGCAAAAATAGATAAAGGTCAGCTCAGCTCATATTTATCTGGAAAGTATAAACCTCGGCAAAGGAATATCGAAGCACTTGCAAAAACGCTTAATGTTGATGAAGCATGGCTCATGGGTTTTGATTCTCCAATGGAGCCCCAGTTAGCCAATGTTTCCAATGAAAATCGGTTTAATTCAGATGACGAACGCACCTTAATTCTTTCCTACAGAAAATTAAATGATAAGAATAAGAAAAAATGTTATATCTACACAAACACTCTTCTCACCAATCAACAAATGGAGGATGAACTCATAGTGAAAGCAGCTCATAAGTATGCCAATGTAGATGTAACTGAAGAAATGAAACAACATGCCGATGATATCATGAACAATCCGAGCGAATGGGAGTGATTAAATGACGTATGAAGAACTGTTGAATATTTCGGAAACCGAAAATCTAATAGTAAAAGAAAAAAATATTCCGGGATACGGTGGACGAATATACAAGAACCGAATCGCAATACACCAAGGAATCGACACGTCCATTGAAAAAGCATGCGTTCTTGCTGAAGAACTCGGACATTACTATACTACTGTCGGAGATATTTTAGATCAATCTAAACCAGAAAGCCGAAAACAGGAACGTCAGGCAAGACTCTGGGCGTACAACAAGCAGATCGGTCTGATCGGACTGGTACGAGCCTTTGAGCATGGCTGTCAGAACCGGTTTGAGATTGCAGAATACCTGGAAGTGACGGAAGAATTTCTGGAAGAATGTATTGAATGTTACCGGAATAAGTACGGGATCTGTAAACGGGTTGATAATTATGTGGTGTATTTTATACCACAGCTATCGATGATGAAATTGGTATAACCGCATATGCGATTATATAGAAACACTTTATATGAGGAGGAAAATTACTATGGAAAGTAACATACTGGAGATACTAAACATACCAAACATTTCTTCGCAAAGACATTATTGGATTATACGAACAAATAGCGGTGATTATTATGATGACTTTATCCTTCATCAGTATATTTCAATTGCGTGGGACTATGTCACTCTTAATATATTAAATAATCAAACTGAAGAAGCTATAAAACGTCTTATAGAAGTATATGAAAACTCTTCCTCAACCAATCCTGACGATGAAGATGACGATGAAGATGACGGTTCTGCCAAAGGGAAAATAACAGCTATATATAATAAAATAACGAGATTTGTTTTCGAAATCCAAAAGGGAGACATTATTTTAATTCCAAGTAAAAACTCTGATAAAATCACTATAGCCGAAGTTATTGGTGATGCATACGAGACTCAAAACTATGTAGAAGATTACTTAAAAAACGACCCTGAAACAGAGATCCATCCTTGTCCATATCAGAAAAGGAGACGAATAAAATCCTTAAAAACAATTTCTAAAAGTGAAATGGATATTTATCTCGCAAAAGGCTTCAACTCACAGCACGCGCTTTCCAATATGGACGAGTATTCATCATTTATAGATCGTACAATTTATAGCATCTATTCAAAAGGTGATAAATTGCATACAACACTGCATGCCGGACATCCAAATGGTCTTACCTTGAAAGAGTTAGTTGATCTTTCTACATCGTTGGATGAATCTGCCAAATTTCTTGCAGAGCAATGTGGAATTCCTTATGATCCTTCTGATATAGAAGTGAAGCTAAACATACACTCTCCTGGTATTATCGAACTTATTGGATGTATAACAGCAAGCGGAGTAGTTCTTTCTTTGTTAATGTTTTCATTGAACAACTTGATAAATGGTGGAAAATTAGCTATATCTTTAAAAAAGGATTCTGAAACAGGAAATATAGATTTTACAGTAAATTCTGAATCCGATGGCATAAAGGGACATCAAGAAAAAGCTGATAAACTTGAATTGAAAAAGAAAACTGAATTACTTCAGATGATGAATGACCTAGACATTAAAAGTCCCGAAATAATTAGCTCTATCTTAAACGGAGAGAAAGTAACTCCAACCATGATTGCTGACGCTCAATCGCATCAAAAATTATCTTCTGAAACCGAAGATGCAGTGGAGTAATTTATTAAATCTAATACGATTTTTTTTGCTTGATACTACAATGCAAGGAATTATCAATATGATACTAGCATATAACCATTCATTGCTTATAAAATCAAATATAGGAATTAACACAAGGACAAGAAGACAATATAATAAAATAGTTGCAGAAACCATATCTATCTTTTCATGATATTGTAATAGCTTCTTTTTCATTATCTTTCCTCCTTCCTTTTCTATGATTATATGCCGAATTTTTGTATACATCAACAAAATAATTTCTTTTTTTGAAAGGACGTGATCACATGCCATTACCAAAACCAAACACTTACACCGTTGAAGATATCTATCTTCTCCCAGAGGGACAGCGTGCCGAGCTGATCGATGGTCAGATCTACAATATGGCTCCACCAAGTCCATTGCATCAGAAACTTGTAATGGAATTATCTGCAACCATCAGAAACTACATTAAATCAAATAGTGGTTCCTGTGAGGTTTATCCTGCTCCATTTGCTGTTTTTCTTAATCAGGATAATTATAATTATGTTGAGCCGGATATCTCCATAATATGTGATTCAAGCAAAATGAACGACAGAGGATGCAACGGCGCTCCTGATTTCATCATTGAAATTGTATCGCCAAGCAGCCAGCGCATGGACTACCTTACAAAATTATTTAAGTACCGTACAGCTGGTGTCCGCGAATACTGGATTGTCAATCCAATGACACGGATCGTTCAAGTCTACTGTTTTGGTGAGCCAGAAGATTCTACGCAATATTCTTTTGATGAAGAAATCAGCGTGGGAATCTACAATGATTTAAAGATCCGTATTGCCGATCTGCTGAAATAAATAAAAAAACCGCTCCTGCGCCAACAGGAACGGTCATAGGACGAAACATACGCCAATATGTTTCTATTAAGTTCTCCGAAGAGATACCCAATTCCAAATAATATTGTATCATCTCCGGAGCAGCCACGCAAGAGAACAAAGTTCTCAGGCTGTTATTTTTATACTCATTTTTACGTATATTGAAGAGAAAGGTGATATAATATGCCAAGTAAAATTGAACGCTGCGCCATTTACATCCGTGTGTCTACTGCAGAACAGATGATGCACGGTAAATCCCTGGAAGCCCAAAAACAGTACCTGACCAATTACGCCAAAGAACATAACATGACCGTTGCTGGAGTTTATGCTGACGAGGGTAAAACTGCCCGCAAAGAATTAAAAAAGAGAAAAGCCATCCATTCCCTGCTTGAGGACGTAAAAGCCGGAAAAATTGATGTGATCATCTTCTGGCGGATTGACAGATGGTTCCGTAATCTGTCTGATTTTTATAAGGTCCAGGAAGTCCTTGACGATAACAACGTCCACTGGATCAGCACCAGTGAACCGGGAATCAATATGGAAACCAGAGACGGTCGACTGCAGCTGAATGTAGTTCTATCTATCGGTCAGAATGAGGTCGATACCACCAGCGAACGTATCAAATTCGTAAACGAAGCATCTATCCGGCAGGGAAAACTGATCTTCGGTGATGTGAATATGGGGTACGGCTACAAATCTGGAATCATTGACGGCGTAAAACGCATGGTAAAGATCCTGATCGAGAAGACACTGTAAATGCCTTTTATCGTTTTTCTTTAAGCACCATGCCAAAGGGCTTTCCATGCGCTATATTCAGGAAAATTATGATCCGGATTTTACATGGGCGAATATGCGAACACTGCTGTCGAGTGAATTTTACAAAGGAACCTATCGCGGGATTCCATACTGCCCTGCTTACCTGACAGAATCTGAATGGAACAATCTGCAGGAAATACAGAACGCAAATGTTAAGCGTGCTCCTTCTGGTCGGATTTATCTTTTCAGTGGCATGATAAATTGTCCGATCTGTGGACGCAGGCTTAGCGCAAGAGGCGGTTCGTCCATTATCAACAGGAAAACCGGTGCCAAAAAAGTATACTGCTATTACCGATGCAACAAAGCTTTTATTGATCATAAATGTTCTTACAGACATATGGTTAGTCAGAATCTTATAGAACGATACCTGATTGATCATCTGGAATACGAATACAATAAATTCAAAATAAAATGTGAAAAAATTGAAAAGGATCAAGAAAAAAAGAAGAAAGTTCAGACTCCGGAAAAGCTTCAAAAAGAATTGGAACGATTAAATCTTCTCTTCCAGAAAGGAAGAATCGAATGGGATTATTACAGCAAAGAATATGATCGGATTGAAAACGAACTGAATGAATTGTTAAATGCGGCTCCGGAATTAGAACCTGATTATGCTTATCTGGAAGATCTGCTGAATACAGACTTTAGAACAATGTACTACAATTTAACCCAAGAAAACCGCAGAGCTTTCTGGCACTCCATTATCCGGGAGATTCACCTGAATGCTGATCATACCGTCGACTCTGTTGATTTTCTATAGCGTCTTGTACTAACTGGTTGACTCCGTTTGGGGCGGATAAAGTTATGACCGCCGTCCTCTCCGGTGAGGCAGATATTGGCTTTATGGGAAGTGAATCTTCGATTTATACTTACCAGGAGGGTGCAAATGATGTCATCAAAAACTTCGCACAGCTTACGCAACGCGCCGGAAACTTTCTGGTCGCACGTGAAGAAATGCCGGATTTTTCATGGGATGATCTGAAAGGAAAAGACGTTCTTGGCGGAAGAAAAGGTGGCATGCCGGAAATGGTCTTTGAATACATTTTGAAAAAAAACGGAATTAATCCACAGAAGGATCTTTCTATCAACCAGAGTATTGATTTCGGTTCAACCGCTGCTGCATTTTCCGGTGGGCAGGCAGACTATACCATCGAATTTGAACCGAGTGCTACTGCCCTTGAAGCGGAAAATTCCGGTTATGTCGTTGCTTCTCTCGGCGTTGATTCCGGCTATGTCCCATACACCGCCTATAGTGCCAAAACAAGTTATCTGAATGCTAATCCAAACATCATCCAGAAATTCACCAATGCCCTGCAAAAAGGAATGGATTTCGTTCAGTCCCATACTCCGGAAGAGATTGCAAAAGTCATTGCACCACAGTTCAAGGAAACCGATCTCGCTACAATTACAACCATTGTCAGCCGTTACTACGAACAAGACACCTGGAAATCGGATCTGATCTTCAACGAAGAAAGCTTCAATCTGCTGCAGGATATTCTGGAAAACTCCGGTGAGCTGAAAGAGCGTGTTCCTTATGAAGAACTAGTTACGACTACCTTTGCGGAGAAGGCCGCCCACTAAATAAAAGCGCAGACGCTTCATTTTAAGCCAGCGTCTGCGCTCTATTCTTACATTTTAAAATTTATCCTTCTGAAACTCTTACCGGATATATCCCTCCTGATAAGCCTTCTGCTTATTGAATGTGTACATCTCCGCAAAGGATGCCTGTACATACGGATTTACATAAAAAATTGCAAGAAGTCCACAGGTAACCGCACTCAGCAGATACCATCCAAGGAATGACAGATCCATGATAAATGCTTCCATTTTTTCTCCATCCATCATCTGTTTACTGATCTGGAATGCTTCTTTGTAATCCATTGCCGGATTCTCAGCAATAATATATGGTACCATCAGATATTCATAATGCTTAACGATTCCAGGTACCACCAAAAGCAGACTCCAAAGTGTAGTAAATAAATCTCTTAAAAACATGGTAAGAACAATATTAACATAATGTCCGGAACGGAAACCGTCAAGCAATGTTCCGATTCCCGGCTGTGCAGTCTGGTTCAGGATAAAGAACCGGTATCCACCCATTTTCAGGAGATTACCTACAAATACTTTTGCCACAAGGACAATCAGTATTACTACCGTTGCGATTCCTGCAAGCAATCCGGTAATCATTCCCACATTAAATAAATTTCCACTATATATATCTGAATTCTCACTTACCCGTCTTGCACTGGATTCGCCAGAGACTGTGCCAAAGATTCCCATCAGAAGCGCAACTACAACGGCTGACACATAATTCTTCTTAAATGCCATATTACCTCTCATTTTAAGTTCTGCTCTATTCCACATCATATACCTCTCCTCCTTCGAATACATTGATATGATTCTCACTACCTATACTTTATCATCTGTAAATCTGTCAATCACTTTACTGATTTTCTATCTGCTCAGCAAGATCATTCAAGTACACCCATCTGTCCATCTTTTCTTCCAGTGTTGTCTCTGTTTCTTCTTTCTCTTTCATAAGTTCGGACAACTTCACGGAATTGGTGGCATTCTTAACCATCTCCCGATCCAGCTTTTCGATCTTCTCTTCCAGCTTTGCGATATCCTCATCGATCGTCTCGTATTCCCGCTGTTCTTTATAAGAAAATTTCAGCTTTTTTTCCCGCTGCTTCCAGGTCTTTTTGCTGTCAGACTCACCGGTCTGTGCAGAAGCTGCATCTGACATATTTTCTGCAATTGTCTGTCCGTCTTTCGGTTTTTCAAGCTCCACACGGATCAGATAATCGGAGTATCCACCTTCCGACTGACGGATTTTCCCACCTCCATTAAATGCAAAAATACGACTGACAGTACGATCCAGGAAGTACCGGTCATGGGATACAATCAGAATAATACCATCAAAGTGATCCAGATAATCTTCCAGGATCGTCAGCGTCTGGATATCCAGATCATTGGTTGGCTCATCCAGGATCAGTACATTTGGTGCTTCCATCAAAACACGTAGTAGATAAAGTCTCCGTTTCTCGCCTCCGGATAACTTTTCAATCCGTGACCACTGCATTGCCCCGTCAAAAAGAAATCGTTCCAGCATCTGGGACGCGGTAATCTTCCCGTCAGAAGTTGCAATGTACTCACCTGCTTCTTTTACATAATCAATGACACGCTCGGATTCATCCATATATTCATTCTCCTGAGAGAAATAGCCAATCTTGATTGTCTGTCCAATTTCAATAGTTCCGACATCCGGTTTTATGATCCCGTTGATAATCTTGAGCAGCGTCGATTTTCCACATCCATTATGTCAAATAATTCCGATTCGGTCTTTCTTCAGAAAAATATAAGAGAAATCTTCGATCAGCTTCTTTTCTCCATAAGATTTGCAGATTCCGGAAAGTTCGATTGTTTTATTCCCCATACGGGAAGCCACAGAATCCAGCATTACTCGCTTTTCTTCCTGAATATCTTTCATTTCCTGCATAGCATGAATCCGGTCAATATGCGCTTTCTGTTTGGTACTTCTCGCCCTTGCGCCGCGGTGTAGCCATTCCAGCTCCGTACGCAAAAGGCTTTTTCTCTTACGTTCTGTGGCAAGCTCCATGTTCTGACGCTCGGCTTTCAGACGCACAAACTCGGAATAATTGCCTGGATAGTTATATAATTTCCCATGATCAACTTCCACGATACGATTTACCACACGGTCCAGGAAATAACGGTCATGCGTAACCATCAGGATCGCTCCCCGGAACTGGATCAGATATTCTTCCAGCCATTCGGACATCTCATTGTCCAAATGGTTCGTCGGTTCGTCAAGGACCAGAATGTCTGCCGGTGTTAAAAGTGCCCGGACAAGTGCCACCCTTTTCTTCTGTCCGCCGGACATATGCTCAATCTTTTCATCATAATCGGTAAATCCAAGCTGATTCAGCATAGACTTTGCTTCTGCCTCGATCGTCCAGCGGTTCAGCTCATCATAATTTCCTTCTGTTGCCGCGCGAAGAATTGTTGTTCCTGCTTCAAATACCGGCGTCTGCGGAAGATAGCAGATCTTCACCTGATTCCCCATGCTGATCGTTCCGGCATCACTTTCTTCGATTCCGGCAACGATTTTCAGCAAAGTGGATTTACCCATTCCGTTGACTCCGATCACACCGATTTTTCATTTTTATTGATTCCAAATCCCACATCATCCAGAAGCACACGATCCGTATAGGCTTTGGATACATGTTCCATTGTCAGTAAATTCATATATTTTCCCCTGTGATTCTCTGTTTTGTCTTTTTCCATTATAGCAATTTGTACGGGTGCTAGTCAATCCAAAGTATCTCACCCGGCACCGATTCTGACACGCAAAAAGCACAGAATCCTATCCGTTACCGGACAGTCCCTGTGCTTTCACATATCCCCATATTCTTTTTATCTTATGATGTGAGTGTCAAAAATATATTTTGCCGCTCACTGGTGTAATCAGATTGCTCCATTGCTAAACAATTCCCGCAATCCTCATCTTATAAGAAAATATATTTCAGGATAAACAGTATCACCAGTACATACATCAGTACACTGATCTTCTTTTCTTTTGCTTTTCCTGTAAGTACGTTGATTACTACATAAGAGATAACACCCATGGAAATACCTTCTGAAATACTGTAGCAGAATGGCATTGCCGCGATACAGATAAAGCACGGAATTCCTTCGCTGTAATCACTGAAGTTAATTCCTGCCACATTGCTCAGCATATAGAAGCCGACGATGATCAGTGCCGGAGCTGTCGCAAAGGACGGAATTGCAAGAAAGATTGGTGATAAGAAAAGGGAAATTCCAAACAGGATCGCTGTTGTCAGGGATGTTAAACCTGTACGTCCGCCTTCTGTTACACCAGAAGCACTCTCTACGAATGTTGTTGTTGTAGAAGTTCCAAGTACTGCTCCAACTGTAGTTGCAACCGCATCTGCCATCAGTGCCCCTTTAATTCTCGGAAGCTTTCCGTCTTTGTCAAGCATGCCTGCCTTTGTAGATACACCGATCAGAGTTCCGAGTGTATCAAAAAGATCTACGAAAAGGAATGCAAATACTACAACAACGAATTCCAGTGAAAATACATTCTTAAAATCAAGCTTTCCAAATACCGGTGCAAGGCTTGGAATTGCAAGTCCGGAACTGAAATTCGGAAGCAGACTGTAGAATCCGATCTCCGGATTCGGTACATAAAGACCCGCCATCTGACAGATGATTCCAAGCATCCATGTGATCAAGATACCCCAAAGGATATTTCCTTTGATGTTCTTAATCACCATGATTGCTGTGATCAGCACACCTATGATTGCAAGAAGTACAGTAATTCCAACGTTATTGAAGCTTGCTTCCACTCCATTTGCCTGATTATATGCATCTACGGAGAAGAGCTGTACCAGAGTAGATCCTCCGACAACGATATTGGCATTCTGAAGTCCAAGAAATGCAATAAATAATCCGATACCAACGCTGACTGCTGTCTTAAGACAAGCTGGGATCGCATTGAAGATCGCTTCTCTGACATTCGTCAGGGAAAGAATAATGAAAATAATACCCTCTGCAAATACTGCAGTCAGTGCAGTCTGCCATGAGTAGCCCATACCAATTACTACAGTATAAGCAAAGTAAGCATTCAGTCCCATACCAGGTGCAAGTGCAAATGGATAATTTGCAAATGCTGCCATACACAGCGTACCGATCAGTGATGCAAGTGCTGTTGCAGTAAAGACTGCCCCCTGATCCATACCCGCTGCGGAAAGAATGCTTGGATTTACTGCCAGGATATACGCCATCGTCATAAATGTCGTAATACCTGCAAGAATCTCAGTTTTGACGTCGGTGTGATTTTCTTTAAGCTTAAACACCTTTTCCAACATATTGTTTTCCTCCTGCTGTCTGTCTCGGATATTCCCTCTCACTCCTTAAAATATCCTCGTACAATTTTCTTGTAGCAGAGAATATTTTAGCAAAAAAAAGAGAGAAAGTAAACACATTACTTTCTCTCTGATTTCTAACTCTTGTTCGCTATTACTGTTCATAGTAGCTGTATACCGCAACTATTTGCTCTCTCTGATCTTCTTTCTGAGCGGAAGTACCATTGCAGGGGATACGGATAATTCGTCTAATCCCATGCTTAAGAATTCTTCAGTCAGTTCGAGGTCAGCTCCGAGTTCGCCGCAGATTCCGATCCATTTGCCTTCTGCGTGGGCATTTTCGGCTGCCATGCGGATCATTGCAAGGACTGCCGGGTGGTGCGGATCGTAGAAGGCATCCAGCTTCTGGTTCTGACGGTCGATTGCCAGCGTGTACTGGGTCAGATCATTGGTCCCTACGCTGAAGAAATCCACTTCTTTTGCCAGCTCACGGCTCATCATAACGGCAGCCGGTGTCTCGATCATGATTCCCAGTTCCACATCCTCACGGAACGGAATCTTTGCCTCCGAAGCTCTTCTTTGACCTCTTCGATGATCACCTTGATCTGCTTCACTTCTTTTACCGAAATGATCATCGGGAACATAATGGCGATCTGTCCGTAAGCAGATGCCCGGTACAGGGCACGAAGCTGGGTCTTGAAGATCTCCGGTCTTGTCAGGCAGATACGGATTGCCCGGTATCCCAGTGCCGGGTTCTCTTCTTTGTCAAGTCCAAAGTAATCCACCTGCTTGTCTGCTCCGATATCCAGGGTACGGATAATGACCTTTTTGCCTGCCATATTTTCTGCAACCTGTTTGTATACCTGGAACTGCTGTTCTTCGGTCGGGAAATCTTCGCTTTCCAGATACAGGAACTCACTTCGGAAAAGTCCGATCCCTCCTGCATCATTTTTAAGTACGGCGCCCACATCGGAAAGATTACCGATATTCGCATAGACATTAATCTTCTGTCCGGAAGGGTGACATTCTCTTTGCCCTTCAGTTCTTCCAGAAGTGTTTTCTGTCTGCGGTCTTCTTCGCGCTTTTCGGTCATAGCCTTCATGGTCTCTTCATCCGGATCAATGTAGATGGTCCCGGTAAAGCCGTCGATGGCTGCCATATGTCCGTCATATTCTTTTGCAAGCCCTTCTCCCAAACCAATAACGGCCGGGATATTCATGGTCCTTGCAAGGATTGCCGTATGGGAATTTGCTGAGCCGTACATGGTTGCAAATGCAAGCACTTTGGACTTGTCGAGCTGAACAGTCTCACTCGGTACCAAATCATCTGCTGCCACGATCACCGGTTCATCTGCCACAACACCGCTTTCCCGGCATCCGAAAGGATACCGAGAGTCGGTCCGATACATCTTTACATCGGCCGCACGTCCCTGCATGTAAGCATCATCCATAGATGCAAACATCTGGGAGAAGTTATCTCCTGTTGTCGCAACAGCATACTCTGCGTTGACTTCCTGGGTGGTAATAATATTCTTAATCGAATCCACATAATCCAGATCCATCAGCATCATCTGATGTACTTCAAAAATTGCCGCATTGGCTTCTCCTACATCTTCCATTGCCTTGTCATACAACTCACCGAGCTGTGCGATCGCAGTCTCCTGGGCATCCTCAAAACGTGCCACCTCTGCTTCGGTATCCTCTACATGATACCGTCTTACCTGCTTTTCCTGTCTTTTATAAAAAGCAATCTTCCCGATGGCCACGCCACCAAAAACACTTTTACCACTTAGTGTAATCATAATCCTACAGATTCTCCTCTAATACTTTCTGGATTTCGGCGATTGCGTCTTCTTCGTCTTCGCCTTCAGCTGTGATGATAACCTCATTTCCTTTTTTTACGCCAAGACTCATAACTGCCATAATGCTCTTTGCATTAACTTCACGTGTATCTCCTGCTTTTTTGATCTTAATATCTGAAGTTTTTTTCGCAATTGCTTTTACCAGAATTCCTGCCGGTCTTGCGTGGATTCCCTGTGCATCTGTTACTACATACTTAAATTCTTTCATGATTCAACACTCCTGTTCTTTAAAAAATATTTAGAAAATTAATAAGTTACTGCTCTGCTTTCAATGGCTTTTTGAGTAATACAATTCCCGCCATTGCTACGACAGCTCCTACAACCAATGCTATCAAAAACATCAATGGATTGTCAATAATTCCGATGACAAAAATTCCTCCATGCGGAGCTCTTGATCCGCATCCAAACATCATGGATAATGCGCCTGCTATTGCAGAACCAACCACACATGGCGGAATGATTCGAAGCGGATCAGATGCTGCAAATGGAATGGCACCTTCTGTGATAAAAGAAAGTCCCATAATGTAGTTTGTGATACTTGTCTGCTGTTCACTCTTTGTGAAACGGTTTTTAAAAAATGTGGTGGCAAGTGCGATTGCGATTGGTGGAACCATACCGCCAATCATAACTGCTGCCATAATATCAAACTGTCCACTTGCGATGGATGCCGTTCCAAATACATATGCCGCTTTGTTGAACGGTCCGCCAAAATCAATGGACATCATACCTGCAAGAACCGCTCCCAGAAGCATCTTGCTGGATTCTCCCATTCCGGAAAGGACATTATTCAGCCAGGTGTTAAATGCTCCAACCGGTGGGTTTACGATAAAGATCATAAATGCTGCCATGATCAGGATCCCAAAGAATGGATACAGAAGAACCGGTTTTGTCCCTTCCAGAGTTTTCGGAAGCTTGTCAAACAATTTCTTCAATCCGATCATCAGGTACCCTGCTGCAAATCCGGCGATCAGTGCACCGAAGAATCCGGATGAAATCCATGCGTCTTCTGCAAGAAATACAGAAGTTCCGGCTTTTGCAAGAAGTCCGCCTACAATACCAGGCATCAATGCCGGTCTGTCACCAATTGCCATTGCAATATAACCGGCAAGGATCGGGAACATCATCCCAAACGCTGTATTTCCAACGGTGTTGAAGAATTTTGCAAGTGGAGTTCCACTACCAAATGCTGCTGTACCTGCATTTGCACCGTCAACCAGGAAAGAAAGTGCGATCAGGATTCCACCGCCGATTACGAACGGAAGCATATGGGATACTCCATTCATCAGGCTCTTATAAATCTTGCGTCCGATGGTATCTCCGTCAGATGACGCACCACCCTCTTCTGTTGCTCCACCCTTGCTGTGATAAACTGGAGCGTTTCCACTCAAGGCACGTTCGATCAGCTCCTGTGCTTTGTTGATTCCGTCAGATACCTTTGTACTGATCAACGGCTTGCCGTCAAATCTTGCCATTGCGACATCCTTGTCGGCTGCAATGATGATACAGTCACAGGCAGCGATTTCTTCCGGTGTCAGTACGTTCTTGGCACCACCAGATCCGTTTGTTTCTACCTTGATGGTAACTCCCATTTCTTTCGCTTTCTTTTCCAGGCCTTCCGCCGCCATGTAAGTATGGGCGATACCGGTCGGGCATGCGGTAACTGCGAGGATCTGATACGGTTTTGCAGATGCATCCGCCGGAGCTTCTGCTTTTTCTTCTGCTTCTTCCGGGAATTTTTCTTTCTCGGCTGCATCAACATAAGCAAGAAATTCATCAACATCCTTTGCATGAAGCAGCTTGTTTCTGAAATCCTCATCCATCAGAAGCATGGACAGACGAATGAGTACTTCCAGATGTACATTGTCCTCTGTATTCGGTGCTGCGATCAGGAAAATAAGGTATACCGGTTCTCCGTCCAGAGAATCGTAATCTACACCCTCCGGGAGTACCATGGCTGCAAGTCCCGGTGCGCTTACCGCTTCAGTCTTGCCATGCGGGATTGCAATGCCTTCACCAATTCCTGTAGTTCCTTCTTCTTCTCGTTTAAAGACGGTTTCACGATAGGTGTCAATGTCATTGATGTTCCCGCCTTCTGCCATCAGATCGACCATTTCACGGATGACCTGCTCTTTGGAGTCTGCCTTGCCATCGAGGCAAATACTTTGCTTTTTGAGTAAGTCTGTAATCTTCATTTTGTCATTCCTCCCATTTGATTTTATATATGGTACACTTCTGCCGGTTCTCCAAGAAGTGCAACAATCTCATCTCTTGTAGCGAGCCACGAACAGAATGCCGAAGCGCTTCCTGCCGCCACACCCAGGCGGAATGCTTTTTCCATATCTTTTGTATTCAGATATCCGGTAATAAATCCTGCCACCATAGAATCACCTGCGCCAACAGAATTGACAACCTTTCCTTTCGGAGGCATGGTCTCATAGACTTTTCCATCCTTTGTCACAAGGATCGCTCCGTCACCTGCCATGGATACCAGTACATGCTGTGCTCCAAGTGCCTGTAACTTCTTCGCATAAATGATGATGTCTTCTTTTCTCTTCAGTTCTACGTTAAACATCTCACCTAACTCATGGTTGTTCGGCTTGATCAGGAACGGATGATATTTCATAACTTTTAAAAGAAGATCCTTGGTTGCATCCACTACAAAACGGATTTCTTTTCCAGAAAGTCTCTCCAGGATTCTCTCATAAATATCTTCCGGCAGAGTATTCGGAATACTTCCTGCAAGGATCAGTACATCGCCTTCTTCCAGCTTATCCAACTTTTCATATAATGCCTGGATTGCTTCTTCTGTGATAACCGGTCCCTGTCCGTTGATCTCAGTCTCAGTTCCTGCATTGATCTTTACATTGATTCGGCTATTACCTTCTTTTAACGGGATAAAATCTGTCTCACATCCGAACTCTTCCAGCATCTTTTCCAGTACATCTCCGGTAAATCCTGCCTTGAATCCAAGCGCTTTACTCTTAAGTCCCAGATTGGAAAGGATCACAGATACGTTGTTTCCTTTTCCTCCCGGATAGATATGTTCGCTTGTTGTCCGGTTGATCTCTCCCGGGATCAGCTGATCTGCCTGTACCACATAGTCCAAAGACGGGTTAAATGTCACTGTGTAAATCATTATTTTGCAACCTCCACAATATTTTTATATTTGTTAAATGTAGCATCCTTAAGCTTTGTTGTAATGATGTCCACTGCATCCAGTTCTGAAAATGTTACCGGTGCTACCTGACCGAATTTGGTTGAATCTGCAAGGATGTAAGCCTTTGCGCTTCTTAAGATTGCCATCTCTTTGATCGCAGCCTCCCGGATATCCGGTGTGGTGCATCCACTCTCTATATGAATCCCATTGGTTCCGAAGAATCCTTTTGTGAAATGGTATCTTCCCAGGGTTTTCATTGCTTCCTCTCCGACCAGTGCCAGCGTTGCTTCTTTTAATTCCCCACCGATCAGATAAACTATACATCCTTTCTGTGTCAGCTTCTTCGCATGCATGATTCCGTTTGTCACATACACAGCGTCCTGCTCTGTCAGGAAATCAATCAGGAAATCCGTGGTCGTTCCGGCATCGATATAAACAAAATCATCTTTTTCAATCAGAGATGATGCATACTTTCCGATCTGCACCTTTTCATCAATGTTCAGATCCTGTCTGACTGCAACAGATTCGTCTCTGGTGTACTGCGCCATATTGACTGCGGTTCCACCACCATGTACCTTGATCAGCTTTCCTTTTTTTTGAAGTGTTGTCAGATCTCTTCGTATCGTTGACTCTGACATATCCAGAAGCTCGGTCAGTTCCTGAACAGTGATTGTCTTGTGTTCATTCACTAATTTCAGAATTTCACTGAATCTTTCTTCTGCAAGCACTTATCTCACCTCCATTTCGACTGGTTATGACTGATTTATTCAATTGTATTTTATATTTCAGTCATTTTCAATCATTTGTTTTCTTTTTCATTCATCTTTAGGTCTAATATATCGCCTTTTTCAGTCAAAGTCAATCATTTTCAGCCATAAATAACTACCAAAAAAATAGGGATGATTTTGTGCATTTTTATGGGTGTGGAATCGGTGGTGCCAGAGTTCCGACTTGTGTTTCATCTCCATTGCACTCAACGGAATTGGAAATGGATATAGTCAGAACGGAACTCTGCTTCTACGTTACTGGCAAAATGCAGCAAAAGGCTTTGTTTAACCTAACCAAATGCAAATTTATACTTTTCTCTTATATGCAAAAAAGCCAAAGCACTTTTTTAAGTTATATTGAATGATAACTTATCTTTAATTAAGTACTTTGACTTTTTATTTAGGCAAAATCAAACAGGGATAACTGATTGGTCTCCGGGAGGTCGCCCAGCAAACCCATATCTGCCATCAAGTCAACCAATGTCTTGCTGACTTTTGTTCTCTGACGGAAATCGTCTTTAGAGAGGTATGGTCCGTCTTTAGCGGCAATTTCCATAGCCTCGGCGGCTTTATCGCCCATGCCGTCAATGGTGTTGAACGGTGGAAGGAGCTTGTCGCCGACGATCTGGAACTTGGATGCTTTGGATTTGTAGATATCGATCGGTAAAAAATCAAATCCTCTGGCATACATTTCCAGTACATTTTTCATATCTTTTAAGGTATCCTGATCTTTTTTACTGAGCTGATTGAGTTCTGCTCTTCTTTATATTCTTTCATATGGTAGAGAAGTTTTTCCTTTCCCTGTCCCATCAGTTCGTAAGAGAATGCAGATGCACGGATTCCGAAGTATGCCGCATAATAGGCAAGCGGATAATTGATCTTGCAGTAGGCAATCCGGTATGCCATCATGACATAAGCTGCAGCATGGGCTTTCGGAAACATGTATTTGATCCGCTCACAGGACCAGATATACCATTCCGGCACGTCATGCTCCAGCATATCTTTTTTAAACTGTGACCACTCTTTACATTTTCCTTTTGCAACGGTTCCTTTACGCACACGTTCCATGATTGTGAAGGATTCTTCACTTTCAACACCTTTGTTGATCAGATAAGTCATGATATCATCACGGGTACAGATTGCCGTGGAAATGGTTGCCTTTCCTTCTTCAATCAGGGTCTGTGCATTGTTCAGCCACACATCTGTTCCATGAGACAGACCTGAAATACGGATCAGGTCCGAAAGCGTCTTTGGCTTGGTATCAATTACCATCTGGATAACAAAATCTGTACCAAACTCCGGGACTCCCAGACAACCAAGCGGACATCCGTCAATGTCCTCCGGTGTGATACCGAGCACCTCTGTTCCTGCAAAAAGTCCCATTACACCTGGATCATCCAATGGAATATCAGTCGCTTTAAATACATTATTCACTCCATCGTATTTATTGTCCATCGCATCGGAATTGATCAGCTCTTCCAGCGTTTTGATCATGGTCGGATCATCGTGTCCGAGAATATCCAGCTTCAACAAGGTTGTGGTCGATGGAATGGTAATCAAAATGTGTGGTGATAATATCGGTCGTCATATCATTTGCCGGATGCTGGATTGGAGTGAAAGAGTTAATGTCCTCTCCATGCGGAAGAACTACGATTCCCCCCGGATGCTGTCCGGTACTTCGGCGGATTCCGGTACAGCCAGCTACGATACGATCGATCTCGCAGTTTCGCTTACGGTCACCACGCTCCTCATAATAGTTCTTCACATATCCATAAGCCGTCTTTTCTGCAAGTGCGGCAATGGTTCCCGCCCGGAAGGTCTGTCCCTTTCCGAAAATAACCTCCGTATACTTATGCGCTTTACTCTGATAATCTCCGGAGAAGTTCAGGTCGATATCCGGCTCTTTGTTTCCCTTGAATCCAAGGAAAGTCTCAAATGGAATGTCAAATCCGTCTTTGACCAGCTTCTTTCCACAGACCGGACAGTTCTTATCCGGCATATCGTGTCCACAGCCACCCACATATTTTTTCACTTCTTCCGAATCAAAATCACTATAGTGACAATTGCTGCAATAGTAATGTGGAACCAGAGGATTGACCTCCGTGATTCCTGCCATAGTTGCAACGAATGAAGATCCTACCGAACCACGGGATCCTACCAGGTAACCATCCTCGTTGGATTTCCATACCAGCTTCTGGGCAATGATATACATCACGGCAAATCCATTGGAAATGATGGAATTCAGTTCTCTTTCCAGTCGTTCATGTACAATCTCCGGAAGGGGATCCCCGTACATAGAATGGGCTTTATTATAACAGATATCTCGCAGCATCTGGTCGGAATTCTCAATAACCGGAGGACACTTATCCGGGCGGACCGGAGAAATCTTCTCGATCATATCCGCGATCAGATTGGTGTTCCTGATCACAACTTCATACGCTTTTTCCGAACCAAGGTAGGCAAATTCATCCAGCATTTCCTCCGTTGTACGAAGGTATAGTGGTGCCTGCTTATCGGCATCTCCAAATCCTTTTCCTGCCATGATAATCCGGCGGTATACCTCATCTTCCGGATCCATGAAATGTACGTCACAGGTTCCCACGACCGGTTTGTGGAACTGCTCCCCAAGATGCACGATTTTCCGGTTCAGATCCATGATATCTTCCATAGAATTGACCGAAGTTACTTTGTCACTCTCTACCATGAATGCATTATTTCCAAGTGGCTGAATTTCCAGATAATCATAAAAATCCACGATCTTCGCGATCGTCTCATCCGGCTTTCCATCCAGAAGTGCACGGTAAAGCTCTCCGGCTTCGCAGGCACTTCCCACGATCAGACCTTCCCGGTGCTCATTTAGCACACTTTTCGGGATACGGGGTCTGCGGTTATAATAAACCAGATGGGATGCAGAAACAAGCTGATACAAATTCACACGACCAATGTCATTTCTTGCAAGAATAATGACATGATAAGTCGGAAGCTTTTTAATAGAATCCGGGTTCAGATCCCCAAATTCATTAACTTTTGCAAGCGTTGTCAGTTCCGTTCTTTGAGCATCTGCACAAATTTCACAAAGATCTCTGCGGTACAGCCCGCATCGTCCACCGCCCGGTGATGGTTCTCCAGCGAAATATTCAGAGCCTTCGCCACCGTATCCAGCTTGAAACGGTTCAGTGCCGGAAGAAGGACACGGGCAAGTGCAACGGTATCTACATAAGTAAAATCAGCCTCAATCTTCTGCCTTTTGCAGTTCTGCTCGATAAATCCCACATCAAAAGAAGCATTATGCGCCACCAGAACCGCATCGCCAATAAATTCTATAAACTGCGGCAAGATTGTCTCAATATCCAGCGAACCGATGACCATCTCATCGGTGATGCCGGTAAGTTCCGTGATACGGAACGGGATCGGACGTTTCGGATTGACAAAGGTACTGAATTTATCTGTGATCTTCCCGTCTTCCACTTTTACCGCGCCAATCTCGATGATCCGGTCAGTCACAGCGGAAAACCGGTTGTCTCGATATCGAATACCACGTAAGTGCCTTCCAGGTCCTGTCCCTTTTCGTTCTCCGCGATCTTAGTCAGATCATCTACCAGATATCCTTCCACTCCATAAATAACTTTAAATGGATCATCTTTATCCAGATCCTCGATCACATGATTGGCATCGGTAAACCCCTGCACCACACCATGATCGGTGATCGCAATCGCCGGGTGTCCCCAGTCATGTGCTCGCTTTACCAGATCTTTTGCCTCGGAAACACCATCCATATCGCTCATCTTGGTATGGCAGTGCAGCTCCACGCGTTTTTCCGGATACTTGTCTTTTCTTGTTACACGGAAATCCGAAGTTTTGCGGATTCCGGTTACAGAACCAATGGTCAGCTCTCCATCAAATTTATCAATCGTCGTAACTCCTTTGATTTTCAGAAATACACCTTTTTTAATCTCCGCAAGCAGATCCGGGAGCTGGTCATTGCGGGTAAACATCTTGACCATGATCGTGTCGGTAAAGTCGGTCACGGCAAACATGACGATTGTCTTTTCGTTCCGGATCTCACGGGTATCAAAGCTGATCACCTGTCCCCGGAAAGTAATCTCACCCATCTCTCCGGTAACTGTCTTCAGCTCGATCGGCATATCGTCAAAGTCCCGTCCATAGATTACGTTCGGGTCATCGGAGCGCTTGAGCGGATAATCCCGACGCACAAAGCTTCCCTTGCCACTTTTGAACCCACTGGACTTTCCTGCAAATTCCTGTTTTTTCGGAGTCTCCGGTTTCTTCTGTTCCTGTTTATTCTGCGTACTTGATGCATCTGCTTCTTTAGCGGCATCTTCTGCTTTTTCCGCTTTCTTCTTTGATACGCCTTCCGTTTCTTTTGCTTTTGCCGCCTCTTCCGTGGCATGCTGTGCCTGCAGCTTCTGATTCCTTTCCCTGATCGCATCTACTTCCTGTTGAAGCTGCATTTCATTGAATTTCTTGTATTTGCTCTCTCCTACTTCTTCATAATCAATTTCTACATCCACCGGCACGTGGAAACGGTTCTCAAAGACGTCCTTCAGATAGCTGGTGATCTCGCTGGTCTTTCCCTCTGCAACAATCGTGTCCGCCATAGTCAGACACATAGTACGCTCCCCTTCGAAGCGGCACTTTGCCTTCTGGAACATATTTTTCTCCAGCACACTTTTCTGCTCCAGCTCAAAAAGAATACTCTCCTTGTAGGCATGCATCAGGTTCTCCGGCGTATACTGCTCGGAAAGCCGGTATTCCTCGATGATCGTCACCGGAATATTTCCCTGCGAAAACAGCTGTTCCTCAATCTGGTTCTCCACATAACATACCGTTTTCTTCGGGATCAGATGGGTACTGTAAATATAAACCTTGATATGATTTCTGGCTGAAGTGGAGGTGATTTTCGTCACCTCCACCTTTTCAAACAACATATGGCTGTCGTTATCGATATTCAATGTTGGAAACACATCAAAAAATAGCTTTGTCATCTTCTATTCGCCCCAATGTTCCAGTTCATTACGAAGTGCATCTAAAAGCTCATCCTCTTTTACCTTACGGATGATCTCTCCTTTTTTGATTCCTTCCCCAATTCCCCCTGCGATTCCAAGATCAGCCTCTCTTGCTTCTCCAGGACCATTTACCACGCATCCCATCACTGCAACCTTAATATCAAGTGGATATTCAGCAACCATCGTCTCTACTTTATTGGCAAGTCCGATCAGATCGATCTTGGTACGTCCACAGGTCGGGCAGGATACGACTTCAATTCCACCTTTTCTAAGTCCCAGTGCTTTCAGGATCAGTTTTGCGCTCTTGATCTCTTCTAATGGATCCCCTGTCAGCGATACACGAATCGTATCTCCGATTCCCTGATAAAGGATGATTCCAAGTCCTACTGAAGATTTAATATTGCCTGAAAGCAGCGTCCCGGACTCAGTGATTCCCACATGCAACGGATACGGGCATTTCTTTGCGATCAGCTCATGCGCTTTTACACACATCATGACATCTGAAGACTTAATACTGACCACCAGATTGTCATAGCCCATGTTCTCAATCATGTGTACCTTGTCAAGTGCACTTTCCACGATTCCCTCTGCAGTCACGCCACCATATTTTTCCAGAAGGTTCTTCTCCAGCGAACCACTGTTCACCCCGACACGGATCGGAATCTCGTATTCTTTTGCTTTCTCCACAACCGCACGGACTCTGTCCTCACTTCCGATATTCCCCGGATTGATACGGATTTTATCTGCACCGTTTTCAATTGCAGCAATCGCAAGACGATAATCAAAATGTATATCTGCAACCAGTGGGATATGAATCTGCTTTTTAATCTCTTTTAAAGCCTGTGCCGCTTCCATGGTTGGAACAGCGCAGCGGATGATCTCACAGCCTGCCTTTTCAAGCGCAAGAATCTGCGCAGCCGTAGCTTCCACATCCTCTGTCTTTGTATTGGTCATCGACTGGATCGCTACCGGATTGCCTCCTCCGATCTTTCTTCCTCCGATATTTATTACTTTTGTATCCTTCCTTGTCATCTGATTTTAACCTCCTGTTCTCACACAAAACCCTCTGTCCGCGGACTTTCATGCCCACAGAGAGAGGGTTCTCTTTATTTGCCTGCTTTTTCAAAAATCATCTGGTCTCCATAATCCCACTCGGTAAGTGTAAGCTTGGTTCCGTCCACACTGTAATTGAATGTAGTAAGTACAGAATTGATCGCCTGCTCTACTTCCGTTGCAGTTACATTATCACCAAGTTCTTTCGCTGTCTCATCCAGCTCTTCCTGCTTTACAGTAAATGTAATCTGCTTTGCCTTGATATCCAGTGTATATCCAAGCTCCACCTCCACATCCTTACCATCGATCAGGTTCTTCCAGTCAAGCTCTGCTTCATTATGGTCATCTACTTCCAGTATCATATCACTCTCATCATGCTTCCACTTTCCTTCCAGCGGATTTCCGAAAAATCCCTGGTAAATGAAATATCCAGCCACGATAATGATCAGAACGGTCGTAATTCCTGTCACATAGTTCCACACACGGCTTCTTTTATCTTCATCATTCTTTGCAATAATCATAGAATCAAGCCCTCCACATCATGTCAATCTTATAATTCATTATACGGGTTTTAACTTTCACTGTCAACGGGGACTGCAAAGAAGAACAACTCTTTAAAAAGCAAAAAAGGAAATCCACTGTAACGCAGATTTCCTTCTCTAATATCATAAATATCCTTATTTAGCACGCTTTCCCTTCAGATCCAAACAGACGGATCTTTTCGGCAACAACTTTCTTCATTGCATCAATCTCATATGCGATAAGTCCCATCATGGTTCTCTCTCCTGCTGCAATTCCGGCTTCCACACCGGCTTTTCCCGCTTTGTCGATATCCGTGAAAATATTGACTTTGGATACCCCAAGTTGGACCGCCTGACGGAAATCATTATCTGCAAGTCCGGAACCACCGTGAAGCACCAGTGGGATATTGACTTTCTTTGAAATCACATCAATTCTGTCAAAATCAAGTTTCGGGAATGCATAGTCTCCATGTGCATTTCCGACTGCAACTGCAAGAGAATCTGCACCTGTCCTTGTAATATAATCCAGTGCGGTATCCGGATCTGTATAATAATCCTCCGGATTTTCCAACTTTCCGGCTCCGGCATTATCGCCTACATGACCAAGTTCTGCCTCTACCGTTACTCCCATTGCATGACAGATTCTCACCATCTCAGCTACTCTTTCTACATTTTCTTCATAGGATACGGTTGAGCAGTCGTACATAACAGAGGTAAAGCCAAGTTTTAAAGCTTCCATACAGCGCTCAAAGGTAAGGCCGTGATCATAATGTACGCAGACCGGTACGCTTGCTTTCTTTGCCATCGGGATCAGATAATCTGCCACCAGATTCAGTTCGGTTACCGGGAGAAGCACTTCCGCAGTTCCAACCATAACCGGTGCCTGAAGTTCCTCTGCTGTCTCAATGATCGCACGTGCCATCTCTACATTTACTGCATTAAAAAATCCAACTCCATATTTTCCTTCTTTTGCCGGAAGCAAAATGTCATTCATATTTACTAACATACTTTTTCCCATCCTTCCTCGATTTTTTTCTTTAATTCTTCAAATGATTTCAGACCGGATAAAGCGTCGTAAGCGGCAACACAGCTGGCTCCTGTCGCTGCTGCCAGATGCAGACACATTTCCGGAGTGTTTCCTTCCAGCATTGCAGTAAGAAATGCTGCAATACTGGTATCCCCGGCTCCTGTTCCGGAAAGAATTTTTTCTGGTATATAGCTCTTTTCAAAGACTGCTTTTTCTGCCCAGGCTGCCACGTCAAGCTCTGTACGCACACTTACCTGTCTGAGTTTTTCTTCTCCTGCGGTCTGCAAATACATTCCTTTTGCTCCGCATTTCAGAAGAAGTACTTTGCATCCAAGCGTAATACATTTTTCTGCCAGAGGCTTCACATCCTGTTCAATATCCAGCACATCTGTGATATCTCCACCATCCGCACGTACCTGCAATTCTTCGAATTTATCCCGGTCAAGCATGAAACAGAGTTCTTCAATACTTGGTACAAAGAAATCCACATAAGGAAGAGTTCTTCCAAGAATCTTTGCCCAGTCTGCCTGTCCTGCTTTTGAATTTGCATCGACTGCTGCCAGATCGAGGGACGTTGCCGCCCCTGTCTCCTGGACAGATTTCATCAGATGTACAAGCTCTGCTCCATCATTATTATACATCGATTCCATCAGTGTCGGATATCCAAAATGAAAAATTGCTGCTTCTTTCACTTTGTCAAAATCAATATCTGATACCGCAAAAGTATGGTTTGCTCCCGGATGATGAAGGAAAATCCGGTCAATCCCAGGAATTGCAAGCACAACCGAATAACTGGTTGTTGATTCCTTATCACGGATCATTCCTTCTTTTGCATCATATCCGTCCAGTATGTTTAAAATCATGTCGCCAAATGCATCCTCGCCGACTTTTCCCATAAGAGAGACGTCTGCACCTAATAGTTTCATTGCAAGTCCGGTATTTGCAACGGCACCGCCTGTGTGCACGTCAGCATTTCCCATCTGTATTAACTTACCCGGGCTTAAGACCTGCTCTACACTTTTTACTTTTCCATCTGGAAATACAGGCGTGATATCCAGACAGATATGTCCCGCTACAATTACCTTCTTTTTCATTTTCTCTTATTCTACTCCCATCAGAAGATTCATTACATACATTTCAAGTGCTTCAAAATCTCTTTCTTCTACGCACTTTTTCTGGAAATCATAGTCGAATTTGTCTACTTTTGCTTCCAGTGCCTTAAAGATCTTTAAACTGTTTTCAAGATGCTTATAACTGTCTTCATCCTTAGTTGTACGCATTGCTTTTACATCAAGTCCTACATACTCACCATGTTCTCCGTATCCGTTCTCTTTCAGGACTTTTACCTGATTGAATGCCTGACGGAGGTTTTCAACACCAAATGCTTTATCCTGATCATAACGGATGCTGTTCTGGTCATTGAGATGGACAGTCATCAGCTTGTTCATTGCAAGTGCAAATCCGATTTCATGTGCCGGGTCAAGTCCTGCAAGGATTGCATGTGCACTTTCCAGGTTTCCCCCCACACGGGAAGGATCGATAGTAGCTGCTGAAATTGCCATGACATGTCCCATGGTTCCACAGATACTTCTGTCGATTGGTTCATTTGGTTTTGGCTCAATGCACACACGAATCTTTGGATCATATTCAAGCATCTTGTTGATGGCTTCAATCAGCATTTTGGTTGCCCATACTGGTGATTTTGATTCTGCACACAGTGTGCCTTCTCTTGCAAGCCACAGAACGATCATGTCTGTTCCAAGTTCGTTTGCAATATCGATGGAACGGTATGCTCTCCACATTGCGTATTCCCGGTCTTCTTTTGATGTGCTCATGAATCCACCATCCTGTGTATGTGGATCCATCCAAAGTCTTGGTGCTACGAATTCTGCTTTTAAGTTATATTTATCAAGTGTCTTTTTCAGCTCACGTGCTTTTTCTTTGATTTCTTCTTCTGTATAATCATTGATGTTCGGTACAGCGTCATCATCATGGAACTGGATTGCTGAGAATCCGATCTCTGCAAATTTTTTAAATTTCTCCTCGATCGGTATGTCTTTTCTTGTTGCCGGTCCATACGCGTCTGCTCCTGTATGTACGTTCCAAGGTCCTACTGAAAATTTAAACTGTGTCATTTTAATTTCCTCTCTTTCTTTGATTTTAACTCGAGTCCTCAACGTTTATCTTTGATGATCTAATCATACCAGTCTCATAGTACAAAAAAATGACAATGTTGCGATTTTATCTGTAACTTCTTGCTTACCTGTGTTATGATAAAAACAGTTTAAAAAAGAGAGGAAACTGTTCTATGGAAAAGAAAGAAATGGAAATTGTAAGACATACTACAATGAATCATCTGGAGGTTTTTATTGTTGAAATGACCTCCCGCGGTCCCCATGGACATGATGATTTTGAACTTGGAATGATTCTTGAGGGAACAATGACACTTTTTTTGGAACAGGAACAGTATCATCTGAAGGCCGGAGATATTTATTTTATCAACCGGTATCAAGTACATTCTTTTTCCAACAAAACCGGGCGGAACCGCATCCTGGCTTTCCAGATCGATTCTGATTTTTACAAGCATATTTTTTATCAGTCAAAATTTCTTCATTTTGAAGATACCGTTTTTTGCAACGGTCCATTTTATTTACAGCTCCGCAGACTGCTTCTCAACTGCGCACGCTGTTATTTTAGTGAAACTACATACAATGAATTAAAATGCTCTGAACTTCTCATCGAGATTATGTATCAGCTGCTCACAAACGCACGTCCTTCTTTTACCGGCGAGAAAGAGTACAATGCTGCGCAGACAGCCTCCCACCGCATCAACCGCATCACGGACTACATTTGCTGAGCACTCTTCTGAAAAAATATCGCTTCAGGACATTGCTGATCTGGAGCACATCACAACTTACCATGCTTCGCATTTTATTACCAAAATACTTGGCATTTCCTTTCAGGATTATCTTAATAATGTACGCTTTGAGCATGCACTGGAGCTGATCCAGAATTCAGATCTGTCTATTCTGGATATCTGTATGGAAACCGGATTTTCCAGCAGCCGGTATCTCAACAAACTATTCGAAGAAAAAATGGGCTGTACCGCCAGAGAATATCTGAAGACATCAAAAAAACCGCACCTTATCGATACGGTTCTTCCTACGGATAATATCCAGAAGCGTTATTCGTTTGAACAGTCTGCATTTTATTCTGCAGAAGGTTCCGGATTAGTTTGTTTCGTATTTTACCTGAAAGCCGTGCTGTCGGATCTTGCGACAACACGGCTTTCACCTGCTCTCTTATCTATGCTTTAATTGCATCATCAAATGCTACATCGGACGGCATGAAATTAATTTTCTTCGTAAATTCACAGGCTTCTTTTCCTCCAAAGTTTCTCTGCATACCACTGTCTTCCCATTCAACAGAAAGTGGGCCATCATAACCAATCTGATTGAGTGCACGGATGATGTTATCAAAATCAACGTCTCCATGTCCCGGCGATACAAAGTTCCATCCTCTTCTCTGATCTCCAAATGTGATATGGGATCCCAGAATGCCATTTCGTCCATTCAAATTCAGTTTTGCATCTTTTACATGCACATGGTAAATACGGGCTGCAAAATCAAGGATAAACACTGCCGGATCCAGTCCCTGCCAGATCAGGTGACTTGGGTCAAAGTTGATTCCCAGTGTCGGTCTGTGTTCAAATACATCCAGTAATTTCTTGGTACTCCAGTAATCAAATGCAATTTCTGTCGGATGTACTTCGAGTGCAAGTTTTACACCACATTTATCAAATTCATCCATAATCGGACTCCACAATTCTTTTACTTTCTGATAGCCTTCTTCAATCATCTGCTCGGATGTCTGCGGGAAAGAATACCAGTATTTCCAGATTGGTGATCCCATAAAGAATGTTACAACATCCACGCCCATTGCTTTTGCTGCAGTGCGCACTTTCATTTCTTCAATTGCCCTACTTCTGGATTTCTTCCGGTTTTCCTGCATATTCTGCTGGGGCAAAACCATCCAGTCTGGAATCATAAATAGACCCGATACTGTCAACCACACACTGTCCTGCCAGATGGTTACTGATTGCCCAGCATCCCAGACCATATTTTTTCAGAGTATCTTTCACTTCTTTGACATATTCCGGATCACTTGCCGCACGTTTCATATCCAGATGTGATGCGGATAATTCTAATCCTTCATATCCCATCTCCTGTGCCTGTCTGCACATTTCTTCCAAAGGAAGATCTCCCCACTGAATTGTAAATAATGTTACCGGTCTCATAAACCATTCCTCCTTTTTAAAGTTCTACCCAGACATTTCCGTTCTGACTGCTCTTAAGACATGCCTCTACAAATGCAAGTCCTTCAACTCCATCTTTTACGGTTGGATAATCAATCATCTCTTCTGTAAAAGTTCCCTCTTCTTTTGCAGAAACGCACTCCGTAAAGCTTCGGTACAGATTTCCCATTGCCTCTAGCCAGCCTTCTGTATGACCAGCCGGAAGCCTTCCGTATTTTGCAGCCTTCGAATCAATATCTCCATATCCTCTGTGTACTCTCCCGGATTGTTCCATTCTTATCGATCACTGTAATTTTTTCCGGCGTCTCCTGGAACCAGAGAATCGTTCCTTCACTTCCGTAAATACGTACACGCAGACTGTTATCACATCCAATTGCTACCTGTGAGGTCCAGAAAATTCCAGTTGCTCCGTTATCAAATTCAATCAAAACAGAATCATTATCATCCAGTTTTCTTCCTGGAACAATAACATCCATCTTTGCAAGAAGCCGTCTGATCTTAAGTCCTGTCATCGTTGCCACTGCATTTTCTACATGGGTTCCCAGATCACCCAGACAGTTTACTCCACCCGACTGTGCCGGATCACAGCGCCATTCGCCCTGTTTTCCACCCACATTGTCTTCAAATGCAAGCCATCCCTGCGGATATTCTGCCATAACAGCACGGACATCTCCAATTGCACCAGAAGCAATCAGATCTCTTGCATACTTTGCAGTCACATGTCCCATATAAGTATAGGTAACCATGAATAACAGTGATTTTTCTTCTGCAAGTTTTTGAAGTTCCACTGCTTTTTCATAGGTTGTTGTTACCGGTTTATCACATACTACATGAATTCCTGCATTCAAAAATGCTTTGCAGATCTCATAATGTGACGCATTTGGAGTAACAACTACAACAAAATCAATGCCGTCTTCCCTTTTCGCTTCCTCCAATGCCATCGTTTCATAATCTTTATAGCAACGCTCCTCTTCAATATGCAGAACTTCCCCCATCTTTTTTGACTTTTCTGCATTTCTTGAAAATACACCTGCTACCAATCTAGCACTTTCATCCAATGAAATTGCCCTTCTGTGTGCATCCCCGATAAATGCATCCGGTCCGCCACCAACCATTCCGTAATTTAATACTTTTGCCATAATTTCTCCTTTCTGACATTGCATCTATCTTTCTCATTATTTTGATAATAGCACCTTTATTATTTGTAAAAATGATAATCTTGCGATTTTTATGTGACAATTTAGCAGTATATAGAAAAGCGTCAGCCACAACGTGACTGACGCCATAAATACATTCTATTTTTATTACTGGATATGCGGAAATACCGGTTTGAGTGCCGGATAAATCTGACGGAACTCCTGGTATCTCTTTTCGTATTTTTCAACCAGTTCTGCTTCCGGTTCTACGGTATCTACAATCTTAACCAGCTTGTCTGCTGCTGCTTCTACGCTTTCGTATTCGCCGCATCCGACTGCTGCAAGGATTGCACCTCCAAGTGCCGGTCCTTCTTCGCTCTCGATCATATCCACTTTCAGGTTCATGATATTGGCAATCATCTTTCTCCAAAGAGGACTCTTTGCTCCGCCACCGCAGATCTTGGTACGTTCAATCTTGATTCCAAGGCTTTTTGCAACTTCAAGGGAATCACGGAGTGCAAATACAACTCCTTCCAGTACTGCCTGCATCATATCTGCTCTTGTGGTATCCATCGTCATACCGGTAAAGGTAGCTCTTGCATATGGATCATTGTGCGGTGAACGCTCTCCCATCAGATATGGAAGATAGAACACATGGTTCTCACCTAGCTTTGTAATATCTTTCTGCTCTGCTGCAAAATCATCCGTGTGAAGAATCTCTTCTGCCCACCATTTATTGCAGGATGCAGCACTTAGCATGCATCCCATCAGATGATAATGACCGTCTGCATGTGCAAATGAATGCAGAGCATTGTTCTTATCTACGCCGAAGTTTGCACTGGAAATAAAGATGGTTCCGGATGTTCCAAGGGAAATGTTACATCTTCCGTCACCAACTGTTCCTGTTCCGACAGCTGCCGCTGCATTATCACCTGCTCCTGCAATAATTTTTACATTTTCAGAAAGTCCGAGTTCTGCTGCTACTTCCGGCTTCAGACTTCCTACGACTTCGTAACTTTCATAAAGCTTCGGAAGCTGTTCTTCTGTTACGCCGCAGATGTCCATCATTTCTTTGGACCAGCATTTGTGTTCTACATCCATCAGAAGCATGCCGGATGCATCCGAATAATCAGAGCAGAAGCTTCCTGACAGGCAGTATGCCAGATAATCTTTTGGAAGCATGATCTTTGTGATCTTTGCAAAATTCTCCGGCTCATTTTTCTTTCACCCACAGAATCTTCGGTGCGGTAAATCCAGTAAATGCAATGTTTGCTGTGTATTTAGAAAGCGTTTCTTTTCCGATCTCGTTATTCAGATAATCCGTCTCTTCTGTGGTACGTCCATCGTTCCAGAGAATTGCCGGGCGGATGACCTGGTCGTCTTTATCCAGAATGACCAGTCCGTGCATCTGTCCACCAAAGCTGATTCCTGCAACCTGGCTCTTATCACACTCAGAAGTCAGTTCTTTGATGCCTTCTACGGACTGGGTAAACCAGTCTTCCGGATGCTGTTCTGACCAGCCCGGATGTGGGAAGTATAATGGGTATTCTTTTGAAACAATTTTTTTGATGTCGCCTTTTTCTATCCATTAACAGAAGTTTTACTGCGGATGTTCCAAGGTCTACGCCTATATAGAGCATGATGTACCTCCTTGTTAGGGTTTTTGTATCAACCTGACGGATTCGAGGGATTGTGACCAGATTATAGAAAATAAATATTGCATCTTCCAATCGGCAAAGCATTCCGATGAGCCTCTTAGGGCGGAAATTGTGTCAGCAACGGCTTCCACAATTTCTGAGTCTCATCTTCATTGCCTCAAATGGAATCTGCCATATTTATTTTCTATAATCTGGTCCTCAAGACATTGAACCGCCTGCTTGAAACATAAATCCTGTTTTTAATTCGTGTTTCTTTGTACTATAAAGGGGCGGGTTCATTCAGCCGCCCTTATATGATTGTGTATAGTTTTAATTAGCCCCAAGGATTTTCTGTTGGGTAACGTACACCTTTTGGCTGGTTGTAGCCGATTTCGTCTACCGGTACTCCGATGTATTTGAATACTTCGTAAAGTGCTTTTCCGTAATGTCCGAATGCTACGGCTCCGTGATGCGGGAAGTTCTTTTCGATCAGTACATGACGATAGAATCTGCCCATTTCCGGAATTGCGAAGATTCCGATTGCTCCGAAGGAACGTGTTGCTACCGGAAGGACTTCACCGTGTGCAATGTAAGCTCTCAGTATATTATCTGATGTGCTCTGCAGACGGAAGAACGTGATATCTCCAGGTTTGATATCTCCCTCAAGAGTTCCCTTTGTAACTTCGACTGGAAGAGATCTTGCCATGATCATCTGGTATTTCATTTCGCAGAATGAAAGTTTGGATGATGCAGTATTTCCACAGTGGAATCCCATGAATGTATCTTTCAGTGTGTAATCGAATTTGCCCTTAATGTCTTCTTCATAAAGGTCAGCCGGTACAGAGTTGTTAATATCAAGGAGTGTTACAGTGTCTTCACTTACAACTGTTCCGATAAATTCGCTCAGTGCACCGTAGATATCTACTTCGCAGGATACAGGAATTCCCTGTGCTGTCAGACGGCTGTTTACATAGCATGGCACAAATCCAAACTGTGTCTGGAAGGCAGGCCAGCATTTTCCTGCGATTGCCACGTATTTGCGATATCCTTTGTGTTCTTCTACCCAGTCTTTTAATGTAATTTCATACTGTGCAAGTTTTGGAAGAATCTCCGGTTTCTTGTTTCCGGCTCCAAGTTCTTCTTCCATTTCTTTTACGATTGCAGGAATTCTTTCATCTCCGGCATGCTTATTAAATGCCTCGAAAAGATCCAGCTCAGAGTTTTCTTCAATCTCTACTCCGATATTGTAAAGTTGTTTGATTGGTGCATTGCATGCAAGGAAATTGAGTGGTCTTGGTCCGAAGCTGATGATCTTCAAATTGTTAAGTCCGATGACTGCTCTTGCGATCGGTAAAAACTCGTGGATCATATCCGCGCACTCATCAGCAGTTCCAACCGGATATTCCGGAATATATGCTTTGATGTTACGAAGCTGTAAATTGTAGCTTGCATTTAACATACCGCAATATGCATCTCCACGTCCCTGGATCAGGTTGTTGCCGCTTTCTTCTGCTGCTGCAACGAACATCTTTGGTCCATCAAAATGTTTTGCAAGCAGAGTTTCGGAAATCTCCGGTCCGAAGTTTCCAAGATATACGACCAGCGCGTTGCAGCCGGCTGCCTTGATATCCTCCAGTGCCTGTACCATATGGATCTCACTTTCTACGATACAGATCGGACATTCGTAAATATGTTCTTCTCCGTATTTTTCTTTGTAAGCTTTCATAAGTGCTTCTCTTCTTGATACAGAAAGGCTTTCCGGGAAGCAGTCACGGCTTACTGCAACAACTCCGATTTTCAGTTCTGGCATGTTATTCATTGTTTTTTCCTCCTAAAATATGAATCTGTCTGTTCTATTTTGCGATGTCGATATTCTCACCTTTAAGTCCGCACACAGCGCCTTCGATTCCTGCTTCTTCATGTGCAATCAGCCATTTGTTCTTTGCGGTAAGAAGCTTGTCATCAAATGATTTGGTATGGCAAGTCATCAGATCTGTATTGGTTCCCTTTGGAAGAACTACTACTGCCTTAAATCCATTTCCATCTACTCCGCAAGGTGCATAGTGAAGGGTTGTTCCGTACACTTCGATTCCAATTCCTGCTGGGACAAGGAATGCTTCTACTTTTGATGTGTCATATGTAAAATCCGGTTCGATATCCTGCTCTGCCCCCAGAAGCAGAATGATATCTGTCACTGCGACATTCACTTCTGAACTTCTGTGATATTCCAGTGCGTTCAGTTTGCTGTTATGTCCGTTGCAGTATCCGATCTGGATCGGAAGTTCTCCGTAAACTCTCATCTTCAGATCGATTGCAACATCCGTTGTTTCCAGTTCTTCAATAGATGGTTCGTAGATGACATCCTCCGGAAGAGGGGTGTGTTCCATTGCCTTGATCAGCTTTGAAAAATCATATCCATCGATCACACGTCCGTATCTGCTGAATTCTGGATCTGTTACTTTTTTGATTTTCATTTCTTCCACCTTCTTTCTGTCTTATATTCTAACAGGCTAAGTCGGTATCCGCTACCGAAAACTTAGCCTGTTAACTGCACTTTCTTGTCCTTATGCTATTTTTTATTATTTAGAACGTTTCTTAGATTCTACATCAAAGATAACGGCTGCAAGAAGAACAATACCTTTTACAACTTTCTGCCAGTTGGCATCTACACCCATGATAGACATACCGAGGTTGATAACACCCATCAGAGTTGCACCTATGATAACTCCAGGGATTGTACCACTTCCACCGTAAGCGGAAGCGCCACCGATGAAGCAGGATCCAATGGCATCCATTTCGTATCCATCACCGGCTGTCGGGTTTGCTGAGTTCAGACGGGCGATAACTGCCATTGCTGCAACTGCTGCAAGAAGTCCCATGTTTGCATAAGCGATAAAGTACACTTTATTAGTATTGATACCAGAAAGCTGTGCTGCTTTCTCATTTCCACCGATTGCGTATAAATGACGTCCTACGGTTGTCTTTGATGTCAGATATCCGTAGATCAGAACGATCAATGCTACCCAGATTAAGATCATCGGAATACCCTTGTACTGTGCCAGTCTCCACATAAATGCGATGATTACAATACTGATCACTGCGCATTTAACAATATCATTAACCGCTGGTCCGACTTTATATCCTTTTTTGATCTTTGACATTCTTCCTTTGAAAGTCATAAGTACAAAAACTGCTGCAATGATGATTCCTGCAAGGATACAGGTAATATTGATTCCGTTTCCGTGGAACACATCTACAATGTAATTGTTAAACAGTGCCAGGTATGCATCCGGCATTGGAGCAATCGTAAAACCATTCAGAATGATATTAGAAAGACCACGGAAGATCAGCATACCAGCCAGTGTTACGATAAATGGTGGGATACGTCTGTAAGCGATCCAGAATCCCTGCCATGCACCGATTGCAAGACCGGTAACAAGCATGATAAGAATAGATACCCCAACACTCATGCCTTTATTAACCATAAATGTTGCACCTACAGCGCCGGCGAAACATACAACTGAACCAACACTCAGGTCGATATTACCACCAGTTAAGATACACAGTAACATACCTGTTGCCAGGATAAATACGTAAGAGTTCTGTGAAATCAGGTTATTTACATTCTGTGGGAGAAGCATTCTTCCACCTGTTTTCCATGTGAAAAACAGTGTTACAATGACCAGTACAATGACCATTGTATATTTCTTTAAAAAAGCAGATACATTTTCTTTACTCATAACTATTCTCCTTTGCTTGAACTCAAAATTCGTCCCATGATGACTTCCTGGGATGCCTCTGCTGCATCCAGTTCTCCGACGATACGTCCCTCATTCATAACGTAAATCCTGTCAGACATTCCAAGTACCTCAGGTAACTCGGAAGAAATCATGATAACCGATTTTCCTGCTGCCACCAGATCATTGATAATACAGTAAATTTCATATTTTGCACCAACATCGATACCTCTGGTTGGCTCATCCAGAATCAGGACATCCGGTCCGGCGAACATCCATTTTGCAAGGAGAACCTTCTGCTGGTTACCACCACTTAAGTTTCCTACATTCTGTTCTACAGACGGACACTTTGTACGCATCTTCTGTCTATATTCCTCTGCAACCGCAATCTCTTTGTCACGGTCGATCACACCATGGGCACTGACTCCGTCAAGGTTTGCCAGAGTTGTATTTACACGGATTGGATTGCTCAGTATTAATCCGTTTCCTTTTCTGTCTTCTGTCACATATGCAATTTTGTGTTCAATTGCTTCTTTAACGGTATGAAGTTTCACCTCTTTACCATTAATATATAATTCACCAGAAATATTTTTTCCATAGCTGCGTCCGAAAATACTCATTGCAAGCTCTGTACGTCCGGCTCCCATAAGTCCTGAAATACCAAGTACTTCTCCTTTACGGACATACATAGACACGTTATCTACCACTTTGCGGTCAGAATATACCTGATGATGAACGGTCCAGTTCTTAACCTCCAGTGCTTTATCGCCAATTTTTACATTTTTCCTCTTCGGGAAACGGTCCGTAAGTTCACGACCAACCATTCCTTTGATAATTCTGTCTTCCGTAATTTCATCTGTTCTCTTATCCATCGTCTCGATGGTACTTCCATCACGGATAACTGTGATTTTGTCGGCTACATAAGCAACCTCATTCAGTTTATGTGTGATGATGATCATCGTCATTCCCTGTTTTTTGAACTCAAGCATCAGATCCAGCAGGGCCTTTGAATCCGATTCATTCAGTGATGAGGTCGGCTCATCAAGAATCAGTAATTTTGCATGTTTTGCAAGTGCTTTTGCAATTTCAACAAGCTGCTGCTTGCCGACACCGATATCTTTGATCAGTGTACGTGATGACTCATGAAGTCCTACTTTCGCAAGATATTCATCTGCTTCTCCATAAGTTTTACTCCAGTCAATTGAGAATTTCTTTCCCTGTTCATTACCGAGATACATATTCTCGCCAATCGTCATTTCCGGAACCAGTGCCAGTTCCTGGTGAATAATTACGATACCTTTTTCTTCACTGTCTTTAATTTTATTAAATTTACAGACCTCGCCATCGTAAATAATATCTCCCTCATAAGTACCATATGTATATACACCACTGAGTACATTCATAAGTGTTGACTTTCCCGCTCCGTTTTCACCTACAAGGGCGTGAATCTCACCTTCTTCAACTTTAAGGTTTACATTGTCCAGCGCTTTAACGCCCGGAAAGTTTGGTAATTTTTCATTTCCAATAAAACCTTACCCAACCTGAATCCCTCCTTCTCTTTTAGCGGCACAAGCGGGATTAAAATCCCGCCTGTACTCATTTAAATATGTATCGTATTACTTAATATCTGCTTCTGTATAATATCCAGAATCAAGAAGCATTTCTTCGTAATTGTCAATTGTAACAACTGTTGGTTCGCAAAGGTAAGAAGGAATGATGCCTGTTCCGTTATCATATGACTCATTATCATTTGTCTCAGCTTCTTTGCCATCCATGATCGCATCTACCATCTTAACTGTCTGTTCAGCAAGTTTACGTGTATCTTTGAATACTGACATAGACTGTTTTCCATTTACGATGTTCTTAACATTTGGTTTGTCACAATCCTGACCTGTGATGACCGGCCATTTTCCTGTGTAGTTTGCTTCCAGAGCATTTTCAACACCAAGTGCTGTAGAGTCATTTGAGCAAAGAACTACGTCAAGGTCTTTTCCGTTATAGTTGGATGCAAGAATTGCTTCCATTCTTGACTGGGCTTTTTCTGTAGACCAGTCTGCTGTAGCAACTTCTTCTTTCTTAACCTGTCCTGACTGGACAACCAGTTTTCCTGAATCAATGTATGGCTGAAGAACTTCCATTGCTCCACCGTAGAAGAAGTTTACATTGTTGTCTCCTGGATCACCTGTGAAGATTTCCAGATTGTAAGGACCATCTGTATTATCAAGGTCTAATGCATCCACGATGTATTCGCCCTGTTTCTGACCTACCTTGTAATTATCAAATGTTGCATAATATGTAACTGCAGATGAGTTCATGATCAGACGGTCATAAGAGATAACCGGGATTCCCTGTTCTTCTGCCTGTTTTAACGGAGTTCCAAGTGATTCACCATCAATGGATCCGATTACGATTGCGTCACATCCTCCAGATACCATGTTCTCAACCTGTGAAACCTGTGTAGCAACATCATTGCTTGCAAACTGAAGGTCAACTTCGTATCCGGCATCCTCCAGCTGTTTCTTCATGTTCTCGCCGTCCTGATTCCATCTCTGTAAGTCTTTTGTCGGCATTGCAACACCAATCTTACCTGTTCCGGCTTTTGTCTCTTTCTTATCTGATGAGCCAGATGATGATGAAGTATCATTTCCGCTTGTACATGCTGCCATGGATAATGTCATAGCTGCAATGACGCCCACTGTAAGAAGCTTTCTTGTTCTGTTTCCCATAATTCGTTTCCTCCTTTAAGAAAATTTGTTTTTCTTGATGCTTATACTATAGCAGTTCACAAACTGGACAAGATTGTAAAAAACCGTACATATTTATGATATTATTGTGTAAAAAAAGAAAGGTAGCACAAATTTGTACTGCCTTTCTGTCAAAAATGTCCTAGTCCCGGCTCTCTTCCGAAACATTCAGATATACTTCATCATGTAAATGGAATCCAAGATCAATGATCACTGAATCCATATTTTCTTTTGTCACTGCAATCGGCGGAAGTCCCCAATAAGGAACATCTTTCCCATCATCCGTTGTTTTTACACTGTTTTCTCCAATATCTTTTCCGACAATCTGTTCTCCGTTTGCCAGTTTTACCGCACACTTTGCCGCCACTTTTGCAAGCCGTTCAATCGGTTTATACACAGTCATCGCTTGTGTACCTTCCACGATTCTCTGACAGGCTTCCAGATCGGCATCCTGCCCGGTCACAACCACTTTCCCGGCCATCTGCTTTTCACTGAGTGCTTTGATCACATACCCGGCGATCGCATCATTGCCGCACATAACACCATCTACTTCCTCCAGCTCAGCCAGTGCCTCATTGACTGCCTGAAAACCGGTCTCCGGTTTCCACGAACTAACGCTTGTCTTCTTCACAACATTCAGATTACTGTCCTTGATCATCTTTTCAAATCCTTTTGCCACATCCTGTGAATTGGCATCCGATTCTGGTCCGCAGATCATAACAATATTGCCTCCATCCGGGGTTTCTCCAGCATGGTCTTTCCCATCTCTTCCCCAACACTCTCATTATCAACTGTGATATAGAGATCTGTTTTTGTTCCCTGGATCAGACGGTCATAGGAAATTACCCGGATTCCCTCTGATTTTGCTTTATCCACCTCTTCCGTCAGTCCATAAGAATCCACTGCAATGATCACGATTACGTCCATCTTCTGTGCAATAAAATCCTCAATCTGCTTTTTTTGCTTTTCCAGATTATTATTCGCATTCTGCACATCTACCTGCGCTCCCAGTTCCTGTGCTACTGCGGTAAATACATCCCGGTCTCTGGTCCACCTTTCCAGAACCAGAGTATCGATCGTAAATCCAATCTTCAGTTGCTTTTTATCACTTCTATCGGTCTTTACGCCCTGCGATTTTGCTGAACATCCCACAAGTAGCTGTCCTGCAAAAGCAATACACACCAAAAATACCATCCATCGTCTTATAGGTTTATTCATATCGTCCCTCCTCACGGTATTCCGTCGGTGTCACACCTGTCCATTTTTTAAAAATACGACTGAAATAATTGGGATCTCCGTACCCGGATTCCATACAGATCTCTTTGATACTCTTCTCCGTTTCCATAAGCTGCTTTTTCGCATATTCGATCCGCAGATTGTTCACATAATCTATGTAATTGACATTCTCTGATTCTTTAAACAGCTTACTTAAATAGTAGGAACTGATTCCAAGTTCTTTTGCCGTCTCTTCCAGAGAAATTTCCCCTGAAAAATGCTCTGCTATATAAACTTTTGCTTTTTCTACTACATTAACCGTCTTCTCCTGTTGTTTCATTGAGATGTGTCCTGCTGCTTCTGTCATTTTATGCACAAACCATCGTTCCAGCCCTTCATATGTCTGAAAGCTCATCAACTGATCCAGATAATTTGCCCTTACATCAAAATGATAAGTCATTGCCCCCTGCTCGTAGACAGATTTTTCAGCAAGCAGGACAAATTCCATTACTTTCAGGCGTACATTGTTCGTAACCTCCGGAAACTGCTTCTCCATCCACATCACAAACTCTGTACTTCTTTTTTCTGTCAGTTCTGCATCCCCTGCGTGAACTGCATCAAAAAGACCGGATTCCATATCATACGGATATCCCTCTTCATATACACAGCTGACTGGAAGATCCTTTGCATGGTTCACCTTTCCTACTCCCTGCCTTGCCGTATCGAGTGCTTCTCTGTAGGACTTGGAAACTTCCTCCCAGGATACGACAGACCAGATGCCCGCTTTGAATTTCATTTCCATCTGCTGCTCCATTTTACGAAGCATACTGCGGATATTTTCAATCTTTACTTCCCGCTCATTATAAGATTCTTCCTTTTCCCTGCACGGGACAAGGACGATTACTTTGTTTCCCATCAGAGATCCTACAATTCCATTCATCGTCTCCTTAAGCATTTCACGGAAAATCATGCTGTGTTTTTGCAGCCGGATTCCTGCACCTACTGTGTTGGTCAGTTCTCCTTTTCGCAATTCTTCTCCGCATTCGATCACTATTGCATAGACATACTCCGTATTGATTCCAAGCAGCTCACGGTATGTAAGATTGGAGGTATCATTGCTCTCTCCAAGAAGAACGCTGTACACAAAACCACTTTCGATCATCGGAACCACAACCTCAAGTTTTTCTTTCACCTTCAGATCCTTACTTACTTTTTCCCTTCTGTCATTTACAAGCTTCATCGCCTTTCGCAGAGTATCCGTCAGCACGTCCTTATTGATCGGCTTTGTCAGATAAGACATAACGCCGATATCAATAGCCTTCTGTGAATATTCAAATTTATCATAGGCCGTAAGAACAATGAAAATGATATTTTTATGTTCTCTTTTAATCTCTTCCATTGCTTCGATTCCGTTGATCCCCGGCATCTGGATATCCATCAGGATAATATCCGGGCGAAATGACTCTGCAAGTTCGATCGCCATACGCCCATTTTTTGCAGATTCAATTTCAAATTCATCTCCAAAGCTTTTCTGGATCATAAATCTAATTGCCTGCTGTACAATTCCTTCATCATCACAGATCAATATCCTCATCTTATGTCCTCCCTTTTCAAATAGATCAACACTTCTGTTCCTCTCTCTTCCCGCCGACGGATCTCAATCACATGCTCCATATTATAATACCGTTTCAGACGGTTGATCACATTATCCATACCGATTCCGGCGGAATCCCGCTGACTGTGGCTGTGTGCACTCTCTCCACGCATGATCTTTCGATCACTTCCGGTTCAATTCCCACACCATTGTCTTCTACTTTCACGCAGACCATACCATCATCACTGTAAACAGACAGATGGATCTTTCCTTCTCCCTGCAGTTCGCGTATTCCATGATTTACCGCGTTTTCGATCAGGGGCTGCAGGATCATACTTGGCATCATTGTACCAGTCACGCGCTCATCGATCTGTTTTGTATAATGGATTTCTCCTGCAAATCGTACATTCAAAATATAAATGTAGTTGTCTACCAGTTCCAGCTCTTCCTTAAGCGTAGTATCTTTCTCCATCTTCCTTACATTATAGCGAAAGAAATCCGCCATGTTCTGTACAAACAAACAGGTATTTTCTGCACCCTCCATCATGGCAAGCTGTGCTGCTGCATTCAGACTGTTAAACAGAAAATGCGGGTTGATCTGCGCCTGCAGATATTTAAGCTGTGCTTCCTTAAGGTCATTTTTCATAATCAGTTCATTCTCGATCAGCCTGCTTTCCCGCTCATAGTTCTCTTTTGTCTGCCTGATATAATCACGGATACTGTTCATCATTTTGTTGCAGGCTTTCGCCACCGTACTGATCTCATCTCCGGTATCAATGATCGGAAAATCTACCTCCAGTCCACCTTTGGCGATCGTATTTGCCGCCTCCGCAAGTTTAATAAGCGGTCTTGTAATCGTTCTGGTCATCATAACGATCCATGCGAGTGCTACAAGCATGGATACGGTCAGAAGAAACATACTGAATCCGACAACGTAATTCAGTGTGGATCTCAAAACTGAATAATTCTGCGAGTTTTCAAGAAACACCGACGTATTCAGGCTTCGGACACAGGACTGCAGATAATCATAAAGCTTCTTCGCCTTACTGTATTCTTCGTTATAACAGCTTACATTTCTTCCCCGCTTTGCCTCGATCGCACCGGCTGTTTTTTCCAGATATGTATCCGACATATTGCGGATATTTTTTTCCATCAGAAGATTCTGGTCATTTACCGTCTCTTCATTCAGTTCACTGATCAGATTTCTATAATCCTGCTCATATAAATAATAATTTTCCAGTTCATCCGAACTTTTTGTATTCAGATACTGATAAAGCGATGTCTGCATTTTCTCCAGCGTTGTCGAGATATCATTTAACTGAATATTCGAATTATATACCCCGTCAATCTGCCGGATCGCCTGGCTCTGACTATGCACTATATACATGTTGATCGCAAATACCAGTAACATGATCACTACATAGACTTCCAGCAGCCGGATCCGGATTGATTTTCTTTTTTTCATGTCTTTTTACTACTTTCTATTCTGTATACTTTTTAATATTATCAGCAGTGATAAGCTCCGGGGATACTGTCAGATATTCGCTGATATGCCGTTTCTTTAAATACTCATTCATTCCCTGTTCTGCAGTTTTTCCCCACTCGGTCGGATTGATCAGGACACTGGATTCGACGATTCCTTTCTGGATCCCCTCCAGTGTATCCTTCTGCGCATAATATCCGATAATCGATGTCTGTCCAACCTTATTGTAATCAACCACACTGGATCGCACTGCTGGTATCCACCGCACTCATACATACGATAATATCCGGATAAGAAGTATCCAGAATCAGGTCGCGGACATTCTCTTCCGATTCAAACATCCCTGTATTATCGATCACCTTACTGGTCAGCTCGATCTTGGATGCAATAGAAGCTGTCGTCTCTGATATTGCCGTAAAAATAACATTCGGCGCTGCATTCCTCTCTTCTGAATTCAGAAGAACAGTGACCCGGATCTTCCGGTCTTCCTCTTCTGCCTTCTTCTGTGCAATATTATTGATCTGGTTTCCATACATTTCACCAATCGCATAATCATTTCCGCTTACAAATGATACCCTTTTACTGGCCGGCGCATCACTGCGGATCGTGATCACCGGAATATTCTGTTCTTCTGCCTTGTCAATCTGTGCGGAAACCGCTTCTTCATCGCTCACCTGTACAATAATCCCATCTACCTTGGCCGCAATTGCCATTTCCATCAATTCTTCTGTCGAATATTCACCCGACAGTGTCTCACCAAAATTCTCGATCAGGATCTGGTCTCCTTTCCCGGCATCTTTGGCTCCCTGGTATATCTTCTTCCAGAAGCTGTCTGTGGGATTTTCACTGATAATCGCAACATGATACTGATAATCCGTCCGGTCCTTTTTTTCCACTCTGGCATCTTTTTTTACTTTTTCATGATATATCATCCCAATACCGATCAGGACCAGAAGTGCGGCAAGAGCCACAACTCCTATCCCTATCAGTTTCTTCCAGTTTTCTTTATAACTTTTCATCTTCCGATTCCTGCTTTCTCATTTTACGGAAATCACTTGGTCTTACTCCATATTTTTTCCGGAATGCTTTGGCAAATGCTCTTCCGTCCGCAAATCCACTATGTTCTGCAATTTCCTCAACCATCGTATCACTGCTTATCAGTTCCCGGTAGGCATATTCCAGACGGATTCCCTGAATATATTCTTTATAGTTGATTTCTGCATATTTGCGAAACATCCGTGAAAGATAGGTCGGCGAATACCCGAAAACCTGTGCCAGCCCTTCCAGCGAGAGATCTTTCTGATAATTATCCTTGATATAATTCGTGATCGTAGAAAGTCGGTTCCTGTTCTTGTGATCCCGCACGATCTCCGCACTGACATCAACCTTCCTGTATTTTGTCACCATCAGATAGACCAGCATATAAAAATAACTCTGTACCTTTAATTCATACCCTGTTTTCTTCTTCTGATACGTCACATACATCTTTTCAACCAGTTCAACCAGTTGTTCATCCTGTACGCGTTCGCTGTGGGTAAAACAGATAAACTGCTCATCCGTATAATACCGTTCAAATGTCTGAAGTGGCATCTGCAGTACGATCGTCTTATTCGGAAACGGTGCCGAAATCGAATGCAGCTCATTAGAATTCACGATCACAAATGATTTTTCATCTAAATGGATATCTTCTTCATTGATATAAAAATCCAGCTTTCCTTCCAGTACAACAAACATCTCGATCGACCGGTGCCAGTGCTTTTCCCTGACATAATTTCCGTCTTTTCCTTCAAATAAAAACATCCGGAATGGCAGATCTTCATTCGGCAGAACCAGTTCATGTGAAAATTCCATCTAATTCATCCCCTTCTCTGTACATTCTCTGAGCAGTTTCATAGCATCCTCATACTTTTCAGCAGAAACACCTGCACAGGTGAGTAACATCCTGTTCTTCTCCACTTCAAGAAATGTCATTCCTTTCTTTTTTGCTTTTTCTGCAATCTTTTCTGCAGCGCAGTCCTCCGCAAAGGTCAACTGTACCATAAATCCTGCAGCACCAACCTGTACATCCACATCTTTTCCTAAAATCTTTTTTGCACTGTCCGCAAGCTTTTCTGCCTTTGCCAGATGGATCTTCCTGGATTTACGGACCTGACTCGCCAGATGTCCGTCACGGATAAACTGTGTCAGTGCGATCTGCTCGGCCTTGGATGCAGTTTGATTGTAATTATTTTTTCTTTTTTCGTAAGTTTCCATCAATTCCGGCGGCAGTATCATATAACTGATCCTGATAGACGGAAGCAGCATTTTGGAAAATGTTCCCAGATAAATGACATTTCTTCCTCCCGAAAGTCCCTGCAGGGACGGAACCGGTTTCTGAAAATATTTGAACTCACTGTTATAGTCATCTTCAATGATCAGAAAATGCTCTTTCTCGGCGCGTCCGACCAGTTCCAGTCTTTCCTGGATCGGCATCACCCCACCAAATCTTGTCATCTGTGATGGTGACACGTAATACATTCCAATCTCTTCTTCCGCGCTTCCTGCAATCCGGTAGTTATGATCTTCAAAAACCGTCATTCCCTGTACAAACTCACTGTCCCTGAAAAATACGGTTCTCTTTTTATGATTCAGTGGGCACAGAATATGCAGAAGACTCTGTATACCGGCACCGATCACGATCTGATCCGGGCTGCAGATCACACTTCTGGTCTTCTGAATATATTCAGACAGTACTTCCCTGAATTCCTGTTCCCCCTGCGGTTCTCCATAAGAAAGCAGTCTCTCATCCTGACGCATTGCGCTCTTCATATATCTCCGCCATAATTCAAACCGGAAACTCTCTTTATCTACATTTGATGTTGCAAAATCATAGACAACCGGATTCTCCTGCTTCCTTACATGCCGGCTTGCAATCTTTCTGCCCTCTTCCTGCTTCTCGGCAATATCCGTCACATAATATCCACTCTGCGGTCTGGACACAATATAACCTTCTGCTGCCAGAAGCATATACGCATTCTCCATCGTCGTCCGGCTCATCTGCAGCTCGTTTGCACCTTTACGGATCGATGGAAGCTTTGTCTCTGACTTCATCTGCCCGGATAGAATCAGATTCCTGTAATAATGATACACTCTCAGATACCGGCAGTGTTCCTCATTCTGTAATTCCACTCTCATAACTGACCTCTAAAAAATATTTCTTTTTGTATATTTTACAAATGACACTTTTATTTTATTCTATATAAAACACATAAGAAATGCAAGAATTTTTCACTTTGTATTTCGGAAAGGATACTTCAATGATAAAACGAGTCGCTGTTATCAATGATCTGTCCGGTCTTGGTAAATGCTCTCTGACAGCTGCGATACCGGTTCTTTCCGTCATGGGTGTGCAGGCCTGTCCTCTGCCAACGGCAGTTTTAACCAATCAGACCGGCTACGACAGCTATTACTGTACGGACTTTACCGACAAGATCGATCATTACACAGAAGAATGGCAAAAACGTGGTCTTACCCTGGATGCGATCAGTACCGGATATCTCGGCAGCGCAGATCAGGCGGAAAAAATCCTGAATTTCTGTGAGAAGTTCAGAACCCCTTCCACTCTGCTCTTTGTCGATCCGGTCATGGGAGATTCCGGTGTCAAATATGACATTTTCACTCCCAGACTCCAACAGCAGATGCAGAAGCTTGTATCCCATGCCGATGTGATCACGCCAAATCTTACCGAGCTGTGTCTTTTAACACACTCTGATTTTGCAGGGCTTACCAAGTATAAGGACGAACCGGATTATCTGGACCGGATTGCCCGGATTGCCGCTCCTTTGAAAGAAACGAAAGAAACGCAGATCCAAACGATCATCGTCACCGGTATTCTTTATCAGGCTCCTTCTGATGATACCGTAAAATATTACAATCTGGTTCTCGAGAACGACCAGATAAGCGTCATTTCCTCTGGAATTCACGGAGGAAGCTATTCTGGCACCGGTGACCTGCTCTCCGCTGTCGTATGTGCCTCGATGGTACAGGGAAAAAGTGCAGCTGCAGGCGTGGAAAAAGCATGCCGGTTTATCGAAAAATCTCTGATTGACACCGTTGCCGACCAGATTCCGCGCAATGATGGAATCAATTTTGAATCCCATCTTTCTATGCTGCTTGACTGACATTTACAAAATAAATAAAACCCAGGGAGGTAACTATCATGTCATCTACAACCATTAACAATCCGGAACCATCTGCAAATGCACTTTCTCATCAGAAAGTCTCCAGACTGACTTCAACAGCTCTTTTTGCAGCACTGATCTGTGTGACAACTGCTTATATTTTCCATATTCCATTTGGTGTAAATGGCGGATATGTACACATCGGAGATTCTCTGATCTATCTTGCCGCTGCATTCCTCCCAACACCATATGCCATGTTTTGCTGGTGCAATCGGTGGTGCCATGGCAGATATCCTGACTGCCCCGGTATATGCACCTGCAACCTTCATCATCAAGATGCTGATCTCCCTTCCGATCACATGTAAAAAGGACAAGATCGTGAATGTACACGTGTCGGCGTTATTGTTTGCCGCTGTAATTTCCTTTATGGATATTATATCACAGATGTAATCCTGTTCGGAACCTGGGGTGCACTGATTCCTTCGATTGTAGGAACCCTTGCCCAGTCAGGCGGAAGTGCTGTGATCTTTATCATTCTTGGTTCCACTCTTGACAAAGCCGGTTTCAAGAGTACAATGAAAAACAAATTTGGAATTTAGCCAAATATTTAATTATACGCAGATGACAGGTGGTTCTTGAATATCCGCCTGACTTTCAAAGAGGAGATTTTATTATAATGTCAGATATTATTTACACATTTAAAAACAATGCATATTTTAACATCACCAACCGCTGCACTTGCAAATGTATTTTCTGCATCCGTAACGAGCATGAAGCCATCGGAGAGGCAACAGAACTTTGGCACGACCACAATCCTTCTTTCGAAGAGATCAAGGCAGCTATTGATGCTTTTGATTTTACAAATTATCCGGAAGCCGTCTTCTGCGGCTACGGGGAACCGACCTGTGCCTACGATAATCTGATTGCTGCTGCAAAATACATGAAAGAAAAACATCCGGAAGTTCTCCTTCGCGTCAATACCAACGGACTTGGCGAACTCTTCAATAAAAAGCCGATCGCAGAAGAAATGGCAAAATATATCGATGCCGTATCGATCAGCCTGAATGCGCCAACTGCCGAACGTTACCAGGAAGTTACACAGCCTTGTTTTGAAAATGCGTTCCCAGATATGCTTGCATTTGCCGAGAAAGCGAAGAAACTGTTCTCATCTGTGCAGTTCAGTGTGGTAAGCATCATTTCACAGGAAGAAATCGATGCGTCCCAGAAACTCGCAGACGAGATGGGGATTCCGTTGAAAGTTCGAATTTATTCGTAAGTTCATTCTCTTTTCTACTATAATTAACAAAGGGACGGCTGCCATACTTTGCGCTGTGCTGGCAGAAGGACCAAAAGAAACCGGACTAATTCCATTATGCAAACCATTCCGATGAGCCTCTTAAGGCGAAAATCGTGTTCAGCAAAGGCTTCCACGATTTTTGAGTCTCATCTCCATTGCATAATAAGTGAATTAATCCGGTTTCTTTTGGTCCTTCTGCCCTTCTAGTGTATTCCCGTCAGCCTGATTTTTGAATGCTTGCAGCAAAGCGAATGAACAGGAACTTATTCATTCCGATTGTTATTCTCCCTTTCAACTCTGGTTCGATGTTTAACGAAAATAATACATGTTTTCCAATAAATGCCCGATAGTCAAATGTTTTCAATTAAACAACAGACTCCTCATCCCTTCTCAAAGTTTTCTCCTGCTTCGTTCTGAATTGCTGTTATCTTACCAATATCACCACATTTTATTCGATAAAGTTCAAAGAGCGCCAGCCACAAAAGGAATCGTTCGGATTCTATTTTGCGCTATTGAGATGAGACTCAGGAAGCATGGAAGCCTTTGCTGAACATGCTTCCCGTCCTAAGAGGCTCATCGGAATGGTTAGCGCAACTTGAATCCGAACGATTCCTTTTGTGGCTGGTGCTCACCTCTATCATTTGCCAAACAAAAATGACCATATACTTTCGTATACAGCCATTCTGTGTTCTCTCAAAGAGAAAGCTTTCACTTTTTATCCAAAGATTCCTCCGATCACAACGTAAGACAGGATATACATGATCACCGATGCCATGCATACGCCGACTACGATTGCTCCGAAAGCTTTTTTCCAGTCGATGCCAAGGAGGGATGCGACAAGAGCTCCGGTCCAGGCTCCGGTTCCCGGAAGCGGGATTCCTACGAAGAGTACCAGCCCCCAGAATTCATATCTGCTGATCCGATCACTTTTGCTCATCGCTTTTTTCTCCAGCTTTTCTACAAGCGGACGGAAAAGGCGCGTCTTGCGCAGCCATGCAAAAATCGGACGGATCAGAAGCAGGATAAACGGAATTGGGATCAGGTTCCCGACCAGACAGATCGGGATTGCACGCCAGGTCGGGATATTTAAAAACGCCGGACCTGCCGCAAGGATTCCTCCCCTGAGCTCCAGAATCGGAATCATTGAAATAATAAAGATAATCAGTTCTTTGGCAGCCTTGCCACCCAGATGAGTTACAAACCACTGTACTAAAGTTTCAGTCATACAAATCTCCTATTTTTTACTTATTAAATCGGTGTTCGACGTGTCAATACGCATAAATTGCTTATTTGTGTAAGCACAAACGCAAGTTATGTTTTTAACACTTACATCATATATTCACGGAGGAAGGCAAAGAGTGCTTCCATCTCTTCTCTCGTACCAATCGTCACACGCAGATATTGCTCAATCCGCTCGCTTCCCCAGAAACGCACATAGATTCCTTTTGCTTTCATTGCTTCAAAGAGTTCTTTTGCATCGTATTCCGGATGTGATACAAAGATGAAGTTTGCGCTTGGTTTTGGGAATACAAAGCCGAGCTTTTTGAATTCTTCTTCTGCCCAGTCTCTTGTCTCCACAATTTTACGTGTTGTCTCAGCAAAATATTCTTTATCTTTTACCGCTTCTGCTCCGTATACCAGAGAAGTTTTGTTCATAGTATAAGAATTGAACGAATATTTTGCATCGTTTAAATACTTGATCAGGAGCGGACTTGCGATTGCATATCCAATACGCATTCCAGCCATCGATCTTGCCTTTGAAAATGTCTGCGTAAATGATCAGGTTGTCATATTTGTCCAGAAGCGAAAGTGCCGACTCTCCTGCGAAATCAATATATGCCTCATCCACAATCACAATAACATCCTGGTTGTGTCTGATGATATCTTCCACAAATTCCAGATCTTCATAGATGGATGTCGGTGCATTTGGATTCGGGAAGATCACACCACCATTTTCCGGATAATAATCTTCTTTTATGATATGGAAGTTTTCATCTACCTTCTTGCATTCGTATGGAATCCGGTAAAGATCCGCCCATACTTTGTAGAAGGAATATGTAATATCCGGAAAGAAAACCGGTTTTCGAGTTAAAGAAGGTAAGGAAACACATAGAGAGAACATCGTCAGATCCAACTCCCACAAAAACCTGATCTTTTCCAACATGATAAAAGTCCGCCAGTGCACTGACCAGTGCATCAGATGTCGGATCCGGATACAGCCTTAAACTGTCCACATGACCCTCCAGCTTTTTCATTGCCGCAAGAACTCCCGGTGCAGAGTGGGTACGGATTCTCATTGGTATTCAGTTTGATCACTTTTTTCTGTGGCTGTTCACCCGGAACATAAGGTTCTACTTTTCGGATATTTTTCTCAAATTCTCTCATCTTGCTTTCTCACCTTTCTGTCACATCTTTTGCTTTTGTCTTATCCTAGCTGATATTCTTTTGCAAGCTCTTTGAATTTCGGCAGTGCATTTTACGTTGTCTCTCATAAGCTACACAATATGCAATTCTGACATATCCTGCACATCCAAAAGAACTTCCCGGTACCAGAAGCAGATTATATTTTTTTGCTTCCTGGCAAAATGTCTTTTCATCCTTGATCGGAGTCTTCATGAACAGGTAAAATGCACCCTGCGGTTTGACACATTCAAATCCACATTCTATGAGTCCCTGGTAAAGAGTCTCCCTGTTTCTGTTATAGTATGAAATATCGGTTTTCTCATGCAGACATCTTGCAACTACCTTCTGCTGCAGGGTTGGCGCATTGACAAATCCAAGAATACGGTTTGCAACATTTGCTGCTGCAATGAGTGTCTCTGAATCTTTTACATCATCCGGAATCACCAGATATCCGATTCGCTCTCCCGGCAGGGAAAGAGATTTACTATAAGAATATCCTACGATCGTATTGGCATAATACCTGGTCAGATACGGTACATCCACACCATCATAAGCAAGCTCACGGTATGGCTCATCAGAGATAAGATAAATCTCTGTTCCGTATTCGTTCTGCTTCTTCTCCATGATCTCTGCCATCTTCCTGATCGTCTCTTCGGAATAGACAACACCAGTCGGATTATTCGGTGTATTAACGATCACTGCTTTTGTCTTCGGTGTGATCTTTGCCTCAAATTCATCCAGCTTTGGCTGAAAATCTACGGTATTCGGTGAGATTTCAACCAGAACACCGTCAAAATTATTGACATAACTTCTGTACTCTCCAAAGTACGGTGCAAATGTGATCACTTCATCTCCCGGATTTAACAGTGCTTTTAAAATAACATTCAGTCCGCCTGCTGCGCCAACTGTCATCGTAATATTTTGGCTGCAAATGCAGTACCAAATCGCTCATTCAGAGATTCAGCTACAGCCTGGCGAACATCTTCATATCCCGCATTGCTGTTAGTATATCCATGAAGCACCAGTTCATCTTCTTCATCCAAAATATCAAGAATCGCCTGCTTTACGGCTTTCGGTGCCGGTACATTTGGATTACCGAGACTGAAATCAAATACATTTTCCGGTCCGTAAATTTTTGCAAGACGATTTCCCTCTTCAAACATGGCGCGGATCGCCGAGCTGTTTGCCACCATATTTTCCATCTTCTTAGATATCATCTTTTGCACACTCCTTTTCGCTGTCTTCTTTTAATGTCACAACACCTTTTTCTACCATAAATACCGGTTTGTAGGAAAGCTTGGCCTTTCTTAATCCTTCTTCTCCAACATCATCTTCCCGGTTGGTATATTTGTATTTTCCGGCAATTTCATGCTCTACGAACTGCTGGTTGATCATGGTATACGCACCTTCAATATCCGCATAAGCTTTTTCGATATGAACCACAAAGGTATCGTCATTTACCGCTTCTCCAATCGTAAATGCAACAATCTCATCACCAACTCTGAGCAGACCTCCGATCAGGTTCAGTTCTTTGTAAAGACGCAGTGAATTGAGTGTTACACACATCTCGGAATTCTTCTCTTCATCATCTTCACAGCCATTCAGATTCCGCCATTTCAGTGCCATCTGAAAACACTCTTCCAGACTATCCTCTGCAATCGTTTCGTAACTCCAGTTATCTCCGTGAAGTGCTTTAAATTTATTGACGTGATTCCGCTTGCCGTGCAGCTTTTTGCCGGAAAGTGTTGCAAGTTTCTCACTTTCATAGACATAATCCGCCTCATCTCTGTGATAGGTGATGTCGAATTTGCCTGGAAACCATGCTTCAAGCTTGGCGAAATTCTCTTTTGTCACCCCATACAGACAGAATGGAACGCCTTTTTCTTTCTCCCACTTCATGATATCTTCAATCGCTGCTTTTACATCTTCATCTTCACCTGCCGGAAATGCATAGCCGTAACCTGCACTGTTGTCCCGGAACAGGAGAACGTTGTTATATTGTGCAAATTCTACTTCGTAAAACCTTGCCCACAGATATACATTTGCAAAAGTACGGTCGCAGCTTCTGCTTGGGTACTTTTTGAAATAAAAATCAATAAGATCCCGGTCTGTCAGTTCTGGTCTTTTAAATTTTGCTTCTGCCATAAAAAATCCTTCCATATTCCGCTTTTTTGCGGTACTGTCTGTTAGTATACCACATTTTGAGTGGATTTTTGCGGTTTTCTTGTATTTTTTTGTGTTACTTGAAGAGTTAAGATCAGTAAATAGAACGTTCCAATTCCACTCGGACAAACCATTCCGATAAGCCTCTGAAAGCGAAAATTGTGTCAGCAATGGCTTCCACAATTTTTGAGTCTTATCTTCATTGCCTCGAATGGAATTGGAACGTTCTATTTTGCAGTCTTGGCAGATCTACTTTACTGGTTATGACTGTTGCCCCAGTACGAGGTTTTTTGCCAAACAGGAAACCGCAAAAACGGCTTTATTTGTTCGTTTGTTCCGGTATGATTTTCTTCGACAGACATAAAAAACGCAAAACGGCTTTGTTGATCCAGTTGCTCCACTACTGTTTTCTGAAATAAAAACTATTTCAGTCTATAGATGAATACAGGAAGTGGAGGATCATTTTTACGGTTAAAATAGGAATTTACGATTACGAGCCATTTTTTGGAGTCTAATGTTTTGAGATAATTCAAAATGGCTTCTTTTTCTTCGTAGCCGGTGTCACCGCCGCTGTAGATGCAGAGGTTTATGATGCCGCCTTTTTTGAGCAGGTTAAGGGCTGACTCGATGGCGGTGAGGCTGGTGGCTGCGCGGGTTGCGATTTTGTGGTCACCGCCGGGGAGGTAGCCGAAATTGAAAATAATGACCTTGGCTTCTTCTTTTACATAGGTCTGCATTTTTTCGTGACCGTCCTGGATCAGCTTGGCTCTTGCCGACAGGTTCGCTTTTTCGAGGCGTTCTCTGGTGTGAGCAATCGCCATCTCTTGCACATCAAAAGCATAGACATTTCCGGTCTCTCCGACTTTCTGGCACAAAAACTCCGTGTCACCGCCGTTTCCGGCGGTGGCATCAATGCAGATATCCCCTTCTTCTATATACTCTTCTAAAATGTGATGGCAATATTCTGTGATCTGAAAATTCATGTCCTAAACCTCCTGCTTATGTTCGGAAAGTGCGCATTGCCTCGATGATCTGTGCGATCAGAGCTTTCTTCTTTTGTTATCATTTTCTGTCACTTATCTGTCTTTTATTTACCGGGCAATCCATTTGGAATTTTCTGTCGAATAAAAATTAAGCATTTCCCGTACTTCTTTTTCGTTATCGAATGGGTTCCTGATAATCTTATACTCTTTACCTTCCCATGGGATTGTGATCTTACCATTTTTTACCGTCATCTGCTCGATGGCTGTCCGTGGCAGCTGTACGAGTTCATTGCCATCCTTGTCATAGAATGCCATACCATTGTCCCAGTAAATGATCACACGCATCATTTTCATTCCATAGCTGCGCGTAACCAGGCACACCACTGCGATCACAAGGAACCAGATACTGTAGGTCAGCCCGCCGGCAATCCCGCTTCCTATTGCGCACAGAATGCAGAAAACTGCAAATGGAAGCATCAGATATTTAACGGTCATGCCGCTGTAATACCCGGATACCAGACAATGAAAACTGCCCTTCCATTCATTTCCAAATTTCGCAGCTTCCTGCTGTGTCTTATTCTGGATCACCTGATTCACCGCCTGCATGATGGCATTCCGAACCAGACGCTGTACAATATGTCCCATCTTTTGTACCTCCTCATGTTCTCTCATTTATGTCAATTTTAGCATATCCTGTTACTTTTTCAACCACGCAGCGTTATATATGATATAAGTTTTTCTTATATCACTATTCATAGAATGTATTTCCCATTTTCTCCCATTTCTCCTAAATTAAAAGTATCGACTTATGGAGGTACTGACCAATGAAACTTACTACAAAAAGAAAAGAACAGATTTCTTCTGTTCTCATCATCTGCCTGGGAAATATACTCAACGCTTTTTCAGCCAGAGTCTTTCTTCTTCCGGCTGACCTTGTTGCCGGTGGCACGACCGGAATCGGGCTGATTCTGCAGCGAATAACCGGGATCCTCTTTCCTCACTGGTGCTCGCTTTCAACATTATCATGCTGGTGCTTGCCTATATTTTCCTCGGGAAAAAATATACATTATCTGCAATTTTAAGCTCTTTTATGTATCCGATCGCACTGGAATTCTTCAATCAGATCCTTGGAGATTATGTTCTGACAGACAATCTGATCCTATGCACACTCTTTGCCGGCATCGGAATCGGGATCTCCCTTGGAATGATCATCCGTACCGGTGCTTCTACCGGTGGCGTAGACGTTCCGCCACTGATCTTAAATAAATATTTCCGTTTTCCTGTTTCAGCCGGATTGTACATCATTGACTTCTTTGTCATCCTGGGGCAGGCACTTTATCAGCCAGTTGACAAGGTACTATATGCGATTTTGTATGTGATCATTTACACCCTTGTCATGAACAAGCTGATCGTCAGTGGAACTTCAAGGATTGCTGTTCAGATCATCAGCAAACATTCAGATGAAATCCGTAATTTTGTACTTACCCAGATTGACCGCGGTGCAACCATCATTCCAGTTCAGGGTGGCTATCTGAACCAGCAGCTGAATATGGTACTCACCGTCATCTCCAACCGTGAACTCGTCCAACTTGAAAAAAATGTTCATCAGATCGATCCGGAAAGCTTTATCATCGTTTCCCAGGTACAGGAAGTTCAGGGACGCGGATTTAATCTGGATAAACACTGGAAACCAGAGTAGTCAGATACCTCTGAAATTCCCGGATTTCCGGCTCTTTTTTCTTTGATTTCAGGCAGGCAAAATAAAGACTGTCCTGCCTGGCTGGAACCAGTGGCACCGCCGTAACCCCATAGTATTCTGCAAGGACTTTGGTCCGATCGCGATTCCGCTTCCGCTTTTCACCATCTTCATCACCGTGTCGATGCTGTCTGAGCGGATGACTCTTTTCCATGTGATATTCTGTTCACCATATGTCTTTCTGAGGAGACGGTCTTCCACCGAATGCTCCAGTCCTGTGAGCATAGTATATTCCCTGCAATCCATGATTGAAGCATTTTTCTTCTGCGCGAGCGGATGATCCGGTGCCATCAGTATACACTGCTTCTCACGGATCAGTTCTTTTGCAAAACAGACACATTTCTCCATGCCGATTTCATTTTCCGGCATCCGGTCCAGTGCCATATCAAGGGAACCGTCCTTGATCGCCGCATATGCATCCAGCCCAGCCTCCGTATAAAATGTCACCTCAAGCTCCGGATGCCTTTCAAAATATCTGGCAATCTTCGGAAACAGTCTGTTGGAATAGACTCTGGCACCAAGTCCGATTTTTAATTTTTTATGTTCTGTTCCCGAAATCACTTCTTCTTTAAAACGATTCCAGTCTTTTAGCATTTCTTGCGCTTTTTGGTAAAAAACATTCCCTTTTTCGGTAAGTTCCAGTCCTTTGCTTGTCCTGTGAAATACGCGGTATCCCAGTTCCTTTTCCAGATTCCGGATCTGCTGGGACAGAGCGGGCTGCGAGACGAAAAGGTACTCTGCTGCGCGGGAAATGCTTTTGCAATTTGCGATTTCTACAATGTAAGTTAATTGTTGTATGTTCATTCAACGCCTCTGTTTTGTTTTTCGGTATATAAAAATCCCCCATACGGGACATTTCTATTTTCTTGACCTGTATGAGGGTATCCTATTACTATTTTTTAGCAGGAGTGCGTCCTGCAAGCCATCCTCTGACGGTTTCAATATTTGCTTTTATTGTCCGATCAATATGGGCGATCGGGCATGTTCTTGAAATCCATCTGCACTTCGTTGTCAATAACTGTGAGTTCTTCATCATCCATAATAATTCGAAGAACATACTCACAGGCTTTCCTGTCTTTATACACTTTTGCCTGCTTCTATTATACTGCCTCATTCATCGATGCCAGCTTTGCTGCCTGGTCTGCTGCGATCAGGCTGTCAATGACTTCATCCAGATCTCCGTTCATAATGCTGTCCAGCTTATGAAGCGTAAGCTTGATTCTGTGATCGGTCACACGTCCCTGTGGGAAGTTGTAGGTACGGATCTTCTCAGAACGGTCTCCGGTACCGATCTGGCTTCTTCTCTCCTCAGCCTCTGCAGAATGCTGCTTCTCCAGTTCCAGTTCATATAATTTGGAACGCAGCAGACGAAATGCCTTTTCCTTGTTCTGCAGCTGTGATTTTTCTGTCTGGCTGTAGATCACGATTCCTGTCGGATAATGAGTCAGTCGTACAGCAGAGTCTGTGGTATTGACACACTGTCCACCATTACCGGATGCACGCATCACATCGATACGGATATCTTTTTCATCGATCACAACGTCAACTTCTTCTGCTTCCGGCATCACTGCTACGGTAATGGTTGAAGTATGGATACGTCCGCCGCTTTCTGTCTCCGGCACACGCTGTACACGATGTACACCACTTTCATATTTCATACGGGAATATGCTCCCTGTCCTGTGATCATAAATAAAACTTCCTTGAAACCGCCGATTCCGTTTTCATTGAGGGAGATCATCTCTGTCTTCCAGCGTCTGCTGTCTGCATAATGTACATACATACGGTAGATCTCAGCCGCAAAAAGGGCAGCTTCATCTCCACCTGCACCTGCACGGATCTCCACGATAACGTTCTTGTCATCGTTCGGGTCTTTTGGAAGAAGAAGGATCTTGAGCTCCTGTTCCAGCTCTTCGACTCTCTTCTTAGACTCACTGAGTTCTTCTTTTGCCAGCTCTTTCATCTCTTCATCGGATTCTTCCTCCAGAAGAGAAAGACTGTCTTCAATGTTCTGTTTACAATTTTTATATTCTTTATATGCCTCAACAATCGGGGTCAGATCATTCTGTTCTTTCATCAGCTTGCGGAAACGTGACTGGTCATTCACCACGTCCGGTTCCTGAAGCTCACCCATAATCTCCTCATAACGAATGAGCAGATCTTCTAATTTATCAAACATTTCTTTTCCTCCTGTTATTTGCTACGCCTATTGTACACGCCACATACCACACGGTCAAGACCTGCCAGATCCTTTTGCGTTGAAACCTGTTCAAATCCAGTCTCTTTCAGCAATTTTTCCACATCTGCACTCTGGTCATATCCAATCTCCATCACAAGCCAGCCGCCGTCTGTCAGATATTCCGGAACCTTTTCTGCCAGGATCCGGTAAAAATAAAGACCGTCCTCTTTTCCGTCCAATGCCTCATACGGGTCATGAAGACGTACCTCTGCTTCCAGCTCTTCGATCACTTTTGTCGGGATATAAGGTGGATTCGATGTGATCATGTCAAATGTTCCTGTAATATTTTCAAACATATCAGTCTGGATCCACTTACCGCTCACTCCCAGCTTTTTGGCATTTTTTTCAGCCACTTTCAGAGCTTCTTCTGAAATATCCGCACCTTCTATGACAATCTGCGGATTTCTCAGTTTCAGGCTGATTGGGATACAGCCTGAACCGGTACACATATCCAGCACTTTTACCGGATTTTCCTTTTTCATAAGAAGCAGTCTTTTTTCTGCTTCCTCTACAAGAATCTCAGTATCCTGTCTTGGCACAAGTACATGTTCATTGACTGCAAATTCATATCCCATAAATTCCTGAACCCCGGTCAGATGCTGCACCGGAATCCGGGTTTTTCTGCAGCTTACCAGCTCAAAGAACCGGTCTTCTTCATTTTTCGGCATTCTTTCAAAACCATCCACATAATATCTGGTCCTTGTCATGCCGGTCACATGCTCCAGCAGGATCCAGGCATCACTTTCCGGCTCCGGAATCCCCGCCGCTTTCAATTCACCTGTAGCTTTCTGATATGCTTCCTGATAGGTCACAGCTTTTACTCCTCTTCCTTATATCCGAAATTCTCTCTCAAATACGCTTTCCAGTCAAACACCGCTTCTACAGACGCAATCCCGACCTCGATCATCTCATCGTCCGGTTCCTTTGTCGTAAGCCCCTGCAGCCAAAGTCCCGGCTTACTTAAGATACACACGATCGGATTCTCACTGCTTCCTGCCCATTTGATCAACTCATAAGAAATACCAGCAATCACCGGAAGAAGTGCAATTCTCACAATCACTCTCATCAGCGGAGATTCTACCCTTACAAAAAATAAGAGAATGATTCCCACGATCATGACAAACAGCATGAAGCTGGTTCCACATCTTTTGTGTTCTTTAGAGCTCTTTCTAACATTTTCAACAGTCAGTGAAAGTCCATGTTCAATGCAGTTGATACACTTATGCTCCGCGCCATGATAGCGATACAAACGCTTAATATCGTTCATTACCGAAATTCCGCCCACATAGGCAACAAAAATCGCAATGCGGATGATTCCCTCAATGATAATCCGAACTGTATAGGAAGAAATCCATTTCTTCAGCAGATCTGACAAAAAATACGGAAGTACCATAAAAATACCGATCGCAAGTGCAAAAGATACAACCATCGTCAGCATCATCAAAAGCTTTTCCGTACGCTCCTGCTTCTTTTCTTCGGCTTCGGTCATCTCTTTTTCTTCCTCTTCCTCATAGAAGCTTGCTGACCAGGTCAAAGTCTTCATCCCCAGCACCAGAGAATCAACAAAATTAAAGATTCCTCTGACAAAAGGTAGCTTCGTAAGTGCCGTATATTTTCCAACTACACTTTTATATGTATCTGTTGTAACTTCTATCTCTCCGTCAGGCTTTCTCACCGCAACCGCATAACGGTCTTTATTCTTCATCATCACGCCTTCGATGACAGCCTGACCACCAATATTCGAAGATTTCATATTCTGTTATGTCCTTTTTAATTCATCGTATACACAAAATAGGCTGAGATTTCACAATCCCAGCCTGTTGAATTCTCTTATTACTGAATTCCGTATTTCTTGTTAAACTTGTCAACACGACCTCTGGCCTGAGTTGCTTTCTGCTGTCCTGTGTAGAACGGATGACATTTAGAGCAGATTTCTACGTGGATTTCTTTGCTTGTAGAACCTGTTACGAATGTATTCCCACAGTTGCAAGTTACAGTTGCCTGATAGTAATCTGGATGGATTCCTTCTTTCATGATTTTCACCTCTTCTTGTTTTATTCGTTTTACGCGCTTTCACGCGGCTAATATCTTTAAACAGCTATGTTAGCATAACATAGTTTTTTTCTAAATGCAAGTAATTTTCTAAATAAACTTTGTTTTTTTGACCATTTGGACAAATTCTACGTTATTTTTCGTGCGGTCAAACATATTCAGAATGCTGTCTACCGCTTCATCTGACTTCATTCCGTTTAATGCACGGCGCATAATATCCACTGCTTCCTGTTCCTCTTTCGTAAGAAGCAGATCCTCTCTTCTTGTTCCGGATTTCGGGATATCGATTGCAGGAAAGATTCTCTTTTCAGAAAGCTTCCGGTCAAGCACCAGTTCCATATTACCGGTTCCCTTAAATTCTTCGTAGATGACATCATCCATCTTGCTTCCGGTATCTACAAGTGCGGTTGCGAGGATAGTAAGGCTTCCGCCCTCACGCATATTTCTCCTGCACCAAAGAAACGTTTCGGCATATGAAGTGCTGCCGGATCAAGACCACCGGACAGGGTTCGTCCGCTCGGTGGAACAACCAGGTTGTATGCTCTTGCCAGACGGGTAATGCTGTCCAAAAGGATCACAACGTCCTTTTTGTGCTCAACCAGACGTTTTGCACGCTCGATCACCATCTCTGACACACGTTTATGATGCTCCGGAAGCTCATCAAAGGTCGAATAAATAACTTCCACATTATCCCCTTCAATGGCTTCTTTGATGTCGGTTACTTCTTCCGGACGTTCATCGATCAGAAGGATCAGAAGATGGATCTCCGGATTATTCTTCCTCATAGAAAGCGCCACCTGCTTCAACAGGGTTGTCTTACCTGCTTTCGGCGGTGATACAATCATGCCTCGCTGTCCCTTACCAATTGGAGAGATCAGATCCATAACACGCATTGCAGTGCTGCTCTTTCCCGCTTCCAGTCTGAGACGTTCATTTGGGAAAATCGGTGTCATATTTTCAAAGTTCATTCTACGTCCTGCTTCTGCCGGAGACATTCCATTGATCTTGCTCAGATACAGAAGCGCACTGAATTTTTCAGACTGTGTCTTTACTCTTGTATTTCCTGTCAGGATATCCCCTGTCTTCAGGCTGAATCTGCGGATCTGCGATGGTGATACATATACATCTTCATCGCCCGGCAGATAGTTCTGGGAACGGATAAATCCGTATCCATCCATAACTTCCAGAATTCCATTCACCGTACGTCCACTGTCGAGCTGTTCAATATCTGCGGTTCCGGCTTTTTCGGATTTTACTTCCTCCTTCGCCTCTTTTATTGAAACTTTGTCATCTTCTTCCAGCATAAGATCGATCAGATCTGCTTTTTTCATCGTTGAAATTCCGCGAAGTCCGCGCGTTTTTGCCACCTCTTTTAATGTAGAAAGAGGCAGGGACTCATATTTTTCTCTCGTCATATATTCTATATTCCTCCTTTATTCCAATTACTTTTCTTATCCAAAAAAATATTAAACTTTTAACATTGGGAAATCTTGTCTGAACTGACTAATCTGCTTTTGATAAACCCAAGTATACAACATTTTGCACAAAATGGAAAGAAGTTTTTTGATTTGCTTTCATATCAGAAGAATGTTATCATAAAAGAGCAGCAAAACTGTAATCAAAGGAGGACGTATGAAAATGTCAGCAATTGAGCAAGCACTTGAAATGCATGAAAAATGGAATGGAAAAATTGAAACTACTGCAAAGTCACACGTAAACTCTCGTGAAGACCTCGCAATCGCATATACACCAGGCGTTGCCGAGCCATGCAAAGTCATTGCAAAGGACCCGGATGCAGCCTACAAATACACGATGAAAGCCAACACAATCGCTGTAGTATCCGACGGTAGTGCCGTTCTCGGACTTGGTAACATCGGAGCCAAAGCCGCCATGTTATGGAAGGAAAAGCAGTTCTTTTCAAAGAATTCGGCGGAGTCAACGCAGTTCCGATCTGCCTGGACACTCAGGATACAGAAGAGATTATTAAGACAGTTGTCAATATTGCACCTGCTTTCGGCGGAATCAACCTGGAAGATATCTCTGCCCCACGCTGTTTTGAGATTGAGAGCCGTTTAAAAGAACTCTCTTGATATCCCTGTATTCCACGATGACCAGCACGGAACCGCCATCGTCGTTCTGGCAGGCATCATCAACGCCCTGAAAGTAACCGGCAAGAAAAAAGAAGACTGTAAAATTGTTGTAAATGGTGCTGGAAGTGCCGGAGTTGCAATCACAAAGCTTCTTCTCACCTACGGTTTCCCGAAGATCACCATGTGTGATATCAATGGAATCATCTCAGCTGATTCACCGAATCTGAACTGGATGCAGAAAGAGATGACCAAAGTGACCAATCTCGACCATGAGACCGGTACACTTGCTGATGCACTCAAGGGTGCTGATATTTTCGTCGGTGTATCTGCCCCGAACATTGTTTCCCAGGAAATGGTTGCTTCTATGAATAAGGATGCGATCCTTTTCGCAATGGCAAACCCGGTACCGGAGATCATGCCGGATCTTGCAAAAGCTGCAGGCGCAAAAGTTGTCGGAACCGGACGTTCTGACTTCCCAAACCAAGTCAACAACGTTGTCGCTTTCCCTGGTATCTTTAAAGGTGCATTAGAGGGACGTGCACCACAGATCACCGAAGAGATGAAGCTTGCCACAGCAAAAGCAATCGCTGGACTTGTTCCGGATGAAGAGCTGAACGAGGACAATATTCTTCCGGAAGCTTTTGACCCTCGCGTATCACAGGTCGTAAGTGAAGCTGTCAAAGCTCTGATTTAATCTTATGAATACAAGAACCTATGATAGCAATCGCCCGCAGGAAATATCCTGCGGGCTTACTTACAAAAAAGGAACTCCTCAGCGCTGGGGAGAACGGCGCTACTATGCACTGGACTACTATCTGAAACAGAATTTCGGTGAAAAACTGTACAAGATTTCTTTAAACGGAGGCTGTTCCTGTCCGAACCGGGACGGAACCTGCGGCACACGCGGTTGTATCTTCTGTAGCGAAGGCGGATCCGGCGATTTTGCCGCTTCTTCTTCTCTTTCTGTTGCCGATCAGCTTGCCTATGGAAAAGGCCTTGTCCGCCCCAAATACAACGGACACAGCTATATCGCCTATTTTCAGGCATATACCAATACCTATGCACCAGCCTGTCATCTGCGCCGGATCTTTACCGAAGCGATTTCTGATCCAGAAGTACGCATTTTATCTATCGCAACGCGTCCGGATTGCCTTTCACCTGAAATCCTTACACTGCTTGCCGAACTAAATGCCATTAAACCGGTCTGGGTAGAGCTTGGACTTCAGACGATCCACGAACGCACTGCCAACTGGATGCGCCGTGGTTATCCACTTTCCGTCTTTGAGCAGGCGGTCCATTCCCTTCACGCGATTGGGGTACAGATCATCACCCACGTAATTTTATTTCTTCCGGGAGAATCTGAAGCAGATATGCTCGCAACCATCCATTATCTGAACGCTCTTCCGATTGACGGAATCAAGCTGCAGCTTCTCCACGTTCTGAAGCATACCGATCTGGCAGATTTTTACAGGCAGGAACCTTTTTATATTCCAGATATGAACTCTTATTTTCATCTGCTCGGAAAATGTATCGCTTCGCTCCGTCCGGATATTGTCATTCACCGTCTGACCGGTGACGGACCAAAATCTCTTCTTATCGCACCGCTCTGGACCGGCAATAAACGGTTAGTACTCAATCAGATGCATCGCTATTTAAAAGAGCAGAATCTCTGGCAGGGAAAAGAATATACTACATTTTAAGGAGGCAACCCTATGGCAGAAGCATTTACACTTTATAAACTCATCATTCTATACATGCTGGACAAAGTTGATTTTCCTCTGACCAACTCCCAGATTTCTGAATTTGTCCTGGACAAAGGATATACCGATTATTTCAAACTCCAGCAGGCTCTTTCTGAACTTGCGGACGGTGGTCTCATCCTGAAAGAATCCACTCACAACCGCACTCTTTTCCATCTGACGGAAGATGGGAAAGGGACAATTCATCTTTTCCGAGATAAAATCTCAAAGCCAATCCAGGATGATATTGACCACTTTTTACAGACAAAACAGTATGATCTGAAAAATGAAGTTTCCGTAAAGGCGGATTATATGAAAAATGCAGGAGAGGAATATTCCGTGCGCTGTCAGGTCTTTGAAAATCACGAACCCCTGATCGATCTGACCCTTTCTGTACCGACTGAAAAAGAAGCGGCGGCAATTGCACTCAACTGGCAGAAAAAAAATCAAGTTGTCTATGCGTGGCTGATGTCTCAGTTATTGTAACGGATGTGAATGATACGGTTCGCAAATTAAGGCTGTGATTGGGCAATGATACACTTGAATCTCACGACATGAAAACTCTACGTTGTTCTTTGGGCAGATCTCAGCTACGTTCTTGAAAGCTTGCAAGCCTCATGCCTGCTCCAAAAGAGCTGAATCCCGGGCGCGGACAGAAAACAAATGGATAAGGATTCCATGTTTGTGCTATGGAGATGAGACACAAAAATTGTGGAAGCCCTTGCTGACACAATTTTCGCCTTAAGTGGCTCATCGGAACGGTCAGCACAAAGGAATCTGCTCTATTTGTTTTCTGTCCACGTCCGACCACAACCTACAAAAAAAGCAGACCGTCCCATATTCCGATCTGCCTAAATAACCACCACAAAACTGATGTATTTCCTTTCTTCTATTTCCACCGTAATTTCTCCGTGGTAACGATTCACAAGCATCTTTGCATTATAAAGTCCCAGTCCATGCTTTTTTCCATCTTCTTTCGTAGAAAATCCTTTTTCAAAGAAATGACTGATCTCGCCAAGTCCTATATTTTCGACCTGATTCTTTATCGTGAAGATAAGCTTATCATTCTGGGAATCAATTTCGATCAGTACCTGATTTTTTTCTTCGGTACAGGCTTCGTATGCATTGTCGATCAGGGTTCCAACAATCTCGATCAGGTGGTGTTCAGAAATGCCGGAAACGATTTCTTTGTTCCACACGCGGATATCGGTCCGGACATATTCCGGCGCACGGACAATTTTACTGTAGATAAATCCTGCCAGGATTTTATCGCTGATCTTCAGAAGGGGGAGATACTTCCTGCTGTCATCTTCTATGGCAATTTCCGTAATATATTCAGACTGCTTTGCTACCAGTTCTTCATAATTGTCGATGGTCAGATGCATATTCAGGATTGCATTCAGATGATTGTCAAATTCATGCTGTTTGGCACGGATTTCTTTGACCAGTTCTTCCAGCGGAATCAGATAGTTCTGATAAAGCCGCAGTTCATTTTCCTTCTGGCGTATCAGTACATAATTACTTCTCCAGTCCACAATTCCCCAGATCACAACAATCACCATCAGAACAAACATGATAAACACCCTGTAATCAAAGGTACCGCTGATCAGGAAATCCACGATCAGATAGACTGATACCATAAGTGCCATTACGCAGAAAATACGATATAGAAATTTGCGTACCCAATCAGCCATTTAACAGTCCTCCGATCACCGATTTGTAAGTCACACCGATTTCTACCGTATCCGGACAATTTTTGATCCGGATGATCCGGTTGACGGTATCGTAATATTCAACTTCATTTTTATTGACCGCATACATCCGATGGCACTGCGCAAACATCCCTTTGGCATCTTAAGCAGCATCTGTCTGAGAGTCACATAAGGGACATCCCAGTTCTCTGTCACAAGATGCAGTCTTGTTCCTCTCGGTATCGCTTCCAGATAACGGATATCCTCGCATTTCAGCTGATAATTAATCCCGTCTTTTTTCACAACGATCACCGGTGGTTTCTCCCTGCTCTCTTTTTCCAGCACCTTCTGAACAACCTCTTCCACCTGCTCCCTGTGAAATGGCTTCATAATGTACTGATAACAGTGCAGCTCCCGGTAAGCCTGCATTTCCATATTGCCAATGGCAGTCACCATCACGATCGGGGTAAAAGTATATTCAAACCTCTCCCGTATCTCTCTTGCGAACAAAATCCCACCGATATCCTCCCGGTCCTCGCCGCTTAGATTTACATCCAAAGGAAAAGACCATACCGGATTTCCTGATCCAGCAGGTCTTTTGCTTCTTTCAGGGAAGATGCCTTGTGGACACGGATATCATCTGAATATGTGGTAAGAATCTCTGACAATGCCTGCAGCGAAGTCAGTTCATCTTCCAGGATCAATACATCCGTCATCTATTTGTCACCTTTCCTCTCTCTTTTTTTAATCTAATCTTCCTTGATCACTTCTTTAGCGCTCTTTACAAGCCCCGCAAGTGACTGCAGTTCTGACGGAATGATGATTTCGTTGCCTTGCCGTCTGCAGCCTTTTCAAATGCCTCCAGACTCTTGATCGTAAGCACTGCCTGGTCTGCACCCGCTTCACGGATGAAACGGATACCGTCTGCATTTGCCTGCTGTACTTTAAGGATGGCTTCCGCTTCACCTTCAGCCTCTTTGATCCTCTTTTCTTTTTCTGCTTCTGCCTGGAGGATCGCTGCCTGTTTTTCAGCTTCCGCTTTCAGGATCACAGATTCTTTTTCACCTTCTGCAACAAGGATCGTAGATTTCTTCTTCACCTTCTGCACGCAGGATTGCTTCACGACGTTCACGCTCTGCTTTCATCTGTTTCTCCATCGCATCCTGGAATTGCTGCCGGCGGAATGATGTTTTTCAGCTCCACACGGTTGACTTTAATGCCCCATGGATCCGTTGCCACATCAAGAGATGCTCTCATCTTCGTGTTGATCGTCTCTCTTGATGTCAGTGTCTGGTCAAGTTCCAGATCACCGATAATGTTACGAAGGGTGGTCGCTGTCAGGTTCTCGATCGCCATGATCGTTTGCCACCTCCGTAGCAGAACATCTTCGGATCTGTGATCTGAAAAAATACAACAGTATCAATCTGCATTGTTACGTTATCCTTTGTGATAACCGGCTGCGGTGGAAAATCCACCACCTGCTCTTTTAAGTCTACTCTTCTTGCCACACGTTCAATGATCGGCAGTTTAAAATGAAGTCCTACACTCCATGTTGCCTGATATGCACCAAGACGTTCGATAACCAGTGCCTTTGCTGTGGCACGATTTTAATGCAGGAAGTCAGAAACAGTAATGCGATCACAATAATAATTACTAAAATAATAAGTCCCGTCATCTTTTAGTCCTCCTCATATTTTTTTACAATTAACTTTACTCCGGATATATTAACCACCTTCGCCAGTGTTCCGGGTTCCAGGATCACGTTATCCTGTTCGGATCTTACCGTCCACTCTGTACCATTTACCACCGCCATACCAGTCTGCCCTATGTTATCTACTTTCTGGCTGATCCGGATCGTCTTTCCGATGATTCCTTCATAGTTCGTCTTCAGACGGCGGGTGTTAATAAAACGCATTGCAAATGGTCTGGTAAATACAAGCAGTAAAATTGTCACAATAAAAAATGCAACCACCTGTCCGGCAAACGGTACATCCAGAATATTCAGGATCAGTGCCGCCAGTGCACCTCCTGCTCCCCAGATCGTTGTAAGTCCCACCGTTATGATCTCGATCACCAGAAGTACTACCAGAAGAACCAGCCATGCAACAGTTATATAGCTGTCCTGAACCGCTCCCATATTCTTCACTCCTTTCTGCTTACAGATATGGTAGCAGAGTGTCTGTGTCAAATCAATCCCTTCTGCGTGAATGCAGTGATTTCCTGTGCGAATAGGTTACGCTTCATCCTTAATCCGCTTCATATGCGCTTTGATCGTTTGTTCGTAGCCGTTATCGCTCGCTTCATAGAATACGGCATCTTTGATCTCATCCGGCAGATACTGCTGTTTTACATAATGATTCGGATAATCATGCGCGTATTTGTAACCAATTCCATGCCCCAGCTTTGCAGAACCTCTATAATGTGCATCCTGCAAATGCACCGGAACAGTCGTTTTATATTTTTTCACATTGTCCATCGCAGCAAAGACAGCATTACATGCTGAATTACTCTTCGGCGCTGTTGCCACATAAAGAACTGCCTGTGATAAAATGATCTGTGCCTCCGGCATTCCGATCCGCTCCACTGCCTGTGCTGCACTGACTGCAACATTCAGTGCCATCGGATCTGCATTTCCCACATCTTCCGCCGCACAGATCATGATCCGGCGGGCAATGAACTTAATGTCTTCTCCGGCATACAGCATCTTTGCCAGATAATATACGGCTGCATCCGGATCAGAACCGCGCATACTTTTAATAAATGCGGATATGGTATCATAATGATTATCTCCTGTCTTATCATATCGCACAACCCGCTTCTGTATACATTCGGATGCAACATCCAGCGTGATATGGATCATTCCATCCTCACTTCTTGGTGTGGTGAGGGATACCCAGTTCCACCGCATTAAGCGCAGATCTGGCATCTCCACCGGCAAGGTCTGCCAGGAAATGCAGGGCATCCTCCTCGATCACCGCATGATAGCTTCCCATTCCTTTTTTTTCATCCTGCACCGCTCTCAGAATCAGGGTCTCTACTTCATCCTGTGAAAGCGGACAAAGTTCAAATACACTGGATCTGGAAAGAAGCGCACCGTTCACCTCAAAGTAAGGATTTTCTGTCGTCGCACCGATCAGAATGATCGTGCCGTCCTCCACAAACGGGAGCAGATAATCCTGCTGTCCTTTATTAAACCGGTGAATCTCATCGATGAAAAGGATTGTCCTTTTCTGGTACATCCCTTTCAGTTCTTTCGCCTTATTCACCACTTCTTCCATATCCTTCTTCCCGGCAACCGTAGCATTGATCTGGGTAAATTCTGCACTTGTAGTATTGGCGATCACCTTTGCAAGCGTAGTCTTTCCGGTTCCCGGAGGTCCGTAAAAAATAACAGAACTCAGTTTATCCGCCTTGATCGCACGGTATAAAAGCTTGTCCTTTCCGATAATGTGCTGCTGTCCAACCACTTCATCCAGAGTCGTCGGACGCAGTCTGGAGGCAAGGGGCGATTCTTTCTCCTTTGTCGTCTCCCGCATATAATCAAATAAATCCATCAAAACCTCTCCTTTAATCCAGCAGCAATTCATCGACTGTCACAAATTCATATCCCTTCGCCTGCATGATATCGATAATGCGAAGTGCCGCCTTTACTGAAGACAGATAACAGTCATGTAATAAAATAATATCATTTTCCTCCGTTTCCGTCACTACTTTATTGACAATTTCTGTCTCGTTATCCGTATTCCAGTCAAGCGGATCCACATTCCATAGCACCGCAATCATGCCGGTATTCTCTTCCATCTCCTTTTTCCAGGCTCCATAGGGCGGTCGCATATATTCCGTCTTTTTTCCGGTAATTTCTTCAATCGCGGTATTGGTCTTTTCGAGTTCGCACTCTGTCATTTCCTGAGACATTTTTGTGAGATCTACATGACTGTAAGTATGATTTCCAATAATATGCCCTTCTTCAGCCTCTCTGCTCACAACTTTCGGATATTTTACTACATTTTCCCCGATCACAAAAAAAGTAACCTTCACATTCCGCCCGGCAAGCCCGTCAAGGAGCACTGGCGTACTGGAAGGATGTGGGCCATCATCAAATGTGAGGGGCGATCTTGGGCTTTTCCTGATACTGCTCGTTTGTTCCACCTGCCTCATAGGATGCTTCTACCGTTTCATCGTTCATTCTTATCAGTTTGATCTTTCCGTTATCGATCACCCCCCAGGTAAACAGAAGCCATGTAAAGCATAAAAAACTGATTGTTCCATAAAGCAGTCGGTACCACATACGGATATCCCTCTTTTCCCATTCTCTTTTTACTATATGCGGGAGATTCTTTACCTATGTACTCACATTTATGCTTTCTTGCCTCCGGTACTCTTGCATTAAAAAAATCTATACAGAACACCAATCTCTTCCTGTTTTCTATACTCAGATCAAAAAAGGGGATATCAACCAGCTTCTGCTGACTCATATCCCCTGAATGATCTACATTGCTTTTATAAAGTTCAATGATATCCCTGATCGTAGACTGTCTCGGATTTGCCATGATATTTCCGCTCTTCATGGCATCAGCAGCCATCAGTTCAATCTTATCTTCCGTTACACCAACATCGGCAAGATGCTGCGGAATACCAAGATCACGAAGCAGATCTCTCGCTTCATCTACCAGCATTTCCGGAACAAAATCGATCACCGGGTCTTTTTCTTTGCTGATATAATTGTAGATCTTCTCATAACGTCCATGATCTGCAAGTGCATTATATTCCACAATCGTTGGAAGAAGAATCGCATTTGCCACACCGTGTGCCACATGGAAATAGGCGCTTACCGGATGGCTCATAGCATGGATATTTCCAAGTCTTGCCCATGCAAATGCGATACCTGCGAACATGCTTCCGGAGAGCATGGCTGCCGCCGCCTCTTCGTCCTGACGGTTTGCTACGAATCTGCGCAGATTTGCACCGATCAGTTCCATTGCCTTTTCTGCCATTGCATCAGAAAATGGAGATGCATCTCTTGAAGTGTAAGCCTCCCATGCATGGATCAGTGCATCTACGCCACATGCTGCGGCTACCGATGCCGGAGAAGTCATAACAAGCTCCGGATCCAGAAGTGCATAGCTTGGGATCAGCTCATAGCTGAACACAGTCAGCTTATAATTTCTTGCTTCATCGGTAATAACAGAAAATGCCGTCACTTCACTTCCTGTACCTGCAGTTGTCGGGATCGCAATGATCGGAACGATCGGTCCCGGTACCTTGTGTGCACCTTCATAATCTCCGATCTCTCCGCCGTATTTTGCAAGAACACCGACTGCCTTTGCCACATCCATCGGACTTCCGCCACCGAAAGCTACAATACTGGTTGCTCCTGCTTTTTTGTATGCTTCTGTTGCTTTATCTACCGTTGCAACAGATGGATTTGCTTCTACATCAGTAAATACTTCCACTTCGATACCGGAAGCCTTCACGATCTCTTCGACTTTCTCGACCATTCCGATCTTCTTCAAAACCGGTCCGGAGATCAGAAGCATCTTCTTGGAACCACTTTTCTCAAGAAGCTCCGGAAGTCTTTTTAAACTGCCTTTTCCAAAATAATATCCTGTGGTACATTGAATGTAAAATCTTTCATCATCTACTACTCCTTTTAAATAAGAATGTGCCTCGACATTCTCGCGCCGAGCGCGTTGCTGAGCGCCAGTGGCGCTCGTTAAGCAACGACCGAAGCAGAGCGTAGACCGCTTGCGACATTCTTCATCTTCGTGCGAGTGCGCATCTCCGGCACGCAGTGCCTTTTATTTCATAGGAAGTTCCTTCGGAATTTCCTATAAAAAAAGACGAGACCGCACCTTAACAGTCTCGCCCTTGAGTTTCTACTTACACAGCATATACCCTCTGTCATTTTCTTGTCAAGAGGATTTTCTGTTTTTATTTCTTCTTTTTCTTTCCATTCTTCTTTGTCGGCTTTTTCACGCTATAGCCAAATGTTCCGAGCAACTTACCCAGACTATAATACTGTCCGTGCACATATACGATCGGATCGGTCTTTTCCAATGCAAATCGCCCTTTCTGATCCATATAGGCATCATCTACATGAACCGCTTTTACCTCGGCAAGGAAAATATGATGCGACCCCGTGTTTCTTTTTTGACCACCTTACACTCGATGCTGACCGGACTCTCCGCAATCAGTGGCGCATTCACATATTCTGCCTTTTCCGGTGTCAGATGCAGCTCTTTGAATTTGTCCACATCTTTTCCCGAACGCACACCGCAATAATCCGTTGCATACGCAAGTTTTTCCGTTGTCAGATTGATTACAAATTCTCCGGTCTCATCGATCATGTGATAAGAATACCGCTCTGGTCTCACGGAAATCGAAACCATCGGCGGGTTTGTGCAGACCGTTCCCGCCCACGCCACGGTAATGATATTCGGATTGCCTTCTTTATCTGCCACACTGACCATAACTGCAGGCAGTGGATACAGCATATTTCCCGGCTTCCAGATCTGTTTTGCCATAAGCCATCTCTCCTATAAAGTTATCTGTTTTTATTTTTGCTGCAGGTAAGTTACCAGAACAGGGATCATCTGTTTCTTTCTTGATACTACACCTTTCAAGAATTTTTCCGTATCTCCCGGCAGTTCAAACGCTTCAAGAACCTGTTCCTTTGCATTTTCACCACAGCAAAGGAGTTCTGTAGACTCTTCCAGAATATTAGTCATCATCAGATACAACATATGCAGTCCCTGAGTCTTTCTCGCCTCTTCCAGATATGGGATCAGACGTCCTTTCACCTCATCCAGTTCATCCTGATTCATGGATGTGATCTGTCCGACTCCAAACATGATATCTTTTACATTGAACACCTTAAAGTCCTGGAAACAGATCTCTTCTACGGATTTGCCACGCAGATTGCTTCCCGCATTGAACATCTCTTTTGCATGTTCTTCCATATCAATCCCGGCAATCCGCGCCAGTGCCTCTGCTGCCGCCTGATCAACCATCGTACAGGTTGGTGAACGGAACAGTAACGTATCCGAAATAATTGCAGAGCACAGAAGTCCCGCCATCTGTGGCTCTACCTCTACACCGCTTTCCTGATACATCTGGTAAATGATCGTAGCGGTACATCCAACCGGCTGATTCCGGAAATATACCGGTCCGATTGTCTCCAGACCGCCCAGTCTGTGATGATCAATGATCTCCTGCACCTCTGCCTCTTCAATTCCATTCACAGCCTGTGATTTTTCATTATGATCCACGAGAATCACCTGTTTTTTACGGGATGTCATAAGTCTTCGTCTGGAGAGGAAACCACAGAACTTTCCTTTATTATCCAGAATTGGGAAATCTCTGTACTTCGTCTTTGACATAACTTCTTTCACATGTTCCACATAATCATTCAAATGAAAAATCTCCAGATTATCACGGCTCATAAAATACTTGACCGGAATACTCTGGTTGATCAGCCTTGCAGCAGTAAAGGTATCATGTGGTGTCTGAATAATCACGATATCTCTCTCCTCTGCCATCTTCTTGATCGTCTTGGAAATATTGGCTCCCTGGCAGATGACCAGACAGCTTGCATCCATCTCGATCGCGCACAGCTGTGACTCATAACGGTTTCCAAGAATGACAAGATCATCCTTCTCAATAAAATTCTCCATCAGATCCGGACTGGATGCGGCAATGACAACTTTTCCATTCAGGAAATAGCCATGCTCATTCCCGGAGATCAGTGTTCCGTCCAGTGTTTTGACGATATTGCGGTACTGGGTTCTCGCTGTTGCAAGGATATTATTATCGTACACTTCCATATATGACGTAGCAATATCTCCGATAGTGATCAGCCCTTCCAGCTTCTCACCTCTTGTTACCGGCAGTGTCTTAATATTCTCATCTTTCATTCTTGCCCATGCGTCTTTAATGGACATGTGACCAGATACACCCTCAATATGACGGATATCCATATCTTTTACCTGAAGGTGTACATTGTCCAGAAGAGACGGCACACTTACCTGGAATTTATCCAGAACATACGCTGTCTCACCATTTACCTCGCCCGCTCTTTTCGCTATGTATTTTTCTCCTGTGATTTTATTTTTCAGATTTGCATATGCAATTGCCGAACAGATAGAATCTGTATCTGGATTTTTATGTCCGATCACATATACTTTCTTTGGTTTTTTCTGATCCATTTTATATTACTCCATTACTATCCCTTGTTCCTTTACTTTTCAGAATGCCATTTTTTTTACTGTTCGTCAACCCTTGTTCGAATAAAAGACCACTTACAGTGAATTTTAAACAATATCTCTACCAGTGCCTTCGGTCTGCCACCCGCTGCCGCTGTCTTCTTTGCATACACTTTTCCATAACCGGCTTCCATGATCTTATTCATGATCCGGCGCGCACTTCTGACCGTAATTCCCAGGCACTCCGCCAACTGATGTGCATCGAAAATATAACTTTTTCTTACATCTGCAATGGCAATGATCTTCAGATTTCCGCGTCATTCATCGTGCCTCCGGTTCCGATCCCTACATTCAGGCTGATTTTATTTTCTTCTTCCTGATGCAAAAATTGCACCTTGAATCCCTTCTGTATATTTGATGATTTCTTTTTCAATATCTGCTTTTGCAAGCATACTTGCGGATACCGGTGGCATACATCCGTATACAACTGAGATAACAAGTGCCGGTCCAAAACATGTAATGATACCTAATAACATGGTGATTTTTCCCCATTTGACAATACCATGAAACAGGTGCTCCCATTGATACGATCAGGGAGATCATTGTTACCAGGACTACGAATCCATACTTTTTATCTATACAAAAATGTGTTATACTAATAAACATATTGAGCATACGTTCAGAAAAATAAACTAACAGAGGTGTTAAGATGGAAAACGAAAAATTACAGGAACAGACAGAAAGCATGGCAGACTACGAAGCACATTTCGATGATGCCAATCCATGGAATGTGGTCGCACGTTATCAGGAAGAAGGAACCAATCTTCACGTAAAAGTAGAAGGAATCGTAAATGGTGGTGTCATCGCCATGGTCGAAGGACTTCGAGGATTCATCCCGGCATCCCGCCTTTCTCTTTCTTATATCGAAGATCTGGAGACTTATCTTCTAAAAGAAATTGATGTCCGCGTGATCGAAGCAAACCAGGCAGAAGGACGCCTGATCTTATCTGCACGTGAGATTTTAAGAGAACAGAAAAAAGCAGAAGATGCAAAAAAACTTGCATCTGTACAGGTTGGAAGTGTTGTAAAAGGTACCGTTGAATCGCTTCAGTCCTACGGTGCTTTTGTACGTCTCGAGAACGGTCTTTCCGGTCTGGTTCACATTTCCCAGATCAGTATCCAGAGAATCAAATCAGCAGACCAGGTACTTCACGTTGGGGACGAAGTAGATGTCAAAGTCATCGGTATCAAAGACGGTAAGATCAGCCTCAGTATCAAGGCTCTTGCCGAAGATGCTGAAAAAGAACAGGAGGAAGAGCTGGAACACGTAGAAATTCCGAAAGTAGAAGCAATCGGAACCAGCCTTGGGGATCTGTTTAAAAATATCAAGCTTTAAAAATTATAATTGAAAAAAGGGAAGCCTGCACTTTCGCAGACTTCCCTTTATCATTGCCTGATAAGTATCACTGACACTTTATGCGAGAATGTACCCCCTGTACATTCTTTTCTATTTCTCCAGTGCTTCCAGATCCTGCATCCAGACTGCCGCACACGCATCGCTCGGCATTCTCCAGTCTCCTCTCGGTGAAAGTGCCACCGTACCGATCTTCGGTCCGTCCGGCAGGCAGGAGCGCTTAAACTGCTGCGCAAAAAATCTTCGGTAAAAGGTCTTCAGCCATTTCATGATCGTCTCGTTGTCATAAGTTCCTTCAAATGCAAGATTTGCGAGCCGATAGATCTTTGACGGTTCAAAGCCAAATCTCAGAACATAATACAGATAAAAATCATGCAGTTCATACGGACCTACAAGGTCTTCCGTCTTCTGGGCGATCTCGCCATCCTTCGGTGGAAGAAGCTCCGGACTTACCGGTGTGTCAAGAACATCCAGAAGTACCTCTTTCAGCTCCTGATCCTCACAGGTATCTGCATAATACTGAACCAGATGACGTACCAGTGTCTTCGGAACAGATGCATTGACTCCGTACATAGACATATGATCTCCATTATAAGTCGCCCAGCCAAGTGCCAGCTCTGACATATCTCCGGTTCCGATGACCATGCCGCCCACCTGGTTAGCAATATCCATCAGCACCTGGGTACGCTCTCTTGCCTGTGAATTCTCATAGGTCACATCATGTACCTCTTCATCATGTCCGATATCACGGAAATGCACATGGACCGCATCCGCGATCGGCACCTCTTTCAAAGTGGCTCCCAGCTTCTTCGACATCAGGCAGGCATTCTGATAGGTTCTGTCTGTCGTTCCAAAGCAAGGCATCGTCACTGCAATGATATCCTTGCGGTCTTTTCCTGCCATGTCAAACGCTTTCGCCGTCACAAGCAGTGCCAGCGTTGAATCCAAACCGCCGGAAATTCCAACGACTGCTGTTCTCGAGTGAGTATGCACCAGACGCTTCTTCAGTCCCATTGCCTGGATCATCAGAATCTCCTCACAGCGCTTTTCCCTCTCTGCCATATTCTGTGGAACAAAAGGGGTCTGTGCAAAGCTTCTGGTAAGTGCTGTCTCTTCCACACTTATATGGAACAGTACTTTTGGAAGATGACGTTCTTCCGTTGTCTGGAAAGTTGTATTTTTTCTCCGTTCACTTAAAAGACGGAAAATGTCAATCTCGCTGACGATCATCTCGTTGGCAAACCGCTTTGCTTCTTTCAGGATCGTCCCATTCTCTGCAATAATATTGTGTCCGCCAAATACCACATCCGTTGTAGACTCTCCGTCCCCGGCATTTGCATAGACATAACCTGCAATCAGTCTTGCAGACTGTCCCTTGATCAGTTCCTCCCGGTAACTATCCTTTCCGATCGTCTCATCACTTGCTGAACAGTTGACCAGGATGATCGCGCCTTCTCTTGCCGCCTCAATGCTCGGCGGGATTGGTGACCAGACATCCTCACAGATCTCTGCCGATACGACCAGATCATCCATCTCTGCCGCCTGATACAGGATCTGCGGCCCAAACAGGATTTCCTCCCCTTCATAAGAAATCACTCTTGCTTTTTTCGGTCCCTGACGGAATTGACGCATCTCATAAAATTCCCCATAATTCGGAAGAAATGTCTTGGTTGTAAAGCCAAGGATCTTTCCGTCATTTAATGCAGCCGCAACATTATAAAGCTCTCCATCAATTGCAAGTGGAAGTCCAACAAATACAAGTGCTTCTGTATGCCTGGTCTCTTCTGCAACTTTGCAAGTGCTCTGCGCACCTCTTTTAACAGTATATCCTGTGTAAAAGATCGCTGCAAGTATACCCGGTCAGGCAAAGCTCCGGAAAAACAATGATCTTTGCACCAGCCTTTTCAGCTTCTTTCATACGTTTGCAGATTTCCTTACAGTTGTGCCAGACATCCGCCACACGAATATCAACTGTGACCGCTGCAACTTTGATAAATCCCTGTTTCATGTGTTTACCTCTTTATCTTTTTGCCTGTTTTAAAATCTGTTTCAGCTCTTCTACACTAAATGTATACGCCGTATTGCAGAAATGGCATTTTACTTCTACTTCTTTTCCGTCATCGATCATTTCCTGGATATCTTTCTTTCCGATGCTGATGATGGCTTTCTCGATTCTCTCATGCGAACAATTACATTTAAACTGTGTATCCATTGTATCTGTAAATTCCACATTCAGGCCATCCAGTACCTGCTCCAGCATCTGCTCCGGTGTATGTCCGTTATCCAGCATACTGGTAACAGAAGAAATCTTCTTGATATTCTCTTCCAGTTTATCCAGCACCTCATCCGATATAAACGGCATTACCTGCACAATAAATCCACCTGCACAGTGTACAGTGTTGTCCTTGTTCATCAATACTCCAAGGCCCACAGACGACGGAACCTGTTCGCTGGTTGCAAAATAATAAGTCAGATCTTCTGCAATCTCACTGCTTACAAGAATTGTCTGTCCCACATAAGGTTCTTTCAGTCCCATATCTTTAATAACATTTAAAAGACCGATTCCAACAGCTCCTCCAACATCCAGCTTGCCATTCTTAGGCGGCATCATTGCTTCCGGATGATCGACGTATCCTTTCACGTCACCTTTTGCATCTGCAGTCACCGTAATTCCGCCAAGTGGTCCATCACCTTTGATCTGAAGCGTCAGCACATCTGTCTCATTCTTCATCATGCCTCCCATCATCGCTCCTGCTGTCAGTAATCTTCCCAGTGCCGCTGTTGCTACCGGACTTGTGTCATGTCTCTTTCTTGCCTCTTCCACCAGATTTCCGGTTGTTGCGGCAAATGCACGGATCTGTCCGTCTCCCGCAGTTGCTCTTACAATATAATCTTTCATATAACAATTCTCTCCTGTTCTATTTTCCCTGTTCTCTTGCGATCACATAAATGCGCTCGCTTGTGTCCATCGGCGCATTCTTTGAAAATGCATCGTATGCTGTCACAAATTCCAGCCCCGACTTCCTGATCAGTTCCTTCATCTCCTCCAGCGTATACGCTCTCTGATAATGCGTCTCCTCATATTTGCGATAAAGCCCACTGTCCTTATCTGTCTCAATAAAAAGACTTAGATCATATTCATTGATCTTCTCATCTTCGTAATAATAGTTGTCCCAGATAAAACTGCATTCCTCCCGGTTCTCCGCAATTGTGCGATCCCCAAGAATCTCTTCATACTTGTAACGTGTATTAAAATCAAAAATAAAAACACCTTTCGGATCCAGATAATTGTTGACCAGGCGGAATACTTCCTGAAGTTCTTCCGGCTCTGTAATATAATTGACCGAATCGCAGACACTGATGACAGCTCTTACCGTACCATACAGTTCGAACTCTCTCATATCCTGCAGAAGATACAGAATATCATGACCGGATTTGTCTCGTTTCTCCATTGCGATCTCCAGCATCTCTTCCGCATTGTCCGCACCAATCATATCATATCCTGCCTTTGCAAGCAATTCTGTCATGTTCCCGGTACCGCACCCCAGATCCAGTACCAGTCCATCCCTGACACCATATTCTCTCATAAGACCGGTGAGATATTCACACCATTCTTCGTAGGGAATATTATCCATGAAGGTATCATATACACGTGCAAAGCTTGTATACGCTTCCATACTCTGTTGTTCCTCTCTTTCGATTCGCCATCAATGCCCATAAGCCGCACTGACCGATGTCCACGGACCACTCCGCTGCGCATCCTGACATCCAGATTATTTTATAGTATAACACAGGATTTTCCTCTAGGAAAGTCATATTCTGATGAGAACTTTTCCCTTTTGGAATTTTCTTTACTGTTCACAGTACCTGTGACCAGTAACGCATTTTCTTTTTCAGACACAAAAAGAACCAGGGGAAATTCCCTGATTCTCTTCGTATTTTTTAGAATCCCAGTTCTTCATTCACCAGAATCACTTTTATTCTGTTTGGAACATGGCTGAATCTTGTAATCAGTGTCTGACAGCAGATACTTTTCGGAGATTTACAGTTGGAACAGACACCTGTCTTCGTACACGGAAGCCCTTCATAACGCTGTCCGTTAATCGGAGCTGCCACATACTTTGCACGGGCATATGCATCCTCTGCACTTCTTACAATTTTGTTCATGCCAACGATCATCAGAACATTTTCCGGTCCGTAAGAAATAGCTGCCACACGGTTTGCATTTCCATCTATATTAACCAGTATCCCATCTTCCGAGATTGCATTACAGCTTGCCAGAAAATAATCGCAGTTAAGTGCCTGATGCATCATCTCTGCGTTTTCCTCCGGTGTCGCACACAGAGCTCTGTCCAGCACTTTATAATTTCCTTTATGAAGTGCTTCAGGAAGACCAATTTCCTTAATGCTCATAGACCCTCCCCAACTGATGCTGCTTCCTTCCGGAATCAGCTCCAGTGCAAGGGCAAGTGCCTCTTCTTTGGTCTGTACATAATGTCCCTCCATCTGACGGGACTTCAAATTCTTTATCACCTGCTCAGCGAGCAGATCATTTCGCTTTGTAACGAATTTATCCATTATTCAACCACCTGGATCCATCCTTCCGGTGCTTCGATGTGTCCCATCTGAATTCCGGTAAGTGTTTCATATAATTTCTTGATAACAGGTCCCATCTCATCCATTCCACTTGGGAAGCAGATTTCTTTGCCATGATCTACAATCTTGCCAACTGGTGAAATAACTGCTGCTGTTCCACAAAGTCCACACTCTGCAAAATCTTTTACTTCATCAAGATATACTTCTCTTTCTTCTGTCTCAAGTCCAAGATAATGTTCTGCCACATAAAGAATAGAACGTCTTGTAATAGATGGAAGGATACTGTTTGACTTCGGAGTAACTACTTTACCATCTTTTGTGACGAAGATGAAGTTTGCTCCACCTGTCTCTTCTACTTTCGTTCTTGTTGCAGCATCCAGATACATGTTCTCATCGTATCCTTCTCCGTGTGCTGTCACGATTGCATGAAGGCTCATTGCATAGTTCAGTCCGGCTTTTACATGACCTGTTCCATGCGGTGCTGCACGGTCAAAGTCAGAAACTTTAATTGTGATAGGTTTTGCGCCACCTTTGAAGTATGGTCCTACTGGTGTTACAAATGCACGGAACTGATATTCGTCAGCAGGTTTAACTCCGATAACCGGATTGCTTCCGAACATATATGGACGGATATAAAGGGACGCTCCTGATCCGTAAGGTGGTACATAAGCCGCATTGGCTTTTACTACCTGTACGATCGCATCTACAAAACGGTCTTCCGGAAATACCGGCATCTCAAGTCTTCTTGCGGAATCAGCAAATCTCTTTGCGTTCATATCCGGACGGAATACAACGATGCGTCCGTCTTCTGTTGTGTATGCCTTCATACCTTCAAATACTGACTGGGAATACTGCAGAACACCTGCACTCATTCAATACAATGTTGGCATCTTCTGTCAGGCATCCATCATCCCATTTTCCATCTTTATAATTTGAAACATATCTCTTTCGGTCGGGATATAACCAAATCCTATGCTTGACCAGTCAATCTGTTTCTTTTCCATTGTAATTCCTCCATTCCCTTGTTGCTTCTTACAGTAACATATATCTAAATTATAATTTTTGCTTCCCGTATTTTAAATCCTACGGATTACATATCGCTATTATATTACTTCTGTTTTTTAAATTCAAGAGTGCGCTCTGTTTTTTTTTTTTTTTATCTTTTTGGCATTGTGATCGCTTCAATCCCCACACTTCCGCCTCTTACAACTTCAATTGAATTGAATTCAGAACGTAGAAACTGGATGATCGCTGTATTTTTATGTGCCGTGTGTACAAATTCAAGAAGCACACTGTCTTTTCCATAATCACGTACCTTTGCCTGATAGGTCTGCGCGATCTGGAAAAGCTCTGTCTTATCTTCCGGTGTACAGTTTTTTACCTTGATAAACATCAGCTCCTGCATAACAACAGATACTTCTGTAAAATCAATGACTCTGATGACTTCAACCATACGGTTCAGCTGTTTTTTGATCTGCTCATAAGTCTCTTCATCACTGTTCGTCTCAATCGTCATTCTGGAGATAGTCGGATCTTCTGTTCTACCTACCGTCAGACTCTCCAGATTATAGGATTTACCGGAAAAGAGTCCGGAAATCTTTGAAAGTACACCAACCTGATTTTCCACATATAAGGAAATCCATCTTTTTTTCATTGTATTATCCATCTTCACCTCTCCTCTCCATTAATCCATCAAAAGATCTTCCAGGGTTCCGCCCGGACGTACCATCGGATAAACCTGTACTTCCGGATCCAGCATGAATTCGATCAGAGTCGGCACCTTCAGTGCACGGTTTGCTTTTGCCTGTTCAAATGCTGCTTTCATCTCGGATTTTTCGGTTACACGGATTCCCTTTGCCCCATAGCTTTCTGCAAGTTTTACAAAGTCCGGCGTATATTTCGGTGGATGCTCTTCTCCACGTCTCGTCGCTGCGCCTGCACGAAGATCTGTCATAGAATAGCGTTTTCCATAGAAAAGTTTCTGCCACTGGCGAACCATTCCAAGATAGGTATTATTAAATACACAGAGGATCAAAGGAAGTTCTTCCAGCACTGCTGTTGCAAATTCCTGAATATTCATCTGCATACCGCCATCACCGGAAATTGCAATCACCGTACTGTCCGGATTGCCAATCTGCGCTCCGACTGCTCCCGGGAATCCATATCCCATGGTTCCAAGTCCGCCGGACATATAAAGTCTGGTCTTTTCATTCACTTCCAGATACTGGGATGTGAACATCTGATGCTGTCCTACATCTGTCACAACAATCTTGTCATCCTCTTTAAACACTTCATTGATCGTCTCCAGAATATCCTGAGCCTGCATCTGGTCTCCCTTTGGTTTCATCCTAAGCGGATGCTCCTCTTTCCAGCCTTCGATCTGTTCCATCCAGCTTTCTTTTTTCTCCATTGGTTCTACATATTCCAATAATTTTTCAATTGCTTCTTTTGCATCCGCAACGATCGGAATATCTACCTGAATGTTACGTGAGATGGAGGAAGTATCAATGTCAATATGTACGATCGTAGCCTTCGGTGCAAATGCATGCAGTTTTCCGGTGATACGATCGTTAAATCTGGTCCCGATCGAGAACAGCAGATCACATTCTTCCACTGCCATATTAGATGCATATGCACCGTGCATCCCCAGATTACCGATAAAAAGCGGATGCGTTGTCGGAATCGCACCACGTCCCATAATCGTTGTCACAACCGGGATCTGGGTACGTTCTACAAGTTCGGTAAACGCCTTATTCGCTCCTGCAATATTTACCCCACCACCGGCAAGGAACAACGGTTTCTTTGCTTTTCCAAGCATCTTGACTGCTCTCTTAAGCTGTCCGATGTGAACGCCGGTACTCGGCTTATATCCACGGATATTGACTGTCTCCGGATAATTCGGGCTTCCAAGCTCTGCCATTACATCTTTCGGGAGATCCACAAGAACCGGACCCGGACGTCCGCTGCGCGCAATGTAGAATGCCTCTTTGATGATTCTTCCCAGATCTTCTCTCTTTCTTACTGTCACACCGTATTTTGTGATACTTCTTGTAATACCTACGATATCAACTTCCTGGAATGCATCATTTCCGATCAGATGTCTCGCAACCTGTCCGGTAAAACATACCAGCGGTACACTGTCATAATTTGCCGTTGCAATTCCTGTCACCAGATTGGTTGCACCCGGTCCGCTTGTTACCAGACATACCCCGACTTTTCCTGTTGATCTGGCGTAAGCGTCTGCAGCATGGACAAGTGCCTGTTCATGACGCGGAAGTACAACTTTTGTGTAATCCTGTTTGTAAATTTCATCACTGATATCAATTGTACAGGCTCCCGGATATCCAAAAAGGATATCTACCCCCTCCTCTTTTAATGCTTTTACAAGTAATTTGTTCCCTGATATTTTTTTCATAAATCTACCTCCATGAATTTTCTATACAGATGATCGCCAAATTTTTATCATAGTCATATAGAATAACAAACGCCCTAAACGGCTGACCGTTCAGGGCGAATATAAAATCCGTGTTACCACCTGTCTTCAGAGAAGCTGCTTCTCTGCTCTCACGCAAGTACAGAACCATAGAAATGTTCGATACTATTCCCCTGTAACGTAGGGTCTACGTCGAAGTCTACTTGAGAAATTCCCGTTCGGTCCGCTGCTCAAAGGCTACTTCTACAATCCCTTCATGAAGGCTTACACCGTCCGCCTTCTCTCTTTGCTTCCGGAGATTATATACTCCTCCTTGTCATAGCATTTCTTCTATTGTCTCATCGATTACATTTATTATAATGAGTGGTCTATTGATTTGTCAATGATACATTTCGCAAATTTTATTGATCTATTTTATTCTTTCATATTTTGCAAATACATACTCAAGATCGAAATATGTCTGTTCATCCGTCTCAGCTGTTTTTTGCCAATCCGGATCCTTTTCCAGATCCGGGAACCAGGTATCTGCCTCATATACATGATCTGTCCGCGTAACATACGCTATATTACAATACGGAAGCATTGCACGGTAAATACTTTCTCCGCCGATTACAAAGACTTCTCCTTTGTGCTTTTTACATTCCTGTATTGCCTCTTCCACACTGTGTACCACGATCGCATCCTTCACCTGATAATCCGGATTGTGGGAAATCACGATATTAACCCGGTTGGCAAGCGGACGCCTGCGGAAAGCTTTCCAGTGTCTTTCTTCCCATCACGACAATATTGCCTTCTGTCATCTGACGGAAGTATTTCATATCTGCCGGGATTCGTACAAGCAGACTGTTATTCTTTCCTATTGCCCAGTTTTTATCTGCATTTACAATAATGTTCATCGTATCTGTCTCCTTTTCTAAACCGCGATCGGAATATTTTTGATCTGCGGTCCTGTCACATAATCGTCTAATCTTACGTCATCCGGTGTAAACTGATAGAAATCTTTCACTTCCGGATTCAGCCAGAATTTCGGTGCCGGGTGCGTCTCTCTTGAAATCAGTTCCTCGATCAGCGAAATATGCCTGTCGTAAATATGTGCATCTGCGATCACATGTACAAACTCTCCGACCTCCATATCACACACCTGCGCCAGCATATGAAGTAGCACCGCATACTGACACACATTCCAGTTATTTGCCGCTAACACATCCTGGGAACGCTGATTCAGGATTCCATTTAATGTCAGTTTGTCGCTGTCCTTTTTCTTTTGTCACATTGAACGTCATGCTGTATGCACACGGATACAGATTCATCTCATGAAGATCTTGATGTACATAGATATTCGTCATGATCCGTCGGCTGTAAGGATTATTCTTCAGATCATAGATTACACGGTCTACCTGATCCATCATTCCTTCTTTGTAGACATGCTTTACGCCCATCTGATAGCCGTAGGCCTTTCCGATCGATCCATCTTCATCTGCCCAGCTGTCCCAGATATGACTGTTCAGATTGTGGATATTATTGGATTTTTTCTGCCAGATCCACAAAAGCTCGTCCGTACAGCTTTTGATCCCGGTTCTTCTGAGTGTCAGTGCCGGGAATTCTTTTCGCAGATCATACCGGTTCACCACACCAAATTTTTTTACAGTATACGCCGGAGTCCCGTCTTCCCATCTCGGACGTACCTTTTCTCCTTCTGTGCTGGTTCCATTATCAATGATGTCCCTGCACATCTCTATAAAAACTTTGTCTGCATAACTCATGCCTGATTACTCCTTTTTCCAATGCTGTGCCTTTTAATATTCTCTGATAATGCTGCTGATCTCACTTACGATCGGCATTTCTTTTAATTCCTCCAGTGCATCCTGAAGATGGTATTCCTTGACTGCGGATGTTCCGATGACAAGTTCTGCCTTTGCCGCTTTTGCCTGTTCCTGGATCACACGTTCGATACTTACCTTATGATCTCCGAATACTTTCGCGATTGCTGCCAGTACTCCCGGTTCATTACTCACCTGCATACGGATAAAGAAACGATTCTTGACGTCCGCAAATTCCTTGATCGGAAGCTCTTTGTATGCGCTCCATCCGATTCTTCCGGTACAGTTCCATACAATATTTCTTGTAACATCCATCACATCTCCGACAACTGCACTTGCGGTCGGCAGTTCTCCTGCTCCTCTTCCATAGAACATGGTATCCCCAACTGCATCTCCGTGTACAAAAACAGCATTAAAGGAATCTCTTACGGTAGCGAGCGGATGTTTCTTATCGATCATCATCGGATAAACACCTGCTTCAATTCCATTAGATGTATTTCTCGCAATACCGATCAGTTTGATCACATTTCCCATCTCTTTTGCGTAATTTACATCTGCTGCTGTGATCTTTGTGATTCCCTCCGTATAGACATCCGAAAATTTCACCTGTGAATGGAATGCTGACGTAGCCATGATTGCCACCTTACGTCCTGCGTCCAGGCCTTCCACATCCGCCGTCGGATCCGCTTCTGCATAGCCAAGCTCTGTCGCCTTTGCGAGTGCTTCTGTGAAATCCATTCCATCTTCAAACATCTTTGTCAGGATATAGTTAGTCGTACCGTTGACAATTCCCATGATCTCATCGATCTGGTTGCCTTCCAGACACTGCTTAAGCGGACGGATGATCGGAATTCCTCCTGCTACCGCTGCTTCAAACAAGAAATCAGCGCTACCTTCTTTCGCAGCGTCATAGAGTTCCTTTCCATATTCTGCGATCAGATCCTTATTTGCACTTACTACATTTTTCCCTGCTTTCAGTGCTTCTGTGATCATCGTTTTCGCTGGCTCCATTCCGCCCATCACCTCGATCACGATTTGGATTTCATCATCTTCTATAATCTCTTTCCACTGATCTGTCAGCAGATTCTGATCTACACCCTGTCTTACTTTTTTCATGTTGTGTACCAGGATTTTCTTTATTTCAAGAGCGGCGCCGGTCTTCTGCTGCTCTTCACTGCGGCGTCCAATCAATTTATAAACACCTGTTCCGACTGTTCCAAGTCCAAGTAATCCTACTTTGATTGTCTTTGTATCTGTCATATCTTCGCGTCCTCCTAATCTATAGTAAATCCATTTTATTCTAGCACTTTTTGTAAATATACAAAGAACTTTCTTGACATCTTTTGGCGACGTGATAACATTATAAATGTATGATTCTATGTATTTAAGGATGTGAATATTAAACATAATTTTTAACATTTACATCATTTAATAAGGGAGTAGATACATATTAAAAAACCAAAGAGGAGAGATAAATCATGCAGTGCCCGATTTGTAAAAAGGATCTTGAGATCAAAAACAAAATAGGCGAAAATGAAGCCGGTGAAGCAATCTACAATGAATTCGCAATCTGCCGCGATTGTAAAAAGCAGTGGAATTTAGATAAACAGCGTGAAAAGAAAAAAAAGCTTGCAAAAGAAGCATTGGCTGAAAAAACAGTTGAAGCCGGTAAGGCTGCAGAAAAGCCACACAAAAAGCGCCCGGCTGCCGAAGGCGAAAAAACTTCTGCCGAACGTCCTGCCCAGCCAAAGAAAAAGAAAAAACGTCCGGTATCTCCGGAAAACGCCGAAAAGCGGACCGCTTCTTCTGCTAATCCAGAAGTACCGGCTCATCCGAAGAAAAAACGTCCGAACCCGGCTGCCGAAGGCGAAAGACCGGTAAGAAAACCTCGTCCGAAGACAGAAGGTTCTTCCGAAGAACAGCCATCCAGACCGCATCCAAAGAAACGCCCTGCTCCTTCAGACCGTCCACTTCTCAAATATGCAGAAGGTCAGGAAGAAAGCCGGGAAAAAGTTCGTCCACGTCCGAAAAAGAAACGTCCGGAAGAAGCCAAACCGGTACATGCAATTGACAATTCCAGCACACGTATCATTTCTGATGAAGAGGATGAACTTAAAATTACTGCACCTGATCTTTCCACTCCAGAGGGAGAAAAAGAACAGACCTATTCTAATATCCCACCAAAGCATGTCCGTGAAAAACGTGAACAGGAGATGCGTGAGAATATCAGAATATGTTAGACGAAGAAGATGACGATGATGAGAGACATTTTCCTGTTGTGCTTGTTGTAATCCTTATCTTCCTGATCATCGCAGCATTTTGATTTTGGATAGCTCCTGAAATAAAAAAGAATAGTTATGATGAAAGGGCGTGTGAAAAAACGAGAGTTTTTTCATGCGTCCTTCCTTTTTGCTTATGGTTATAATAATAGTTATATTACATAAAAGGTATATTCTCCTTAATAAGAATGCTATTATGACTCCTATGCGGCAGCAGCAACTTTTCTGTATTTTGTTGTAGTTATAGAGCGGTACTTCAAGCAATACAAGAAATTTTTATTCCTCTTCGGACAATTCTTTTGTACCACCGGTCGTTTTTCTTGATACCCAAAGGTACCTTCTGCCTGAATGGATCTGTTCATCCTTAGAAGCTCCCTGGATACTTTCGAGATTTTCTATCACTTCCTGATGCATCGCTGTAAGTTCGCGGTTGATCGAACAGTACGGTTTTGTCATCTTTTACATTTATTGTTCTGCGTATGGACAGCCGGAGCGATTCACACTGATACACTTCTTGTGCCCATACTTGTTCCCTTTTACGTTTTTTCGATACTGAAGATAAAAGTTTTTCCCGTTTGGGCAACGCATGATTCCGTCTTCCCCGATTGGAAAATTTACTGCACGGAATGGATCTTCATGATACTTCTTGCCGTAGTCTCTTTCTTGAACATGGGAAACTTCATTATATTTTCCATTCCTTGCTGCTCACAGAAGATGTAATTGTTGTAAGAACCATATCCGGCATCACTGGGTACTTCGGATAGAAAGCCATATGTAGTATAAAACTTGTTCATTAATGGAATAAAACAATCCATATCTGAACGATACTGATTTATCAATAACAGCAATGTATTCATCTGCAACACCGACCTGTACATTATAAGCTGGAAGCAGCTGGTCATTTCCCATGTAGTCTGTCTTGATTCGCATAAAGTGGCCGAATGATCTGTGCGGTAGTTGTTGCGATCTTCTCCACAGATTTTGATTTTTTCCACGTATTCTTCCAACTTAGTAGCATACCCTTTGAGTTTCTCATAATGACGTTGCTGTGTAGTTTTGCGATGTCCCCTACCATGAACAAACATTGCTTCATTAATCTGCCAGACTTCTGCATACTGTTCAGCAGCTTCCTTCAGATACTCTAGTGCGTATTCACTATTGATACAAAGTTTTATACCTGTACATGAAAGTTCCTCATTGATTTCTTTAAAAAGTGTAGTGATCTTATCAAAGAGACGGTATCTGGATTTTCGTTTGCTTTTCCATACCCAGAATTTATTCGCATTTGCTTCAAACTTGGATCCATCAATGTATAGATGTTGAAGATCCACATGTTCTGTCTCGAAGATTTTTTTGTTTATGTCTTGAAATATTTCTTCAATAGAATCAGCAAGAACTTCGTTGATGAAGTAGCCGAAAGTGCGGTAAGAAGGTGCTTGATGATCCATAAGAATACATGAAGCGGAGATTGACTTTACATTGATCCTCCAGTTCACGCAATGATATATAGCCATTCGCCATAAATCAAACACAACTGTTTTCAGCATGCTGACCGGGTCATACCTGAGTCTTCCTGTATCATGTTGATGAATTTTCAGATATTTCTCCAGTGCGATTTCTCCCATAAATCTGTCAAAGTCAGCACTGGATCACAGATGTCCAAATAATCTTGAATTAGCATTGGCAAACTGCCTGTTTTGGGTTAGAAATAGATTATGTTTATTAATTTTTTACAAGTTAATTATAATGAAAGAAAGACCTTGAGTTCATTATAAACTCTTGGTCTTTCTTTTCAGGGACTATTCTTTTTCACAGCCCTTTCTTGTTAT
>SCPN01000249.1_pt1 | contig 116277 bp, 91 predicted proteins | sample 6106831 | NCBI WGS metagenome assembly SCPN01 (sample SAMN10720447, study PRJNA508395) | human gut metagenome | isolation source: Participant 1, 0 month | reverse complement strand
AGCAGTTAATCATCACACGCTGAATTTTATCAGGCATCCAATGATAGGACGCTCAAATCATGTATGACAATCAGAAAAGGTGGTTCAAAAACTGTAAAATGTAACAACGGAACTCCTGTCATCCTTCCCATTAAAAACATGAAACTCTGGAGTCCCGAAGATCCACACCTTTATGATATTGTCTACAGTATCAAAAGTCCGACCGGAGAAACCGTAGATGAGGTAAATCTTATATAGGTATGCGTAAGGTGCATACGGCAGATGGAATGATCTATTTAAACAATGAACCTTACTTTCAACGCCTCGTCTTAAATCAGGGATATTATCCGGATGGACTCTGGACTGCTCCAAACGACGAAGCTCTGAAAAATGATATTCTATTAAGCAAAGCTGCCGGATTCAACGGAGCACGTCTTCACTGAAGGTATTTGAAGAAAGATTCCATTACTGGGCCGACAAATTGGGATTTATAACTTGGGGAGAATCTCCCAACTGGGGATGAATATCAAGAACGAAGTAGCATCACGCAACTCCTTAGCGAATGGGCAGAAGTTATCACACGGGATCGCAACCACCCGTCAATCATCACCTGGGGTTTCCCTTCAATCAGCCGCTTGAAGACGCATTAACCCTCCTGACGGGTACAATGATGCGCCTGTGCATCGGTACCTATCAACTGACCAAAGCCATAGACCCTTCACGTCCTGTGAACGGTATTGCAGGATGTGCATTTCATGAGTGATATATGGAGCATCCGAAACTACGAATCTGATGCCATGCGTTTTGCACAGCACTTGAAGCCTAACAACAGAATGGCATTTTACAACAACCAGCCTTTTTTCATCGGAGAATTCGGAGGTATACTTTGGACAGAATCTACCAAACGGGATAACTCATGGGGGTATGGAGGTATGCTCACCAACGAAGAAGGATTCTACGAACGGCTGGAAGGGTTGATACAGACAATAGCTTCCTCACCGGACGTTACAGGATTTTGCTACACGCAATTGACCGACATTGATTTAGAGAAAAATGGAATTTATTATTATGACCGACGTCCCAAGCTGGATATGCAGCGTATTAAGACTATCTTCGAAAAGATTCCAAGCAGACCGAAAAAGATAAAATAGTAAGCTATCATGAAGAACAAACTATTCATACTGATACTCATTGTATGTAATCTCCTGACCGCGTATGTGTCAGGAGAAGTACCTCCCGCCAAGGTTGTATTCCAACAATACATGAACCGGCACAAACATTTGCCAACAACTTTCCACGGGAGAAGGCGTATTTGCATTTTGACAATACGAGTTATTACGTCGGAGATACGATCTGGTTCAAGGCTTATGTCACTCTTGCTGAACAACAGACTTTCAGTCAGATCAGTCGTCCTCTATATGTAGAGTTGGTAGACCAGACAGGGCATATAGCAGATAAACAAATCATCAAACTGACACAGGGAGAAGGAAACGGACAATTCATTCTTCCCCTTCCATGTTATCCGGCTATTACGAGGTACGTGCCTATACCCGCTGGATGCTTGCTTTAATGAACCACAGTACTTTTCGCGCACTTTTCCTATTTATCAACTGACAAATAGTGATAAGCTGGAACGTAGTATCACGACTTACGAACTTAGTTCGTTGATGGAGAACCGTCCGTCGGAAACAGAGGAGAAGTTAAATGTACGCTTTTTCCCTGAAGGAGGACAATTAGTGGAGGGGGTGACTTCGCAAGTGGCTTTCAAGGCGGAGAGTAAAATGAAGGGAATATCGAATTATCGGGAACGATCTATACCAAAGAGGGGCAGAAATCACTTCTTTCGAGACTTTGCACGATGGAATGGGGCGTTTTGAATATACGCCTTCAGCTCAACCTGCGATTGCTAAAGTCGATTTTCAAGGAAAGAAATATGAATTTACCCTTCCACAGGCATTGCCTAACGGGTATGTTTTGAGCACTGTCAGTAATGCCGGTGCCCTTTTGGTGAGTTTTCTGTAATGCCGCTACTCCTCAAGATACACTGGCTGTATTTATCAGTCATCAGGGACGCCCGTATGTTCATCAATTGATTAGTTGCCGGTCGGATGCTCCGCAGGAGTTTATTCTACCCACCCGTAAGCTACCGGCAGGCGTACTGCAAGTCAGCCTCATCAACCGGGCAGGCAATACATTGTGCGAACGTTTTGTCTTTGCCAATCCGCGTGCTCCCCTGCAAATATCGACAAAAAAATTGAAAGAGGTGTATGCTCCCTACGCTCCCATCCGTTGTGAATTGCAAATAAAGAATGCTAAGGGGGAACCTGTGTCCGGAGAATTGTCGGTCAGCATCCGGGATGGTGTCCGGTCGGATTATTTGGAGTATGACAACAATATTTTCACTGACCTGCTATTAACCTCCGATTTAAAAGGATATATCCATCAACCCGGTTATTACTTTGCGTCTCCGTCTCCGCGGAAGCAAACCGAACTGGATGTTTTATTGATGGTGCACGGATGGCGTAAATACGACATGAGCCAGGCCATCTCTACCGCTCCTTTCACTCCGCTTCAATTGCCGGAAACACAATTAGCACTGAACGGGCAGGTGAAATCAACCATTCTCAAAAATAAACTGAAAGATATTGCGCTTAGCGTGATCGTAAAGAAGGACGATCAATTCATAACCGGAGGAACCGTGACCGATGAAAACGGCCGTTTCAGCATTCCGGTGGAAGATTTTGAAGGAACGACGGAGGCAGTGATCCAAACCCGGAAAGTCGGTAAAGAACGTAATAAGGATGCTTCTATCCTGATCGACCGTAATTTCTCCCCCGCTCCGCGGGCTTACGGCTACAAGGAGCTTCATCCAGAATGGAAAGACTTGGCCTACTGGCAACAGAAAGCCGAGAGTTTTGATTCTCTATACATGGATTCTATCCGAAAGGTAGAAGGACTTTATGTATTGGATGAGGTGGAAATAAAAAGTAAACGCCGGCAAGGAAGTAATATGGCTACTAAAATCAATGAGAAAAGCATCGACGCTTATTACGACGTACGCCGTTCTGTAGATTTATTACGTGACAATGGGAAGATTGTCACAACTATTCCGGAATTAATGGAAAAGTTGAGTCCGCAATTCGATTGGGATCGTAGCAATGACAAGCTTACTTATCGGCAGAAACCGATCTGCTATATTATGGATAATCACATTTTGTCCGAAACAGAAACTCAAATGATGTTGACCGAGGTGGATGGATTGGCCTCTATCATTATTAGCAAAGGCACTGGAGGTATCGATGACGACATTATCCAAAATACAAAGATGTCCGAGGTGACCGATAGCACGGGAGTCGATATAAGCAAACTGGATAAATATAGTGTTTTCTACCTGATTCCCCTACCTAGACGCGATGTGTTGAATAAAAGTCAGAGTGCCGTACTTGGTACCCGACAAACCGTTATCTGGGATATACCCGTCCTTTGGAATATTATTCTCCTGCCTACCCGACCAAGGAACTGTATATGGACAAAGTTGATAAAAGACGGACGTTATACTGGAATCCATCCGTACAAGCTGATGAAAATGGAAAAGCGGTGATTGAATGCTATAATAATCAATATTCCACTCCATTGATTATTCAAGCGGAAACGCTGGGAAAAGATGGACAGATAGGAAGTATGAGGTATTCTACCATTGGACAAATAGAATAATATTCCTTACTACAAAAGAGTAAGTATACGAACAAGAACATTCTGAAAATTTTCACTTTTCTATCCTAACAAGAGTAATTTTCACTTTCAAAAAGGCAACTAGCTCATTGCGAGTCAGTTGCCTTATATATTTTAATTCAAAGAATATCCCATTACAAGTATGTTTGGCACTTAATAATGACAGTATATCTTATAAAACACGAAGTTTCTTAATCTTTTTCGCTTCTGGTTTTTCCGGTAATTTTTCACCATTTACTCTCACATTCTCGAAAATAATATTCTCACCATGCTCCAAGCGATAGTCCGACACAGCCTTATCTACGGTGATATTCTTCAACGTAATGTTTCTTATAGGTAGTTCGGGAATCCAGCCATGGATATAGCACACTCATTCGTTTGCCCACAAGTTACGTTTTCGACCGTAATCTTGTTGAACAAGGTAGGATGAAATCCCGATCGCTCTCCCTTATAATTCGGTTCTACGCGAACCAAAGCTGTGCGCACCGAATCAGCCTGTATGTTGCGAACATAAATATTTTCGATATATCCCCCTCTGTCAAGATTCGATTTGAAATAGATGGCATTCGATGATTTAAGGATACTAATATTTTCTATAAATACATTACGTACACCTCCCGATATTTCGCTTCCGATACATACCCCGTTTATTTTTGACCAAAAGGTGCAATTGCGAATGACGACATTTTCAGTAGGCTGTCCAATACGCCAAGCATCATTATCCCGTCCCGACTTAATAGCAATAGCATCATCGCCCGTGGAGAAAGTACAACCTTCAATCAAAACGTTGCTGCATGATTCAGGATCACAACCATCGTTATTTCGATTATGACTGTCAACCGTTACATCACGAACAATAACATTATTGCAAAATATCGGATGGATCACCCAGAACGGTGAATCTTTGATTGTGATACCTTCAATACGCACATTTGCACAGCCATACGGTTCGATAAACCCTGGACGTAATCTGAAACCCTCTCCAAATATACGCCTGTAAATAGGCAGGTTTTCACGTCCCATTCGTCTTAGTATTTCCTTGTCTATATTCTGATTATCAGCCCGGCAGAAAATTTCTTGGAACCATTGCCATTTATCGTGCCTTTTCCAGTCAAAGCGATATTCTGTACATGATAAGCGTAAATCAGCGGAGAATAATTAAACAATTCCGTACCTTCCCATCGTGTAATTACCGCGGGCAAATAATCTTCCTGGTTACTACTAAAATTCAATATAGCACCATCTTCCAAATGGATATTGACATTACTCTTAAATACCAGCGGTCCATTCATATAATAAGTTCCTGCAGGTACAATTATTCTACCGCCGCCTTGATCACTACATTGTGTTATAGCCTTATCAAAGCACCTTTGCAAGGCATTCTCCCATCTGCTACAGCACCAAAATCAGCAATGTTGTATGTCTTATCAGGAAAAGTCACCGGATTAAGTTCTGCTACTATTTTGTCCGCTATATCCCAAGGTGAACTTTTTGCTGCAAGATTTGCTGTATTTGTCACTATTAAAATAAACACTATTAAGAAACTCTTCTGCATCTGCATATCCAAATTAATATATGGAACTTTCATTTGTACTTATTTTTATTCCCAAAGAATAAGATCTTTAGATATATCAATGAGGATGAATGATTCTTAATCAAGAACAACCTCATCCCCATTATTCATTCAATGTTCTATTCATTCCGTTTTAAATGGAATGACAGTTATTTCTTTTTCTGTCCCGGGTAAGGTTCTACCATGCAACGCTTAGCCCATGCTTCGTATGCTTTTGACATTTCTGCCACTTTCTCCGGATATTTAGCAGCCAGATCATGTTGCTCGCTCCGGTCTTCATTCAGGTTGTATAATTCCCATTGAGAGTTATTTTCGGGCGAACTAATTTCCAGCCATCATTGGAAAGAAAAGCACGTTCGTTGAAGTGTTCAAAGCCCAGATAGTCGTGTCCCTTGCGATGTCCGGTCTTGAAGATAGGAAGCAAGCTCTTTCCTTCCATTGGAAGAATATCATGTCCTTTATAGGTAGTTGGATATTCAGCATCCGCTAAATCGACACAAGTAGCCATGATGTCCATCACATGACCTATTTCAGATGTCATGCCACCCACGTTCTTTTTAATTCCTTTCGGCCAATGAGCAATCATCGGAGTACAGATTCCTCCCTCATAAGATTTAGCTTTCCAAAAGCGGAATGGAGTATTCGCTACATTAGACCAACGGGCTCCCAATGAAGCGTATGTAGTCTGTGGTCCAGGCAATACTTGTTTATTACGCGGGTAAATGATTTTCTTTCCATCACGAGTCATATCCGGACGGTCGTTCTCTCCACCAGACATGTTCTGGCAGTCTTCGTTACTGCAACCATTATCAGACAAGAAAAGAATCAATGTATTATCAAGCTGTCCGGTCTTTTTCAAAGCCTCGATAATTTGTCCAATACCCTGATCTACACGGTCGATCATTGCAGCGTGAACGGCCATCGCACGGGCATCCCATTCTGCATGTGGATTGTCTTCCCATTTGTCATGAAACTGACGTTCGGACAAAAAGTTATCCATTCCCGGAAAAATACCCAACTGCTTCTGACGTTCGTAGCGGGCATTACGGATAGCTTCCCAACCTACTTTATAAGTATCCTTATATTTCTCAATATCTTCAGGAAGTGCATGCAGCGGCCAATGCGGTGCTGTATAAGCCAAGTACATAAAAAATGGTTTGTCATCCTTTGCATATTCTTCCACTTCCTGCACAGCGCGGTCAGAAAGAGCTTGGGTTATATAATATCCTTTGGGTACTTCTTTTATAGGCACTTCACCTTCTACCAGGCTGAACGGATCAAAGTAATCCACCACTCCATAAATTACTCCATAGTGAGAATCAAACCCACGATTGACGGGATAATGACATAAATCAGAGAATGTATCATGGAAGACACGGTGTGCCAACCATTCGCGTTGGTCTTTACGGAGTGGAGTCTCTGCAACATGCCATTTTCCAACCATACTGGTGGTATATCCTGCTTCTTTCAACACCTCGGCAATAGTAACGGCATTGCGTGAGAGTGTTCCGCGATAACCCGGCAAGTGAGCATCAAAGGTCATTCGTCCGATTCCGGCTTGGTGCTGGTAAAGTCCCGTCAACAGGGAAGCACGAGTCGGGCAACTACGACTTGCATTATAGAAATGATTAAAGCGTACTCCTTCTTGTGCCAGTTTATCCAAATTAGGAGTATGAATCTCGCTACCATAGCATCCCAGATCGGAATAGCCAAGGTCATCTGCAAGAATTACCGATATTAGGACGTTTGTCCGATTTCTTGCCTTTCGCCTCTGCTGCAGAATGTCCAGCAACCATCAAGGCGGTCGGTAATAGTAATAATTTAGAATTCATAAGTTTAATATTGGTTTATAATTTGTTTTTCACTGTATTACTCTTTTCCTTTGTCTTTGTTTTCCTCAAACCATTTACATACTTTTTTGCTCAACTTAGCTACGACTTCCGGATGCGACTGCGCCACATCGTTCTTCTCGAATTTGTCTTTTTCAATATCGTACAGCTGTGCATCGCTTCCATCGCTATTTATCAATAGCTTCCAGTTGCCACTGCGTATAGCCAGATGAGGACTTCTGTCGTTTGCATTTCCCGGTTTCTTAAAGAATTGGTTTCTACCGAAATCCCACATCAAATCCGTTTTACGTTTAGCTTTCGATTTGCCCAAAAGAACTTTATCATAATTTTGTCCGTCTCCCTGATAACCTTTCTCTGTTTCAATTCCAGCTATCGCACATAAAGAGGGATATAAATCGATTGCACACAGTACGCTCTCATTATTCACTTGTCCAGCCTTTATTTTCTTGGGGTATTTTATAAGGAACGGCATACGAATTCCACCTTCATAAAGGCTGTTCTTCGTTCCTCTTAAATAGGCAGCACGAGCGGATTGGAAACTGGGTGCCGGTCCGTTGTCACTAGTGAAAATCACGATTGTATTTTCCGACAATCCCAACTCATCCAATGCTTTGATAAAACGTCCGATCTGTTTGTCCATTTCAGCAAGAACAGGGATGAAGGCTTCTTCCGTATTCCAGCTTTTATTATCCTTTTGCTTAAATTCCGGTACCCAAGGGGTATGCATATCATCCGGCCAGAGATTCAAAAAGAAAGGCTGATCTTTATGACGTTTAACGAAGTCGATGCTCTTGTTTACAAAGTACTCGGTACGTCTCCAGCGTTTTACGCTGTCTTTGGCCGACCATATCCAGTTCGTAGCAGTGATTGCCGGTTCCGGGTCCGGACTTTCATACGTCGATATATATTCGTCAAAACCATAATTCTTAATAGAAGGTGCATTGTGCACGTCACGTCCGCCTCCCATGTGCCATTTACCTATATGCCCGGTAGCGTAACCTGCATTTTGGAAAGCACGTGCCATGGAAGGATTCTTGTCACTCAAAAAGTTACGCTGTTCACACTTCTTATTGCTGGCTTTATTATTTAAAAAGGTATTAATTCCTACTTCAATCGGGAATTTGCCTGTTGTCAATCCGCAACGTGAAGGTGAGCTGACCGGTGCGGATGAATAATACTGATTGAATAACAATCCGTCCTGCGCTATCTTATCAATATTGGGAGTAGGAACAAACTTACCTCCATAACAACCGATATCTCCGATTCCCATATCATCTACATAGATGACGACCACATTGGGTTTTGTCTCTGCCTGCATACTGGCCACGGGTAATAAAGCTCCCAACCAAGGCAAATGTTTTTTGATGTTCATAATTATTCTGATTTAATTAACTATGCTTTTTGTCGGTTTCGTGTGACTGACTTATGTAGCAAAAGTAGAAGTTTTTAAGAGAAAGGGAAAAATACAAATCAATAAAGGAAAAAAACAGGTAAACAGAGATGAGGAACAGCTAATCTAACCCCATATATAAACAAAATAGGGAAGACACTATTCCTAATATCTTCCCTACCTCTACTCATTTATAAGATTACCATTCAATCTGTTGATCTTCATCCGGAATCTGCGTATTGATATTCCGTTGAAGCGTCATGCTTCCTTCTACTCTATACTTGATAGGAATAACTTCCGTACCACTTCCACCATAGGTAAAATCTTGAAAATCGTATTCAAACATAATTTGAACATAACGGCGTTCCAAGTAAGGACGGGTAGCGTCCATAATCGATGTACTACTGTAGATAGGTGTTCCTATCAGTTTGAATTCCATCTCGTTTGTTGGATCGTCCGGCTCCATATCCAATGTTCCATCCTCTTTAAAATGTACATTAATTTTATACTTCTTACGTATGTCTTTATCCATATCCTCATTAATCAGGCCTGCATAAAAGAATACGGAATTGTTATCTATCACATATCCTGTACGCTTGTTCGTCGTTCTCGCGTTGTTGTCAGGCTTGCCATTTATATAGGTGTACACTTTCATGGAAGAAGCCGTGTACGAACCGGAATAATCGTTAAAGGAACCACTCTCAATAAAGCTTTTGCATAATTCTTGCGCGGATGACTTTGATAGTTAGATGATGCATCATCAACAATACTTAAAGGCAAAACCCATTTTCCAACATATCAATGCCTTGTAAATTGAAATCGATGTTCAATTGCTCTACACGAACCGGCAGGGATATGTACCGTTTCGGAAATTCATATTTGTCTTCCTCCATTTCAGTATACCACAACTCCGGACGATAAAGACTAAAGCGCTCGATGTTCAACGTTCTTAGCGTATCTGCATCCACTGCTATATGAATATCACTGTCCTGTGTATTCACCGTAGATCCACTGACAATGACAGGTAACTGATAGGTCACTTTTCCATTGTCCTTATATCTGACATAAATAGTAGTCACACCATCGCCTCCTGCAGCTATAGGAGCTTTGAAAGATACGTATTGTTCATACTGTTCGTCTTCCCATTCATTATTACAGGCAGCACTCAATGTGACAGTAGCCAATATCATTAAATAAGCATATATATTTTTCATATCATATTCTGTTGTTTTGAACTAATCATTATATGTCCATCCTGGATTTTGTGTCAACCTTTTGTTCCGCTTCAATTCTTCATGACTAATCGGCCAAAAATACAATTTACGAGAAAATGCAGTCGGTAGATCTGTAATCTCTATCGGAGTATAGAACTGTTCTTTTTGGTCCTTAGAATCCGACATATAGAAATTGCAACCATAATTCTTTTTCGACTCTTCCACTTCTGCATCTTTCCATCTACGCAAATCGAAATAACGCTGTCCTTCTGCCATCAATTCTATTTGACGTTCTTTTTTCATTTTTTTACGGAATTCATCCTGACTCTTGTATACAGTCTCAAGATCATAGTCTGGTACACCCGCACGACGACGAATCGGGCGGATTCCTTTTTTCATTTCATCAATATCACGCTTAATAGAATAAGTAGTAGAACCATCCCATGAAGAGACATCATAGTTGGCTCCTTCTTCAAGTTCATTTAACGCTTCAGTATAAATCAACAGGATTTCAGCAAAACGAATAGCAGGTTCTGCTTTCGGTTTAATCTCCTTACGATTAGTATCATCCGGATGCACATACTTCATGATGCCAATACCGGAACGCAAATAGACACCTGTCCCCGAGAAACCATCTGTGTTGATACCATAATAATAATTAACTTGTTTCTCAACATCTTTTTTATAATCTACCGTTTCTGCATTTTTTAACAAGGACCACACACAACCATTAAACGAAACGGAAGCATAGAAACGCGGTTCACGATTAGCATATTCCTTATATACTCCCTCTTTCAAATGAGGGTAGGTTTCAGCTTCGGCTTCCTCTTTGGTCACAAAACGCTTATCTGCAGGATATGTTTCTTTAAACTGTTCTCTATTGAATTCCTCTCCATTATCCATATAATAAGCATCACACATTTTCATTGTCATGCCATAAGCATTGCTCCCACCACCAAATACCTTGGGCATTTGGAGCCTCACCATTGCAACGAGACTGTTGTCTCCCTGATTACGTCCACGACTAAAAATCAGTTCCGGATTTTGGTACATGGCCAATGAGCCATTGAAAACTTCACGATAGGATGCGTAAGGATCTATATCATTATAACCACCTTGATCCCATGTCTTCTCCGAAAAATCACCGTCTTGACAAGGAGCGACAGTGGCAGGATATCCCGGCTCCGATGTAGTGACTGCTTTTTTATGGTATAGTTCGTAACGATGTCCACTGTTACTTCCAGGAAGCTCCATTACATCTTTTGCAGCAGCTGCAGCTCTAGCCCATTTATATTCATTATATTCCTGTGAGATCAGGCATCTTCCATCATAATCTACCAAATCCGAAAACTTATCTGTATCTTCCGGACGAGGATTATTAATCGGACTCGCCGCATAAAGTAATGCTCTGGCACGTGCGGCTAATGCTGCACCTCTCGTTGGACGTGAAATTTGGTTCACCGCTCTGGTCAAAGGCAGATCTTGAGCTGCCAAACGCATTTCGGTCTCTATATATTCTACACATTCATCATACGAGTTGCGTTGAACAGCCAAATCGTCATAACTACTTGTGTAATCAAGTCCCTCGTCAGGCAACAAAGGCACAGGTCCATACCTGCGTAACAACAACCAATAATAGTATGCACGTACGAAACGAGCCTGGGCTTTCAAATCGGCTCTTTCTTCTTCCGTAAACTTTGTATTCATGTCAATATTTTTGATGAAGATGGATGCCTGACGAATACCTTTATAACTAGCCCCCCATGATTGATACCAATTTTCATCATAAGTTCCGGTTTTGAATTTCTTATAATCACCGAGACTATTGCCGCCGAAATAAATATCATCGGCAAAATTCCAGAGAATATTATCTCTGGTAGAGACTTCCATATTATTGCCTCCTAAGAAAGAATAAGCATGTACCAGCCATTCTTCCGTATATGTTTTATCAGTAAACACATCTTCCAACGACCTCCGGTCAGTGAAATATTTGTCCGAATCCAGACTATCAGTACAAGAAACGGCAATCACACTTAATAAAACACCAATATATAGTTTATATATCTTTTTCATTTCACATTCATTTATTAGATGTTAACAGTCAATCCCAAAGTAAAGACTTTAGCCAGCGGATATTGTTCTCCATTCGAACTACCCATTTCCGGATCCCATTCTTTGAACTTGGCAAATGTCAATAAATTGGTTCCGATGAAAAATATGCGGATTTTATTGAATCTCATCTTATTTACAATTGATTTAGGTAAAGTATAGCCAACTTCTAATGTCTTCAGACGTAAGTAAGAACCATCACGCAACCAGAATGTGGATTTTTTATAGTTGTTTTCATTCCCTCCGTAAGTAAGCCTCGGATAAGAAGCATTCGGATTTTCGTTGACAGGAATGCCTAGAATCTTTGCCCGGATCTACCCAGCGATCTTTTACAAGATTAGTAAAAACATTACCCCATTGGCTGTCACTAAAGGCATGCACACTGGTACCGTTGATAAAGAAAGAAGATTTACCCGAACATTGAAATGAACATTAAAATCAAATCCGTTCCATTGTGCTGAAACACCAAAACCATAAATCAGATTTGGTTTAGTAGTTGCGCCGATAGCTACCATATCAGCATCATTTACAATACCGTCTCCATTGACATCTTTGTACTTAATATCACCCGGTTGTACTTTATTCCAAGCTTGTTTCGGACTGTTACGGATATCATCATAATCTTTGAACAAGCCGAGCGCAATCAAACCTTTTGGTTCACTCGATAACCGGCTTCTGTCTGATAAGGATAAACAGCATTTTCTTCATCCTTTTCTAATATCTCGTTCTTGCTATAAGTCATATTTCCTCGGACGGTTAAGTTTACTTTGCCTATTTTTTGTTTATAAGCAAAATTTCCATCAAAGCCTTGTGATAAAACACTTCCCACATTAGCTTTCGGATTGCTTCTTACACCGACTATACTGGGGAGGTATTTTCTCTCCATATAAATGCCGTCACGCTGTTCGTGAAAATAATCAACAGAAGCAGTAAACTTATCATTAAATAAAGACATATCTACACCCGCATCATGTTTGGTTGCAATCTCCCAAGTAACACTTTCCGAAGCCAACTGGGTATACAACATGCCGTTGTATTTATTGTCTTCAGAGTCATAGTCACTCCAGGTCCATCCCGGATAATATTTCACCACATCTTTACCATCTACCTTTTCCGTATATTCATTAGCAAGAGTGTATAAATAAGGGAAACGCTCACCTAGTTTATCATTACCCACTTTTCCGTAAGAATAACGCAGCTTAAACATATTCATCCATTTCAGATGCTTCTTGATGTATTTCTCTTCAGCAACATTCCAAGCTACGGAAAAGGCAGGGAAGAAGCCGAATCGATGCCCGTCTGCAAAGTTTTCCGAACCGTTATAGCCGAAATTGAAATCTGCAAAATAGCGGTAATTCCAGTTATAACTGAAACGTCCTGCCACACCCATATGACGCTTGGCAATACCATTCTTTACATCAGTACCGATATCCACTGTAGTCCGGTATGCATCTTGACTATATTTCAACGTTCCGCCTAAATGATGTGCTTTGAATGCACGATTGTATTGCAGAATAGCCTCAAAAAACTCACGGCGATCACCAGTTGACGAGCTTGTTTGTTCCATCGGTTTCTCGATACTTTGCTGTTTTAATATAATATCTCCGTTGTCATCGCGCTCACGTTGGGCACGCCATGTCTCCGGCATTCTCTTACGAGTAATCGAGCTCTGGTTGTCAGTGTCAAAACCGAATCGACCTTCAAAACGCAGTCCCTTAGTAACAAAATCTAATTTCTGTTCCAATGAGATGTTCGTTTGTATCTTGTTATTCCAAATCTCCTTATAACCGGTCTGTGTGGCAAGCGTCCAAGGATTCTTCCGATTCTCACCCTCACCGAATGCAGGTATGGAACCATCAGAATACATAATAGGAATACTAATCGGATTTTGTCCTAACAAAGAATACCATACATTATCACCTTGTCCCGGAGCATTCCGTTTTTTCAATGAACCGGACACACCGACTTTCACAAGTGTTGTTTTCGTAACATCAATATCCGTATTCAAACGATAATTCCAACGTTGACTACTGGGATTAGTATTATAATCTTTACGCATCGCTTCATCTGTCTTATACATCCCTTCCTCATTAATATAGCTAAGAGATACAAAATATCGTGCGGTACTACCTCCACCATTCATATTTAAGTTAGCACGGTAAGTCATGGCTCCGTCTTTCAACAATGTATCCATCCAATCTACATTCGGATAGAGATCCGGATCAAGACCTAATCGTAAAATTTCCATTTCATCATCGCGATAGATCCGTTCACGGTTGCGAGTAATACGTGCTTCATTCATCAACATCGCATAACTATAACCATCTGCAAATTCAGGTGTGATAGTGCGTGTATTATAAGAGCTTTCCACCTTTGCATTGATATTAATTTTACCTTCTTTACCCCGTTTTGTAGTAATTATTACTCCGTTAGCACCACGGGGACCATAGATAGCCGTAGTGGAAGCATCCTTCAATACCGTGAACGTCTCAATATCCTCAATATTAATATCATTCAAATCACGTTCAAATCCATCCACTAACACTAGTGCAGCACTATTGGCACCAAAAGTAGAAATACCACGAATCCAGAATTCGGAAGTGTTTACACCTGGCTGACCGGAAGTTTGCATGGCAAGTACACCTGCCACATTACCAGCCAAAGCATTCGACAGATTTGCTGAAGGATTAGATTTCAAGTCATCTACATTCACAGTAGTTACAGCACCAGTCACTATCAATTTTTTCTGCGCCCCAGTTCCCGTTATAACAACTTCATCAAGCTCGCTGGCTTCTGATTCTTTCATAGTGACATTGATCACACGCTGCCTCTTCACCAACACTTCTTGCCTGTCAAATCCGATATATGAAAACACCAGTCTAGAGAACTCTTCAATATTAATTTTATAACGTCCGTTAATATCTGTAATAGCCCCTAAACCAGCCTGATCTTTTACGGTCACATTAACACCGATTAACGGTTCATTGTTCATATCTGTCACTACTCCCGTAACCTCTATTTTCTTTTCCTGAGCAGAAAGGGACATAAAGATCCATAATAGACAAATAGTGATAAAACTTTTTCTTCTCATGTGTTTGTTTTTTATTCGATTATTTGTTCTCGTTATTCTGGAAAAATCTCATCCATTTGGTTTTCACCAGTCTGTTCATCATCTGATCCTCCTTCTCCTTGTTCATCCGCTTCTTTGCTTTTGCAATCTTTCGAATCTTAAAGTTTCCCGTATCTCCTACATAAAAGTTTTGTCTCTTCATCATAAGCCAAAGCAACCGGTTCATTAAAACGAGCTCTTTCACGTATTTCGCCATTTTGCTTTCCCCATTTATAGGCACTGGTTGAAGCGGAACCACGTCCTGCAAAGTAGAGACAACTCCATCTGGAGTCAGTTTACGAATACAATGATTTTTGGTATCTGTAAAATAGAAATCATAATGATCCTCTTTTCCCGCATCTTCATATTCTTTATTATATACGAATACGCCTTGTCCCGGTTTATTCAGACGGGCATTAATACCCACTAAATCTTTATAGTCAGCTTGTCCGGATTGTCCGCATACAATGTATGGAGTAACCAGTTTTCCTGTCTCTTTATCATAATTAGAACGAAGTATATAATGCGATTCATGCATGATAATGTAGACATATTTGCCTGTAGGATGAGGCACAAAACTAAAATCAACACCACTATTCGGAACGCTGAACGCCAGAATTTCAGATAATCCGTCTCCACCGGGAACTGGTGGATTAGCATTCCAATTTTCTTCATTACTTATATTGTATCTGTATACGAGCCCTGTGGCACGATGATTAAAATAAATATCACCGGTTTCCGGAAGAATCATCGAACAAGCATTACCGCGTGTCAGTATCGTCCAACTAGCATCTTTAAAGTCCTGACCGTCCGCACTACTACCACGCTTTAATATAATATTACTCCTATTCGGAACTGCCACCACCCTGTGGACATGCTATTACCATATTACCTTCATCAGTCCATGTTATGGAAGTCATACGAACTATATTATTAACTTTCTTTGTATAGATCATCTCTTTTTCTAAGTCCAGAACTCGTAAAGGTCTATTCTTTTCCTTATCAGTACCCGTTTGAGACAAATAAAGGATATGATGATGTTGAGGATCAAAAGAGAACCAATAAGGATATTCTATCTTTCCACAATCATTGAACGGACGTGGTTCGGTCTCAATATTTCCCTGACCTAATTCATTTACCTCCCCACACAAATCCGTTACTACTGTCTGAGGCTCATATTGGTATTTTTCTGATACTACGACTGCTTGTTCTCCAATTTTCACTTCAACAGTTCCTTCGAAACATCGTTCAGGAGTTTGACAGTATATACTATTCCCCTTAGAACTAATGACTAGTGCTTCTTTTCCTCCTACTTTTACAGATATAATGGAGCGATCTGTCCCAAAATTACTACCATAGATAATCATCTTCTTTTTTCCACCTCCCGACTTAGGTGTGAAATCCGTCACCTCTATCGGCTGATTCGGATCATAAGGTGCTACTGTTGCGTCTTTGTCGTCTTTACAACTGCCCAAACAGATTATAAAGAGCACAAATAGCATCCTCCATAGAAGTTCCATGCTTCCATGTCTCATTGTTCTACCATTCATAATAAATTAGATTTAAATTATTGATTATTCTGAACTTTATCCATTAATACTTTCATCCAGTATCCTCCGATCACCGAACGGGCTCTAAAACCGACCCACCTACCACTGTCAGTATGATGCCAGTCACTGATAGGTACACGAGATACTGTTTCATTGATATATTTATAGACAGGATCAGAGAATTTTCAAAGGTTACTTGATCCGGAGACATAGCTGCCGTCCACATGATCCAGTCGGATTTGGTGTATTCTTTGCGGGAGTCCAATGGTAGTCCGTAAGGATTCTGTTTTGTTAAATAATAGCTAATTTCTTTTCCGATTACATTGTTAGGGAATAAATTCAAATCCCACAACTTATCCCAAACCATATTATATTTTTGGCTCCAAGTGTTTTTACGGTCAAAAGCCAAACGGTAATGATCGCCTTCATTGGCCATTTCTTCCCATTTTGTTGCCATTTGTTTGGCTGTCGCTGCATATTTATCTGCCACATCATTCAAACCGAGCATACGAGCCATTTCGCTGTATCCGGCTACACCCATAATTGCTTTCACTGAAAGATTGGCATTATGAGCCCAATGTCCGGCGAAGTCATCCGTGCAAAGTTGGTTTTCCGGGTCCTGTCCAAACTAAGATATAAGTATGTAACCTGCTGTAATTTAGTGTATTATTCATTATTGTGTTGTTTTTGTATTGTTATAAGAAGATGTATCAGGTAAAAACCAGAGATTTTGCCTGATAAAAAATAGCTTTTATTTTTTATCAGGTATATTAATGAATAATGTGCTTGAATTATGAATTATTTTGTCTTTCCCTCCCCCAAAAAACAAAATCAAAAATAGATAAGTGTATGTAATAAAGTATATGAATTTAAAAGTCTTTTTTCAAACGCTCAATCAATACTTCTTTAATAAGCTCATACCCTTCTTGAGGATTGAACATCTCATTAGGACGTATTAGATTTTGGATATCCCCTAAGAAATCCATATCGTTCATCTTTTCTTCCATGTTCAAAATGAACTGTTTGTAAGTAGGTGGTTGTCCGGCAACAAAGTCCATATATCGTTTATAGCAGCGAATAATTTCATCCGGATTTACTTCATGTAAAGTGAGAGCTTTGTATAAATCAAATAAGTCACGACCTTTTTTACGCTGATATAATGCGCGTAACTTAGTGCCTAACAGTTCATTCAGTCTATAAGTCGTTAATTCACATTGTCCTGTAAACCAACTATTGTCTACAGAAAAAGGAATCTTGACTAGCCCTAATTCGTTGAAGTGTTCAAAACAGTTAATCTCCACTTTCAATCGAATTTGCACAGTCGGTGGTATCTCCGATTCCATACGAAAAAGCATTGTGTTATTAAATCTTTTCTGTTTTGTGACTCGGTCTGGCAAGAAATTCAAGACTTCACCTAGTCTATACATAGTAGATTTAATTGGTTCTGCATCGATTTGTACAAGATCAATATCCTCACTATATCTAGGCTGCGGAGAAAGATATAATTTGTGTAATGCAGTTCCACCCCTAAAAGCAAGTTTGGAAGCTAAAAAATCATCACTGAAGATGGCAACTAATGCCCGACTAATAATAAGATCTTGCTCAACTTGTTCGTTTGCATTCCATGGAACATGTGTTCTCCATTGCATTATAGCAGCTCTGTTTATCATAGTTCGTCTATTTCTATATCAATATTTATATTTATTTTCCAACGTCTATTCGCACCCTTCAAAATTCGAGGATGGCGTGAACTCAAAGGTATATAATTCAAACGTTTATCATAAATCCGTAACTGTTCATATAGTGTATCTGCCTGTTCTGATTCATTGAGAATACAATCCAAAATATAACCTAGTCTCTGAATAGTTGCTACGGATGTATTATCAAACAAATAATCTTCCACTGCGTTAGAGAAATCTGTCTTTTCAACAAGTTCAGCTAATACAGTAGACACTCGTGATAATCCACCTACATATTGCTCATATTGTACAAGGTCAATAGCTGTTAACTCTGGATTAGAAAAAAGAATAGTTCCTGTTTCTGAATTCTTTTCTTGTAAAAGTCTATCAGGAATCTGTTTGCGATATATCCAACTCAAAAAACTATTTTTATTTTCTGAAACAGACGATTTGGGAAGAATAGTCATTACTGAAAACTTTTGTGGACGTTGATGGGCAGCACCTAATAATTCAGCAGCATTTAACAGGCAAATGTAATAGGGTTTTTTCAGAAAACTCATTAGCTGTTCAATGTAATATATTGGCGGTACAATACGTTTGGCAGCATATTGTATGGGAACAATTACATAAAATCCTTTATAAACAGACAAAATTTTGCCCTGCATTTTTAATCGGTAAAGTTCATTCTTAATTACTTGTTCTGATGAAGCAATGAAACAAGAACGAAGCTCTTCAACACTAAAAGTTGAAGTCCCATTGATTTCTTTTTCTCTGATCCATTCTCTTACTGTCATTTCTTGATATGCTAAATTCAATGCAAAGATAATCATAAATAGATTACTTTTGCATTAAAAACAGGCATTTTATCCATTAATATATCATCGAAAGAATAGCTTATTTTTGTCTTAATCATTAAAAGTGACTATTCGAGAAATGCCTTAAAATGAAGTTTCCCCCTGCTACAACTGTTTTGTAACAGGGGGGAAATCCTTTCAGACGTATTTCTTTAACCTCTTCTAGTAAAGACTAATATTACCACTCAATCTGTTGATCTTCATCTGGTATTTGGGTATTGATGTTACGTTCAAGCGTTAATGTACCTTTTACTTTATATGGCACTATTGCTCCCGGAGCAGAAGTAATGTCATCATAATTATACTCAATCGAAAAGGAGACATAATGATGTTCCAAGTATGGACGAGTAGCATCTTTAATTACCGCAACACTGTAATCAGGTGTACCAAACAATTCGAAATTAATCCTATCATCTTCCGGCCATACTTTCAATGTTTTTGTTTCCTGATCAAATTGCATATATATTTTGTAGGTACGGCGTATCTCTTTGTCTAAATTCTCACCGACTAAACCTGCGTAAAAGAAAATTGTATTTTCGTCTACTACGTATGCAGTACGTGAATTGGCAACCATTGGCTTTTTATCAATGCTTCCATCCGGATTACGAAAAAACACTTCCATAGTAGTTGTACTATAACTTCCTGAATAATCATTGAACGGAATAACCCTTAAGAGTGCTTTTGCATAATTCTTACGCGGATGACTCATATAATTATAAGAAGCATCATCAACTATAGTCAGAGGTAATACCCATTTTTCTACCATGTCAATTCCGTTTAATGTAAAATCAATATTCATAGTTTCCGCATAAGAGTCGGCAGGGATATGAACCGATTCAGAAAAACTGTAAAACTTCTCATCCAATAGCTCATAGAACAATTCAGTTCGTGTACTAAAACGTTCCTGATTCATAATATTCAAAGTATCTGGATCTATGGCGACATGTACATCCAGATCTTGAGAATTCATAGTGGTTCCACTCACTGTTAGAGGTAACTTATACGTTACTTTACCATCTGTTTTATACCGCACATAGATGTTCATGACACCCTGATCGTTTATGGGAGCTGCAAAAGATATGTATTGCTTATACTGTTCTTCTGTCCATTCATCATTACAAGATGTAGCTAATAGCAAAACGGACAATACAATCCAACAATTATATATAGTTTTCATATTATACTTTTTTATATTAATCATTATATGTCCATCCAGGATTCTGGGTTAACAAATTATTCCGTTTTAACTCATCATGGCTAATAGGCCAGAAATATAGTTTGCGCGAGAAGGTTGAAGGCAGATCGTTTATAACCACAGGAGAATGAAATAGAACTTTTTGATCTTCCGAATCAGTCATTAACGTATTGCATCCATATACTTTCATTGCCTCTTCCACCGGAGCATCCTTCCATCTACGTAAATCAAAATATCGATGCCCCTCACCCATTAATTCAATTTGGCGCTCACGTTTCAACTTCTTACGAAATTCATCCTTATTCCCATATATAGTAGTAAGATCATAATCAGGCACACCGGCACGGCAGCGAATCGGTCGAATCCCCTTCTTCATTTCATTAATGTCACGCTTGATGGAATAACTAGTAGAGCCATCCCACGACGAAATGTCATACGTGGATCCATCTTCCAGCTCATTCAAAGCTTCCGCATATATCAGTAATATTTCTGCGTAGCGGATTGCAGGCTCTGGTTTTTTAGTGATGCGGTCGTTTATTTTGCCTACTGCTGTATCATCCGGACTGACAAATTTCATAATTCCTATTCCACTACGTAACCAGAAATTTGTATTCGTATATCCATTACCATTACCACGATAATAGAATATTTGTACATCTACCGGCTGGGCAGGGGTTAGGGATGAATTTTGTAGCATAGGCCATATAGCTCCATTAAATCCGACGGAAGCGTAGAAGCGAGGTTCACGCCCGGCATATTGCTTGGAGACTCCAGCACGTAAGTGTTCATATCCTTCAGTTCCTGCTTCTGTTTTGCTGACAAATCCATTTGCACGTTCGCGCATGTCACTACGACCAGGAATATTTAATTCACGTTCTTTACCCGGACAATCATCCCCATTAGCCATATAATAGGCATCACATTGTTTTTGTGTCATACCATGTGTATTCCAACCACCATAAATTGATGGGAGTTGATGCCTGACCATATCCGCCAGATCACGGTCACCCTGATTTTTACCACGTGTAAAAATCAATTCTTTATTATCTGAGGCTGCTAAATCACCATCAAAGAGCGAACGGTATGACTCAAACGGATCTATATTTTTGTACCCATCCGGCCAATCCTGTTTCGAGAAATCGTTATCTTGATAGGGAGTAACGGTTTTAGGAAAGCCTGGACTTGATTCTGTCTTTGCTAACGAATAATGCAACTCATATTGCCCGAGTTTCATCACATCAAGTGCAGCTGCAGCAGCTTTTGCCCATTTATATTCGTCATATTCCTGCGCAATGAGACATTTACCATCATGGTCCACCAAGTCAGTAAATCTTTCTGTATCTTCCGGGCGAGGATTGTTTATCGGACTTGCCGCATACAGTAACACTTTGGCACGCGCAGCTAGAGCGGCTCCTCTGGTTGGACGAGCTATGTGGTTGGTTCCTCTCTCCAATGGTAAATCTTTTGCAGCTAAAGCCATTTCGGAAGCAATGTAGTTGGCACATTCGTCATAAGTATTGCGTTGCCGTGCCAAACCTTCATAACTATCAGTGTAATCAAGTCCTTCGTCCGGCAACAAAGGTATAGGACCATACCTACGAAGTAAAAGCCAGTAGTAATAAGCTCTTACGAAGCGCGCTTGTGCTTTAAAGTCTGCTTTTTCCTGTTCCGTAATCTTCATATTCATGTCAACATTTTGAATAAAAATAGAAGCTTGACGAATGCCTTTATAGCTTGCTCCCCAAGAATGTCGGAAGCCTTCATTATATGTACCGTTCTTAAATGTTTTATAATCATCACGGTCACCGAAATAAATATCATCGGCAAAGCAGAACAGATTATTATCTTTACTGGAAACATCCATATTTTCTCCTGACAGATATGAAAAAGCATGTGCTAACCACCTTTCTGTCCGTGTTTCATCAGTAAACACATCTTCAAGTAACATGCGGTCTTTGAAATACTTGTCAGAATCCAAGTTGTCCGCACAGGATGCAATTCCTACTCCTAATAGGATATATATGCATATATAATATATTCTTCTCATTTCACGTATATTAAATTAGATATTAACAGATAAACCTAGAGAAAAGACTTTGGAAAGTGGATACTCGGTACCTGTAGAACTACCGAGTTCAGGATCCCATTCTTTGAATTTAGCGAATGTCAATAAGTTCGTTCCGATAAAGAATACGCGTATCTTATTAAATTTCAGTTTGTTTACAACTGTTTTAGGTAAAGTATAGCCAACTTCCAGAGTTTTTAATCGCAAATAAGAACCATCACGCAACCAAAATGTAGACTTCCGGAAATTGTTATCATTTCCACCGAAACTTAAACGAGGATACGAAGCATTTGGATTTTCATTAGCAGGAATACCAAACCTGGCAGCAGTTTCTGCATCCACCCAGCGATTTTCCACCAAATTCTCCAATACGTTTCCCCATTGGTTGTCTTTGAAAGCATATACGGTAGAGCCCTCAATAAAGAATGAAGACTTGCCGGCTCCTTGAAAGTGAACATTGAAGTCAAGTCCTCTCCATTGTGCCGAAATACCAAATCCGTAAATCAAGTTCGGTTTGGTAGTGGCTCCAATAGCCGCTTTATCTCCATCATTAATGACCCCGTCACCATTCACATCCTTATACTTGATGTCACCTGGCTGTACTTTACCAAACTGTTGTTTAGGACTATTACGAATATCATCGTAATCTTTGAACAGACCTAACGCAATAAGTCCTTTTGCCTGATTGACACGATATCCTTTTTCTAATTGATAAGGATAGACAGTATTTGTTTCATCTCTCTCCAGAATTTCATTCTTACTATAAGTCATATTACCTCGAATGGTGAGATTTACTTTACCTAACTTTTGTTTGTAAGCAAAATGACCGTCAAATCCTTCAGATAATACACTACCGACATTGGCTTTAGGATTACTTCTTACGATACCTACCATACCTGGAAGAAATTTTCGCTCCATGTAAATGCCATCACGTTGCTCGTGGAAATAATCGACTGTAGCTGTCAATTTATCATTAAATAGAGATAAATCTACTCCAAAATCATGTTTGGTAGCAATTTCCCATGTTACATTTTCGGAAGCCAACATGCTATATGTCATACCATCAAACTTTTTATCGTATCCGTAATCTCCCCAATTCCATCCGGGGAATATCTTTTCTACATCTTTGTCATCCACTTTTTCTGTATACTTACCGGAAATGGTATATAAATAAGGAAAGCGTGTTCCCAACTGATCATTTCCGACTTTTCCGTATGAATAACGTAGTTTAAACATGTTCATCCATTTCAGATGATCCTTGATCAATTTTTCTTCAGCTATATTCCAAGCAACAGAAAATGCAGGAAAAAAACCGAACCGATGTCCGTCAGCAAAGTTCTCCGAACCGTTGTATCCAAAATTGAAATCGACGAAATAACGGTAATTCCAGTTGTAACTGGCTCGTCCGGCTATTCCCATATGACGTTTGGCAATACTGTTTTTTACATCTGTACCAACATCAACAGTTGTTTTATAAGCATCCTGGCTATATTTGAGAGTTGCTCCTACATGGTGTTCTTTAAATCCACGATTATACTGTAAAAAAGCTTCGAGGAACTCTCTGCGATTACCTGATGACTTACTGGTCTGTTCCATCTTCTGTTCTTCCCTTTGTCGATCATACACTATTTCGCCCGCCGAATTACGGAAACGTTGTGCACGCCATGTTTCAGGCATTTTCTTGTGGTTGATTTCATTATCATTATTGATGTCAAATCCAAAACGTCCTTCAAAGCGTAGCCCTTTTGTTATAAAATCCAGTTTTTGTTCCAAAGAAATGTTTGTCTGTACTTTATTATTCCAAAACTCTTTGTATCCAGTTTGCGTAGCAAGCACCCATGGGTTCGAGCGATCATCTTCTTTACCAAATGCCGGTATATAGCCGTTAGAATACATCAATGGAACACTAATCGGATTTTGATTCATCAATGATTTCCATACATTTTCCCCTTGTCCCGGTGCATTTCGTTTCTTTAAAGAACCGGAAACTCCAACTTTCAGGAGAGTACTTTTAGTTATATCAATGTCCGTGTTCAATCGATAATTCCAACGTTGACTACTTGGGTTGCTATTATAATCCTCACGCATAGCGTCGTCTGTTTTATACATTCCTCCTTCGCTGATATAACTAAGTGAAACAAAATAGCGTGCAGTAGCCCCACCACCATTCATGTTCACATTAGCACGATAAGTCATCGCTCCATCTTTCAGCAACACATCCTTCCAATCCACATTCGGATAAAGATCAGGATCAAGTCCTAATCGTAAAAGCTCCAATTCATCATCTTGGTATATAGGTTCTTTATTACGAGTAATGCGTGATTCATTCATCATGCGTGCGTAAGTGTAACCGTCTGCAAATTCGGGTGTAATGGTGCGTGTGTTGTAAGACGTTTCAACTTTTGCGTTTATATTGATTTTACCGGCTTTACCGTGTTTGGAGGTAATCAAGATTACCCCGTTAGCACCACGGGGACCATATATAGCTGTCGTAGAAGCATCTTTCAATACAGTGAAAGACTCAATGTCCTCTATATTCATTTCGTCCAGGCTACGTTCAAATCCATCAACTAATACCAGCGCAGAATTGTTTGCTCCGAAAGTGGAGATACCCCGAATCCAGAATTCAGAAGTATTCACTCCCGGCTGCCCTGATGTCTGCATGGCGAGAATACCTGCTACATTACCTGCCAAAGCATTTGAGAGGTTTGCTGAAGGATTTGATTTCAGGTCGTCTACATTTACAGTCGTTACCGCTCCTGTCACCGTCAGTTTTTTCTGCACGCCTGTTCCGGTGATGACAACTTCATCAATCTCTCTTGCATTGGCTTCTTTCATTGTAATATTCACTATACGTTGCTGCTTTATCAGCACTTCCTGTTTATCAAATCCAATATATGAAAAGAGCAGCCTTGAATATTCTTCAACATTTATTTTGTAACGTCCGTTAATATCTGTGATAGCTCCCAAGCCAGCCTGGTCTTTTACTGTTACATTCACACCAATCAGTGGTTCCTTATTCTCATCTGTTACAATTCCTGTAACTTCTATCTTTTTTTGCGCAAAAACGCTTATAGAAATCAATAATAGACAGAAAGTTATCAATTTCTTAATATTTATGCATTCCATATTATTCGGTTATTATTTAACTTCATCCGATATTCTTTTATCTGATTGGTCTCTAATGAGGTCTTCCGGTATTTTTTCCAAAGCAATTTTACGGATACGATGATTATTTACATCTCCCACATAAAATATATTGTTTACTTCATCGTATGCCAATGCGGCTGGAGAATCAAAACGAGCCTCTTCGCGTAATGCCCCATCTACATAACCATTGGCATGTATATTCATACCAACGCTTCCTCGTCCTGCAAAAGTTGAAGTAATTCCGTCTGGTGTCAGCTTCGAATACAATGATTATCACGATCAGTAAAGTAAAAATCGTAAATTTCATCTTTTCCGGCTGCCTTATACTCTGGATTCTTGACAAACACTCCTTGGTAGGGTCTGCTTAATCGCGCCTTAGCTCCAATTTTATCATCATAGCCAGCTTGACCTGGTGCTCCGCATACGACATACGGATTGGTAAATGTTTTCTTGTCTTCATCATAGTTTGCACGGAGGATATAGTGACGGTTTATTACCACTATATATGCATACTTTCCGGATGGGTGAATGATATAATTGAATTCCCAATCTATATCTTGAATAGCGTACAGCTTTTCTTGATGTTCCTTATTATTGTTTATTCCCCACTTGTGATAATCATATCTTATCACCATACCTTCTCCGAAGTTATTATAATATAATTCTCCATTTCTGGGATGCACAGCAGAAGCTTGGCATCCATTACCGGTAGTCAATCGTTTCTGATCCAAAAAGTTACCTTGGCGAGTCATGAAGATGTTACTTGCACCATTAACATCTCCTTTTGAGCATGCAATTATCATTGTATCACCATCTAATGTCCAGGTAATACTGCGAAAACGTCCTACTCCATCACTTCCGGCAGCCAATCCAGTCGTTATGTATTCTCTTTCTAAATCTAAAATTCGTATAGGCTTTTTACCTTGATCACCATTGTCTTGGGTTAAATAAAGAAGATTCGGAAATTTTGGATCAAATGAAAACCACGTAGGAGAATCTATCTTTCCACAATCATTAAATGGACCTTCTTTTTTTATTTCTCCATTTCCTAGTTCATCCACATAGCCACATAAAGTAGTGACAAGCATCTGTTGGACATATTTATATTTCTGTGGTATAGTTACAGTTGGGTTTCGCCGACTGTTAGTTCTATCGTACCTTCATAACACTGGTCTGGAGTAATGCAATATAAACAATTGCCTTCTACACTAATAACCTTAGCTTCTTTCCACCTACCCTAACTGAAATAATAGAGGGATCAATGCCAAAATTACTACCATAAATAATCATACGTACTTTTGTTCCTCCTGATTTAGGGGTAAAGTCCGTTACCTCTACTGGTTGACTTGGATCATAAGGGGCTGCAGTTGTATCTTTGTCGTCTTTACAACTGCTGAAACAGACTGTAAAGATGAATGCCAACATCATGCATTGTAGTCCTATGTTCCCATGTTTCATAGTTTTACATTTCATAATACACTAGATTTAAAATTATTGATTATTCTGAACTTTATCCATTAACACTTTCATCCAGTATCCTCCGATCACCGAACGCGCTCTGAAGCCTACCCATTTACCGCTGTCGGTATGGTGCCAATCACTGATAGGCACACGTGACACGGTCTCGTTAATGTATTTATAGACAGGATCAGAGAACTTTTCAAAGGTTACTTGATCCGGAGACATAGCTGCCGTCCACATTATCCAGTCGGATTTTGTGTATTCTTTACGAGAGTCCAGAGGAAGCCCGTAAGGATTCTGCTTTGTCAAGTAATAGTTTATTTCTTTTCCGATTACATCGTTAGGAAATAAATTCAGGTTCCATAACTTATCCCAAACCATGTTATATTTTTGACTCCAAGTGTTCTTTCTGTCAAAAGCCAAACGGTAATGACTACCTTCATTTGCCATTTCTTCCCATTTCACCGCCATTTTCTTGGCTATAGCCGCATATTTGTCTGCTACATCATTTAATCCGAGCATCCGAGCCATTTCGCTGTATCCGGCCACTCCCATGATGGCTTTCACTGAAAGATTGGCATTATGAGCCCAATGTCCGGCGAAGTCATCCGTGCAAAGTTGGTTTTCCGGGTCCTGTCCAGACTAAGTTTTTTTTAGTTATTTAGTTTATTATCAGATATGTATAGCTAACATGTCTTGTTTCTGTGTTGTAATTAGTTGGTTTTTCGAGTGTTTTTGTAGTCTATAAAAATGATTTATTTCTAGGATTTGGGGTATCCCAGATTGTTTCAACAAATTCTAATTTTAGAATAAAATATCAACAGTTCATGCATGATAAAGAAATAATATATCCCCAAATGTAGTTTCAGGGATCAAATAAGATGGAATAAAGACATGATATATTAGTGGCGGTTTAAAACAGACTAAAATGATTCCATCCATTCACTTGACCGACAGATGTTTTTATATCCTTATCTCCATTATAAATCGCGAAACATTGTTCCGTTGGAGTATTAGATAGTTTAGCCCATTTTGAAATACCTTTAAAGAAATCCGGTGAATAAGTTGCTCCTGATTTGATTTCATAGGCATACTGTTTCCCGCCAACCATTCTTAATAAGTCAACCTCATTGCCAGTACTATCACGCCAAAATGATAATCCCGGTTCAACACCTCTATTATAGGATTCTTTTACAAATTCATTGATGACAAGATTTTCAAACAATCCTCCACGTAAAAAATGAGTAGTTATTTGTTCTGCATTTTGTATGTCAAGTAAAGAACAGGCTAGCCCTGTATCATAAAAATATAACTTAGGAGTTTTTACCAATCGTTTGGCATAATTGTTATAATCAGGTTTCAGTAAATAACAGATATAACTTGCTTCTAATATAGATAACCAGTTAGTAGCTGCTGTGACAGAAATTCCACATTCATTTGCTAATGATGAAAGATTTAATAATTGCCCTATGCGACCTGCACATAATTTGAGGAATTTAATAAATTTACTTAGATCCCCAATATTACGTAATAATCTCACATCTCTTTCTACATATGTTTGTATATAGAAAGGATAATAATCATCCGGATTTATAGCTTTATCATAAATACGTGGATAAGCTCCCTTAAAAACTTCTTCATTTACACTGGATGGCAATATTTCTCCTTTTTCCATTTCATAATGCGAAAACGGTAGTAGCTTGAGTACTGCCGTACGTCCAGCTAATGATTGATTCACACTTTCCATTAATAAGAAGTTATGAGATCCGGCCAGCATATACATACCTTCTTTATTCTCTTTATCGGTATGCGTTTGGATATAAGAGAAAAGTGACGGAACTCTTTGAACTTCATCGATAATTGTTTTATCCGGGTAGGTGGAAAGAAATCCTCTCGGATCATCTGTAGCAAATAGTCTCATATCAGGATCTTCCAAAGACACATACTCATAGTCCTGAAAGGAATTCCTCAATAATGTTGATTTTCCAGATTGTCTAGGTCCTGTCAATGTAACAATCGGATATTTATTTGCCATTTCAATTAGCTTGGATTTCAGTATTCGTTCTATCATTGCTGCTCTTATTTTACTGTTTGCAAATTTAATCTTTAAAAGTGAATTTGCAAAACTTCTCTGTTTTTTAATTTAAAGTTCTCTATTTATATTAGATTATATTAGATCTTTTATAATCATATCTGCAGCATACTATAAGTAATTATAATTTAAGCAGCCTGTCATTGAGCTGGATTTAAACAATGGCAAGCTGCTTATTATTTATCTTATATTCAATAATATACCTTCTATCTGTTCTACGGAGCGTATCAAAGCTATTTTAGCATCAAAGAATTTCTTAAAAACAAGAACTTACATTCAACAACTGATTCGCATGAATAATTAAGGTTGCATTGCTTCATTTTAAACAGTGATGCTTATGACTAATTATTTTCTAGTGCTGTATTCAATCGGAGAACACCTTCCAAAAGAGAAGCTCCACTTGCTTGTGCGCCCATAGAAGCAATATTTCCAGTAAATATGGATCCCCAATAATAGTTACAATACATTTCCGGATAAGTTCCACGAGTCAAGTTTGCGCTCAACGTTTCTGCATTTTTTCGCAGGAAAAGAATCAGATTCTGCCTAAGTGTACTATTAGCAGCTTCATCCAATGCCAAATTGACTATATAAGGAATCAAAACAGCTTTAAAGATGCTTTGGTCCATAGACGGACCTTCATTACGCAAAATGCCATTAGTTAAGCACCTATCACTGGTTGTGACATAGCTAATTACTTTTTCTGCACATGTCAGATAATATTTTTCATTTGTAATATGATACAATTGCCTACTTGCTTCTCCATACGTACCTTGCGTATAGGTTAAAGGAGGTTCCTCTATTCTACCATCTCCCAATGTTAAGTAATTATTGTCGTAGGCAAATTTATGGAGTATTTTAGCATCTGATAAATACTTGTCTTCGTTGTATTTCTTATACAATTTGGTAGCAATCAAAGCACCGGGAGCATTGGTACATATATTCCGGCTTCGCCCATTAGAATTATTTTCATTATTCCAAGGAAGTCCAGTTCCTTTATCATCTGTCCATTTTCGTGTAATAATGTAAGTGTCATACAACCTCTTGGCTGTATCGGCAAACTTATTATCGTCTAACACTTCTGACATTCGCAATAAAGTCAGACCAATCCAACACATATCATCAGTATATGGATTTGAAAAGCCTGTAGGATCGTTGTTGTCGTGATGATAATTATTTCCATGATTTTGAAACCATCTTTCAAAATATTCTTTATATGTCGCAGCCAATATAGGATTATTATCTTTGATACGTTCATAAGAATACAATACCACATCAATAGCATGAGCCTGTTGCCAATAAATATAAGTATTAGCCGAATTTCCAGATATATTTTGGGGGGATACCCAAAACGTTCCTTTCGTTTTATCCATAAACTGTTCAATAAGTACATACGTACAACTATCTGCCAAAGGTACTCCCTTATTCGATGGAATAGCAGTAATGGTAACTCTTTCTGATTTTCTTCCGTAGTTATCCACCACAACAACAGATATGAAATAAGGCTCTGCGGATGTCAACCGGAGTAAATACCCTTCTCCTTTCTGAATCGTATTCACTCTTTTTTCGTCATTGGAACCTTTCTGCTTATAATAGATCTCTACCCCTAGCATATTGGTCACAGTAATCGGATTCGTCCATGTTAGATAAAGTTCATTGGGATTTTGTGTAATCTTAGCCTTCAAATTCGTCACTGGTGTAATAGTTATTTGCGAAGTATCGGTGCTACCCTCTATTGTATTGGTATCCTGTTCATTTGTTTCCCCACAGGCAATACATGAAAATATAAAAATTAAAAACAATACATATTTATTCATTGCGATTAATAATAAACGACTGAAATGCTATGGATATTTACAAATATCCATAGCATTTACAATCCCCATTTATAGTTTATTTATTCTTTGACCAACCTTTAATTTCCTTCTTCCCATTCGATAGCTTGGTCTTCATCCGGAATTTGAGTATTGATTTGACGTTCTAATGTCAACGAACCCATTACATGAAATTCAGTTTCGACACCGGGAATCGTTGTATAGTCTTTGAACGTATAGTTGATATTATTGATAATAATGGTTCGGTGCATTAAGTAGGGACGGATAGCGTCCATTGACTCCGTGATACTGTAAGAAGCAGTGATCTCATTATTAAAATCATCTTTACCGAGCGCAAACTGCATTTTATTATTTGGATCTGCCGGAGAAAGCGTTACTGTTCCATTATTGTTGAATTTTGCTTTAATCCGATACCCTTTCCTGTCTTGACGAGTTTCATCAAATAAACCTGCATAGAAGAATAACGTTTCATCGTCAACTACATACATCATGACATAATTTTTCACGTATGGTGCATCTGTTTCTGAACCATTCAAATATGTTTTGTAATTTACAGCACTATAATTTCCTGAATAATCATTGAATGGCATCACACGAAGCAATGCCTTCCGATAGTGCTTTCGATAGTTTGGGGTATAGTTTCCATCAGGTGATTCTTCGATAGTCAATGGTAATACCCATTTGTCTGATAAGTCGATGCCCTCCATTGAAAAGTCGATAGGCATTAATGCTACATCTTGCCCGGCATTGATCTGCACCGTTTCTGAATGAGAGTAGAATTTTTTTGGCAATACTTGATAGTACAAGTCGGTACGATTATTGAAGCGTTCTTGGTTTAGTACTTTTAAGGTATCTGTATCCAAACCAACATGTACTGTAATGTTACGTTCATTGGTGGTAGATCCGCTCACAATGATTGGTAACTGAAATGTCGTCTTTTCATTACCAGATCTATAGCGTACATTGATTCGAGACACACCATCACTGTTAATGGGAGCTTTAAATGATATATAATGTGTAAACTGTTCATTTTCCCATTCATCATTGCACGAACTACATAAGCCGGCTATGGGTAACAGATATAATAAGATATTTTTCAGTTTCATATTCTAGTTTTTTTAGATTAATCATTGTAGGTCCATCCCGGGTTTTGGGTCAGAAGTTTATTTCGTTTCAGTTCACTGTGCTTGATGGGCCAAAAATACATTTTCGGTGAGAAAGTAGCAGAAAGATTTGATATAGGAACCGGTGTGTGGAACAGGTCTTTATTGGCATTACTCATAAATGTATAACAACCGTAAACAGGCATTGCTTCCTCTACTTCCGCATCTTTCCAGCGTCGAAGATCATAGTAGCGTTTTCCTTCAGCAAAGAGCTCAATCTGACGTTCGCGTTTTAGTTTGATGCGAAATTTAATCGGGTTACTATATGTATCTGCATCATAATCGGGCACCCCGGCACGCATGCGTATTGGTTTTATACCTGTACGCATATCTTCTACGTTGCGGCTGATTGTGTAAGTGATGGAGCCATCCCAAGAAGGAACTTCATAACTAGCAGTCAATTCATTCAAAGCTTCTGCATACATCAGCAGGATATCAGCATATCGAATAGCTGGTTCATCTTTATCTTTTACCTTGGCTGCATCGCTATTATAATAGGTGTCATCAGGATGCACATACTTAGCTACCCCAATGCCGGTGCGCAACCAGAACATACTATTTGCATAACCATTTCCATCTCCGCGATAATAGAATACTTGTTGATCTTGATTCTGAACTTCTGGTTCATTACCTAGATGCCAGTACATACCGTTATAAGCAATGGACGCATAGAAACGTGGTTCACGTTCAGCATATTGCAAAGATACTCCATTTGGAAGCGGTTTGTGATCTGTATTATTTGTTGTATAACCAGTTGTGCGAGGGCGATTATCTATGCGTCCTTGATAAGCTGGAGTGCCTGCATATTCAGAGTTCATTCCCGGACAGTCAGTGCCATCGCTCATATAATAGGCATCTACCTGTTTCATGGTGGCACCGTGCGTATTCCATCCTTTAGCTACAGTGGGCAATTGATGAATGACCATATCTTTGATGCGTTCACCGGAAATATTCTTTCCACGAGTAAAAATCAATTCCGGATTGTCCATAGCAGTTACCTGTCCGTTGAATAGAGAACGATAAGATTCGAACGGATCAATATTCTGCCAACCTTCGGGAAAATTTTTATAACTATATTCCGGGTGAATCGGAGGAGCGATGGTAGCAGGAAAAGCAATAGAATGAGTCGACCGGAAATCGGCTGTATAAATATGGTAAACGCCTAGTCCCATTACATCTTTGCAAGCAGCTGCTGCTTTAGCCCATTTACTGTTGTCGTATACAGGATTTAATAAACGTTTCCCGTCACGGTTGGTCATTTGCTGTGCATACGCATCATCGTTGCCATTCATTAGCGGACTTGCAGCATAAAGCATTGCCAAAGCACGGGTAGCTAAGGCGGCACCGCGAGTAGGACGGGTAATGGAAAGCTGGTCTCTTTTCAAAGGTAAACCCTGTGCTGCCAAGACCATCTCTTTAGCGATATAATCTACACATTCATCGTATGTATTGCGGGGAAGTTCCAAATCTTCGTATGACTGATTGTAATCAAAACCCTCATCTGGAACCAGTGGAATAGGACCATACTTCCGGAGTAACAACCAATAGTAATAGGCACGAACAAAGCGGGCTTGTGCTTTGAGGTCAATGATTTCCTCCGCACTATGCTCAATGCTCATATCTGCATACTGGATGAAAATAGAAGCCTGTCGAATACCATTATAACAACGGTTCCAAGTATCTTGGAAAGTGTTTTCATCGTATGCTCCTTCACGGAATTTATTATAAGATAAAGCACCGCCTTTGGTTGCATCCACTGTAACATCATCATCGCCATAATACATGCAATCATCAAACACAAAAGGTGTATTACGTTTACTTGCAACATCACAACATTGTCCCAACAAATAGGTATACGCCTGTGCCAACCATTGTTCTGTTTTTTTATAGTCGGTAAAAACTTTATCAATTGTTTCTCTATCCTCAAAAATGTAATCAGAATCCAAATAATCGGAACAAGAAGTGGAACTGATCGCAAAAATTGCGACTAATAGTATATATATTTTTTTCATATCATTAATCATTTATAAGTTAACGCTCAAACCTAACGTTACGGATTTGGACAATGGATATTTCTCTCCATTATTGCTACCCATCTCCGGGTCCCAGAGTTTGAAACTAGACCATGTAAGTAAATTGGTTCCAGTCAAGAAAATACGTACATTATTAAAATGTATTTTGTTAACCAGTGCTTTGGGAAGTGTGTAGCCAATATCAACCGTTTTCAGACGTACGTAGGAACCGTCACGCAACCAGTAAGTAGAGTTGCGGTAGTTATTAGTATAAGCATAAATCGTTGTATTTCCATTTCCTTGGTCCGTGTAACTTAGGCGGGGGAAAGTAGCATTGGGATCCTCGTTGGCTGCAATACCTAATTTCTCGGCAGTATCCGCATCTACCCAGCGATTGTCCAAAGTTCCTTTAATAATATTACCCCATTGCCCTTCGCTGAAAGCTCTGATACATTTCCCGGACAAGAAAAACTGCGACTTGCCCGCGCCTTGAAAATGCAAATTGACATCAAGTCCTTTCCATTTAACAGAAAGCCCAAGACCATAAATCAGATTCGGACGATTAGTAGCTCCTACTGCTACAATATCGTTGTCATCCACTACACCATCACCATTTACATCTTTGTATTTAATATCACCGGGCATTACAGGACCATACTTTTGAGTAGGACTATTGCGAATATCATCGTAATCCTTGAACAGTCCTAATGCAATCAATCCTTTATTCTGGTTCACTCGATAGCCCTTTTGCATTTGATAGGGATATACATTGTTAGCTTCGTCTCTTTCAATAATCTCATTTTTGCTGTAAGTCATATTACCACGTACTGTCAAACTTACCTGATTGAACCTCTGTTTGAAAGAGAAATTGCCATCGAATCCCTTGGAATTTACTTTACCGACATTTGCAAAAGGACTCTTTCCTTGCAGGCCAATCATGCCAGGCAAATACTGGCGTTGCATGAAAATTCCGCTACGACTTTCATCAAAGTAATCAACTGTCAATTTGAATTTATCATCAAACAAAGCCAAATCTACTCCCAGGTCTTTCTTCGTTGCCACTTCCCAACTAACTTGGTCGGAAGCTAGTTCTGTGTAAGTTAATCCTGTGAATCCATAAGAACTACCGTAGTTTGCCCAATCATAACTATTGCCTTCGCCAATTGCGTACAGATAAGGGAAACGTACATCTGCATTGTTATGACGAATCTTATCATTACCTACTTTACCATAAGAGAAACGCACTTTGAACATACCCATCCATTTCCAATTCTTTTTGATAAATGATTCTTCTGCAATGTTCCATGCTAAAGAGTATGCTGGGAAGAAACCGAAGCGATGTCCTTTTGCGAAATTCTCCGAACCATTATAGCCGAAGTTGAAATCTACGAAATATCGATAGTTCCAGTTATACGCAATTCGCCCTGCCAATCCTTGATTACGTCTGTTGACACCATTTTTCAGATCATCACCTAAGTCTTGTGTTTTGATGTACGAGTCCTGTGTGTATTTCAACGTAGCATTGAGATGATGTGCCTTAAAACCGCGTTCCCAATTAAGCATCATATCTAAAAATTCACGACGGTTACCGCTAGAACCACTTTCTTGATGCATATTGCTACTGTCCGAAATTTTCTTGAATACCAAATTTCCATTTTCATCGCGTGAACGTTCGGCACTCCATTGCTCAGGCCATTTACGACGATTGATGTGATTGTTATTATAGGTATCATAGCCGAAGCGTCCAACAAATTTCAGACCTTTGGTGATAAACTTCAAATTCTGTTCCAACGTAATATTTGTCTGAATCACATTTTCCCAGTTTTCATTGAATCCAGTCTGTGTAGCTGCTACCCATGGGTTTGTTTTGTTGCCTGTACCTACTGCCGGAACACGACCGTTGGAATAAAGTAAAGGAGTACGAATGGCGGTATAGCCAAAAAGTTCACCCCATACATCTGCATCACCCAGTCCCGGACTGTTTCTCTTAGATAACCAACCGGATACACCTAACTTTAATAGTGTAGTTTTCGTGATATCAATATCTGTATTCAGACGATAGTTGTAACGACGATAGTTTGCATTAGTGTTGTAATCGTCTTTCAACGCTTTATCAGTGTTGTACATGCCTTCTTCATCAAGGTAACTAATAGAGGCGTAATACCGTGCAGTAGAACCACCACCGCTTAAATTCAGGTTAACGCGGTGTTGCCATGAGCCTTTCCTCAACAATAAATCCATCCAATCCACATTCGGATAGAGATCTGGGTCTAATCCGTTTTTTAGAATCTCCAGTTCCTCCGGTTGATATACAGGTTCATAATTGCGTGTAATTCGTGACTCATTCAATAGGTTTGCATACGAAATCCCGTCTTCAAATTCAGGTGTAATAGTGCGCATGTTGTAGGTGGTTTGTGCCTTTATGTCGATCTTGATTTTTCCGGATTTACCATGTTTAGTGTTAATCAATACAACGCCATTAGCTCCTTTAGAACCGTATATTGCAGTAGCGGAAGCATCTTTCAAGATAGAAAAGTCTTGAATATCCTCAATGTTGATTTCATCCATGCTACGTTCGAACCCATCTACCAAAATATAAGCACCGGTTCCAGCTCCAAATGTGGAAATACCGCGAATCCAGAATTCTGAAACATTTTGTCCTGGTTGACCGGAAGTCTGGCGGGCTAATACACCTGCAACGTTACCTGCCAAAGCATTAACAACACTAGACGACGGATTAGCCATCAGATGTTCCATGTCTACTGTAGTGATGGCACCGGTTTGTACCAATTTACGTTGTGCACCGGTACCTGTGATTACAACCTCATCAATAGTAGTAGCTACATCTTCTTCCATTTTTATATTGACCGAACGCTGTTCCTTAATCAATACTTCTTGTGTCTTATATCCAATATATGAGAAGACCAGTCGGTTATAAGGTTCTACTTTAATGGTATATTTCCCGTTGATATCAGTAATGGCTCCTAATCCGGGAACATCCTTGACGATAATATTCACACCAATAAGCGGTTCCTTATTACTGTCAGAAACAATACCCGATACAGTAACAGTTTTCTGAGCCATTGTGTCGGTTACTACACATAGCAACAGTATACATAAAATTGTTATTTTTTTCATTTTTATACGGTGTTTATTCATTAATATCTTCTTCAGGCACATCTTCTTCAAGGCCAATCTTTCTGATTCGATAGTTGTTGGCGTCTCCCACATATATCGTATTATCACGCTCATCCCACGCAATTCCTTTAGGCCGGTTAAAACGTGCATCTTCTCGTAAGCGGCCATTTGCATACCCCCATGGGTTTGAATTCAAACTAGCGCTACCACGTCCGGCATAGGTAGTCACTTGACCCAAAGGAGACAAGATACGAATGGCATGATTATGCCTGTCTGTCAAATAGAAGTCATATTCATCCGAATTTCCGGCATATTCTGGGTTCTTTACAAATACACCAGAGTAGGGATTACCGAATCGAGCCTGATTACCGACCCCATCCTGATAAACATAAGTGTCTTTGTTACTATTAACACCTGCAATGACATAGGGAGCGGTAAAGGTTTCCCCATTGAAATCTGAGCGAAGAATATAATTGCGATTGATGACCATGAAATAAGCATATTTACCAGTTGGATGAATCATAATATTGAACTCCCATTCTTTGTCTTGCACTTTTAATATTGTTTGAGCGGCATCATCTGCTGTACCAGGTCTGACAGGGGTTGTTCTCTTTCCTGTTGCAAATTCCTCTATAACATATTTCTTTACCCGATAAAGCAGACTGTTCTGGTAATTGGAGAAGTAGAGGTCGCCAGTAGTAGGATGTATTGCAGCAGCTTGGCATCCTTGGTTCTGTGCGATCACCCTTCCATTGCCCCACGTGAACCCACACGGCTTCGTTCCTCCTTCAATTCGATCGAACATCATAACAGCCGTACTATTAACATTTCCTTGCGCTAATCCTACAATCATGTGATATTTTCCATTGTCATCTTTATAGAAATCAATGGTTCGGCAACGCTGTGAGCCTACAAATGAGTTCTTGGGAATCATTGTATAGACCTGCTTGTTTGTGAAGTCAAAACAACGAATACCTTGTCCTACACCTTCAGCGTCTCCTGCGTCTTCTGCATCATATAACAAATTATGGTCCTCCGGGTCCCAAGTCATAAAACAGGGATTCGTAATGGAGCCACAATCATTAAACGGACCATCTTTTGCTGAATTGGAACCTTGCTCACTAGTTGCACCACACAAGGAACTTACCACCACTTGGCGTTGATATTCAAACTTAACTTCGGCTACCTCGGCTGAATAGATTTCTTCTCCTTGTTTGATAGTTACTTGGATTTCACCCGAATAAGCCTTCGTTGGTACAATACAATATATGACAGTTGATTGTACGTTGACCACAGGCGCCTTCTGTCCGCCGATAGTGACTTCTATCAGAGACGGGTCATTGCCGAAGTTTTCTCCATAAATAAGAATCTTCTGACCTGCAGCACCATTAGTCGGACTGATTTCCTTGACACTAATAGGAAGCTGCGGATTAAAGGGACTGCCACCACTTCCTTGAGCCGGAGTGACTTCTTTTCCATTATCGCAACTCTGTAATAGAAAAGTGGTCAATGTAAACATTGCCCATAAAATGCCCAAACAGGCTTTCATTACTTTTTGTTTCATAATAAATTAGATTAAATATGTTAATAAAATCGCATAAGCAATAAGTGTTACTTGTTTTTCTGTATAGGATATTTATTTCTGAAAGTAGGGTGCCACTTCCAAGATGGAAGGTGCGTTACTCTTGACGGAAGGCCATCCATCGTTACTCCAAATCAGTTTATCCATTAAAACATATCTTCCGTTTTCGGCTTCTTTCTTCTTGTAACCGTGGTAGATGATCCAGTCAGTTCCTACATCATCCTGAACCAGAATGGAGTTATGTCCAGGTCCTGCCCAGGTTTCATTGCCACTCATAATGATTTCACAATAATCATACAACATATCCCTTCCTGTCTTATCTAAATAAGGTCCAAGCACATTCTTTGAACGCCCTACCACAGTTTGATATGTACTGGTTGCTCCATTACAACAAGTTCCTATGGAAGCAAACAAGTAATAATATTCTCCACGTTTGTATATGTTGGTCCCTTCAAAACGATTTCCACAAATACGCTTCTTCAGGACTGGGGTTCCATCCGTTTTTTTCTTTATTTCCAGACCATTATCCGTGAGTTCTGTAGCATAGATACCCGAAAACTTCCCCAAAACATATATTTTTGCCATTGTCTTCATAAAAGAACTGGTCAATAGAATTTTGTACCCCAATCACTTTCGAGTCGATCAAACACCCTTTGTCTATAAATGGTCCTAGAGGAGAGTCTGACACAGCAACTCCTACATTACTTCTCCACTCATCTCCCCATATAGCCCATGAATAATAAAGCACATAATGATTATTGAAATAACGTATCTCTGGTGCCCAAATATTGTGGTCGCCACCCCAAGTGGGGCGAGTAGCATCCGTGAAAGCTGTACCCTTATACTCCCAATTCACCAAATCTTTGGAACGATAAATAGGAACATTTCGAGTATTCTCTGTTCCATAGAGATAGAAATAACCATCTTGGGCACGAATTACTGTAGGATCTGGTGCGCTAAAAGCAATAATCGGATTGCAATAACCACGCACTAATGTCAATATCCGGACAGACTTATCTATTAACACTGTTTCGCTATCAGCATTCGTTAGACACAGAGGAAGTAGATAGTACGTAGGATGTAGTTTGGTTGATTGAATAGTTAATTTCGTAGAAGCTTGATTATTCCCTGCAGAATAAGTCAATCCACCAAGAGTATACGAGTCATCAGGTAGCAGCTCATAAGATGTTCCATGAGCTGCATTATAATCATTTACCAACTGTACAGCCTCTGGTGCAACACTTAACGTACAATGAAATGTACTCTGGTTTGTGCCACTAAAATCATAATAAGATTTAATGTCTACTTCTACTTTTTCTTGGTTTAATAGTATTTCTCCGCTAATACTCTCCAACTTGACAATAGCTGCTTGGACATCTATCGTAAGAAGTAAATTTCTTTTGTTTTCTTGAGCGCTAACCGATGCACTTTCTAACCGAAGAGGGAGTACATAATTAGTTTTTTCCCTCTTCCATCTTGAGAAGATTTCAGAGGAATGAAATTGAATTTCTATACTTTTTTGTTTCTCATTCGCTTTCAGTGTTAACATTTCCTCTAGCTGATAAAGATCTTCTGGAAGCAGTTGAAAGTTTGTTCCATTGTTAGAATTATAAGCTTTCAATTCACTGTCACTCCAAGTTTTCAATCGAACAGATATCTCTCCATTCAAAAGGGTACTCTTGCAAACAAGCACATTGTATGAAACGAAATTCTGGTCGGGCACTAGATTCAAATTCTGGAATCCATTCTGTTGTAAATACACAGATACATTAGTCTCATCTCCTTCTTTTCCATTCGACTCTTCATTATTATCGCTTGTCGAACAGGAAAACCAGAATAGTGTGCTCAATAGCATTACTAGATTCCATCGAAGAATTGATACAGTAGATAAGTTACACATAATATCACTCCCTAATAGAAAATTACTTGCTACCACTTAATTTATTCATTAACACTTGCATCCAGTATCCTCCAATCACGGAGCGTGCTCTGAAGCCAACCCACTTACCACTATCAGTATGATGCCAGTCACTGATAGGTACACGAGATACTGTCTCGTTAATATATTTATAGACAGGATCAGAAAATTTCTGGAAAGTTTCTTTGTCTGATGACATAGCTGCCGTCCACATGATCCAATCGGATTTGGTATATTCTTTGCGGGAATCCAAAGGAAGTCCGTAAAGATTCTGTTTAGTCAGGTAATAATTGAGCTCTTTTCGATTACATTGTTAGGGAATAGGTTCAAATTCCACAACTTATCCCACACCATATTATACTTTTGGCTCCAAGTGTTCTTACGGTCAAAGCCAAACGGTAGTGATCGCCTTCATTTGCCATTTTTCCCATTTCATCGCCATTTCTTGGGCTATTAAAGCATATTTGTCTGCTACATCATTCAATCCGAGCATACGAGCCATTTCGCTGTATCCAGCTACCCCATGATAGCTTTTACAGAAGATTGGCATTGTGGGCCCAATGGCCTGCAAAATCATCTGTACAAAGTTGATTCTCTGGGTCCTGTCCATACTCTACTAAATAATTAGTCCATGTCGTCAAAATGTCCCAATATTTCTTAGCATAATCGGCATTACCTTCAATTTTGAAATAGCTGCAGTTAGAATCACCATATTACCACTTTCTTCAATCGGCATGTCACCACCATAAACTTGTCCATTAGCTATTGGATAAGTGCCAAGGTCATGTGCTGCAAAGGTTTATTCCAACGCCCACTTGCACTATATTCGAAAATGCTAGTCATCATGGCTTTTCAAATCTGGATTATAAACGAGGAACAAAGGGGCGGACGGATAGGTCAGGTCGACTGTATTGATACAACCATTACTGTTATTCTCTTTAGAGAACCACATCAGGTTACCTTCTTTGTCTGTGAAAAGTTTATGGGCGGAAATCCTTGACGATATGAAGCAGAACATATTTCTGCATATTTTTACCACCTGCTTTTTCTGCATCGCTATAAATAAGCTCATCAAGTGCACGACAACGCTCCATGATGGATTGATAGTTATCTCTTAGTTTTCGAAGCATCAAAATCGTTACTTTACCATCATGCTTCCAATATCCCATACGTTTCTCATACATATATTCAATGGAATAAATGTCATCATAACCGATCATCAAGAAACCATCTTTACCATCTTTGGTAACAGTTCCAAAATTATGTACATAAGCCATTGCAGGAGTATTTTCTTCCCGACGAGTAATCCATTTGCTTTTACTTGAAGCTAAAGTTCCATTTTTAACAAAAGCTTCCTTCATTCCGCTATAGTCACCCAAACTTATAGATTTTCCTGCTCCATTTACACTACCAAGATATACATATCCCCAGTCAGCACAAATCAAATCACCTTTACGATCACATATCGGCTGGTTGATGGTGCCAGCTTCTACATAACTAATACCATTTTTCGATAATGTACGTGCAATAGTAGGTTGAGTAGTCTCATTCACTGCTAATACCGGAGTCGTTTCTATATAGAATTGTACATCATGCTCTTTTTATCAAGAGGACGCACACGATAGGAGATGTAGTTAATCGGAGTTGACAACAAATCCAAGTCATCTATCAATTGAGGCGCTGTAAATACAACATCTAATTCGACAGGTCCGCAGGTGAATGTATAGTAACTGGAAGTGGCTAGTACATCTACCGATTTCTGTACAGCCTCATTTTCAAATGTTACTGCATTTTTCTTTTCACGATATAAACCAAAATCCACATAAGATCCTCCAGTTGTGTTATGACAATGCGCTGCAATCACATTTTGCCATTACGAAGTTTTTCTTGGCTTCGTCTGAAAGTTTTAGATTTACATTATTCTTCCATACGAGATCTGTAGCAACCAGTTTTTCTCCATTTAAATATAATTCGAATACATCGTCATGAGAATAAATAAGAAAAATATTCTCTGTTAAATCCAAATCATTTATTTCAAATGTACGTCGGATATAAATATCTGTATTATCTCCTTTCCATTCTGTGCGAACACGTGGCATATCACGGCTACCGAAAGCAGCTTTACCTTTTTTCCAACTACTATCATCAAACTGGAATTCTTGCCATCCATTTGCTGGTTGACTATTAGTATATGCAGCCTCCCAACGTTCCACATTTGTCATGGGAGCGATAGGTATTAGAGCTACTTGATCTTTACCCAGGAAACGATACACTTTACCATCTACGCGTAAAGCCCCTACTAATGGTTTCTTAGCTGTAGTCCAGTGTTCTGTACTTCCTTCCATTAATTTATCATAAGGAGACCAGATAGAGAAGTGAGGATCTGAAACAACGATAGGTACCGATGGAGTACGTAGCGCTATCTCTTTTACTGGTTTAAATAAGTTGCCGGTTTGAGCATTTGCGAATAAACCGACCGAAAAGGCCATTACTGTTAGTAGTTTCTTCATAAATATTTTCTAATTAATCTACAATTTTAAGGTTACCCATCTACAATCTTGTTTACCTATAAAGAAAAACAAACCCTACGTTTTCTTTTATTTCTCTTTTTACCTTCTTACTATTACCTTTTAAATGCAATCTTACCTTTCTTATCGCTATACCTAAATAATATATTAAAATCAGTACTGTCGAATATTTATAAATGCTAGAGGAAAAGTTTATATAGAATTGTGTGTTTCAGGTAGGACCCAGGAATCATACAAATCCATTTGTTTTTCCATAGCATTTTATTTGCAACGCTACAAAATAATGGAATTAATGCTAAATATTAGGAAAATCTGTGTTCAAGAAAGGACAAAATCTATTCTTTTTTCATGTTTCGAATGTTTTTAAAGTGTAACATTAGTCTCCTACAGTGTGATTTGAGTAGTTTTTTTCCTTTTTGAGCAATATTTATCCACTTTTATTTAAGATAGTACAATGTTTTTGGAGGTTCTAGCTTTTAACGATGAGATATTGCTCATTTCGGATAGCTTTTGTAACTTTGCAATACGAAAGCAATACAGATTTTACTATCGCAAAATATACTCCATATATTAAACCTAGGTACGTCACTCGAGAAGGGACTACTGTCCTTTATGTTCGATATAACTACAATCGAACTAAGCGTACGCTCATCTCTACCGGATACAGTATTAAACCGGAACACTGGGATTCTAAAAAGAGATGGATTAAGCGCGCTTGTCCAAACTATGATGAGATTGATGCCTGCCTGATTAGAATAACGTCTAAGCTTGGAGAAATCCTTACATATGCTAAGATTAACGGAATAAGTCCAACCGTAGATTTTGTTTTACTTGAATTAAAAAAGAATAGAGAATATGAGTTACGTCCTAATCGGGTAGATATATTTGACGCATTAGAAAGATATATTACAGAAAAGGCTCCTGTTGTTTCTGCAGACCAAATAAAAGACTACCGAACACTTCGCAAACATCTGATTGCTTTCAAAGAACATTCATCGCAACCAATTACTTTTCATAACCTGAATCTTATATTTTATAATGAATTCATGGACTATTTATTTTATAAGGTTATAAAGCCCGATGGGAGTGTTGGCTTACTCACTAATTCTGCAGGAAAAATTGTACGTTTGTTAAAAGGGTTTGTTAATTATCAAATAGATAAAGGAGTTATTCCTCCAATTGACTTGAAGCATTTTAAGGTCGTAGAAGAAGAAACTGATGCTATTTATTTAAGTGAAAAGGAACTTTCAACAATACACGAGTTAGACTTGTCAGATGATAAGCAATTGGAAGAGATTAGAGATGTTTTTATTACTGGGTGTTTTACAGGACTACGATATAGTGATCTCTCAACATTAAGTCCCGAACATATTGACTTAGATAATGAGATTATAAATCTCAAACAGAGAAAAGTGCATAAAGCTGTCATAATCCCTATGATCGATTATGTACCGGAAATACTCAAGAAGTACAACTATGATTTACCTAAAATTCCTAGATATATATTCAACGAAAGGGTTAAAGAATTAGGGCGAAGGGCAAAACTAAAACAGAAGATCGAAGTTGTTCGCAAGAAAGGGAAAGAACGGGAAAAGAGAGTCTATGAAAAATGGGAGATGATCTCTTCTCATACTTGCCGACGATCGTTTTGCACAAATATGTATTTATCCGGCTTTCCTGCCGGAGAACTTATGCGCATATCCGGGCATAAGAGTCCATCTGCATTCATGAGATATATAAAGGTGGATAATCTACAGGCTGCAAAAAGACTAAAAGAACTTCGAGCTAAACTTGCCAGGTAAAGATTGAAAGATTTTATCTTAGTTATTTCAAATTATGTTCCATTTTTCATGTATGCAGAAGAATTAAGATTCTATTGAATTGCTAAATAGAAAAAAGAAAGTCACATTTACATCATATATATTCCTTTTATTGAATATATATAGCATAATTCTTTATAAATATGTACTTTTTCCTACTATCAAAAAGATGTTTTGATATAATGAAACAAGTCGTTGGTTTAAAAGGAACATCTCCTACCTTTAAAAACTACTTATTGGTTTAAAATAAACCACTATGGACTCCTGAATGGGGTTCTAACATCTACTTTCCTTATTACCTTAAGCTATCACACAATAACATTTCTCTGCAAAATAGCATAAAAAGATAGATAAATCATTCCAGAAGGCTTTATTTACGTCGAATTTATTCAACAAGAGCAATTATTCAATCTATTTGATTTTTAATATCTTAAAATGCTGCTAGTTTTTATGTCATAAAAGAAATTACATGGATAAATGGAAAAAGGAGAAAATTTCATTTTCAGATTAGTCCATTTCATCACTGCTACCACTACATTTATCCATTAACTTTTATGATTAAAAATCTTCATAGTAAATCTTGTTTTAATATATAACACTAATAACAATACAAGACAACAAGATAATTATCTGTATTCAAATGATTAATAAATAGTAATTTAGTTTGGACAGGACCCGGAAAACCAACTTTGCACGGATGACTTCGCCGGACATTGGGCTCATAATGCCAATCTTTCAGTGAAAGCAATTATGGGTGTAGCCGGATACAGCGAAATGGCTCGTATGCTCGGTTTGAATGATGTGGCAGATAAATATGCAGCGACAGCCAAACAAATGGCAACAAAATGGGAAGAAATGGCCAATGAAGGCGATCATTACCGTTTGGCTTTTGACCGTAAAAACACTTGGAGCCAAAAATATAATATGGTTTGGGATAAGTTGTGGATTTGAATTTATTCCCTAACAATGTAATCGGAAAAGAAATTAGCTATTATTTAACAAAACAGAATCCTTACGGACTACCATTGGACTCCCGCAAAGAATACACCAAATCCGACTGGATCATGTGGACGGCAGCTATGTCTCCGGATCAAGTAACCTTTGAAAAATTCTCTGATCCTGTCTATAAATATATCAATGAAACAGTATCTCGTGTACCTATCAGTGACTGGCATCATACTGACAGTGGTAGGTGGGTCAGTTTTAGAGCCCGTTCGGTGATCGGAGGATACTGGATGAAAGTATTAATGGATAAAGTTCAGAATAATCAATAATTTAAATCTAATTTATTATGAATGGTAGAACAATGAGACATGGAAGCATGGAACTTCTATGGAGGATGCTATTTGTGCTCTTTATAATCTGTTTGGGCAGTTGTAAAGACGACAAAGACGCAACAGTAGCACCTTATGATCCGAATCAGCCGATAGAGGTGACGGATTTCACACCTAAGTCGGGAGGTGGAAAAAAGAAGATGATTATCTATGGTAGTAATTTTGGGACAGATCGCTCCATTATATCTGTAAAAGTAGGAGGAAAAGAAGCACTAGTCATTAGTTCTAAGGGGAATAGTATATACTGTCAAACTCCTGAACGATGTTTCGAAGGAACTGTTGAAGTGAAAATTGGAGAACAAGCAGTCGTAGTATCAGAAAAATACCAATATGAGCCTCAGACAGTAGTAACGGATTTGTGTGGGGAGGTAAATGAATTAGGTCAGGGAAATATTGAGACCGAACCACGTCCGTTCAATGATTGTGGAAAGATAGAATATCCTTATTGGTTCTCTTTGATCCTCAACATCATCATATCCTTTATTTGTCTCAAACGGGTACTGATAAGGAAAAGAATAGACCTTTACGAGTTCTGGACTTAGAAAAAGAGATGATCTATACAAAGAAAGTTAATAATATAGTTCGTATGACTTCCATAACATGGACTGATGAAGGTAATATGGTAATAGCATGTCCACAGGGTGGTGGCAGTTCAATAGGAGTAATATTATATTAAAGCGTGGTAGTAGTGCGGACGGTCAGGACTTTAAAGATGCTAGTTGGACGATACTGACACGCGGTAATGCTTGTAACGGTTCGATGATTCTTCCGGAAACCGGTGATATTTATTTTAATCATCGTGCCACAGGGCTCGTATACAGATACAATATAAGTAATGAAGAAAATTGAATGCTAATCCACCAGTTCCCGGTGGAGACGGATTATCTGAAATTCTGGCGTTCAGCGTTCCGAATAGTGGTGTTGATTTTAGTTTTGTGCCTCATCCTACAGGCAAATATGTCTACATTATCATGCATGAATCGCATTATATACTTCGTTCTAATTATGATAAAGAGACAGGAAAACTGGTTACTCCATACATTGTATGCGGACAATCCGGACAAGCTGACTATAAAGATTTAGTGGGTATTAATGCCCGTCTGAATAAACCGGGACAAGGCGTATTCGTATATAATAAAGAATATGAAGATGCGGGAAAAGAGGATCATTATGATTTCTATTTTACAGATACCAAAAATCATTGTATTCGTAAACTGACTCAGATGGAGTTGTCTCTACTTTTGCAGGACGTGGTTCCGCTTCAACCAGTGCCTATAAATGGGGAAAGCAAAATGGCGAAATACGTGAAAGAGCTCGTTTTAATGAACCGGTTGCTTTGGCTTATGATGAAGAGACAAAAACTTTTTATGTAGGAGATACGGGAAACTTTAAGATTCGAAAGATTGCAAAAGAGCAAGAAGCGGATGAACAAGGAGAAGGAGGATCAGATGATGAACAGACTGGTGAAAACCAAATGGATGAGATTTTTCCAGAATAACGAGAACAAATAATCGAATAAAAAACAAACACATGAGAAGAAAAAGTTTTATCACTATTTGTCTATTATGGATCTTTATGTCCCTTTCTGCTCAGGAAAAGAAAATAGAGGTTACGGGAGTAGTGACAGATATGAACAATGAACCGTTAATCGGTGTTAATGTGACCGTAAAAGATCAGGCTGGTTTAGGGGCTATTACAGATATTAACGGACGTTATAAAATTAATATTGAAGAGTTCTCTAGACTGGTGTTTTCATATATCGGATTTGACAGGCAAGAAGTGTTGGTGAAGAGGCAGCGTGTGATCAATGTCACTATGAAAGAATCAGAAGCCAGCGAGCTTGATGAAGTTGTTATAACGGGAACTGGGGCGCAGAAAAAATTGATAGTGACTGGTGCTGTAACTACTGTGAATGTAGATGACTTGAAATCTAATCCTTCAGCAAATCTGTCGAATGCTTTGGCTGGTAATGTGGCAGGTGTACTTGCCATGCAAACTTCCGGTCAGCCAGGTGTAAACACTTCCGAATTCTGGATTCGTGGTATTTCTACTTTTGGTGCCAATAGTGCTGCACTAGTGTTAGTGGATGGATTTGAACGTGATTTGAATGATATTAATATTGAGGATATTGAGACGTTCACGGTATTGAAGGATGCTTCCACTACGGCTATCTATGGTCCCCGTGGTGCTAACGGAGTAATACTTATTACTACAAAACGGGGTAAAGAAGGTAAAATTAATATCAATGCAAAGGTGGAAAGCTCTTATAATACACGCACTATCACACCTGAATTTGCAGATGGTTATAGTTATGCGATGTTGATGAATGAAGCACGTATTACTCGCAACCGGAACGGATCTATCGCGATGATGAAATGGAAATTTTACGATTAGGTCTTGATCCGGATCTCTATCCGAATGTAGATTGGATGGATACATTGTTGAAAGACGGAGCCATGACTTACCGTGCTAACTTAAATATGAATGGTGGAGGTAGTACCGCACGATATTTTGTATCTCTTAGCTATATTAATGAGGAAGGGATGTATAAGACAGATGAAGCGATGCGTAAAGATTATAATACTAATCCCAGTAGTCAACGTTGGAATTATCGTTTGAATACGGATATTGATGTTACGAAAACAACACTTGTGAAAGTCGGTGTGTCCGGTTCATTGAAAAAACGGAATGCTCCGGGACAAGGTGATAATGTATGGTATTCTTTGTTAGGACAAAATCCGATTAGTATTCCTATTATGTATTCTGATGGTTCCATACCTGCATTCGGTGAGGGTGAGAATCGGAAGAATCCTTGGACGCTTGCCACACAGACCGGTTATAAGGAGATTTGGAATAACAAGATACAAACGAACATCTCATTGGAACAGAAATTAGATTTTGTTACTAAGGGACTGCGTTTTGAAGGTCGATTCGGTTTTGACACTGACAACCAGAGCTCGATTACTCGTAAGAGAATGCCGGAGACATGGCGTGCCCAACGTGAGCGCGATGACAACGGAGATATTATATTAAAACAGCAAAGTATCGAGAAACCGATGGAACAAACAAGCTCGTCAACTGGTGATCGCCGTGAGTTTTTTGAGGCTATTCTGCAATACAATCGTGCATTCAAAGCACATCATTTAGGCGGAACGTTGAAATATAGTCAAGATGCATACCGGACTACAGTGGATATCGGTACTGATGTAAAGAATGGTATTGCCAAGCGTCATATGGGTGTGGCAGGACGTTTCAGTTATAACTGGAATTACCGCTATTTTGCAGATTTCAATTTCGGCTATAACGGTTCGGAAAACTTTGCAGACGGGCATCGATTCGGCTTCTTCCTGCCTTTCCGTAGCTTGGAATGTTGCTGAAGAGAAATACATCAAGAAGCATCTGAAATGGATGAATATGTTTAAGCTGCGTTATTCTTACGGAAAAGTGGGTAATGATAAACTAGGTGAGCGTTTCCCTTATTTATACACTCTTGCTAATGAATATACGGAAAAGGTAGATGGTAAAGATGTGGTGAAATATTATCCGGGATGGACCTGGAGTGACTATGACTCTGAAGACAATAAATACAACGGCATGTTGTATACCCAGTTGGCTTCGGAAAGTGTTACTTGGGAGATTGCAACCAAACATGATGCGGGTGTAGATATGTCTTTATTTAATGATAAGTTTACTGCTTCTGTTGATTATTTTCACGAACAGCGTGACGGCATTTATATGGAGAGAAAATACCTCCCCAGTATAGTCGGTGTAAGAAGCAATCCGAAAGCTAATGTGGGAAGTGTTTTATCACAAGGCTTTGATGGAAATTTTGCTTATAAACAAAAAATAGGCAAAGTAAACTTAACCGTCCGAGGAAATATGACTTATAGCAAGAACGAGATATTAGAAAAGGATGAAGAAAATGCTGTTTATCCTTATCAGACAGAAGCCGGTTATCGAGTGAACCAGGCAAAAGGTTTGATTGCGCTCGGCTTGTTCAAAGATTATGATGATATCCGTAACAGTCCGAAACAAGCTTGGAATAAAGTACAACCGGGTGATATTAAGTACAAAGATGTCAATGGAGACGGTATTGTAAATGATGCTGATATGGTAGCTATCGGCGCAACTACTAAACCAAATCTGATTTATGGTTTTGGTGTTTCAGCACAATGGAACGGATTTGATTTTAATGTTCATTTCCAAGGTTCGGGTAAATCTTCTTTCTTTATCAACGGTACCAGTGTGCATGCCTTTAGTGACAGCCAATGGGGTAATGTTTTTACTAATCTTGTAAAAGATCGCTGGGTAGATCCGGAAACGGCAAAGATTCTAGGCATTCCTGTCAACGAAAATCCGAATGCTTCTTATCCGAGGCTTACTTACGGAGGGAATGAAAACAACTATAAAAAATCCACATTCTGGTTGCGTGATGGTTCTTACTTACGTCTGAAGACATTAGAAGTTGGCTATACTTTACCTAAATCAATTGTAAATAAGATGAGATTCAATAAAATCCGCATATTTTTCATCGGAACCAATTTATTGACATTTGCCAAGTTCAAAGAATGGGATCCGGAAATGGGTAGTTCGAATGGAGAACAATATCCGCTGGCTAAAGTCTTTACTTTGGGATTGACTGTTAACATCTAATAAATGAATGTGAAATGAAAAAGATATATAAACTATATATTGGTGTTTTATTAAGTGTGATTGCCGTTTCTTGTACGGATAGTCTGGATTCGGACAAATATTTCACTGACCGGAGGTCGTTGGAAGATGTGTTTACTGATAAAACATATACGGAAGAATGGCTGGTACATGCTTATTCTTTCTTAGGAGGCAATAATATGGAAGTCTCTACCAGAGATAATATTCTCTGGAATTTTGCCGATGATATTTATTTCGGCGGCAATAGTCTCGGTGATTATAAGAAATTCAAAACCGGAACTTATGATGAAAATTGGTATCAATCATGGGGGGCTAGTTATAAAGGTATTCGTCAGGCATCCATCTTCATCAAAAATATTGACATGAATACAAAGTTTACGGAAGAAGAAAGAGCCGATTTGAAAGCGCCAGGCTCGTTTCGTACGTGCATACTATTATTGGTTGTTGTTACGCAGGTATGGACCTGTGCCTTTGTTGCCTGACGAGGGACTTGATTACACAAGTAGTTATGACGATTTGGCTGTTCAACGCAACTCGTATGATGAATGTGTAGAATATATAGAGACCGAATGCGTTTGGCAGCTCAAGATCTGCCTTTGACCAGAGCGGTGAACCAAATTTCACGTCCAACGAGAGGTGCAGCATTAGCCGCACGTGCCAGAGCATTACTTTATGCGGCGAGTCCGATTAATAATCCTCGTCCGGAAGATACAGATAAGTTTTCGGATTTGGTAGATTATGATGGAAGATGCCTGATCTCACAGGAATATAATGAATATAAATGGGCTAGAGCTGCAGCTGCTGCAAAAGATGTAATGGAGCTTCCTGGAAGTAACAGTGGACATCGTTACGAACTATACCATAAAAAGCAGTCACTACATCGGAGCGGGATATCCTGCCACTGTCGCTCCTTGTCAAGACGGTGATTTTCGGAGAAGACATGGGATCAAGGTGGTTATAATGATATAGATCCTTACGCATCCTATCGTGAAGTTTTCAATGGCTCATTGGCCATGTACCAAAATCCGGAACTGATTTTTAGTCGTGGACGTAATCAGGGAGACAACAGTCTCGTTGCAATGGTGAGGCTCCAAATGCCCAAGGTATTTGGTGGTGGGAGCAATGCTTATGGCATGACAATGAAAATGTGTGATGCTTATTATATGGATAATGGAGAGGAATTCAATAGAGAACAGTTTAAAGAAACATATCCTGCAGATAAGCGTTTTGTGACCAAAGAGGAAGCCGAAGCTGAAACCTACCCTCATTTGAAAGAGGGAGTATATAAGGAATATGCTAATCGTGAACCGCGTTTCTATGCTTCCGTTTCGTTTAATGGTTGTGTGTGGTCCTTGTTAAAAAATGCAGAAACGGTAGATTATAAAAAAGATGTTGAGAAACAAGTTAATTATTATTATGGTATCAACACAGATGGTTTCTCGGGGACAGGTGTCTATTTGCGTTCCGGTATTGGCATCATGAAGTATGTGCATCCGGATGATACTAATCGTAAGGAGATTAAACCGAAAGCAGAACCTGCTATTCGTTTTGCTGAAATCCTGTTGATTTATGCTGAAGCGTTAAATGAACTTGAAGAAGGAGCCAACTATGATGTCTCTTCATGGGATGGTTCTACTACTTATTCTATTAAGCGTGATATTGATGAAATGAAAAAAGGAATCCGCCCGATTCGTCGTCGTGCGGGTGTACCAGACTATGATCTTGAGACTGTATACAAGAGTCAGGATGAATTCCGTAAAAAAATGAAAAAAGAACGTCAAATAGAATTGATGGCAGAAGGACAGCGTTATTTCGATTTGCGTAGATGGAAAGATGCAGAAGTGGAAGAGTCGAAAAAGAATTATGGTTGCAATTTCTATATGTCGGATTCTAAGGACCAAAAAGAACAGTTCTATACTCCGATAGAGATTACAGATCTACCGACTGCATTTTCTCGTAAATTGTATTTTGGCCGATTAGTCATGAAGAATTGAAGCGGAACAAAAGGTTGACACAAAATCCAGGATGGACATATAATGATTAGTTCAAAACAACAGAATATGATATGAAAAATATATATGCTTATTTAATGATATTGGCTACTGTCACATTGAGTGCTGCCTGTAATAATGAATGGGAAGACGAACAGTATGAACAATACGTATCTTTCAAAGCTCCTATAGCTGCAGGAGGCGATGGTGTGACTACTATTTATGTCAGATATAAGGACAATGGAAAAGTGACCTATCAGTTACCTGTCATTGTCAGTGGATCTACGGTGAATACACAGGACAGAGATATTCATATAGCAGTGGATGCAGATACGCTAAGAACGTTGAACATCGAGCGCTTTAGTCTTTATCGTCCGGAGTTGTGGTATACTGAAATGGAGGAAGACAAATATGAATTTCCCGAAACGGTACATATCCCTGCCGGTTCGTGTGTAGAGCAATTGAACATCGATTTCAATTTACAAGGCATTGATATGTTGGAAAAATGGGTTTTGCCTTTAAGTATTGTTGATGATGCATCATCTAACTATCAAAGTCATCCGCGCAAGAATTATGCAAAAGCTTTATTGAGAGTGGTTCCTTTTAACGATTATTCCGGTTCGTACACGGCTTCTTCCATGAAAGTGTACACCTATATAAATGGCAAGCCTGACAACAACGCGAGAACGACGAACAAGCGTACAGGATATGTGATAGATAACAATTCCGTATTCTTTTATGCAGGCCTGATTAATGAGGATATGGATAAAGACATACGTAAGAAGTATAAAATTAATGTACATTTTAAAGAGGATGGAACATTGGATATGGAGCCGGACGATCCAACAAACGAGATGGAATTCAAACTGATAGGAACACCTATCTACAGTAGTACATCGATTATGGACGCTACCCGTCCTTACTTGGAACGCCGTTATGTTCAAATTATGTTTGAATACGATTTTCAAGATTTTACCTATGGTGGAAGTGGTACGGAAGTTATTCCTATCAAGTATAGAGTAGAAGGAAGCATGACGCTTCAACGGAATATCAATACGCAGATTCCGGATGAAGATCAACAGATTGAATGGTAATCTTATAAATGAGTAGAGGTAGGGAAGATATTAGGAATAGTGTCTTCCCTATTTTGTTTATATATGGGGTTAGATTAGCTGTTCCTCATCTCTGTTTACCTGTTTTTTTCCTTTATTGATTTGTATTTTTCCCTTTCTCTTAAAAAACTTCTCTACTTTTGCTACATAAGTCAGTCACACGAAACCGACAAAAAGCATAGTTAATTAAATCAGAATAATTATGAACATCAAAAAACATTTGCCTTGGTTGGGAGCTTTATTACCCGTGGCCAGTATGCAGGCAGAGACAAAACCCAATGTGGTCGTCATCTATGTAGATGATATGGGAATCGGAGATATCGGTTGTTATGGAGGTAAGTTTGTTCCTACTCCCAATATTGATAAGATAGCGCAGGACGGATTGTTATTCAATCAGTATTATTCATCCGCACCGGTCAGCTCACCTTCACGTTGCGGATTGACAACAGGCAAATTCCCGATTGAAGTAGGAATTAATACCTTTTTAAATAATAAAGCCAGCAATAAGAAGTGTGAACAGCGTAACTTTTTGAGTGACAAGAATCCTTCCATGGCACGTGCTTTCCAAAATGCAGGTTACGCTACCGGGCATATAGGTAAATGGCACATGGGAGGCGGACGTGACGTGCACAATGCACCTTCTATTAAAATTATGGTTTTGACGAATATATATCGACGTATGAAAGTCCGGACCCGGAACCGGCAATCACTGCTACGAACTGGATATGGTCGGCCAAAGACAGCGTAAAACGCTGGAGACGTACCGAGTACTTTGTAAACAAGAGCATCGACTTCGTTAAACGTCATAAAGATCAGCCTTTCTTTTTGAATCTCTGGCCGGATGATATGCATACCCCTTGGGTACCGGAATTTAAGCAAAAGGATAATAAAAGCTGGAATACGGAAGAAGCCTTCATCCCTGTTCTTGCTGAAATGGACAAACAGATCGGACGTTTTATCAAAGCATTGGATGAGTTGGGATTGTCGGAAAATACAATCGTGATTTTCACTAGTGACAACGGACCGGCACCCAGTTTCCAATCCGCTCGTGCTGCCTATTTAAGAGGAACGAAGAACAGCCTTTATGAAGGTGGAATTCGTATGCCGTTCCTTATAAAATACCCCAAGAAAATAAAGGCTGGACAAGTGAATAATGAGAGCGTACTGTGTGCAATCGATTTATATCCCTCTTTATGTGCGATAGCTGGAATTGAAACAGAGAAAGGTTATCAGGGAGACGGACAAAATTATGATAAAGTTCTTTTGGGCAAATCGAAAGCTAAACGTAAAACGGATTTGATGTGGGATTTCGGTAGAAACCAATTCTTTAAGAAACCGGGAAATGCAAACGACAGAAGTCCTCATCTGGCTATACGCAGTGGCAACTGGAAGCTATTGATAAATAGCGATGGAAGCGATGCACAGCTGTACGATATTGAAAAAGACAAATTCGAGAAGAACGATGTGGCGCAGTCGCATCCGGAAGTCGTAGCTAAGTTGAGCAAAAAAGTATGTAAATGGTTTGAGGAAAACAAAGACAAAGGAAAAGAGTAATACAGTGAAAAACAAATTATAAACCAATATTAAACTTATGAATTCTAAATTATTACTATTACCGACCGCCTTGATGGTTGCTGGCCATTCTGCAGCAGAGGCGAAAGGCAAGAAATCGGACAAACGTCCTAATATCCTGGTAATTCTTGCAGATGACCTTGGCTATTCCGATCTGGGATGCTATGGTAGCGAGATTCATACTCTAATTTGGATAAACTGGCACAAGAAGGAGTACGCTTTAATCATTTCTATAATGCAAGTCGTAGTTGCCCGACTCGTGCTTCCCTGTTGACGGGACTTTACCAGCACCAAGCCGGAATCGGACGAATGACCTTTGATGCTCACTTGCCGGGTTATCGCGGAACACTCTCACGCAATGCCGTTACTATTGCCGAGGTGTTGAAAGAAGCAGGATATACCACCAGTATGGTTGGAAAATGGCATGTTGCAGAGACTCCACTCCGTAAAGACCAACGCGAATGGTTGGCACACCGTGTCTTCCATGATACATTCTCTGATTTATGTCATTATCCCGTCAATCGTGGGTTTGATTCTCACTATGGAGTAATTTATGGAGTGGTGGATTACTTTGATCCGTTCAGCCTGGTAGAAGGTGAAGTGCCTATAAAAGAAGTACCCAAAGGATATTATATAACCCAAGCTCTTTCTGACCGCGCTGTGCAGGAAGTGGAAGAATATGCAAAGGATGACAAACCATTTTTTATGTACTTGGCTTATACAGCACCGCATTGGCCGCTGCATGCACTTCCTGAAGATATTGAGAAATATAAGGATACTTATAAAGTAGGTTGGGAAGCTATCCGTAATGCCCGCTACGAACGTCAGAAGCAGTTGGGTATTTTCCGGGAATGGATAACTTTATTGTCCGAACGTCAGTTTCATGACAAATGGGAAGACAATCCACATGCAGAATGGGATGCCCGTGCGATGGCCGTTCACGCTGCAATGATCGACCGTGTAGATCAGGGTATTGGACAAATTATCGAGGCTTTGAAAAAGACCGGACAGCTTGATAATACATTGATTCTTTTCTTGTCTGACAATGGTTGCAGTAACGAAGACTGCCAGAACATGTCTGGTGGAGAGAACGACCGTCCGGATATGACTCGTGATGGAAAGAAAATCATTTACCCGCGTAATAAACAAGTATTGCCTGGACCACAGACTACATACGCTTCATTGGGAGCCCGTTGGTCTAATGTAGCGAATACTCCATTCCGCTTTTGGAAAGCTAAATCTTATGAGGGAGGAATCTGTACTCCGATGATTGCTCATTGGCCGAAAGGAATTAAAAAGAACGTGGGTGGCATGACATCTGAAATAGGTCATGTGATGGACATCATGGCTACTTGTGTCGATTTAGCGGATGCTGAATATCCAACTACCTATAAAGGACATGATATTCTTCCAATGGAAGGAAAGAGCTTGCTTCCTATCTTCAAGACCGGACATCGCAAGGGACACGACTATCTGGGCTTTGAACACTTCAACGAACGTGCTTTTCTTTCCAATGATGGCTGGAAATTAGTTCGCCCGAAAAATAACTCTCAATGGGAATTATACAACCTGAATGAAGACCGGAGCGAGCAACATGATCTGGCTGCTAAATATCCGGAGAAAGTGGCAGAAATGTCAAAAGCATACGAAGCATGGGCTAAGCGTTGCATGGTAGAACCTTACCCGGGACAGAAAAAGAAATAACTGTCATTCCATTTAAAACGGAATGAATAGAACATTGAATGAATAATGGGGATGAGGTTGTTCTTGATTAAGAATCATTCATCCTCATTGATATATCTAAAGATCTTATTCTTTTGGGAATAAAAATAAGTACAAATGAAAGTTCCATATAATAATTTGGATATGCAGATGCAGAAGAGTTTCTTAATAGTGTTTATTTTAATAGTGACAAATACAGCAAATCTTGCAGCAAAAAGTTCACCTTGGGATATAGCGGACAAAATAGTAGCAGAACTTAATCCGGTGACTTTTCCTGATAAGACATACAACATTGCTGATTTTGGTGCTGTAGCAGATGGGAGAATGCCTTGCAAAGGTGCTTTTGATAAGGCTATAACACAATGTAGTGATCAAGGCGGCGGTAGAATAATTGTACCTGCAGGAACTTATTATATGAATGGACCGCTGGTATTTAAGAGTAATGTCAATATCCATTTGGAAGATGGTGCTATATTGAATTTTAGTAGTAACCAGGAAGATTATTTGCCCGCGGTAATTACACGATGGGAAGGTACGGAATTGTTTAATTATTCTCCGCTGATTTACGCTTATCATGTACAGAATATCGCTTTGACTGGAAAAGGCACGATAAATGGCAATGGTTCCAAGAAATTTTCTGCCTGGGCTGATAATCAGAATATAGACAAGGAAATACTAAGACGAATGGGACGTGAAAACCTGCCTATTTACAGGCGTATATTTGGAGAGGGTTTCAGATTACGTCCAGGGTTTATCGAACCGTATGGCTGTGCAAATGTGCGTATTGAAGGTATCACAATCAAAGATTCACCGTTCTGGGTGATCCATCCGATATTTTGCAATAATGTTATTGTTCGTGATGTAACGGTTGACAGTCATAATCGAAATAACGATGGTTGTGATCCTGAATCATGCAGCAACGTTTTGATTGAAGGTTGTACTTTCTCCACGGGCGATGATGCTATTGCTATTAAGTCGGGACGGGATAATGATGCTTGGCGTATTGGACAGCCTACTGAAAATGTCGTCATTCGCAATTGCACCTTTTGGTCAAAAATAAACGGGGTATGTATCGGAAGCGAAATATCGGGAGGTGTACGTAATGTATTTATAGAAAATATTAGTATCCTTAAATCATCGAATGCCATCTATTTCAAATCGAATCTTGACAGAGGGGGATATATCGAAAATATTTATGTTCGCAACATACAGGCTGATTCGGTGCGCACAGCTTTGGTTCGCGTAGAACCGAATTATAAGGGAGAGCGATCGGGATTTCATCCTACCTTGTTCAACAAGATTACGGTCGAAAACGTAACTTGTGGGCAAACGAATGAGTGTGCTATATCCATGGCTGGATTCCCGGAACTACCTATAAGAAACATTACGTTGAAGAATATCACCGTAGATAAGGCTGTGTCGGACTATCGCTTGGAGCATGGTGAGAATATTATTTTCGAGAATGTGAGAGTAAATGGTGAAAAATTACCGGAAAAACCAGAAGCGAAAAAGATTAAGAAACTTCGTGTTTTATAAGATATACTGTCATTATTAAGTGCCAAACATACTTGTAATGGGATATTCTTTGAATTAAAAAAATATATAAGGCAACTGACTCGCAATGAGCTAGTTGCCTTTTTGAAAGTGAAAATTACTCTTGTTAGGATAGAAAAGTGAAAATTTTCAGAATGTTCTTGTTCGTATACTTACTCTTTTGTAGTAAGGAATATTATTCTATTTGTCCAATGGTAGAATACCTCATACTTCCTATCTGTCCATCTTTTCCCAGCGTTTCCGCTTGAATAATCAATGGAGTGGAATATTGATTATTATAGCATTCAATCACCGCTTTTCCATTTTCATCAGCTTGTACGGATGGATTCCAGTATAACGTCCGTCTTTTATCAACTTTGTCCATATACAGTTCCTTGGTCGGGTAGGCAGGAGAATAATATTCCAAAGGACGGGTATATCCCTGGATAACGGTTTGTCGGGTACCAAGTACGGCACTCTGACTTTTATTCAACACATCGCGTCTAGGTAGGGGAATCAGGTAGAAAACACTATATTTATCCAGTTTGCTTATATCGACTCCCGTGCTATCGGTCACCTCGGACATCTTTGTATTTTGGATAATGTCGTCATCGATACCTCCAGTGCCTTTGCTAATAATGATAGAGGCCAATCCATCCACCTCGGTCAACATCATTTGAGTTTCTGTTTCGGACAAAATGTGATTATCCATAATATAGCAGATCGGTTTCTGCCGATAAGTAAGCTTGTCATTGCTACGATCCCAATCGAATTGCGGACTCAACTTTTCCATTAATTCCGGAATAGTTGTGACAATCTTCCCATTGTCACGTAATAAATCTACAGAACGGCGTACGTCGTAATAAGCGTCGATGCTTTTCTCATTGATTTTAGTAGCCATATTACTTCCTTGCCGGCGTTTACTTTTTATTTCCACCTCATCCAATACATAAAGTCCTTCTACCTTTCGGATAGAATCCATGTATAGAGAATCAAAACTCTCGGCTTTCTGTTGCCAGTAGGCCAAGTCTTTCCATTCTGGATGAAGCTCCTTGTAGCCGTAAGCCCGCGGAGCGGGGGAGAAATTACGGTCGATCAGGATAGAAGCATCCTTATTACGTTCTTTACCGACTTTCCGGGTTTGGATCACTGCCTCCGTCGTTCCTTCAAAATCTTCCACCGGAATGCTGAAACGGCCGTTTTCATCGGTCACGGTTCCTCCGGTTATGAATTGATCGTCCTTCTTTACGATCACGCTAAGCGCAATATCTTTCAGTTTATTTTTGAGAATGGTTGATTTCACCTGCCCGTTCAGTGCTAATTGTGTTTCCGGCAATTGAAGCGGAGTGAAAGGAGCGGTAGAGATGGCACGCTCATGTCGTATTTACGCCATCCGTGCACCATCAATAAAACATCCAGTTCGGTTTGCTTCCGCGGAGACGGAGACGCAAAGTAATAACCGGGTTGATGGATATATCCTTTTAAATCGGAGGTTAATAGCAGGTCAGTGAAAATATTGTTGTCATACTCCAAATAATCCGACCGGACACCATCCCGGATGCTGACCGACAATTCTCCGGACACAGGTTCCCCCTTAGCATTCTTTATTTGCAATTCACAACGGATGGGAGCGTAGGGAGCATACACCTCTTTCAATTTTTTTGTCGATATTTGCAGGGGAGCACGCGGATTGGCAAAGACAAAACGTTCGCACAATGTATTGCCTGCCCGGTTGATGAGGCTGACTTGCAGTACGCCTGCCGGTAGCTTACGGGTGGGTAGAATAAACTCCTGCGGAGCATCCGACCGGCAACTAATCAATTGATGAACATACGGGCGTCCCTGATGACTGATAAATACAGCCAGTGTATCTTGAGGAGTAGCGGCATTACAGAAAACTCTCACCAAAAGGGCACCGGCATTACTGACAGTGCTCAAAACATACCCGTTAGGCAATGCCTGTGGAAGGGTAAATTCATATTTCTTTCCTTGAAAATCGACTTTAGCAATCGCAGGTTGAGCTGAAGGCGTATATTCAAAACGCCCCATTCCATCGTGCAAAGTCTCGAAAGAAGTGATTTCTGCCCCTTCTTTGGTATAGATCGTTCCCGATAATTCGATATTCCCTTCATTTTTACTCTCCGCCTTGAAAGCCACTTGCGAAGTCACCCTCCACTAATTGTCCTCCTTCAGGGAAAAAGCGTACATTTAACTTCTCCTCTGTTTCCGACGGACGGTTCTCCATCAACGAACTAAGTTCGTAAGTCGTGATACTACGTTCCAGCTTATCACTATTTGTCAGTTGATAAATAGGAAAAGTGCGCGAAAAGTACTGTGGTTCATTAAAAGCAAGCATCCAGCGGGTATAGGCACGTACCTCGTAATAGCCGGATAACATGGAAGGGGGAAGAATGAATTGTCCGTTTCCTTCTCCCTGTGTCAGTTTGATGATTTGTTTATCTGCTATATGCCCTGTCTGGTCTACCAACTCTACATATAGAGGGACGACTGATCTGACTGAAAGTCTGTTGTTCAGCAAGAGTGACATAAGCCTTGAACCAGATCGTATCTCCGACGTAATAACTCGTATTGTCAAAATGCAAATACGCCTTCTCCCGTGGAAAGTTGTTGGCAAATGTTTGTGCCTGGTTCATGTATTGTTGGAATACAACCTTGGCGGGAGGTACTTCTCCTGACACATACGCGGTCAGGAGATTACATACAATGAGTATCAGTATGAATAGTTTGTTCTTCATGATAGCTTACTATTTTATCTTTTTCGGTCTGCTTGGAATCTTTTCGAAGATAGTCTTAATACGCTGCATATCCAGCTTGGGACGTCGGTCATAATAATAAATTCCATTTTTCTCTAAATCAATGTCGGTCAATTGCGTGTAGCAAAATCCTGTAACGTCCGGTGAGGAAGCTATTGTCTGTATCAACCCTTCCAGCCGTTCGTAGAATCCTTCTTCGTTGGTGAGCATACCTCCATACCCCCATGAGTTATCCCGTTTGGTAGATTCTGTCCAAAGTATACCTCCGAATTCTCCGATGAAAAAAGGCTGGTTGTTGTAAAATGCCATTCTGTTGTTAGGCTTCAAGTGCTGTGCAAAACGCATGGCATCAGATTCGTAGTTTCGGATGCTCCATATATCACTCATGAAATGCACATCTCCTGCAATACCGTTCACAGGACGTGAAGGGTCTATGGCTTTGGTCAGTTGATAGGTACCGATGCACAGGCGCATCATTGTACCCGTCAGGAGGGTTAATGCGTCTTCAAGCGGCTGATTGAAGGGAACCCAGGTGATGATTGACGGGTGGTTGCGATCCCGTGTGATAACTTCTGCCCATTCGCTAAGGAAGTTGCGTGATGCTACTTCGTTCTTGATATTCATCCCCCAGTTGGGAGATTCTCCCCAAGTTATAAATCCCAATTTGTCGGCCCAGTAATGGAATCTTTCTTCAAATACCTTCTGATGAAGACGTGCTCCGTTGAATCCGGCAGCTTTGCTTAATAGAATATCATTTTTCAGAGCTTCGTCGTTTGGAGCAGTCCAGAGTCCATCCGGATAATATCCCTGATTTAAGACGAGGCGTTGAAAGTAAGGTTCATTGTTTAAATAGATCATTCCATCTGCCGTATGCACCTTACGCATACCTATATAAGATTTTACCTCATCTACGGTTTCTCCGGTCGGACTTTTGATACTGTAGACAATATCATAAAGGTGTGGATCTTCGGGACTCCAGAGTTTCATGTTTTTAATGGGAAGGATGACAGGAGTTCCGTTGTTACATTTTACAGTTTTTTGAACCACCTTTTTCTGATTGTCATACAAGGTGATTTGAAGCGTCCTATCATTGGATGCCTGATAAAATTCGGGTGTGATGATTAACTGCTCTTCATCAATATTCGGAGTGGTTACGGCTGATTTCAGACCATAGTGAGAAACAGCTTCCATCCATACGGTTTGCCAAATACCTGTGACACGGGAGTAGAAACATCCATAAGGAGATATCCGGGTAGATTGCTTACCGATAGTTTGAAGCCCTGAACGGGCATCATCCGTGACATAAACAACTAGGTTGTGCTTTTGTCCCGCTTTGACGGCAGGAGTTACATCCATTGAAAAAGAAGAACTTCCTCCATAATGACTGCCTACATAATGCCCGTCAATGAAGACTTCTGCATAATAATCGACCGCTCCGAAGTGCAGTATGATTTTCTTTCCCTCCCAGTCGGAAGGTATGGATATGGGACGTTGGTACCACATCTGATTGATAAAATCGGTATAATTCACTCCTGACAGTTTACTTTCAGGACAGAAAGGGACGGTAATCGTATTACTGAATTGCTTGGCTATTGTCAACCGCCGGCTTTTCCCCGAATTGGAGAAGTCGAACTCGTATGTCCATTCACCGTTGAGATTAATCCATTCGGATCTTTCAAATTGAGGTCTTGGATATTCCGGACGAGGAATATCATTGGCTGCGTTTAATGTAAAGGATAACAATAAGCCGGCCAAAATCAGATGTGCCTTTTTCATTATTTATTTTTTTTGTTTTGCGTTTTGTGCGCAAAGTGTATTAGTTTATACAAAGATAGGACATTTGACATACAAAAGAGGAAACATATTGTTCAATAAAAGAAAAAAGCTGTTCATTCTAAAAAACATTGGTGGTAACATTGAATCAAATGTTGAAAATAGAAGGGAACTATTGTCTTTTAAATAGGGAATTTTCTTTTCGGGTATCACATATACCTGATTTTGTTCTTTATTGATTAGCATTTTTCCTTCCTTTTCCTTAAACTTCTCTACTTTTGTTTTCCAGATAATTGATAATACTATGGTAAAGAAGAATTTCTTAATGACTGCCCCCTTACTGATGGCATCGTTTTGTTCGGCACAAGAGAAGCCGAATGTCGTACTGATTATGGTAGATGATATGGGTTATTCCGATATTGGCTGCTACGGTGGAGAAATACTGACCCCTAATATTGATGCGTTGGCATCCAAAGGAGTACGTTTCACACAATTCTACAACACTTCACGTTCTTGCCCCGCCCGGGCCAGTTTAATGACAGGGCTATATCAACATCAGGCAGGTATCGGTCAGATGTCCGAAGACCCGTTTAAAAATCCCGGCCAGAAGAGTCCGAATGATTGGGGAGTGCCGGGATACAAAGGATTCCTCAACCGCAATTGTGTCACAATAGCCGAAGTTCTGAAAGAAGGCGGCTACCATACCTATATGGCAGGTAAATGGCATCTGGGAATGCATGGAGAAGAAAAGTGGCCCTTGCAACGGGGATTTGAACGCTTCTATGGAATTTTGGCAGGAGCTTGCAGTTATCTCCGTCCATCGGGAGGACGCGGCTTAACCCTTGACAATACAAAACTTCCGGAGCCGGAAGCACCCTATTATACAACAGATGCATTTACCGATTATGCAATCCGCTTTGTTGACGAACAGAAAGATGATAAACCTTTCTTCCTATATCTGGCATTTAACGCTCCTCACTGGCCGTTGCAGGCAAAAGAAGAAGATATTCAAAAATTCACGAAGATCTATCGTGAGAAAGGATGGGATGAAATTCGTGAAGCAAGACGGAAGCGGATGGCTAAGTTGGGAATTATTGACTCGAATACAGAGTTCGCCGAATGGGAAAACCGGAAGTGGGACGAACTGACAGAGAAGGAAAAAGATGAAGTAGCCTACCGGATGGCCGTTTATGCAGCGCAGGTGCATTGTGTAGATTATAATGTAGGAAAACTGCTGGACTACCTGAAGAAGAATCATAAACTGGATAACACGCTTGTTATGTTCTTGTCCGACAACGGTGCTTGTGCCGAGCCATACGCTGAATTGGGAGGCGGGAAAGTGTCTGAAATCAACAATCCGGCTTGTAGCGTGTTCCCTTCTTACGGAAGAGCATGGGCACAGGTTTCCAATACTCCGTTCCGTAAATACAAATGCCGCTCTTATGAAGGAGGTATTTCTACCCCTCTCATCGTGTCGTGGAAAAGCAATCTGAAGAATAAAAAAGGTGAATGGTGTCGTGTTCCCGGTTATCTGCCGGACATTATGCCGACCATCCTGGAAGCAACAGGAGCCGCCTATCCGGAAACTTATCACGGCGGAAACAAAATATATCCATTGGTAGGCAGTAGCCTTTTTCCTGCTATTCAAAAGAAAGCAGACTCTATCCATGAATATATGTATTGGGAACATCAGAACAATAGAGCGATCCGCTGGGGAAACTGGAAAGCAATCCGCGACGAAAAAGGAAAAGAGTGGGAATTGTACGATGTGGTTAAAGACCGTACCGAACGTAACAATCTGGCAGAACAGCACCCTGAAGTGCTTACCAAGTTAGTTGCCGAATGGGAGAAATGGGCGAATGCAAACTTTGTATTACCGAAACATCCGAAGAAATAAATAAAGGAGGAACACAAAATGAATAAATTACTATTAAGTGCATCCGTAGCCTTGGGAGCTACCAGCCTGTCTTTCGCCCAGCAAACGGAAAAACCGAACTTCCTATTGTTCATAGCCGACGATTGTTCTCATTATGATTTGGGCTGTTATGGCAGTGTTGATTCGAAGACTCCGAATATCGACCACTTTGCCACACAGGGAGTACGCTTCACACAAGCCTATCAGGCCGTTCCGATGTCGTCGCCTACCCGGCACAATCTATATACCGGTTTGTGGCCTGTACGCAGCGGAGCTTACCCCAATCATACTTGTGCCAATGAAGGAACATTGAGCGTTGTACATCATCTGCAACCGTTGGGTTATAAAGTCGCATTGATCGGAAAATCGCATATTGCCCCGAAATCAGTATTTCCTTTCGACCTTTATGTACCTCCTTTGAAAGGTGGGGACTTGAATTTTGAAGCAATTCAGAAATTTATTTCCGATTGCAAGGCGAAAGGCGAACCTTTCTGTCTGTTTGTAGCCTCCAATCAACCGCATACTCCCTGGAATAAAGGCGATGCCTCTCAATTTAATGCGGACAAACTGACACTGCCTCCTATGTATGTAGATATTCCCCAGACTCGCGAGTTGTTTACCCATTATCTGGCAGAGATCAATTATATGGATCAGGAATTTGGCAACGTCCTTTCTATTTTAGATAAGGAAAAAATGACGGATAAATCTGTTGTCGTATATTTGAGTGAACAAGGCAACAGCCTGCCTTTTGCCAAATGGACTTGTTATGATGCGGGGTACACTCTGCCTGTATCGTTCGTTGGCCGGGAGTGGTTAAGCCGGGAAGCGTAAGTGACGCATTGGTGGAATATGTAGATATTGTCCCAACTTTTGTCGACATAATAGGAGGAAAGCCGCAGGCAAAAGTAGATGGCGAAAGCTTTAAACCGGTATTGACAGGCAAGAAGAAAGCACACAAGAAATATTCTTTCTCCCTTCAGACCACGAGAGGCATCAATGCCGGATCGCCTTATTATGGCATCCGTTCGGTATACGACGGCCGATACAGATATATTGTCAATCTCACCCCGGAAGCTACTTTCCAGAATGTTGAAACAAAATCTCCTTTGTTTAAAGAGTGGAAAAGTCTGGCGGAAACGGATAGTCATGCAAAAGCGATGACGACTAAATACCAGCATCGTCCGGCTATCGAATTGTATGATGTGAAGAACGACCCGTATTGTATGAAAAATCTGGCGGAGGACGCGAAACAAGCTTCTACCATCAGCCGCTTGGATAAAGAGTTGAAACGCTGGATGAAGGATTGTGGAGACGAAGGACAACCTACCGAGATGCGTGCCTTCGAACACATGCCGGGAAAGAGAAAATAAGCCGTCACACATCAAAACGAATGAAACACAGAATGTTATTTATAAATCGTATATCATGAAAAAAGAATTTTTTGGTTTGCTTTGTGGATGTACTCTGCTTCCGGCATTTCTTCATGCGCAGACAGAGCGTCCTAATATTGTGATTGTATTGGCCGACGATTTAGGTTGGGGAGATGTAGGGTTTCATGGTAGTGAAATCAAGACTCCCTGTTTGGATGCTCTGGTGGGCGAAGGAGTGGAACTCGAACGCTTTTACACTTCTCCCATCAGTACGCCTACCCGTGCGGGGCTGATGACGGGACGTTACCCGAACCGGTTTGGTGTCCGTTCGGCTGTTATTCCGCCCTGGCGTGAGGACGGACTGGATGAGAATGAAGAAACAATGGCTGATATGCTGGCACGTAACGGATATAAGAACAGAGCCATTATTGGCAAATGGCATCTGGGACATACCAAGAAAGTGCATTATCCGATGAATAGGGGATTTTCGCATTTCTATGGTCATCTGAACGGTGCGATAGATTATTTCGACCTGACGCGTGAAGGTGAACTGGACTGGCATAACGACTGGGAAACCTGCCACGACAAAGGATATTCTACCGAATTGATAACCAAAGAAGCCATCCGCTGTATCGATGCATACGAGAAAGAAGGTCCGTTTATGTTGTATGTGGCCTATAATGCACCTCATACACCTTTGCAGGCACAGGAAAAAGATATAAAACTCTATACTGACAATTTCGACAGCCTGACACCGAAAGAACAGAAAAAAGCGACTTACAGTGCAATGGTTTCCTGTATGGACAGGGGAATCGGTGCTATTGTAGATGCCTTGAAGAAGAAAGGAATTATGGACAACACTTTCTTTATCTTCTTTAGTGATAACGGTACAGCCAGTGTTCCGGGATCTTCATCAGGACCTTTGCGTGGACATAAATTCGACGAGTGGGATGGAGGGGTACATGCACCGGCTGTTCTTTATTGGAAGAAAGCAGAGAAACAATATAAGAACTTGAGCTCACAAGTGACAGGTTTTGTTGATCTTGTTCCCACATTGAAAGATTTGGTAGGAGATCACAGCCGTCCGAAACGTGAATATGACGGCATCAGCATCCTCCCTGTATTAAACGGTAAAAAGACCTGTATCGACCGCGATTTTTATCTGGGACACGGAGCAGTAGTCAATAAAGACTATAAGCTGATAAGAAAAGGTATGAAACCGGGACTGGATTTGAAACAGGACTTCCTGGTTGATTATAAAACAGATCCTTACGAAAAGAAAAATGCCAGCGCAAGAAACGAGAAAATTGTGAAAGCTTTGTATGAGGTTGCCCTGAAATATGACACGATCACTCCTTGTATACCGGAAGTACCTTACGGTAAAGGTCGTGACGGATTCAAAGCTCCTAAAGAATGGAAAGTAGTACGTTGAATCTGTTAACCCTATGAATTGAAAATAATACAAGATGGAAAAATCAATGATTAGTTTATGCCTCCTAGGCGGATTGGCGATAGGAAACGGGTTTGCCCAAACTCCTTCAAAGCCTAATATATTATTAATCATAGCCGATGACTGCTCCTATTACGATATAGGCTGTTTCGGAGCGGTCAACAACAAGACTCCCCATATAGATGCATTGGCTCGACAGGGGATAAAGTTCAATAGTGCGTATAACTCTGTTTCGATGAGTACGCCTACCCGGCATTGTGTTTATACAGGTATGTATCCGATGCATCATGGCGGTTATGCCAACCATAGTTCGGTCAATGCCGATGTAAAATCTCTCCCTACTTATCTGGGAAATCTGGGTTATCGGGTTGGATTGGCCGGGAAGTGGCATATCAAACCTTTGGCTAACTTCCCGTTCGAAGATGTACCGGGATTCCCCAAAGGATGTACAAGCCCAAACACTGACTATCATACCAAAGGTATCGAGAAGTTTATGGAACGTGATGCTTCCCAACCTTTCTGCCTTGTCTTGGCATCTATTAATTCGCATGCTCCCTGGACAGGTGGTGACGCTTCCGTCTTCGACCGGAAGAAACTTCAGTTGCCGCCACAGTTTATCGACACGGAAGTAACACGTGAATACTATGCCAGATATTTGGCGGAAGTCGGCTTGCTTGATCAGCAGGTGGGTGACGCTATGCAGATTCTGAAAGAAAAGAATCTGTTGCAGAACACTCTTGTCATTTTCATATCCGAGCAGGGTACGCAATTTGCCGGAGCCAAATGGACCAATTGGAGTGCCGGTGTCAAGTCGGCGATGGTGGCTTCCTGGCCGGGTGTCATTAAACCCGGTACGGAGACTTCCGCTATTGTGCAATATGAAGACCTTCTTCCTACATTTATCGATGTTGCAGGCGGAAAGGTGCCTGACGTAATAGATGGAAAGAGTCTGGTAGATGTATTTCAAGGGAAAACAAAGACACACCATAAGTATGCTTATCATGTTCACAACAATGTTCCGGAAGGTCCGGCATATCCAATCCGTTCTATTTCAGACGGACGCTATCGTCTAATCTGGAACTTGACTCCGAAGGAAACATACGTAGAAAAGCATATTGAAAAGGCAGAATGGTATCTCTCGTGGAAAGCACAAGACACGGAACAGGCACATAAAATCATGAATCGCTATAAGAATCGTCCCGAGTTCGAACTATATGATATCAAGAAAGATCCGTTCGAAATGAATAATCTGGCGGATGTGAAGAAATATAGTAAGAAGAAGGCAGAACTGACGATGGAACTGCAAAAATGGATGAAACAGCAAAATGATACCGGAGCTGATAAAGACCGGCCGCGTGCTCCTAAGAATAAGCAGAAGAAAGCAGCCAATGTATAATATTCGTAATGCTACCGCTTGGCTTGCTCTCTGAAAGAGATTTATCTTTTTTATTTCTCATTTCTCATAAAATCTAGATAATGAGTTTATAATCAGTAATATCTGGTATGAGAAATGCTTTCTATACAGGCATTTCTCATACTTTTACAGATATTTTAACGAAAAACGGCTATTTCTCATTCGTTTTTCAATGATTTCTCATACATCTGCCCTGTATTCATCCTGCATTTCTCATACATTTCTCATGATGACTGCATAGACGATGGTTGCTGATCTTATTTACATTGAAAACAGATGAAAGGTACTTATCATTCAAACAACCCTATGCCGGCATGTTTTTCATTCGTTATCGTCCAGTTATTGATAGAGCATCTCCATCGTTCCACTAGAGTGACGAGGGTTGCTCACTAGAGTGCATAGATTCGTTCACTGGAGTGAAAAGACTTGTCTACTGGAGTGGAACGATTGAAATGTCAGTCAGATAATCCGGGCATGTCGGTTGGAAAACATGAAGAGATAGGTTATATCATACATAAACTATAGCTTTAATACATTCAATATATGAATAAACTAATCACAATCTCCTCTGCACTTCTTACAGCTGCTGCTGTAAAAGCGCAAACGCCCAATATTGTATTTATATTGGCGGATGATTTGGGTTATGGAGACATCTCGGCCTTTAATCCCGAATCTAAAATCCATACTCCTAACATTGACAAACTGGCCGAGCACGGGATTGCCTTTACGGATGCCCATGCTTCTTCCGCTTTATCCACTCCTTCCAGATATTCTCTTCTGACCGGAAGATATCCGTGGCGAACTAAGCTGAAACGAGGTGGTCTTGATGGCGATTCGCCTGCAATGATTGATCCTGAACGTTGCACAATCGCACAGATGTTTTCTGCCAATGGATATAATACTGCTTGTATTGGCAAATGGCATTTGGGCTGGAGTTGGGGATATACAGGAAATGGCAGAAGCATGAAAGATATAGATTTCTCGCTTCCGATCAAAAACGGACCTACCGACAGAGGATTTAATTACTATTTCGGCATACCGGCATCATTGGATATTTCTCCTTATGTATATGTAGAGAATGATGAAGTGACCTCCATCCCCGATCATGTGATAGAACCCCAAAAGAAGAATCTGGCTTTACTGATGATTTACATCATGGGGGACAGCAAGATTTGCCTATTACTGCCTATATTGCCTTCGAGAGTTTAACCATCGGTCCTTATGGCCCACACAAATCATTCAACTGGATAATACCATCATGCCGGTTAAAGATATGGAAAGAAAGGACATTTTCCTAGTTACATCTACAGAGGCTACAAAAGCGATATTTACGAAGGTGGACACAGAATTCCCCTTATTGTCTCCTGGAAAGGAAAATATGGGAAAGAGACAAACAATTCTTTAGTCTCATTGATAGACTTTTATGCCACTTTTGCCCAAATGCTTAACCACAATTTGGAGACAGAAGAAGCTGTTGACAGTTACAGTATGTGGCCGATATTGAGTAAGAAAGGTGCTTCTGCGCGTAAAGACTTGGTGCACGAAGCGGGAGAGGGGTATTTGTCTTTGCGTACTTCCCAACTGAAATTGGTGTTCTACGGAGGTTCGGGTGGCTTTTCTTATCCTGTCAAACCTTCTGATGTGGCGAAGTTCCCTCCGATGCAATTGTTTGATATCGTGAAAGATCCTTCGGAAAAGAAAACATTATTGGTGATAAACGTTATGAGAATGAGGTGAAAGAGATGAAGCGGGCTATGAAGCAATATGTAGAGAATGGCCGTTCTACGGTGAAAAGTATCGAATGATACGAAGAATAGTTGGAATCAGGTAAAGATCTTCATGCAGGAAGAGGAGGGAATATAATATACTGTATACTTTTTTACTAGTAGGCATGGATTACACGGATCTTACGGAAAGAGAATAAACTTGTCCCTATTAATCCGTGTAATTCGTGCCTGAGTGATGTTAGTCAGTGAGCAAAGGTGCTGGGAAGGTACGCATTGCTCCACTCAAACGCGGATAAGTTTCCCAGATGTCATCTTGAGTCGGATCATCTAAGTAGCGTGTATCTTTGGTCTTTTTAAGTAATTTGTCCATTTCTTTACGTAGATTATTTAGCTTTTCAGTGCATTTACCATTTCCAACTAAATTATGAAGGCAACCGGGATCGGTAGATACATTATACAATTCTTCATAAGGTCGTTTCCCTGCTGCTTTCAGAAAATAAGGATATATTTCTCTGTCATCTCTGTTGCTGACAATGAAGTCCCATGCCGGACATTGGTCTATGTCGTAATAAGCACTATGCATTGCTTCTAGTTTTCCTTTTTTATCAATAGCGCAAGGGTCACCTGCAGGCCATCTCTCCGGACGGAAGTTTCTGATATAAAGAAAATCTTTTGTTCTTAATGCACGGCTCGGATATCCCCAATTATTATATCGCGCAGAAGCATGACGTTCTCTTCCTGCAAAAACCATCGTTCTTCCTGTGTCTTTTCTCTTTTTCTGAAGATAGGGTAGTAGGCTGATACCTATCATTTGCCCTTTATTTGGTATACCGACTGCATCAAGGATCGTTGGGGCCAGATCGACGCCACTTACAAATTCATCGCTGATACCTCCTTCGTTAATCTTACCTATCCAGCATATAGCCATTGGAATATGGATACCATATTCAAAACAAGTTGCTTTGGCTGCGGGGAAAGGCATTCCATTGTCTGCCATGACAATAATCAGGGTATTTTCTAATTCGCCCTCTTCTTTCAATGTGTCAAGGATACGGGATAATTGGCTGTCGTACCATTCTATTTCCGTTCCATAGTCTAATAAATCTCCTTTTATGGCCTCCTTATCGGGAAGAAAAGAAGGAACTTTTGCATCGGCCAGTTTTCTATTGGCTTTTTTCCAGCTATCCTTTTCATAAGGACGATGCGGCTCACGTGAACCGACCCAGAAATAGAAAGGCTGTTTCTCCTTTCTGGCGTGGAGAAATTCTTTAAAGTTTTGATAATAATCGGTATTGGACACTCCTTTGAAAGGAGGTTGAATGTGTCTTTTATTGTATTCCGGACCTGCAGGGTTATGCTTTCGTCCCGATATTTTCCAGTCGCCGGGGCCCCATCCTTTCCCTGTGCAGCCAACATGATAACCTGCTTCCGCCAAAATATCAGGAAAGCATTTATATTCGGCAGGGAAGGAGGAAGCATGAGTGCCTGCTTCTGCTATTTGCCAGGGATAAAGTCCGGTTAAGATAGAAGCTCGCGAAGGGCTGCTTCCAGGAGAAGTAACGAACGCATTGTTGAATAACCAGCCGTTACGGGCTACAAAATCAAATGCCGGTGTTTTAGCTATGGGTGAACCATAGGCCGATGCGTGCGGGTAAGACTGGTCGTCAGAAATGACAAATAGTATGTTGGGTCTGTTGGTTTCGGCTGCATTGAGTGACGGAATTACTAAGGGACCGACTAAGGTGGATAAGAAGATATGCTTGCTGTTCATAAAAATCTCCTTTAAATGAAACATTGCTCTCTGACTGATGACAATGGGAGAGCTTTCTTATTATAAATGAAAATACAGCACCTCGAATTTAAAAATTCAAAGGTGCTGTCTTGATATTCAACAAGGAAAAGAGTATTTATTTAATTTGCTATTTCCTATTTATTCAGAGAGTTACAGATCTGTTGGTTGATTTCTCTGACTTTAGCTTCATTCATCTTGATAACTTTACGGTCATAAGTCATCAGACCGTTGATTTCACCTTCTACGTCTGTTGTCTGGGTATATACGGCAGCAGAGAATCCTTTCTGGATCAATTCCAACAGATGTTTGCCATACTTAATGTATTCGTTCGTTACTTCGTCCGATGTATTGAACTTCACATAACCCCAGTTTTTCTTGTCATTCACCCAAGTGTTTCCTTCTACTACCAAGCCGATACCTCCATATTCACCCAATACGGTAGCGCGTCTCGGATCGTAAAGGAACATGTTCGGGCCCGGATAGTGGTGAAGGTCGAGAATATCGCCACAAGTATAGTGATTACCACCACTGGCAGGATTCACCAGGCGGCTAGGATCGTATTCTTTAGTCCATGCTACGATTTCCGGAGTCTTGAATTGTCCCCATGCTTCATTGAAAGGAACCCATACGGCGATACTCGGATAAGAATACAGACAGTCGATGATTTCTTTCCACTCTTTGCGGTAGTTAGCCTCCGAAGCAGCGGAACGAATCACTTCTCTGCCGTTAAAGTAGTTGCGTGCCTGCCACTGTGGGCTAGGACCACCGTTCGGCATATCTTGCCATACAATCAATCCTAATTGGTCGCAATGAGTGTACCAGCGTGCAGGTTCTACTTTGACGTGCTTACGTACCATGTTGTAGCCGAAGTCTTTCGTCTTCTTCAAGTCATAAACCAATGCTTCATCTGTCGGTGCAGTATACAAACCGTCAGGCCACCATCCCTGGTCGAGCGGACCGAACTGGAAATAGTCTTTGTTGTTCAATTGCAGGCGAGTGATGCCATTCTGACCTTTGCGGATAGAATATTTACGCATAGCCGTATAACTCTTTACCTGGTCTATTGCTTTTCCGTCTTTATACAGAGTCACTTCCATGTTGTAGAGGAAAGGAGAGTCCGGAGACCACAGTTTAGCATTAGTAGGCATTGCTAGTTCAACAGGTACTCCGTTCAACGCTGCACCTTTGGCTACAAGGTTCTTGCCATCGAATACTTTTACTTCTACTTTGTCTGCAGAGGTCGTATTGGCAGCAACTTCTACCTTAACAGAATTATTGTCAATATCAGGAGTAGTTTTCAGATTAGTGATGTATTGTGTTGCTACCGGTTCCAACCACACTGTTTGCCAGATACCTGTAACCGGAGTGTACCAAATGCCATGAGGATTTGCTATTTGCTTTCCTCTGGGTTGTTCGCCACGATCTGAAGGGTCCCATACTTTTACTACCAAGTCATTATTTCCTTTATTAAGTACAGAAGTAATATCGAAATAGAAAGGAGTGAATCCACCTGTGTGTTCGCCTACTTTTACATCATTCACCCAAACTTCTGCTTTCCAGTCTACTGCTCCGAAATGCAACAGGATTTGTTTACCACGCCAGGCAGAAGGAACGTCGAAAGTACGTTGGTACCACAGTTCTTCTTTCTCGTTTATCATTTTGCCTACGCCTGATAAAGACGATTCTACAGCAAAAGGAACAAGAATATCGCCTTGGTAAGCAGCAGGCGTAGGATCACCTTTCTTTGTGATTGCATATTTCCAAAGCCCGTTCAAGTTTTTCCAGTCGTTGCGCTCCATGATAGGACGCGGATATTCCGGCAATACGTTTTTAGGGTCAAGCTGTTCTCCCCACGATGTCTTGATTTTGTCACCGGCAGGTTTCCATTGAGCAAAAGTCGAACTGCATAAAGCCAATGCAAGTAGCATTGTTAGAAAATTCTTTTTCATGTTCATGGTATAAAAATATAGTTAGTTATTAGATATAAATTCTATTAAAAGGATATTGCAAAGAAAGGGGAATTAAAAGAGAATAAAGGAAATTTGCCGTTCAAAAAACAATAAATTCTCTTCTTTTTGATCAAATTAAAGAGTTTTTGGTGCTATAAAAGGGGAATTGACTGATTTTTATTCTTTATTGAACCGTTATTTTTATATGATATTGGAAATAATGTACACCTTTGTAATGTAATATCAGGATACAAAAATATAATAGTCTTAAAAGTTTCTTTTATATGAGATTTTATATATTTTTGTATGACCGATGATTGTTAATCTATTCTTATTTGATATTTATGCAGGAACATAGACAAAAATACGTTTGGGACTTTTGGATAATATTCTTTATTATTATTTCTATATTTTATATGGGTTGTACAAGTGGAAAGCCATTTCAATATAGGGAGGAAGTTGCTAAACAAATGTCACTCGCTTTGCAACAGAAAGATGTGTATAATCAAATGAAATTGAATGATATAGATTCTATCCGGAACTTCTTGAATACTAATTCGAACAGGATGACATGTGAAGAAAAGTTTCAGGTCAATGTAGATTTGTATAATGAATTTAAGTTATATTCTTTTGATTCGGCCTTTCATTATGCTACCCAGTTGTGTAGGATAGCTAATGATATAGACAGCTCCGCATATAGAGTAGATGCCAGAACCCGATTGGGATATATTTTAGCGCGAGGAGGCTTTTTTAAAGAAGCTATCGATTCGCTTTCCTCTATTCGAATTGATAAAGAAGTACTGCCTGCAAAGGTCTTGTCAGACTATTATATTAGCTTTGGACGTGTTTACCACGATTTGGCAGATTATACTAAGGATAATGTGTTTTCATCCAGGTATAACCAAATAGGGAATGAACTTTTGATGGAAAGTTTGCCTTATCTTTCCGATTCGTCGACAATCTATTATGTAAGAGGAAAAGTAGCTCTGAAAGAAGATAAGTTAGCTAAATCCAAACAACTTTATCAACGCTCTTTGGAACTATGTGATACTACTGATACGGAAACGCTTTCTGTTCTTTTGTCCACGATGGCGTATGTCAACCGTAAACTGGAACTGAATGATGAGGCTATTCACTATTATGTGAAGGCAGCTGTAAATGATATCCGTAGTGCCACAAAAGAATCAGTGTCTATGAGAGGACTGGCGACTATGCTATACTACTATAAAAATGATGTGAATCTTGCTTCCGAATATATAAATGAGGCTTTTGAAGACGCAACTTTTTATGGAACGCGTCATAGGATTAACGTTATCGGAACATTATTCCCTGTTTTTGTTGGGGAAAAACTGGGTATAGAGCAGGTTAAACGGCAGACTTTTCAAGATAGTTTTATTTTAAGTTCTGTTTTTGCGGTTGTATTAATAATAGCTATCATTTACATTTTGATGCAGATGAAGCATCTGCGACGTTCTCGCCAATTATTGGAAAAGTTGAATTTGAAATTGTCGGAAGCAAACCGGATTAAGAACTCTTATATAGGACATTATCTGGATGCTACTTTTAAACTGGTCAACCAGCTCGATAATTTTGTATTAGTAGGACAGCAAAAACTGGATAGCAAACAGTATGATTCTCTTTCCTCGATGATTCATAATCTGAATTCGGATTTTAACAGGAAAAGTGCATTTGCCGATTTTGACCGGACATTTTTGTCTCTGTTCCCGACATTCGTCGAGAGCTTCAATTCATTGCTTCAACCAGATGATAAGTTTGTTCTGGAAAATAAAGGTGCATTAAATTCTACTTTGCGTATTTTTGCCTTGATCCGGTTGGGAATTACAGAATCTGAACAGATTTCGGAGATTTTGGGGTATTCTGTGAATACAGTTTATAATTATAGAGTTCGCACTCGAAATAAAGCAGTTGATCCTGCAAATTTTGAAAAAGATGTCAGAAAAATAGGTCTTTAGGGTTATATAAGGATGTGCGAATCCCTATATTTTTATCCTTGTTATGGGACGATAAATAATTGATTAATAGTGCTATGTGGGTTGTAAAATCCTATATTTTTATTATACAGCGGGTGTAACCTTATACTTTTCGGTAGGTAATTTCTAATTTTGCCTATGCTTCGATTAACGAAGAATGTAAATGGCTTAAATCAACAAAGAACCGTGAAAAGTATGAAGAACTACAGCAGATTATTCTTATTACATCTAATTGCTTTATTTGGGGTTTCCATCCCGTCTCTGGCAATAGATACAAATTCCTCTTTAAAGCTGCAGAAAGGAAATTTCAAGATTCTACTATCCAAGAACGAAATGGAGCCAGTAAAATTGGCAGCAAAAACTTTATGCAAAGATTTTGAGAAGGTGATGCATTATAAACCTGAAATCTTTCAGAATACTGATGATACACAGCAAATCGATATTGTTATTATAAATGAGGCGGTGGATACCCCTTTGTTTCAGTCACGATTTATCCGTCCTTTGGATGGTTTTGAATCTCACAGGGTATATTGTAGCCCGGAAGAAAAGCGCATTTATCTTCATGGAAAGGATATGCGTGGAGCTATTTATGCCATTTATACTTTTAGCGAGTTATTTTTAGGAGTGCCGCCCTTATGGTATTTTTGCTCGTGGGAACCACAGTATAAGAAACAGGTAGAGATAAAATCAAGCTTTGACTATTTTAAGAAGTCACCACAAGTCAGGTATCGCGCATGGTTTCCTAATGATACAGATTTGTTCAAACCTTGGAGGCGGTTGTCAAAAGAGAATGATGAGCTGTGGCTTGAAACGATGCTTCGGTTAAAACTGAATACGGTAGAATTAGAGGCAACGGTTACTTATCCTGATTATAAACTGAATAGTCAGGCTGCTTTATTACGCAAATATGGACTTGTACTAACTTCTCACCATCATGTTGCTTGCAACAATAATTTAATGAATTGGGCAGGATATTGGCGAAAAGTACGTGGCGTCGAACCACCGGAGCTACTTTTGTCGAATGAGAAAGCTTTGATTGAGTTTTGGCAATATAGTATAGAGACGGTATGTCGCAACAAACAGGAAAACTTGTGGCAGATTGCTTTTCGTGGTGTAAATGACCAACCTTTTTGGGCCGCATTCTCTGATGCACCGAAAGATGATAAGGAACGTGCAGATATTATTAACCGTATGATCCGTATACAGCTGGCTATGATAAAAAAAGCAACCGGTGAAGAGGATCCTTTCGTGCGAATGACCTTTTATGATGAGCTTTCTGATTTGTTGGCTAAAGGTTATTTACAACCTCCAACAGGTAAAAATATGCTCTGGACTTTTGTTGCAGGACGGAGAGATCATTATCCTTATGATGATTTGGTCTCATTCGATACGACGAAACAAGTGAAGCTAGGTTATTATATGAATCTCCAATTTACTTCAACCGGCGCCCATCTGGCTCCTGCAGAAGGCCCTTGGAAAATGGAAGCCAATTATCGTTATGTGAATACCCGCGGTCCGCTAACTTTTTCGGTGGTTAATGCCGGTAATTTAAGGGAGTTTGTGATGGAAATGTCCGCTAATGCTCGTATGATGTGGGATATGCAAGCATATAATACAGATTCTTTCTTGATTGATTTTTGTTCTCAATATTTTGGACAAAAATATGCTGAAGAAGTAGCCAAGCTTTATCACGACTATTACTATGCTTATTGGCAGCAGAAACTGTCTGAATTTCCGGGAATGGAACGTCAGTTTATATTCCAGGATTTGCGTTATTCCCGTGTTTTCGATCAGATAGGTAAACGTTTTAGCGATTTTTCTCCGAATCCGCTCTATGACATAGGATTTGAACGGGTTCCCGGACGTTCATTCCGCATTGATGGCAATAACCAAGTTGATTCATTGATTGCAGGTATGAAAAAGACAGCTGTGCGTTTTGAGGAAGTCTCTCAACGTTGTGAGAATCTTTTAAAACGTTTGCCAAAGCAAGACCAACGTTTTTTTAGGGATAATTTGGCTGCTCCTTGTCATTATATGGCAGCATTGAGCCATTCATTATATCATTTTGTCTCTGCTTATAAAGAAAAAGAAAGTAGTAAGCGCGCAGAAAACCTGGATATTGCTATCCGGCGATTGGAAGAGGCGCGTGATGCACTATATGATACCCAAGAAGGAGTGTTCTCAACTTGGTATGCCGGCGACTCGGCAGATGGTAAATTTAATATTCCAGCCAAGCTTAAACTATTAAGAGAACTGCGTAACAAAATATAATAAGGCAAATCTTTATCATATTCTTTCTCTCCTTGGGAAAGAATATGATGAGGTCATTGATTGAATGATATATTTTAATAGGCGAAAGGCGTAATATATTAAAATGCTAATTCGCTTCATAATAAATTTGTTAATTAAATAGAATCACTATGAGACATCAAAGCATGAAACTAAAGTGGATGTGCCTGCTTTTTCTGTCCCTGTTGCTTTCTCCTCCTTTGCTTTGGGGACAAAATCACAGCATCAAAGGGCAAATAGTAGACGCAAAAAGTAATGAGCCTTTGATCGGTGTGAATATCACCGTTGAGGGAACTTCGAATGGAACCATTTCCGATGTGGATGGTCATTTTACATTAACGGCGACTCCCGATGCTGTGCTAAAGATTTCTTATATCGGATATAGGGAGATACTTTTAAAGGTAGCTGACTTGAAAAGGATGCTATTATCTCTCTGGAAGAGGATAGTAAGCAATTGGAGGAAGTTGTAGTGGTGGGTTATGGAGTGCAGAAGAAAGTCACCAGCGTAGGTTCCATCACGCAAACCGGTGGTAACGAACTGATGAAAGGTGGTAGTGTAAACTCGGTATCCGAAGCGCTGCAAGGAAAGCTTAATGGAGTGGTAGCCATCAATTCGTCGGGCATGCCGGGCGACAATGAGGTTAAAATGTATATTCGTGGGAAAAGTACTTGGGACAATACCGATCCGTTGGTGTTAGTGGATGGCATCGAGCGTAACATGAATGATGTTGACATGAACGAAATCGAAAGTATCTCCGTGTTGAAAGATGCTTCGGCAACAGCTGTTTATGGTGTTCGTGGTGGTAATGGCGTTATCCTTATCACAACCAAAGAGGTACTGATACGGCTCCGGTCATCAACTTTTCTGCCAATTACACTTTTAAATCACCGACCACAAGCATGAAGCTTGCTGATCACGTTACTGCCATGCAGGCCTATAACATGGCAATGGCCAACGATGCCAGTTGGGACAAGTTGATACCACAATCTACCATTGATGCATGGAGCAGAGCCTATGCAGAAGGCAACTATGGAGCTTACAACGATGTGTTTCCCTATGTTAACTGGTGGGATGAATTGATAACGGGCGGATTTACTCAAAACTATAATATCAACATACGTGGTGGAACCGACTATATGAAATATTTTGCTTCGGCGGGTTATCAGGGTGATGGAGATATTTACGACCTGAAAAAGAATGACGACTTTGATCCGCGGCATACCTACAAACGGTACAATTGGCGGTCGAATTTCGACTTCAACTTCACCAAGTCTACCAAGCTATCCATTAACATAGCCGGTAGCATGGGTTATCGTAACAAGTCGATTGATAACGACAGTCCCTTTAATCGTATTCTGACCGAATCCACTAGCGACCATCCGATTATGTATTCTGATGGCAATTGGGGTGATGATGAAGAAAAGAATCCGGTGGCCAACATGAATCTGGGAGGTGCCAAACTTCGTAAAACGTTTCAGGGGTGGTATGATGCATCTTTGGAGCAGAAACTGGATTTCATCACCAAAGGATTGAAAGTGGCTGCAAAAGTATCTTATTCGTCTTCGTCGACTACCAATACCGATGTTTATCGTGGAGGAGGCTCTGCCGATCAAGCCTTAAAATCCATTGTCCGGTATCACCGAGTCTATGATTATGCCAATCCGGTGGTCAATACCGATGGGACCATCACCTATCCGATGATAGAAGATAAAAGGCTTCCGACTTCCGAATCGGTGCCTCTGCCTCCCGGTGTGACTATGTGGGACGGATTGGATGCCTATACGCGTCGTTTCTATTATGAATTTTCTGTTGCTTATAATCGATCTTTCAACGATCATAATGTAAGTGCGCTTGCTTTGGTCAACCGTAAAATCTATGACGAAAGGTACACGGAGAACAATACCCAATATATGCGTTTCCCTAACTACAATGAAGACTGGGTGGGGCGTGTCACCTACAACTGGAAAGAGCGTTACCTTACGGAAATGAATATCTCGTATACTGGTTCCGAGAAGTTTGCCCGTGGAGAACGGTTTGGTTTGTTCCCTTCGTTCTCCTTGGGATGGCGGCTTTCGGAAGAACCGTTTATCAAGAAAAGTATAGGCAAGGTACTTACAAATGCCAAGTTCCGTTATTCGTGGGGTAAGGTAGGCTCCGATGCAGGTGCCAAGAGGTGGAACTATATACAGCAGTTTACTTCGGACGGCAACATCACGTTGGGTACAGATGCTTCCGGTCAGATTTGGGGGCCTTTGTATCATGAAGGAGATGTAGCCAACCTCAATTCCACGTGGGAGAAATCAACGAAACAAAATCTGGGTATTGAGATTGGATTGTGGAACAAGCTTGACATCACGCTCGATCTTTTTGACGAAAAACGTAAAGACATTCTGATGGAGCCTCAAACTACTTCTTTCATTACGGGAGCCAAGTTCAATGCATTAAACATTGGTTCCACCAAGAACCATGGATTTGAGTTAGAACTGCATTACAACGATAAAATAGGTTCCGATTTCCGTTATCATGTAGGTTTCACATTGGCCTCGAGCGAGAATAGGGTAGTATTTCGCGATGACCCTGTCAACGGTCCCAACCATTTGAAAGAGGCGGGAAAACCTATCGGGCATCAAAACCGCTACTTGGCGGTGGGTAATTATGAAACTATCGATGATGTATTTAATAATGCGCAGACCGGTTCCATCAATTCGGTAGCTCCCGGTCAGGTGGTGCCTGGCGACTTTATCTACATTGACTTCGATTCCAATGGAATTCTCAATGGTCAGGACAAAGTGGCAGTAGACGAGCTCAACTATCCGTTACACACGTATGGCTTGAATCTGGGCTTTGATTGGAAAGGGTTGAGTTTCAGTGCTATGTTTTATGCGCCTACCGGTGTTTATAAATTGGTAAATTCTGTTTATTCCGCTTCGTTTAAATCCGGGAAAATTAATGCGCAGCCTGATGTGATGAATGCGTGGACACCAGAAACAGCCAATACTAGCGGTGTGAGAGCACCCGCTTTGCACCTGACAAATGACGGTGCTTTTAATGGAACCGAAAGTACTTACCGCTATCAAAACTTCTCGTACTTGAGACTGAAAACCATGGAATTAGGATACAATCTGCCCAAGAAGTGGTTGAAAACGGTAGGGTTGAAGAGTTTGCAAGTTTACGTCACCGGAAACAATTTACTCACTTGGTGGGGCGGCGACGACCGTATTGACCCCGAGGGCGAACAAGCCAAATATCCTATCTTACGTTCGTTTACTTCGGGCGTGCGAGTTTCATTTTAATCTATTAAAACGATGAATTCAATGAAGAAAACATATAAATACGCAGTGGTTGGACTACTCTTCCTGTTTTTGGCAGGTTGCGAAGACTTTCTGGATAAGCGCGAAGACTCCGGTGGGCTGACGGAAGAGGCTGTATATAGCAGTTATGAGTCCATCCGTGGATTTTTGGATCAAGTATATCCTAAATTGGAAGCCTATAACACATTTGAAGGTGCAGATGATGGAAAGAATCAACGCACGTATGTAGGTGTAATGGCGGATGAAATGTCTGCGACATACAATAAAACCGTTTTTGCCAAGTTTTTTTCCGGGGCATGGTTGACTACCGATAAGGCGGCCAATGTGACAGAGATCGGAAATGGCAACAATACTCCCATTGGTAAGGCACTTCCTTCCATACGCATAGTGAACCGGGTCATTGCTAATATTGATAAAGTACCATTGACGGGAGAGCAACGTAATGAAATTCTGGGACAGGCTTATTTTTATCGTGCTTGGTTCTATTTCAACGTCATCAAACGCTATGGAGGTATGCCGATTCTGGATAAAGTATTTGCCGGTGGTGACGACGATATTCCCCGTGTCACCTATCATGAAAGTAGTGCATGGATGATAGGCGATATAGATCAAGCCATTTCCATGCTACCTGACACTTGGCCCGATAACCAGTATGGCCGTCCTACTAAATTAGCAGCTCTGGCATTCAAAGAGATGGCTTTGCTTTATGACGCCAGTCCATTGATGCAGAACGACCTGAACTCTGTTCAAATAAAAAGCTATGATCAGGAACGTGCAAAGGCTGCTGCAAAGGCTGCATGGGCAGCTATCACCTATATGAAGCAGAATGAAGCGAAAACAGGTGTACGACTGGCAACTGCCGATGAGTATATGAACCTGTTTTGGTTTCCCGATACGGAACTCAAGCGTGTAGAGACTATCTGGTGGCGACGCAGAATACCCAGTGATAGCGATCGTTCCAAGACCGCACGTGCTTTCTGGCTTTATGCTGATATGACGGGAGGAACCGGCTCGGAATCATTCGCTATTTCTTGTCCTACACTGAATGCGGTAAATATGTACGAGCGCAAAGGAGCGGATGGTATTTATTATCCGATTAATGATACCCGGTCGGGTTACAAATTCGACCCGGAACATGCTTTCATTGATCGTGATCCTCGTTTCTACAACAACATTCTTATTCCTGGTGATACTTGGGGAACCTATGCAAGTGGCAAGCCCTATTACATTCGTTTGTGGAGAGGTTGCACAGCCTACAATAACTATGGAAGTTCGAAACATACCAACGGACGACAATTATCAGGATTTATGTGCCGGAAGTTTTTATGGCCGGAAGCAAACTATCGCCATGATCAAACGTTAGGAACAACCAAACCGTTCCTGCAAAAGATTGCTCAAACCGTCTTTATCCGTGCTACGCAACTTTACCTTGATTTTGCCGAAGCCTCTTTTGAAGCTACCGGAAGTGCGACCGCTAAAGTAGAAGACTGTGGTATGACGGCAGAAGAAGCCCTTAATACTATTCGCAATCGTATCGGTGTGACGGATATTCCTTCCGACATCGTGTCTGATCCCGAAAAGTTCCGCGAAGCCTATCGTCGGGAACGGGGAGTAGAACTGATGTTTGAGAACCACCGTTGGTGGGATGTTCGTCGTTGGATGATCATGCACACACTGTTTAACGAACCTTATCCGATAAAGGGAGTTTACTTCGATCCTGTAGGCAGTTATGAAGATTCAGCTGACGGCAAGTCTGGTACACGTCCGGCAAGTTTTACTTATACGGTGTTTGACATGGAGAAAGAAATTCGCGGATTCTCGAATATGCGCAACTATTGGTATCCGTTGCCGCAACACGATGTGGATGCACTTCACAATTTGCAGCAGAATCCCGGTTGGTAATAACACTTTAATATTTTGATATTTATGAGAAATAGTTATAATAGATTCTTAAAAGGATTGTTCGCAGCCATCTTCTTTCTGGGGATAACATCTGTTGCGAATGCCCAAAAAGAACAGCCGGATTCGGTAAGTGCCGTGAGCCGGGTCAATATGGATCACCTGAAGAAGTATCCTACCTTGCAACTGTCGAATGCGTTGCAAGGACAGGCTGCCGGACTGATAGCGATCCCTAATGTGGGAGGTATCGGTTATGATAACTCTACTTTCTATGTGCGAGGTCTGCACAACAATGGAACGAGCGAAGCTATCGTGATTATTGATGGTATCAAACGTCCGATTGACGACATCCTGCCCGAAGAAATCGAATCTATACAGATTTTAAAGGATGCCACTGCTAAAATTATGTATGGAGAGCAGGCTACGAATGGAGTGATACTCGTTCGTACTAAACGGGGAAAAGCCAACGAACGCGTGATTCGTGTAGGATTGGAATACGGCATACAACCGGTTACCCGTATGCCGGAATTTCTTGATTCCTACAACTATGCTACGCTGTTCAATGAAGCTTGTGTAAACGATGGTATACAGCCTTTTTATTCGGCAACTGATCTTGAAGGTTATAAGAATTCGAAGGGGGTGAATGATTTGCGTTATCCTAATGTCGATTATTACAAAGAATTTCTACGTGACGCAAGTACATTCCGCAAGGCTACGATCGAATTGAACGGAGGTACAGAGAAAGCGACTTATGCCGTGACAGTAGGCTATACCGGCAGTTCAGGTTTGGAAAAAGTCAGTGATCGTTCGAATTTGAATCGTATCAACGCGCGAGGTAATTTGGATTTGCGCATTACCGACTTTCTGACTGCTTCGGCTGATGTAGCAGGACGGATTGAGAAGAAAGATTGGGGGGCTGTGGATGGAGCCACGCTGTTTAGTGAAATCTCTACCCTTCGTCCCAACGAATATCCTTTCATGATTGCTCCGGAAGATATTAATGGTCGCGATGGAGTCACCACCGACGAATCGTCTTTGATATTCGGAACCAGTGTCCGCAAGACCAACAACCTGTATATGGATATGGCTTATGGAGGTAACACTTCGGAACGTTATGTGAATAGTCAGACCAATTTAGGATTGAAGTTTGACCTGAAATCATTGACTGAAGGTCTGACGGCAAATGCTTATATGACATTTGATAATTATAGTTACTTGCGTCAACAGTTACGTAATGCTTATCCTACTTATTCTATCGAACGCTACCTTGATGACGAAGGGGAGGAAGTGCTTCGATTCACGGAGCGTAAGAAGTTGAATTTGCCAAAAAAGCAATCTATCTCATCCAACGATACATATCGTAACTTTGGATGGCGTGCTAACGTAAACTATGAGCATTCATTCGATTTGCACGATGTATTGGCAGAAGCCGCTTTCCGTTATACTACTGAAGAGAAAACCGGTAATACACAAGATGTGAAAAATGGTACTTTTACCTTTCGTGGTAATTACGCTTACAATAAGCGTTATTTTGTGGAAGGCGTTCTTTCAGCTATGGGGTCGAACCGCTTTAGCGGCAGTAACCGCTACTTCTTTGCTTATGCCATTGGGGGGGCATGGATGATTTCTAAGGAAGACTTCATGAAAGATGTAAAGGCTGTTAACTCGTTAAAGTTGAAGATTAATTACGGACATTTGGGATATGCCGGCAATACGGGGCATTTCCTTTATCGTACCAACTGGAAGAATGGTGATAAATTCGAACACAAACCTAGTACCGGAGGTCCAACTACCGATTTGGTGCGTTATGGCAATCCGGACTTGAAATGGGAATATTCCAACGAATTGAATATAGGCGTAGAGGGAACCTTCTTCAACAACCGCCTCTCGGCTGACGTGAACTATTTCCGTGAAATGCGTAAGAATATCATAGGAAAGAACACCGTTAAATATGCTGCTGTAGTGGGAGACTTTATTCCTGCCGAAAACATCGGTGAAGTAATGAACCAAGGCATAGATGCGCAAGTAAGGTGGCAAGATAAAATAGGTGAGATTCATTACAATGTGGGGGTGAACCTTACTTTTACCAAAAACAAATTGCGTAAGAGCGATGAATTAGATAACATCGAAGACTATCGTAAGAGCGTGGGACGTTCCACCAGTACAATTTTTGGTTTGCAGGCAGAAGGATTGTTTGGTAAAGACGTGCAGTTGGCTGGGCATCCGTTGCAAAGCTATGGTGCCTATCAGGCCGGTGATATCGCTTATGCCGATTTGAATGGTGACAATATGATTAATGATAATGACGTAACCGATTTGGGACAAAGTTTCCCCACTACCACGATGGGTATTGATCTTTCGTTGAATTACAAAGGTTTTGGCCTTTACATACTGGGTACAGCTACGACAGGCGTCACGAATATACTTTCCAGTTCGTACTATTGGAACAACGGACTGGATGGATATTCCGTATTGGCGCTCGACCGTTATCATCCGGTAAACAATCCTACCGGGACCCAGCCCAGACTGACTACCACCTCCGGAGCAAACAACTCCCGCAATTCCTCTTTCTGGTCGGAAAACGGGTCGTTCTTCCGTCTGAAGAATGTGGAGTTGAGCTATACGCTTGCCAATAAAACGGGCAAGTTTATAGGAAAAGATTTCAAATTCTTTGTGAGGGGAACCGATTTGTTTGTACTTTCGGGCATCAAAGACTTAGATCCCGAACGTATGTTGTCCGGCTTGACCAACTATCCGACTTACCGAACCATTACGGGCGGAATATCCATTAACTTCTAAATGAAAGAAATGATGAAAAGATTTAGATACATAATAGTCCTTGCATGGGTTACAGGCATCGTAAGTGCCTGCACCGATCTCGATACCAAGATGAACAATCAATGGTCGGTGGATGATACATGGACCAACGCTGAAAAGGCACAAGGTGTGCTACTCTCGGTTTATCAGGATGTTTTGACCGTCCCTGATGCATGGGATGGCAACTTTCTGGATGCGGCAACAGACAATGCCATGACACGTGTTTACGATTCCAGTGTTTATCGTGCCGGACAGGGCGGCTTTAGCCGCACGAACAATCCCTTGGGAAATTGGAGTGCTTGTTATGATCAACTGCAACGTATTCATACTTTCCTCGACAATGGACTTACGGATGAAATACGCTATAGCATTTCTAGCGACGAAATTGATCAGGCTTACAAAAAACGTTTGCGTGGAGAAGCTATTTTTCTTAGAGCATGGTGCAGTTTCAATCTGTTGAGAATGTATGGTGGAAAGACCGATAACGGACAAGTGTTGGGCTATCCTATCGTAACACATTATATTACTCCGGAAGAAGCGGCGCATCCGGAAAGTTTTTCGCGCGATAGTTATGAAGATTGCGTTAAGCAAATTTGTTACGATTGTGACGAAGCAATGGCGTTACTTCCGTTGACTTATTCCGGAGGGGATGCTATATTGGGCGACCAAGCATTTGGTCGTGCTTCGGGATTATCTGCCGCAGCACTGAAAGTACGAACACTGCTCTATGCGGCCAGCCCTGCTTATCAGCCAGATAACATAGTACGATTGAACGGCATGGGCGATTATACGGTGGTGGACGAAACGGCTTACCAAGCCAAATGGGAACGTGTGGCTAATTATGCCGATGAAGTGTTGGCGATGAGTGGAATGAAAAACTATTCGGCATTAGTTCCGAAAGATCTGTACGATGGAGGGGATGCCCAATCGGCCGAATTCCTTTTTCGCACATTTGTGGGACGTAATCATGGTTTGGAGCAACGGCATTATCCGCCTTTCTATTTTGGGAATGCGCAGACTACGCCTTCGCAGAATTTGGCTGATGCTTTCCCGGCAAAAAATGGATTTCCCATAACCGATTCGCGGTCGTTGTATGACGAAACCGATCCTTATGATTGCCAGCGTGACAACCGCTTCGATGTGAATCTTTACTATCAGGGACGTCAATTTGGAGCCAACAGTTCGTATATCGACGTTACTCCAGGTGGAAAAGATTCCGGTTACATGAACGTAAATGCTACACGTACAGGTTATTACCTGGCAAAGTTTATGAATACGGTTGCCGACTTTTTGAAACCTCTTGAAGAACAGGATTCCCGTCACTATAATCCGATGTTGCGCAAAGCAGAGGTATGGTTCAATTTCGCCGAAGCATCCAATGAAGCTTTCGGACCGAAAGTTGTGGGACCCGGATGCACCAAGTCTGCCTACGACGTGATAAAAACTATTCGGGAGAAGTCAGGTGGAATTACCGATGTGACTTATTTGGACGAGATGGCTGCCTCGAAAGAAACATTCCGTACATTGATACAAAATGAACGTCGAATTGAATTTGCGTTTGAAAATCAACGCTTTTGGGACTTGCGGCGTTGGTTGTTACCTCTCAATGAACCTATTTATGGAATGCAGGTTACTCGTGACGGTTCAGGCGATGAGGCATTCAAGGTGGTGAAGGTAGAAGATCGCCCATTAAACGATGTTCGCTATTATTACATGCCATTACCCTATTTAGAGGTACAGAAAAATCCGAATCTTATCAATAATAAAGGATGGTGATTGTGTTTAACTATAATAAGAAGAAAGTATGAAATCTGCAAAACTTTTACTGTCCGCACTCCTGCTGTTAGTTGGGATTACGGCGTGTTATGACGACTATACCCACGATTACGAAGGAGCTGATATGGGCTTTGCTGTAGCAAAGCCGCTGCGAACTGTGATTAGCGACCGTGATATGAACATTTATGTCGGAGTGGCTATTGGTGGGAAACGTGAAATAGACATGAATGATTGGGCGAAATTTACCATTGACCCCTCCTTGCTTGAAGGAACGGGGAAAACGTTGCTTCCCGCCAACTATTATACACTGGCGGATCCGGAATATTTCCGGGTGCGTAAATCGAACTCTCCGGTAGCCGATGTAGGGATCACTTTTACCAATCTTTTCTATGAGGATTCGCGTTGTTTGACGGATTACTATGCACTTCCTTTTCGAATGACAGAGAATTCAATGAATGCTATACGCGAAGGAGCAGAGACTTGTGTTGCCGTTATTAAATACATCAGTACTTATGCCGGTACTTATTACCGCATGGGAAACGTAACCGAAGTTGATGCTGGAGGAAATCCTGTCGGCGAACCAGTAAGTTATGGTAATACTAAAGATATTATCAAATGTGCTACTGCCACTTTTAAAACAATGGAACCGCGTGTAGTGGTGTGCCCGGGCGTAGGTGATAAGTTGGAGACAGTTGGTAGTTTGACGTTGACGATGGATGCCAATAATAATGTTACAGTGGAAGAAGTGAGCGGTAAAGCTGCAATCACTAATGCATCGGGTACTTATAAGATTGAGGGCGACTACGATTATGTAGCGAAAGTAGGTACGCGTGCACCGCAATTCGATCTGGAATATACGTATGAGAACGGTGGCAAATATTATCATGTGGTGGAGAAATTGGTGTTGCGTCAAGATCCGCTTTATGATTTGCGTGTAGAGACTTGGTAATTATAAAAAAGGAGTAAAAATGAGAAAGATATATCTGAAGGGAGTGGCTTGATTTGAAGCTGCGCTCAGACAAAATAAAGTTTTAATACGATAAAATAGAAACTCATGAATCACTGTTTTCGTTGTTTTAGCATAGTTCTGTTCTTCTTTTTGAGCTGTATGAGCTATCTTTTTGGTCAGGAACAGACGTTATCCACTGTAGATACGGGGTATGAACTTTGGATGAATTATAAACCTCTTCCCGAATCTGGCTTAAAACAATCTGCCATTCGGTATGGTAGTCACATTAGTCTGCCCGGAAGCCGATACGATGAAGTCATAAGAGAAGAACTGGAGCGTGCTTTGAAGGCGTTACTGACAGTTACACCAATATTTGTTCAGGATAATGCGGTGGGAATTCAAATGAGTTTCTGTAAAGATAAAGGGCTGGGAGAGGAAGGATATATCATCCGCAGTGGTAAAAAGAGGATAACACTTCAAGCCTATTCCGATGCAGGATTTCTTTATGGTACGTTCCACTTGATTCGATTGATACAATGTGGATATCCGCTTGAACAGTTAAATATCAAAGAAATTCCTGCATTGGAATTCCGTATGATCAATCATTGGGTAGGTCTGGGTGGAACGGTAGAACGCGGCTATGCTGGAAAAGGATTGTGGGCATGGGACGATTTGCCAAAGAAAATCGAACCTCGATATACCGACTACGCCCGTGCGGAAGCATCCATCGGCATCAACGCCGTGATTCTGAATAATGTTAATGCCGATCCGCGCATCTTAGGACATGACTATTTAGAGAAGGTTGCTGCGTTAGCTGATATCTTCCGCAAGTATCACATCAAGGTGTATCTTGCACCCAACTTTGCTGCTCCCGTAAAACCTTCTACGACCAAAGACGTGGGGAAACAATGGGGAGGTGTCGGAATTGGACATCTGGATACAGCCGATCCTCTCAATCCCGAAGTGCAAAAGTGGTGGATGGATAAGGTCAACGAAATTTACAGTCTGATACCTGACTTTGGAGGTTTCCTTGTAAAAGCCAACTCTGAAGGCATGGCAGGTCCGCAAGATTATCATCGTAGCCATGTGGATGGCGCCAATATGTTAGCCCGTGCACTCAAACCTCATGGAGGCATTGTGCTTTGGCGCACCTTTGTCTACAATCCGGAGATTGATAAAGATAGAATGAAACGTTCTTATAAGGAGTTTCAGCCTTTGGACGGACAGTTCGACGAAAACGTAGTGTTGCAAACCAAAAACGGAACGCTTGACTTTCAGCCTAGCGAACCGGCTCAACCGTTGTTCGGAGCCATGCGCCATACTCCTTTGTTCCCTGAACTCCAGATTACGCAAGAGTACTTGGGGCGTTCTGTTAGCTTGGTGTATCTGTTGCCCATGTGGAGGAAAACTTTCCTCGATTTCGATACATATTGTAACGGAAAGGGAAGTACTGTGTCGAATATTATCGCCGGAAAGACATTCCCGTCGCGTATGCTTGGCATGGCAGGAGTAGGCAATATCGGTCGTTCGCGCAATTGGACTGCTCATCACTTTGCCCAAGCCAACTGGTATGCTTTCGGGCGTCTGGCATGGAATCCGGAAGAATCGACCGAAAGTATTACATCCGATTGGATAAAGTCTACATGGAATTGTGACGAAGCAACGCTGGAAGTCATCCGGCAAATGATGATGCCCACATGGGAGAGCTTTGTTTGTGCTCATGCCCCTTACAGTTTGGGATTTACTGTGAAGCGGGAAGACCATTATACGGCGGGGTTCGAACAGCGTGCAAACAAAGAGTGGCATGTGAGCAAAGAGTCTATCGGCACTGATCGTACCACAAAAGGAACGAACTATGTGTCTCAATATTTTAAATACAACAAGGATATATTCAACAGTTTGTCACAGTGTCCCGAACTTTACTTGCTTTGTTTCCACAACGTGCCGTGGTCGCATAAAATGAAATCCGGGAAGTCATTACGTGAAGAGTTCAAATCTAATTTGAAACGAGGCATTGAGCAGGTTGATGTGAACATCGGGCTATGGAAATCTATCCGGAATAAGATTGACCCGGTTAGATATGAAGAAGTATTGGAGAGCCTATATAAAGAGCAAAGAGATACAAAGGTCTTTTACCAGGCGGCTTTGAATTTCTTTAGTCAATATTGGTAATTGCTCTGTGTATAACTATTGATCGTGGTCAATAGGCTCATCGTGTGTTTGTAACTGGACTATTTGTCATTTTTTGTCCTTTATTGAACAGCTATTTTCGTAGTTTGTCAAATGAATTGTCGAACTTTGGGCGTGAACGATTAAAGAATTTATTATATGAATACAAAAGTTTTAGTTTCAATCTCTGCGATTTCCAGTATGGTTAATGTTATTCCAATGCTGGCACAAACACCCAAACCCAATGTTGTTATCATCATGACCGACCAACAGCGAGCTGATTTGTGTGGTCGCGAAGGTTTTCCGATGGCTGTCACTCCTTTTGCCGATTCGCTGGCATTGAGTAATGTCTGGTTTGATAAGGCGTATACGGTAGCTCCTGCTAGTATGCCTGCGCGTTGTTCCATGTTTACAGGACGTTATCCGACTGCTACGCATGTCCGTACGAACCACAACACTCTCGATATGTATTATAAGAAAGATATGCTCGAAGTGTTTAAAGAACAAGGATATAAGACGGCATTAGTGGGAAAGAACCATGCGCATGTGAAAGGGAAAGATTTTGATTATTGTGAGGAATATTTTCATTGGGGAAAGAATCAGCGTGATACGCAGGAAGATAAGGACTTTGCATTTTTTCTGAATAATAAAGCGAGAGGTCAATATTTGGAAGCCACCCCTTTCCCGGCAGAAGCGCAGAATCCGGTGAAAATGGTTACCAAAGCTTTGGCTTGGGCGGAGCAGCAAAAAGATTCCGCATTCTTTATGTGGGTTTCAATGCCTGAACCGCATAATCCATATCAGATATCAGAGCCTTATTTCTCAATGTTTTCTCCGGAAAAGATACCGGCAACTTTGACTAGCCGGAACGATTTATCTAAAAAAGGAAATAAGTATGAGATTTTGGCGGAATTGGAAGATACAGCCTGCCCGAACCTGGCAAAAGATCTTCCTCGTTTGCGTGGAAATTATTTAGGAATGCTTCGTCTGATTGATGACCAGACCAAACGTCTGATTGAAGGATTCAAAGCAGCCGGGCTTTATGAAAATACCATTTTTGTAATCCTGTCAGACCATGGGGATTATTGTGGGGAGTATGGCTTGATTCGTAAAGGTGCAGGAGTGCCTGAATGTTTGACCCGTATTCCGATGATTTGGGCAGGATATAACATTCATCCGCAAAAATCTCCTATGGATGCACATGTTTCTATTGCTGATGTATTTCCTACTATTTGTACAGCAATCGGTGCAGATATACCTCTTGGAGTGCAAGGACGCAGTTTATGGCCGATGTTGACGGGTAAATCGTACCCAAAGAAAGAATTCTCGAGTGTAATTGTACAACAGGGATTCGGTGGTGAAGATTTCACCCGGGATGAACCGTTGACATTTGCTAAAGAGGGGGCTTTGCAACCCAATAAAATAGCTCACTTTGACGAACTGAATACCTGGACACAAAGCGGAACTGAACGTATGGTTCGCAAAGATGACTGGAAACTGGTACTCGACAATTATGGTCGTGGTGAACTGTATAACTTGAAAGCCGATCCTTCCGAGATTAATAATCTTTATAATAAAAAGAAATATGCTTCCAAACAAATGGAATTGCTGGAAGAATTGATGACTTGGGAACTGCGTGTACAAGACCCATTGCCGGTGCCAAGAAATCGTTACCATTTTAAGCGGAATCCATATAACTATCATTTTGAAGATAAAAAGAAATAGAACTGAATAACTAGAACTACTGTATCAATGAGAATCTTTTCGCTATTAATATTATTGGTAGTGGCATCTGCCCTGCAATCACAAGTGGTTGTGAATGAGAATGTAAAACATAGTAAATATACTTTCCCATTAGTCGCATCGAAAATAAAGGCGACCGTGTGTTATGATGCCAATGATTACCCGGTTGTAAAGAAGGTTGCCGAGCTGTTTGTGTCTGATATTGAAAATGTCACAGGACAGAGATTAAAATTGGCAGATGAATGGAAGAAAGGAAGAACAGTGGTGATTGTCGGTACTATTGAAAAGAATCAGGCAATTCGTCAGTTAGCCTCAATGGGAAAATAGATATATCTCCTTTGGAAGGGGCATGGGAACGTTATCTGATCCAGACAGTTAATCATCCTTTTCCAGGAGTAGATAAAGCGCTGATTGTAGCCGGAAGTGACAGGCGAGGAGCTTCTTACGGTTTGTTTTCTCTTTCGGAAATGGCAGGTGTGTCTCCCTGGTATTGGTGGGCGGATGTCCCTGTGAAGAAACATAAAACACTTTATGTGGATGCTCCCACCACTGTTTCCAAGACCCCTTCCGTGAAATATAGAGGTGTTTTTCTGAATGATGAAGATTGGGGACTGAAACCTTGGGCCGCTAAGACTTTTGAGAAAGAGCGTGGCAATATAGGTCCCCGTACTTATGCCAAAATATGCGAATTGTTGTTACGGTTGAAAGCCAATCATCTGGCTCCTGCCATGCATCCGGTGTCGACCGCATTTTATAAGATACCTGAAAATAAGTTGGTGGCAGATACTTTTGCTATTGTAATGGGGTCCAGTCATTGCGAACCATTATTGTTAAATACAGCTAGTGAATGGAATTCAAAAACGATGGGGCCTTGGGATTATGGTAAAAATAAGGATAAAATTAATGAAGTTCTAGGAAACCGTGTAAAGGAAAACTGTGCTTATGAGAATGTATATACATTGGCTTTGAGAGGATTGCATGATGCGGCAATGGGAGGAGGTGATGTCCCCATGAAAGAAAAGGTCAAAATGCTGGAGAGTGCGTTGAAAGACCAGCGTAATTTGATTGCAGAACATATTGATCGACCGGTTGAAACAATTCCACAGGCATTTACTCCATACAAGGAGGTGTTGGAAATCTATTCGAATGGATTGGAATTGCCGGATGATGTAACCATTATTTGGCCGGATGATAACTTCGGCTACATGAAGCGCTTAAGTGGCCCGCATGAACAGAAGCGCTCCGGGCGTGCAGGTGTTTACTACCATGTCTCTTATCTGGGAGTTCCCCATAGCTATTTGTGGTACAGCACTACTCCCCCGGCTCTGATGTATGAGGAACTCCGAAAGGCTTATGATACGACGGCAGACCGTATCTGGCTGGCTAATTGCGGTGATTTAAAAGGAGCCGAAATGCAAGTGTCTTTATTCCTTGATATGGCTTATGATATAGATAGCTTTAATGCGAATAATGTGGTTACCTATCCCGCCCGTTGGTTGGCAAAGATGTTTGGGGATCAGTATTATAGCGTATTTGAAGATATCACTTCTTCGCATATCAATCTGGCCTTTTCCCGGAAACCGGAATATATGGGTTGGGGATATTGGAATAATTATTGGGGCGGGGGAGAGAAACGTACGGATACGGAGTTCTCTTTTGCCAATTATAATGAAGCAGAAAATCGTCTGAACGAATATAGCCGCATTGGGAAGAAAGCGGAAAATCTTTTGGCATCTTTGGATAAAGACAGTCAGCCGGCTTTTTATCAGTTATTATACTATCCGGTGAAAGGTGCCGAACTGATGAACCACATGACTATAAAAGGACAATATTATCGGCAGTATGTTCGTCAGCAGCGTGCCGCCGCCAATTTGATAAAGGAGAAGGTAAAGAATTACCATGATAGTCTGCAAATCATAACTGAAGGGTATAATTCTTTGTTGAACGGGAAATGGAAATATATGATGTCTTTGAAACAGAATTATGAAGGTTCCAGTTCTTACTTTATGCTCCCGTTGATGGAAGAAAGTTATACACCGGTTGGTGCTCCTAAATTAGCTCTTCAGGCAGAAAGTGAAATTTTGGATAAAGGTGGGATAAGCTATCATAGTTTGCCTGTTTATAACACTTTTTCCCGTAAAAGCCATTGGGTCGATGTGTATAATCAAGGAAGTGGAGATTTGAGTTGGACTGCAAAGCCGTCGGACGATTGGATTATAGTGTCTCAAAAAGCTGGGAAAACTCCGACAGAGGACCGAATCAGGGTATCTGTTGATTGGGAGAAAGTTCCGGTTGGAGAGAGTATTAAAGGTTCTGTGGAGTTTAGTTCTAATGATCAAAAAGAATGTGTATTGGTTTCTGTTTTTAATCCGGCGTCTCCTGTGCGTGATGAGATGCAAGGAGTATATATGGAAGAGAATGGGTATGTCTCTATTCCGGCTGCAGGGTTTCATCGTAAGTTTGAGAGTAATGACATAAAAATGAATATTCTTCCCGGGGTTGGGGTTGAAGGGCATGCTTTGCAATTAGGGAATCCTATATCTCCCTTACAGATGTATCGTGCTGGTGATGTACCTAGAGTGGAATATGATTTTTATACGTTTAATGCCGGGATTTATGATGTGTATACCTATGTTCTACCTACATTCCCTTTGCACGCAGAGCGAGACTATAAATTGCCGGAACATACTAATTCGGACACAAAGTATAGTGTCCGTATAGATGATGGTTCTATTTCTACTCCTTCTACTTCTGCTATTGAGTATTCTCAAGTTTGGTATGATAGTGTACTGAAGAATTGTAGAGTGAATAAATCTACTTTGTATGTGAAGAAGCCGGGCAAACACACCCTACAGATACGTTGTGGTGATCCCGGGGTCGTCATTCAGAAAATAGTCATCGACATGGGAGGATTAAAACGTTCATACCTTGGACCTGAAAGTACAAAATGTAATTAGTCTAATTGATTGGAGAACCAGATGGCTTTGCCATGGGTTCTCCGGCTTTATCCGGTATTCCCAGTATAGGCATCCCATCTTTGTCCCACTCTATTTTCTGCAAGCGGGGAGTACGTGAATCCATTGCACCCGGAGCATCATTTGGTATCTGACGGGCATGATAAAGCATATAACATTCCTTTCCATCCGGTGAAGAGACGAAAGAACTGCCGCCGGGGCCAAAAACTTCATTCTCCGGTTTCTGCTGAAATACGGGTGTCGGATGTTTCTTCCAGGAAGCAGGATCCAACAGGTTGGCATTGGCGTCTGCTGTTAGCAATCCTACACAATAATAGGGAGTCCAGCTACCGCTGGCGGAATAAAAAATGCATACTTTATCTTTATTCTTCGGCTGGAAGAAATGAGGTGCTTCGTTCACATGGATCGGATAGGCTGTTTTGCTGCCATCGGGATTCACCCATTGACACTCCCATTCATATTCAGGTTTGGAAATCAGAACTCTGTCGGAAGAAAGAGTCCACGGATTTTCCATCGAAGCGATGTAAATACATTGTGTCTCGCTGTCAATTCTTCGTTTTTGCCATCCGCACCAAATCATGTAACGCTGTCCGTTGTGTTCGAAAGTACTCGCATGAATTGCCCAGTTGTTATCTTTGTCGGTCGGTATGCGCCCTTTCATGACAAACTTACCCTCTGTAGGAATATCAGCCTCGTTTTCAATCACATAAATCTGGTGATTGTCCATATTACCATCGTCTGCTGCGAAGTAAATATACCATTTGTTGTTGATGCGATGCATTTCGGGGGCCCATAAGTGATGGGAATTGCTTGGATCGGTTGGTATCCATACAGGCTTTTTAAGACTATCGTTCAAGTTTGTAATATCACTGGTTTCCCAAAGCACGATTCTGCTTTCAGCGCCTTGTGTATAATAATATTTCCCTTCATGAAAAACGGCCCATGGTTCTGCTCCTCTTTCACGTAGCGGATTTGTATAAGTAGCTCCTGTTACGGCTTCCTTTTCCGGCTCTGTTTTCTTCTTGGGTTGACAGGATGCACAAATAATGACTAAAAGTACGGCTAGTAATAACAATCTGCTTTTCATGGTATTTTTCATTTAATAATGACACTGCAAAGAAAGCACAAAATCCTGATAAATCATCTTTTTTTTGCAGATTGGTTAGTATTTATCCTTAATTGGTTGGTATTTATTGAATTTCTAGTTGTTTTTTCTCATCTTTGTAGCACGAACTTTAAAATTGATATTGTATGAAACTGAAGCACTTTATTCTTCTTAGTATTATTTGCTGTTCCCAGTCTGTATTTGGACAAAAAGCCAATCAACAACCGAAGACGAGTGGCAATCCTGTATTCCCGGGATGGTATGCCGATCCGGAAGGAATTGTATTTGGGGATGAATACTGGATTTATCCTACGTATTCGGCGCCTTATGACGAACAGACTTTCATGGATGCCTTCTCATCTAAAGACCTGGTGAACTGGACAAAGCACCCGAAAGTGTTATCAAAAGAGAATATTAGTTGGTTTAAACGTGCTTTGTGGGCACCTGCCGTGATTCATGCGAATGATAAATATTATATATTCTTCGGTGCGAATGATATCCAAAGCAATAATGAACTGGGCGGTATTGGTGTAGCTGTGGCCGACAATCCTGCCGGACCATTTAAAGATGCGTTAGGCAAACCTCTGATTGATAAATTTGTAAATGGTGCGCAACCGATCGATCAGTTTGTTTACAAAGACGATGACGGACAGTATTATATGTATTATGGTGGCTGGGGACATTGTAATATGGTGAAACTGGCCCCGGACTTGTTGAGTATCGTACCGTTTGAAGATGGTACTCTTTATAAGGAAGTAACCCCCGAAAAATATGTAGAGGGACCTTTTATGTTGAAACGTAACGGAAAATACTATTTTATGTGGTCAGAAGGCGGTTGGACCGGACCGGATTATTGTGTTGCTTATGCCATTGCCGACTCACCGTTCGGACCCTTCAAAAGAGAAGCAAAAATATTACAGAGAGATCCCAATATTGGAACTGGTGCCGGCCATCATTCAGTTGTAAAAGGGCCGGGAGAGGACGAATGGTACATCATTTATCATCGCCATCCATTGGGTGAAACGGATGGAAACGCTCGTGTGACCTGCGTTGACCGTATGTACTTTGATAAAGATGGAAAAATAAAACCCATAAAGATGACTTTCGAGGGAGTAAAGGCAAGCCCATTGAAGTAAAATCTGAAAAGTTCAGCCCATCCGTAATTAATATTTTAATAAAGATGGGCTTTTTTTGATTTATTGTTTTATTTTTGTCCTTGTAAATCAAACATACTTATTATAATGAACCCAGATATACACACTCTTTCCGACTCCCTTTTGTGGAAAAGGTTTCTCGAGGGAGATTCGAGTGCGTATACCCAAATCTATAATCGAACGGTGCAAGATCTGTTTCGATTCGGACTATTATATACTTCAGACAAAGAATTAATTAAAGATTGCATACATGATGTGTTTGTGAAAATCCACATGAATCGTGCAAAGTTAGCCCCAACAGATAATATTGCAGCTTATTTGACGGTAGCGTTGAAAAACACTCTTTTTAATGCGCTAAAAAAAACAACAGATTCTCTTTCGTTTGATGAAATAGGTGAGAGAGAAGAGACGGTTGACGAATCCCCCTCCACTCCGGAAACTATATATATTAATAATGAACAGGAAAAACAAGTTCAGGCAACCGTACATACTATGATGTCTGTATTGACGGACAGACAGCGTGAAATTATTTATTATCGATATATCAAAGAGATGAGTATTGATGAAATAAGTAAGGTGACAGACATGAATAATCAATCTGTTTCTAACTCCATTCAACGGGCTTTGGGACGTATCCGGGACTTATTTAAGAGAAAATAAGAGAGAATAATCAGCCTATTTTTCCTGTCAATCAAAAAAAAGTGGAAAAAACTTCGGAAAAGGTGAGTATAAAATGAAAGTACAACTGTTATTCATACGTAAAGACAATGAAAATGATGAACTCTGAACAAAAACATACAGATTTTTCCCTATATACTTTTGAAGAATTCCTTCAGAATTATTTCTTTATTTCTTCCATGAATCATCCTACGGAAGAAACACAGAAGTTCTGGGATGAATTTGAACAGATGAATCCTTCCAATATAGATGAATATATAGCAGCAAAAAGATATTTGGAGGTTTTTTCAAAAGAGAAAGAAGAAGTACTTTCAAACGAGGAAACGGATGATTTATGGACTCGTATACAGGCAACCAATATAAATAAGGAGAAGGCGAAACGTAAGAACTATTTCTTAATAGGATTGAGCTCGGCGGCCAGTGTTGCTATTCTTGTGGGATGTTTCTTCTTATTAAAGAGTTATTCTTCGGTGCTGGATCCGGATATTGCCACTTTTGCAGTGAATACCAAAGCTGATTTGCCTCTGACGGAGGAAACACTGTTGATTTTGGCGGAAGATAACGTAGTGAGCCTGAAAGAAAAAGAAACGGAGATTACGTATGATTCCGTAGAAATCAAAACAAATCAGGAAAGTATACAAAAGGAAAAATCGGCAGCTTACAATCAATTGGTCATTCCGCGTGGAAAGCGATCGGTATTGACGTTTGCCGATGGATCTAAAGTCTGGGTGAATGCCGGCACGAGAGTGATTTATCCGGTAGAGTTTGAAAAAGATAAACGTGAAATCTATGTGGACGGAGAAATCTACATAGAAGTAGCCAGAGATGAAAACCGCCCTTTCTATGTGCGGACCAAAGATATGAATGTCAGGGTGCTTGGTACTAAATTTAATGTAACGGCGTATGAGTCGGAAGCAATTAGAAGTGTAGTGCTGGCGCAAGGATGTGTTCAGGTAGAGACAGCCCGGACTCCGAAAGCGATTTTGGCTCCTAATCAGATGTTCAGTTCTGCCGATGGAAAGGAAAATATATCACAAGTAGATGTAGAACAGGCAATATCGTGGATAAATGGACTATATTGTTTCCAAAGTGCCGATTTGGGAATAGTCTTGCAACGCCTGTCTACCTATTATGGTGTGAATGTAGAATTTGACCCAGCGCTAAGTAAAATAAAATGTTCCGGAAAAATCGATTTGAAAGACAGCTTTGAAACAGTTATTAATGGATTAACCTTTGTTGCACCAATTTCTTATGCCTATGATGAACAATATAAAACGTATCGAGTAGTAAAGAAATAGATATAAAAATAAGATAATAAACTAATCTAACTCCCTTATTTTATGGTAATTATTGAAGAGAGTGGATGATACGAACTATCATCCAGATGGGATTGTGTGCCCATGAATGTTTAGATACAGAAAATAATATTATGAGAAATTTTAACATGTTTAATATGAAAAATGCAATTAGAGAACGAAAGAGTAAGGTTCTCGGCTATTCCTGTGCTTTTACTTCTCGGAATAGACTACTCTTCGCAAGTTACAACAATTATTCTCAATTTAAGACCCTTTCGGTCAGCATGAGTAACTCGACGTTGAGAGAAGTGCTTAAAACAATAGAGAAAAGTAGTCAATTTGTTTTCTTCTATTTAGATGACGCTGTCAACTTAGAACGTAAGGTATCTATCGACAGTAAGAATAAAAATATAGAAGAAATCCTTTCTGAACTTTTCGAAGGTACTTCGTGTACTTATCGGATCTCTGACAGGCAAATATTTATTTCCGGAAAAGCCCTGCTTCAACCGAACAGCAACAGAATAAGCGGAAAATATCCGGACGTGTCACTGATATAAAAGGAGAGCCGCTTATTGGGGTGAACGTTACTGTAGATGGAGATGCAAACGGTTCGATTACAAACATGGATGGTTTGTATGAGATATTCGTAACCAAGAAGAGTGTAGTGCTTAAATTTACCTATATCGGGTTTAAAACTTCTGAAATACGAACCAATGCCTCGACCAACATTTATGATGTCACCTTGGAAGAACAGGTCAACGAATTGGAAGAGACTGTTATTGTGGGTTATGGTACCCAGCGTAAAATAAGTAATATCGGTGCACAGTCTTCCATGAAGATGGAAGATATTAAGACGCCTTCTGCCAGTTTAACAACTACATTGGCGGGACGTCTGGCGGGTGTTGTGGCTGTACAACGTACAGGAGAACCGGGAAAAGATGCTGCTGATATCTGGATTCGTGGTATTTCCTCCCAACACTTCTCTCCGCTGGTATTGGTGGATGGAGTGGAACGTTCGTTCAATGACATCGATCCGGAAGATATTGAATCGTTGACAACGCTGAAAGATGCATCAGCAACAGCTGTGTATGGTGTACGTGGTGCCAATGGCGTAATTTTGATTAAAACCAAACCGGGAAAGGTAGGAAAACCGACAGTGAGCGCGGATTATTATGAATCGTTTACCCGTTTTACGAAGATGGTCGATTTGGCAGACGGTATCACTTATATGAATGCAGCCAACGAGGCAATGCGTAATGACGGTATTGCTACGAAATATACAGAAGATCAAATACGTAACACGATTGCCGGTAAGGATCCTTATCTATATCCGAATGTGGATTGGTTGAAAGAAATCTTTAATGATTGGGGACATAATCGCCGTGTGAATGTAAATGTACGCGGTGGTAGCGAGAAAGTCGCTTATTATGCATCAGTCAGCTATTTTAATGAGACAGGTATGACGGTGACTGATAAGAATATCAACACCTATGACTCCAAAATGAAATATAGCCGTTATAACTTTACTACCAATTTGAATATCGATGTAACTCCTACTACTAAGGTCGAGATCGGTGCGCAAGGTTATCTGGGAGAAGGAAACTATCCAGCCATCTCTTCTGCCGATTTGTATAATGCGGCAATGTCTATCTCACCGGTTGAATATCCGAAGATGTTCTTTGTTAACGGAGAAGCCTATGTACCGGAACTTCAACCAATAACAACTTTAATAACCCTTATTCACAGGCTACACGTCGTGGTTATGACAACCTGACGAAAAATCAGATTTACTCTAATTTGCGCGTCACACAGGATTTGGATATGCTCACGAAAGGACTGAAACTGACTGCTATGTATGCATTCGACGTATACAATGAGATACATGTACATCAGGACCGTGCAGAGTCTACCTACAACTTCATGGACACTAGTGTTCCTTACGATATGAATGGACAACCTATTCTGCAACGTATTTATGAAGGAAGTAACGTGTTAAGCTATAAACAGGAAACGAGTGGTAACAAAAAGACCTATTTGGAGGCTTCCTTGAACTATGACCGGACATTTAACGACGATCATCGTGTCAGTGCTTTATTCCTGTTCAATCAGCAATCCAAACTATTATATCCGAAAGGAACACTGGAAGATGCGATTCCGTATCGTATGATGGGTATTGCCGGTCGTGCCACTTATTCATGGAAAGACCGTTACTTCGCAGAGTTCAACATCGGTTATAACGGTGCCGAGAATTTTCGCCCAAACATCGTTTCGGAACTTTCCTGCATTTGGTGTAGGATGGGTTGTTTCAAATGAGAAATTCTGGCAACCTCTGTCGAAGGCAGTTTCTTTCTTGAAGATACGTTATACGGATGGTAAAGTGGGTAATAGCGAAGTTTCCGACCGTCGTTTCATGTATCTGGATCAGATGAAAGAGAATGGAGACTATGGCTATAAATTCGGACCGAATGGAACTAAGTGGGCCGGTTATGAAACAGTGAATATGGCTGTTGACCTGATCTGGGAAGAATCTCGCAAACAAGACTTGGGTATTGACCTGAAGCTATTTAATGACGATCTGTCTATTGTATTCGACTTGTTTAAGGAACGTCGTGAAAACATTCTGTTGAAGCGTGAACATTCTATACCTTCATTCTTGGGATACAACACATCTGCTCCTTACGGAAACATCGGTATCATAGAAAATAAGGGATTTGACGGAACAATCGAATATAACAAGCGTATCAATAAAGACTGGGTAATTGCGCTTCGGGTAATGTCACCTTTAATAAGGATAAATGGATTCAGGGAGAATTGCCGGAACAGAAATACGAATGGATGAACCAATATGGACGTAACATCAATGGAGCGAAAGGGTATGTTGCCGAGGGACTGTTCACTCAGGCTGAAATAGATGATATGGCACGTTGGGAATCTTTGTCGGCTGCCAATAAAGCCATTACTCCCAAACCGTTTGCTTCACAGTTTGGAACAGTGAAAGCCGGAGATATCAAATACAAGGACTTGAACAATGACGGTCAGATTGATGCGTACGACCAGACTTACATTTCTCGTGGAGATGTGCCGACAACTGTCTATGGTTTCGGATTTACAGTAGGCTGGAAAGACTTGTCTGTGGGCATGATGTTTCAGGGCGTAGCGGGAGCCGAACGTGTATTGAACGGTAGCAGTATTAATCCGTTTAATGGCGGTGGTGGTAGCGGTAACCTCTACTCTAACATTGACGACCGTTGGACAGAGGAAAATCCGGATCAGAATGCCTTTTATCCGCGTTTGTCTTATGGAAGCGAAACAACCAGTAGCATTAATAACTTCCAGAAAAGTACCTGGTGGGTGCGTAACATGAACTTCCTGCGTCTGAAGACATTGCAGCTCTCTTATAATCTGCCGAAACCCTGGGTGAATAAAGTTCATCTGAAGAATGCGGCTGTATATATAATGGGAACTAACCTGTTCACTTTGAGTCGCTTCAAATTGTGGGATCCGGAGTTGAATACCGATAATGGTGCTTCTTATCCGAATACGACTTCTTATTCAGTTGGTATTAATTTCACATTCTAAACAAAAAGATAATGAAAAAATATAATTATATAATCGTAAGTTTGCTGGCGTGTCTCTTGACGACATCTTGTAATGACTATTTTGACCAGGTGCCTGATGACCGTTTATCACTCAAGGAGATTTTCACAACCAGAGATGGAGCCTTGCGGTATCTTTCGAATGTATACACATTCTTACCGGATGAATTTAACCAACGTCAGGTGCATGAAACAAGTCTGTACCGTACTCCCGGTCCTTGGACGGGCGCTAGCGATGAGGCGGAGTGGACAAATGACAAAAAGGAAAAACTGATAAATAACAACTCTATCGATGCGACTGAAGGAACAATGGTATTATATCGCTGGAAGAGTTGGTTTTCAGGTATTCATGAAGCGGCAGTATTTACAGAAAATGTAGATCAGGCACCGCTGACTGTTACAGAAAGAAATCAATGGAAAGCGGAGGCAAGAGCTTTGCGGGCGATCTATTATTTTTATTTAGTACGTACTTATGGTCCGGTTCCTTTGCTTGAAAAGGATTTTCCGATGGATACTCCGAGTGATGAGTTGCAACTCTCGCGCAATACGGTAGATGAGTGTTTTGATTTTATCGTATCAGAACTGAAAGGTGCACAAAACGATGGTTTATTGGACGATGCTTCTACCGACAAAGTGTCCGGATATGGCCGTATTGATAAGGCGATTGCACAGGCGTTTATCATTGAAGCATTGACTTATCGTGCCAGCTGGTTGTTTAACGGAGAGTGCACTTACTATTCAGGCTTGGCTAATACGGACGGAACAAAGCTGTTCCCTAACAAACCGGATGAAGCTACCAAACGTGCCAATTGGCAGAAAGTGATTGATGAATGTAACACTTTCTTCTCTAATTACGGAAGTCGTTATCATTTGATGTATACCAATAAGGACGGTGTTGCTGTTTCCGGTCCGGACTCGGAAGGATTCAGTCCGACGGAATCTTATCGCCGTGCAGTAAGAACCTTGTTTTCTGAAATGGGTAACAATAAAGAAATGATTTTCTACCGTTTGGATAATGCTGCCGGAACCATGCAGTACGACCGTATGCCGAATAGATCCGGTAATACGACCAACTATAGGTGGTAGCTTGTTGGGAGCAACCCAAGAAATGGTAGATGCCTATTTCATGTCAAACGGAGAATCCCCTATTTCCGGTTATAGTGCTGACGGTGTCACTCCGATTATCAACGAAAAATCCGATTATGTAGAAGAAGGAGTCTCTACAGCAGAATACAAAGGAATAGACGGTACTTTATATGCACCGGTAGGAACCAGAATGATGTATGTTAATCGTGAACCTCGTTTCTATGCAGACATAACCTTTAGTAATTCAAAATGGTTTGAAGGAACAGAAGGCGGTTATATAGTAGATTTCACTTATAGCGGAAGCTGTGGTAAGGAACAAGGTAGCAATGACTATACGAGTACAGGTTATTTAGTACGTAAATGTATGGATTCCGGTGACCGTAACCAGAATCTGGTTTGTGTGCTCTTGCGTCTGACTAATATTTATTTTGACTATATCGAAGCGCTTGCTCATGTCAGCCCGACTCATGAAGACATCTGGACGTATATGAACATGATCCGTAAGCGTGCGGGTATTCCGGGATACGGTGAAACAGTCAATTTGCCTAAACCGACTACAACGGAAGAAGTCATGGAGCTGATTCGTAAGGAGAAACGCATTGAGTTGAGTTTCGAAAACTGCCGTTATTTTGATGTACGTCGCTGGGGATTGGTAAATGAGTATTTCAACAAAGCAATTGACGGTATGAATGTCAATTATGACGGAAATGAATTCTTCAAACGTACGGAGATTGTGAAGCGTATTTTGACCGTCAGTACTTCTTCCCCATACCACAGGGCGAAATTGATATTGATAAAAACTTGGTTCAGAATACAGGATTCTAAATACTGATTATAAAATAGAAATTATGATGAAACAATATATTTTCTCTGCAGTTTGTCTCATGTCCGGTGCCCTTTGTATGTCCTCTTGCAATGAGGATAAACAGGCAAAGCCATATACTCCCGGATTACGAGATTGTACCGGAGTATACCAATGCGGATACCGGACTGCCTATGAAGCATTTAATGATAACTTACTGGACCCGATAAGAATATTTATAAAACAAGTACCGCTTATACTGCTGCTACCGACCGTAATAACGGAGCTGCCGCTATCTGGTGCCAACCGATCTATTGGGATATGGCCATGAACGCATATAAACGTGCAAAAGCGGAAGGAGATACGGAAGAGAAAACAAATACAAGCAGTTGTGTGATGATTTGTTTGCCGGAAATAAAGCACATTATGTAAACTTTGATTTCGACAATAATAATGAGAATACCGGCTGGTTTATCTATGATGATATACAGTGGTGGACCATTACTTTGGCACGTGCTTACGAATTATTTAAAGTGGAAGAGTATCGCAGTCTGGCAGAAGCAAGTTTTGCACGTGTATGGTACGGTTCTCCCGCGTAGGTGATACGGGTTCTTATGCAGATCCTGAAAAGAATTTGGGTGGAGGTATGTTCTGGCAATGGCAGCCTATCGGCAATCCGAATGAAAATGCTGCCGGTGATGGTAAGATGGCTTGTATTAATTTCCCGACTGTGGTAGCTGCATTGACCCTTTACAATAACGTTCCTACCGATCGTGTGGCTGATCCGAATCCGGAAAGCTGGAGTAATAAGTACGGTGATTTTACCCGTCCGCATTATGAAACGAAGGAAGCTTATCTGGCAAAAGGAAAAGAAATCTATGAATGGGCTGTGAAGAATTGGTAGACAGCAATACCGGAGAGTTGACGACAGCAAGCATGGTGAAGGCAATCCGGCATGGTCGGACCATGTATACAATCAGGCCACTTTTATCGGAGCTTCATTATTGCTTTATAAAGCTACCGGTGAGAAAACATATTTGGACAATGCAATTTTGGGAGCTGACTATACAATGAATACCATGTCCGAACGTACGATTTACTGCCGTTCGAGTGGCGTGGAACAGGGTATTTATACCGCTATCTTTGCGGAATACATGGCCATGCTGGTAAATGATTGTGGCCAGACCCAGTACGTACCGTTCTTGAAACGTAACATTAATTACGGCTGGGCTAATCGCGACCAGACACGTAATTTGTGTGGTGGCGAATATCATAAGGCACAGATAGAAGGCGCTACTATTGACAGCTATAGTGCATCCGGAATACCGGCATTGATGTTGTTGTTTCCGGCAGATAAATAATTGTAACCCATAAAAAAGAAGAATAATGAATACGAAATATTCAAATTGGAAAATGTGGTATTATGTGTTATGCATGGTACTGACACTTCAATTGGCGGCTTGTTCTGAAGAAACGCATGACGAGTATACTGCGGCTCCTGAAATAGAAGATACCTATATCGACCAACTGGATGCATTGATTGCTGAAATGACCGATTTGCAGCAAAATTCAGACTACGGAGATAAGAAAGGACAGTACCCACCGAAAGCCGGGCAATTCTGACAGATGCGATAGATGATGCCAATCGTGCGGTACTTTTAATCAAATATCAGCAACCCTCTCCGTCGGAAAGTGAGAAACAACGCTATGTGGCAGAAGCCAAGGCGTCTATAGAACAGTTCAAGAGTACGATCCGTACAGAAGATGCTGAAACAACACCGGCTGAACTGTTTGTGGACGGACGTGGTGATGGTGGTTCTTATATCGATTTCGGACGTAGCGAAGAATATGTCAATTTCGGAACCGAAGGAAATCAAGCCTTTACTGTTGAGTTTTGGGTGAAAGTAACCAAAGGTGGTGGAAAGACCAGAATGTGTTCCTGTCAACTTACATGGGCGGTGACGGATGGCGTAATGGCTGGATGATGTACTGGCGTAATGCAGACGGTGGTATTTATCGTGCAACTTGGGGCGAAACAGGAGGAAATATCTGTGAACCGTCACTAAAGGCACCGGAAGATGGAGAATGGCAACATTTCTTGTTTGTGTACAGTGATAAAGGCTTGCCGGGCAGTCCGGAGCTTCGTGCGAAATTATATGTGAACGGAGAAGTGAAAACAACCGAAGGAAGCGTGGGTAGCAGATTCTATAATTCAAGCAACTATGCCAACTATAATGCCCCGATGACTGCTTTCGGACGTTATATGCGTACCAGTGATAATCTGTTTGAAGAAGGCTTTGCCGGTTATATGAAGAAAAATCCGTATCTGGAAGAGCGCAAAGGATAACGAATATGTTCAGAATTCTTATAACGGAACGGCTGAAGTGACGGGTAAAGAAGCAGATTTGGCGGCAGCATGGGATTTCATGACCAAACCTTCCGGTTCGGGTAATGAAGTAATAGACCTGACAGGTCGTCATACTGCTAAGATTATCGGTACTTACGAGTGGCAACGTATTGTTGAATAATAATGTAAAAACGATGAAAAACATGAAATGTTTAACTAATAAATGGAGAGAGGGAGCAATGCTCCTCTCTTTCCTCCTGATTTCTAGTCTGGCAGGGATATTTACCGCTTGTGACGATATTGAAGACGAGTATATAACAGATACACAATTGAGTATCTTGCAGGAAAATCGTGCGTCATTGAACTATTTATTGAAGAATTCAACCTACGGAACTGCTCCCGGGACATATCCTGAAACCGGAAAGGATATATTAAATGCCGCTATTACCGAGTTGGATGCACTGATAACACGGGTAGAAGCTGGTGAGGAATTGGATGAAACAACTTTGGAAGCTGCTGTAGCAAAGGTAAATCAAGCGATTGACGAGTTTAAAAATTCAAAATATTATAATCTGTCTCCGGAAGCACAGCAATATATCAATAATTTACTGGCTAAGGCAGATGAAATACTTGCAATCGTTAATGATGAAACGAAGTGGGGAAATCATCAGGGACAATATCCGGTAGAAAATAAGTCGGTTTTGGAGAGTGCAGCTAAAGACTTGGAAAGTCTGGCTGAAAGAATCAAATCCGGTTCCATCACAGATATGACGCAGGAGATTTATGATGAGGCTATTGCTGCTGCCGATAAGAAAGTAGAAGAAGTCGAAGATTCTGCATGGCCGGATAACAGTCAGATTACCTGGAATCTGTTTGTAGATGGAAATGCCGGTTCCTATATAGACTTTGGTTATAGTGAGGATTATGTGAAGTTTGGAGAGGATGACAATCAGGCATTTACGATTGAACTTTGGGTGAATATCAAAGAATATTGCAATAGACAGGGAGAAGACAACTGTACTTTCCTTTCTACCATGACCAACGATCCTTATTGGAGCGGATGGCGCGCACAGGATCGTACGAAGGGATTGTTGAGAACAATGGTTGCTCACTGGCAAGATAATAATCATACAAATCCACAAGAATGGGAACCGGGATGGAAAAAGTCGGACAACTGGACCAAAGATCGTTGGACGCATTATGCATTCCTGTTCAGGGATAAGGGACTGCCGGGATTTGATACTCCGACAGATGTGAAGTGTTATTCCATGATTGACGGTACGAGGCAAGGAGATCCTATTCGTGTGGGTGAGTCTTGGAGAACGTATATCAATGAACAATCCATAGCCAATCAGATTCGCATGACGGGATTCTGTATGATGGACAAAAATGGAAATCGTAACGAATGGTTCTCCGGTTACATAAAGAAGATACGTATCTGGAAAACAAACCGGACAGAAAATCAGGTATATGCTTCTTATATGGGTAATGAAGAAGGTGTAAGTGCCGATAATCCGAATTTGGTAGAAGCCTGGGATTTTGAAGTGAAAGGTGATCAGCCTACTCAAAGTGCTACCAGCACAATAACAGGTTTGAAAGGCCATACGGCAACATTGGTTGGTGATAACTGGCAATGGATTGAATCCACAGATATTACAGATAACAAATAATTGTTTACCGGAATGAGTTTTCAATAGGTAGATTAAATATTCCCCTTATCTCTGTCATAAGGACAGAGTGAGGGGGAATTATTCTCCAATAACCCTTTATTAATCCTTTATTTTTATTGTAGAAAAGTGTTTTGGTCTGTATTTGTTCTTTATTGAATAAATATTATCGTTTTTTTTCAGCTATTTCTGCAATCTTTGTAACAGGAAAAATACCATAAACTTATAAACTATCATGAAAGGCAAAATTCTTTTAGCTCTGACACTACTATTGGGAGCATCAACTACTATATGGGCAGTCGGCAATTCAGGAAAAGCAAACCAGAAGAAGCACGCATATACGAACGAAGATGTATGGGCAGCTTATGAAGGATTTAACAATACACTACTAGACTCCAATAAATATATTTACAAGACAAATTCGTCCTATCCAGTGCTGTTGACCGTGGCAATGGAGCAGCGGCTATCTGGTGTCAGCCTATTTATTGGGATATGGCAATGAATGCCTATAAACTGGCAAAGGCACAGAAAGACAGAAAGAAGACAAGTTATTATAAAACACTCTGCGAGAAAATATTTGCAGGGAACAAAGCGCAATATTGTCAGTTTGATTTTGATGATAACAACGAAAATACCGGCTGGTTCATCTACGATGACATCATGTGGTGGACTATCAGCCCACGCGGCTACGAACTTTTGAGTGGATGAATATCTGAAACTTTCGGAAGCCAGTTTCAAACGGGTATGGTATGGCTCGGAAAAGGTAGGTGATACAGGCTCGTATGACAAAGAAAACGGAGGTATGTTCTGGCAATGGCAACCCATTCAAAATCCGAAACCGAATAAATTCGGTGATGGAAAGATGGCATGTATCAACTTTCCGACAGTTGTTGCAGCATTAACCCTCTACAATAACGTGCCTGAAAATAGAAAGAATCGACCGACAAACGGCCGGATTATCAGACGAAAGCTCAATATCTTGCCAAAGGTAAAGAAATCTATGAATGGGGAGTGGAAAATCTCTTGGATAAAGCAACAGGAAAGATTGCCGATAGCCGTCATGGAAATGGCAATCCTGCATGGAAAGCATGTCTATAACCAGGCAACCTTTATCGGAGCGTCCATACTGCTTTATAAGGCGACCGGAGAGAAACGTTATCTGGACAATGCTATTCTGGCAGCAGACTATACAGTGAAAGATATGTCTGCAGAACATAAAGTGCTACCTTTCGAAGGTGGTATTGAACAGGGTATCTATACTGCCATCTTTGCGGAATATATGGCATGGTTGGTGTATGATTGCGGACAAACCCAATATCTCCCGTTCCTGAAACGTACCATCAAAACAGGTTGGGCAAACAGAGATAAGACACGGAACGTATGTGGAGGCGAATACTATAAAAAGTTGCCGGAAGGTGCGGAAATCGACAGTTATTCTGCTTCCGGTATACCGGCATTGATGCTTTTGTTTCCGGCTAAGAAATAAATAGAAAACGACGGAATTTGCGTAAAATAGATTAAATAAACAGGTGATTTAAATTATGAAACAACAACTGATGATGCTGTTACTTGGAACAGCTTCTGTAGCTGTGAGACCCAGGTAGAACAGCACGAGAAGAATGAATTACGTGCTCCGGCATATCCGCTGGTGACAATTGATCCTTATACTAGTGCATGGTCTACTACGGACAATCTATACGACAGTCCTGTAAAACATTGGACAGGCAAGGATTTTTCTTTACTTGGTGTTGCAAAAGTAGACGGACAAACCTACCGTTTCATGGGAACGGAAGAACTGGAACTACGTCCTTTGGTAAAGACATCCGAACAAGGTAGCTGGACAGGAAAGTATACCACTCAACAACCTGCTGACGGATGGCAGAATGCCGGATTCAATGATAAAGCCTGGAAAGAAGGCGAAGCTGCCTTCGGAACCATGGAGAATGAACATACAGCTAAAACCCAATGGGGTGAAGAATTTATCTGGGTACGCCGGGTAGCTGATATTCAGGAAGATTTGACAGGAAAAAATGTATATCTTGAATTCTCTCACGACGATGATGCTATTATTTATATCAACGGCATCAAAGTGGTAGATACAGGTAATGCTTGTAAAAAGAACGAACGGGTGAAACTGTCGGAAGAAGTAGTAGCTTCTTTGAAACCGGGTGAAAATCTGATTGCAGGTTATTGTCATAACCGGGTAGGAAACGGACTGTTGGATTTCGGATTGCTGGTAGAACTGGACGGTTACCGTTCTTTCCATCAAACAGCGCAACAAACTTCTGCAGATGTACAACCCATGCAGACTTATTATACATTTACTTGTGGTCCGGTAGATCTGAAACTGACATTTACCGCTCCTATGTTCATGGATAATCTGGACTTGTTGTCACGTCCTGTCAACTATATCTCTTATGAAGTAGCCTCCAATGACGGAAAGAAACATCAGGTTGAATTGTATTTCGAAGCATCTCCGCAATGGGCAATCGACCAACCTCACCAGGAATCTGTTGCCGACAGCTTTACTGACGGCGATTTGTTATTCCTTCGTACCGGAAGCCGCAATCAGGAGATTCTGAAGAAAAAGGGTGATGATGTTCGTATCGACTGGGGACATTTCTATCTGGCAGCTGAAAGGAAAACAGTACACATGCAATCGGTGACGGCAGAGAGCTGCGCAAGAACTTCGTAGCCAATAAACTGGAAGCTCCTACCACAAACGGTTATGATAAACTGGCTTTGGTACGTTCATTGGGCGAAACACAAAAAGCTGATGGCCACCTGTTGATCGGGTATGATGATATTTATTCTATCCAATACTTTGGTGATAACCTGCGTCCTTACTGGAATCGTGAGGGCAATGAAACGATTGTTTCCCAATTCCAGAAAGCAGAAAGAATACAAGACACAAATGAAGAACAGCGCTGCTTTCGACAAGAAGCTGATGGAAGAAGCTACTGCTGCCGGTGGACGTAAATATGCCGAACTTTGTGCATTGGCTTATCGTCAGGCATTGGCTGCACAAACTGGTACAGGCTCCGAACGGCGACTTGGTATTCCTTTCTAAGGAGAACTTCAGTAATGGTTCCATCGGAACAGTCGACCTGACTTATCCGGGAGCTCCGTTGCTTTTATACTACAATCCGGAATTGGTGAAGCTACCATGAACCATATCTTCTATTATAGTGAAAGCGGAAAATGGACGAAACCATTTGCTGCACATGATGTCGGTACTTATCCATTGGCTAACGGCCAGACTTATGGCGGTGATATGCCGGTAGAAGAATCGGGTAATATGGTAGTATTGGCTGCTGCCATTGCAAAGGTAGAAGGTAATGCAGATTACGCACAGAAACACTGGGAAACCCTGACTACGTGGACAGACTATCTGGTAGAGAACGGACTTGATCCGGCCAACCAACTTTGTACCGATGACTTTGCAGGTCACTTTGCACAATGCCAACCTTTCTATCAAAGCAATCATGGGTGTTGCTTCATACGGTTATCTGGCAGATATGCTGGGCAAAAAAGATGTGGCTGAAAAGTACACACAGAAAGCGAAAGAAATGGCTGCCGAATGGGTGAAAATGGCTGATGATGGTGACCACTATCGTCTTACATTTGACAAACCGGGAACATGGAGCCAGAAGTATAACCTGGTGTGGGATAAACTGTTGAATCTGCAAATCTTCCCTAAAAATGTTGCAGAAACGGAAATAGCTTACTATCTTTCGAAGCAAAATAAATATGGTCTTCCGTTGGATAACCGTGAAACATACACAAAGACCGACTGGATCATGTGGACAGCTACATTGGCAAATGACAAAGCTACCTTTGAAATTTATCGAACCCGTATATCTGTTTATGAACGTTACACCTAACCGTGTTCCGATGTCCGACTGGGTATTTACAGACGAACCGAATCAAAGAGGCTTCCAGGCACGTTCCGTTGTAGGTGGATATTATATCAAAATGCTTGAAGGAAAACTGATTAAATAAAACAAAAATACCATGAAGAAACTAGCTCTATTCGCTTTTACGTTACTTAGTGCATGGGCTATGACTGCAAAAACAATTACCGGACCGGTGGACTATGTTAGTCCGCTGGTTGGTACGCAGTCAAAGCACGCATTATCTACCGGAAATACTTACCCTGCCATTGCGCTGCCCTGGGGAATGAACTTTTGGGTTCCGCAGACTGGTAAAATGGGCGATGGATGGGCCTATACGTATGACGCTGACAAGATCAGAGGATTCAAACAAACCCATCAGCCAAGTCCCTGGATCAATGATTACGGTCAATTTGCCATCATGCCGATAACCGGTAAGGCAGTATTTAATCAGGATGAGCGTGCCAGTTGGTTCTCTCATAAAGCTGAAACGGCTACTCCTTATTATTATAAAGTATATCTTGCCGATCATGATGTAGTGACCGAAATTGCTCCGACAGAGAGAGCGGCTGCTTTCCGTTTCACTTTCCCCGAAAACGACCACTCTTATGTAGTGGTAGACGCCTTTGATAAAGGTTCGTTTGTGAAAGTAATCCCTTCGGAGAACAAGATTATCGGTTATACCACTAAAAACAGCGGTGGTGTTCCTGCCAACTTTAAAACTACTTTGTACTAGTATTCGACAAACCGTTTACTTATACGGCTGCCGTAGCCAGTGGTGTGATTGACACCAACAAACTGGAAGCGACAGACAATCATGCCGGTGCACTGATCGGTTTCAAAACCCGCAAGGGCGAACAGGTAAATGTGCGTGTGGCTTCCTCTTTTATCAGCCCTGAACAGGCGGAACTGAACTTGAAAGAGCTGGGTACGGACAATGTTGAACAGATTGCAGCGAAAGGCCGCAAGGTATGGAACGATGTTTTAGGACGTATTGAAGTGAAAGACGATGATATCGATCATTTGCGTACCTTCTACTCTTGTCTGTATCGTTCAGTATTATTTCCCAGAAGTTTCTACGAGATAGATGCTAAAGGAGACGTGATGCACTACAGTCCTTATAATGGTGAAGTACTTCCGGGATATATGTTTACCGATACCGGTTTCTGGGATACGTTCCGTTGTCTTTTCCCATTCCTTAACCTGATGTATCCATCCATGAATACGAAGATGCAGGAAGGATTGGTGAACACTTATAAAGAAAGCGGATTCCTGCCGGAATGGGCAAGTCCGGGACACAGAGGTTGCATGGTTGGAAACAACTCCGCTTCCGTAGTTGCCGATGCCTACCTGAAAGGATTGAAAGGATACGATATCGAGACATTGTGGGAAGCCGTGAAACATGGAGCGAACGCAGTGCATCCGAATGTTCGTTCTACCGGACGATTAGGACATGAGTATTATAATAAATTGGGATATGTGCCTTATAATGTAGGTATTAACGAGAATGCAGCCCGTACACTGGAATATGCATACGATGACTGGTGTATCTATCAATTGGGCAAAGCCTTGAAAAAACAGAAAAGAGATTGAAATCTTTGCAAAGCGTGCAATGAATTATAAGAATCTACGATCCCGAA
>SCPN01000340.1_pt1 | contig 116305 bp, 125 predicted proteins | sample 6106831 | NCBI WGS metagenome assembly SCPN01 (sample SAMN10720447, study PRJNA508395) | human gut metagenome | isolation source: Participant 1, 0 month | reverse complement strand
TTGTCATGGCTTTCCATATAAGCCGTCGGGTTCTCCATTGCTGACAGAAGTGTTGAGCCTTCATTAAAATGTGCCGGTGGCTTCGTTTTTACCTTCTGTCAATGACAACACAAGTCCTTTAATCTCCTGTCCTTTTTCCAGTTCCGGCAGTGTCTGTCCTTTCAAACTCTTTCCAGACTCATATGCTTCTTCCTCTTCTTCATCCTCATCCGAATAGACTTCCTCTTCATAAACAGCCCGCCATCCCTGCGCTTTCACAATCTTTCCAGACGCAAAGAAAGTTTCACCGCCAACCTTCACCGTAACCTGTGTCTGCTCATACTCAAATGGCGGATAAAGCACAGCAAGAAAACGCCGTACAACCAGATCATAAATCTTCCGCTCTTCATTTGTCATATGACTCAGATCCACAAACTGCTCCGTTGGGATAATCGCATGATGATCCGATACCTTCGCATCATTTACAAAAGCGAGCTTTCCGCTCAGATCCTTTTTCTTCGCTGTCATTGCAAGCTTACGGTACGGTCCTGTACCACACGCCTCCAGACGGTCCTTGATCGTCGGAACAATGTCTTTGCTCAGATATCTGGAATCCGTTCTCGGATAGGTCAGCACCTTATGATTCTCATACAGTCTCTGCATGATATTCAGCGTCTCTTTCGCCGAATATCCAAACCGCTGATTGGCTTCTCTCTGCAGCTCTGTCAGATCATACAAAAGCGGTGCATACGTTTTTTTCGGTGTTTTTTTAATCTCTTCCACTACCGCTTTCTGTCCATCCAGCTTTTTCATCAGTCCGGTCATTTTCTCTTTATCGAATGAGCGATAACTCTTTGACTTCTGATCCTGCCAGGTCAGCATAATATTTTGTCCTTTTGCAGTCATTCCATAATAACCTTCCGGAATAAAACTACGGATCTTTTCTTCTCTCTTTGCAATCATTGCAAGCGTTGGTGTCTGCACACGTCCACAGGAAAGCTGCGCATTATATTTACAGGTCAGTGCCCTTGTTGCATTGATTCCAACCAGCCAGTCTGCCTCGGCACGGCACATTGCAGCATCATAAAGCGCATCATACTCATGCCCGTTCTTCAACTTTGCAAAACCTTCTCTGATTGCTTTATCTGTTACAGATGAGATCCACAGCCTCTTGATCGGCTTTTTGCTTCCTGCTTTTTCCAGAATCAGCCTTGCTACCAGCTCTCCTTCTCGTCCTGCATCCGTAGCAATGATAATTTCATTCACATCCTTGCGGTGAATCTGTGTTTTCACCGCTGCGAACTGTTTTCCGGTCTGCTTTATTACTTCAAGCTTAAATGGAGCCGGCTTCATCGGAAGCACATCAATTTTCCACTCTTTATATTTTTTATCGTAATCTTCCGGATCTGCCAGGGTAACCAGATGACCAAGTCCCCAGGTTACAATATAACGCTCTCCTTCAATTGCTCCATTTATCTTTTTCCCACATTTAAGTACACGCGCAATATCACGCGCAACAGAAGGTTTTTCTGCAATTACAAGTGCCTTCATTCTGTCTTTTCTACTCCTTTTTATTCTTTTTCTGCCACTTCCATCATTGTCTTTAATTTATCCTGTGCTTCGGTCATACACTGGAGTAACAGTGGGTTAAATGTACCGCATTCACCATTTTGGATCATTTCCAGTGCTTTTTCATGAGAAAATGCCTTCTTGTAAACCCGTTCACTCACCAGGGCGTCATACACATCCGCCAGCGATACTACTTGTGCCGAAATCGGAATTTCTTCTCCGACAAGTCCGTCCGGATATCCCTTTCCATCATATCTTTCATGATGCCAGCGACAAATCTCATGTGCAAGCTTGAGCAGCTTTTCATTCCGGTACATATCCAGATTATCCAGCATTTGTGCACCGATTAAGGTATGTGTCTTCATAATCTCAAATTCCTCTTTGGTAAGCTTTCCCGGTTTGTTCAGAATTTTCTCGTCAATTCCAATCTTTCCGATATCATGCAAAGCCGATGCTGTTGCAATCAATAATCTATCTTCCCATGAGAGCTGATATTTTCCTGTCTTTTTCACCAGTTGTTCCAGCAAAAGCTGTGTGATCAGATTGATATGGATCACATGCAGACCACTTTCTCCGTTTCTGAACTCAACAATCTGGCTCAGGATACCGATCATCATCCGGTTATTTCTCTCTTTTTCGTAAATCTGCCTGGTCACCAGATGGATCAGTCTCCTCTGTTTTGCATATAGCTTGATCATGTTCAGGACGCGTTGATATACGATTTTCGCATCAAACGGGCGGCTGATGTAATCTGAAACACCCATCTCATATGCCCGTCTGATATAGCTATCTGAATCTTCACTGGAAATCATGATTACCGGAATATCTTCAATCCAATGATTCTGGTTCATCGCAGCAAGGACTTCAAATCCATCCATTTCCGGCATCACAATATCGAGCAGCACCAGTGAGATCCCTGTTCCAGACCGTTCCAGTTGTTCCAGACATTCTTCTCCATTAGCCGCCTCCAAAATCCGGTAGTCCTCTTTCAGAATCTCTTTCAGAATCTCGCGGTTTATTTCCGAATCATCCACGATAAGGATCTGCTGTTTCAGTTTTTCTGATGCAGAATTTTCTTCCTTTTTCTTTCCATTTTCATCCCATTCTGTGACAACCATATTTTTATAATTTTTAGCTATATACATCTGTCTGTCAGCACTGGCAATAGCATCTTCAATATTGCCTTCGCGGAATATAGCTCCGCCGATGCTGACCGAAAGCTGCATTTTCTCATACTTCGGCACAACCGTATCGTGGATTTTTTCCCGGATCAGTTTTAGCTTATCTTCAAAAATATGTTTCTTAATCGAAGGAAGGATCAGTAAAAATTCATCTCCACCATACCGGATCAGAACATCCGTCTTCCGGATATATTTTTTGATAATGTTCGCAGTCGTTATAAGTGCCGCATCTCCCGCACTATGTCCATAAGTATCGTTATGAAGCTTAAAATCATCCAGATCGATCACTGCAATTCCAGCTTCATCCTCCATGTTTTTGATCTTTTCTTCAAAAAAACGCCGATTATATATCCCAGTCAGTACATCCGTATATAGCTTTTCATTATATCCTGACAGTTTACTGATCAGCTTATCATACCCCTCCTGATCAATCTGAATACTCTCATCAAGATTCTGAATCATTTCCATAACATAAGGTCTGCCATCAATCTCAACATAACGCGAGATCACCTGAAATACCTGCAAATCCAGAAATTCAAATTTTATCTTCTGCGTCTGTTCTTTCAGTGCCAGAAGAGAGCTACAGTTCTCGCATTCCTTGTCTTTTTTCCAGAAACTGTAACACTGACACGTTTCAGATAAATCTCCTGCATTTATCCGTTTTTCCCGATCCATCAGCATTTTCCCGTCTACCAGTCTGACAACCTGAAACACTTCCCTCAAAGATTCCATCTTTCTTTCCGCTTCCTGCATTGTCATTTGGTCCTGTTTGTTCATCCCTTTATCCTCTCAATTTTATCCTGCCATTCATACTCTTTTTTACGCTATATAATGATGTTGGGGTCAAAAGGTATTTTGACCCCTTTGATACCAGATTGCTACGTGCTTTGGCACTCGCAATCCTAAAAAACATTCATAATCCGCTCATTTTTCTTTGAAAATGGCTACTTTATTTTTGGTCAAGAGGTCAAAAATCCTCTTGCAAGCAAGCTTGCATCAGCTTTCTGACCTTTTGACCCTGGTATCATATAATAAATTATTATAGGCAAATTCCTCCTTATTGTCCAGTTTTCCTTCATTAAAAAAACCGAAAATCCAACAAAGGATTCTCGGTTTTTAATGTTTTATGACTGAGCTGATCTTCAGTGCCGCCTCTGCACGGCGCATATCTGTGCCTTCCTGCTTCGCAGCAATTCTGTCCTCAGCGCGCTTCTTCGCCGCTTCGGCACGTGCATCAATTTCACTGGCATCTTCTGCAAGCACCGTTACCCTCTCCTGCAGGATTTCTACAAATCCTCCGAGAATTGCCGCTTTCTTAATCTCCCCGTCATTGTGGATTCTGCATCACGCATGGTTCAAGAATCGTCGTCAGCGGAATATGCTTTGCATAGATACCAAGTTCTCCTTCAGTACTTACAAATTCAAGGAATTCGCAGTCACCCTCCAGAAACTTCTTTTCCGGCGAAATAATGTTAAGTTTAAATTTATCTGCCATAGGACGTCCCTCCTATTTCACACGGGCAAGAACGTCGTCGATATTACCTGCATTCAGGAAATACTGCTCCGGAATATCATCATGCTTACCTTCCAGGATCTCTTTAAATCCCTGAATTGTCTCGCCAATTGGAACATAACGTCCTTCCAGACCTGTAAACTGTGTCGCAACATGGAATGGCTGGGAAAGGAATCTCTGGATCTTACGTGCGCTGGATACGGTCAGCTTATCTTCCTCGGAAAGCTCATCCATACCAAGAATTGCAATGATATCCTGCAGTTCTTTGTATTTCTGAAGAATTTCCTGTACTCCACGGGCTACTTTATAGTGTTCTTCTCCGACAATGTGTGGATCCAGAATACGTGAAGTAGATTCCAGTGGATCTACAGCCGGGTAAATACCAAGCTCTGTGATCGCACGGGAAAGTACGGTCGTTGCATCCAGATGGGCAAATGTTGTTGCCGGAGCCGGGTCAGTAAGGTCATCGGCTGGCACATATACTGCCTGCACGGATGTGATGGATCCGTTCTTCGTGGATGTGATACGCTCCTGAAGAGCACCCATCTCTGTCTGCAGTGTCGGCTGATAACCTACCGCTGAAGGCATACGTCCAAGAAGCGCTGATACTTCGGAACCTGCCTGTGTAAAACGGAAAATGTTATCAATGAAAAGAAGTACATCCTTTCCACCTTTATCACGGAAATATTCTGCAAGAGTCAGTCCTGTAAGTCCGACTCTCATACGTGCTCCAGGTGGTTCATTCATCTGACCGAATACCATCGCTGTCTTATTTGATAACTCCGGATCTCTGTCATCTCATAGTAAAGGTCATTTCCTTCACGGGTACGTTCTCCTACACCAGTGAATACAGAATAGCCGCCATGCTCCGTTGCAATATTGGTAATCAGTTCCTGGATAAGAACGGTCTTTCCTACACCGGCTCCACCGAACAGACCGATTTTTCCACCTTTCTGATATGGGCACAGAAGGTCAACAACCTTGATACCTGTCTCCAGCATCTCTGTCTGTGTTGCCTGCTCTTCAAAGCTTGGAGCTTTTCTGTGAATCGGTGCGTATTCAACATCCTTCGGAGCCTCTTTTTCATCAATCGGCTCACCCAGTACGTTGAAGATACGTCCGAGTGTTGCTTCGCCAACCGGAACTGAAATCGGTCCCCCGGTTGCTACGGCGTCCATGCCTCGCACCAGTCCGTCTGTCGGTCCCATGGCGATACATCTTACGATATCATCACCCAGATGCTGTGCAACTTCTACCACAAGTTTTCCTCCGTCCTTGCGCGTAATCTCAACCGCATCGTTGATTTCCGGCAAGTATCCTTCCGAAAACTTAAGGTCAAGAACGGCACCGATAACCTGGGTAATCTTCCCTATATTTTTATCTGCCATTTTCTCCTCCTTACATACAGAAACCTGTATTTATCCGATCGCCTCTGCTCCGGCAATGATCTCGGTAAGTTCCTGTGTGATCGCACCCTGACGTGCTCTGTTATATTTCAATTCCAAATCATCTATCATCTCTTCCGCATTGCTGGTTGCCGAATCCATCGCCTGCATACGTGCACCGTTCTCACTGGCAACTGCTTCCACAAATGCGCCATACAGAATGCTGCTGATATATTTCGGAACAAGAAGGCTGATTGCCTCTTCCGCTTCCGGTTCAAAGTTCATCGGTGTAAGCTGCACCTTTGCATCCTCTTCTCCCGCTTCTTCCTGCACCTCTGCCGGAAGGACTTTGATCATCGTCGGAATGTGACTTACCGTATTTTTGAAAAATGTGTAGATCAGATAGATCTCACCAATCTCACCATTTTCAAAATCTGTCAGAAGTCTTTTTGTAATACTCTTCGCATCATCATAGGACGGTTCTTCGATCATCTCTGAATAATCAGCGACAATATCATATCCTTTGTGTTTCAGAAGTTCCAGTCCTTTTCCTCCAATTGCATAGATCCGGATATTCTCCTTCGTAAAGGCTTCATTTTCAGTCACCATCTTCACTACATTGGAGTTATATCCACCTGCCAGTCCACGATTGGATGTTACAACAATGACTGCTTTCTTCTTCGAATCATCTGCTTTCAGATATGGATGATTGATATTCCCTGCCTTTGCAAGCAGAGAGGTCATTGTTGTATACATACAGTCAAAATACGGCTTTGATTCTTCTGCCCGGGTTCTTGCTTTCTGCAGCTTTACGGTAGAGACAAGTTTCATGGCTTTTGTAATCTGCTGCGTGCTCTGTACACTGGTACGGCGACGCTTGATATCTCTCATAGATGCCACTTTGTATCACCTACCTTGCCTGAAATTGTTCTTTATATTCTCCGATTGCTTTTCTGAGAGCTTCTTCTACTTCTTCTTTCAGCACTTTGTCATTCTTGATAGATTCTGGAATTTCCGGATATTTTGTCTTAATATAATCAAAAAGTCCGCTTTCAAAAGCCAGAATATCTTCTACCGCAATATCAAGAAGAAGCTTCTTAACTGCTGCATAAATGATAATAATCTGGTATTCTACCGGCATCGGCTGGTACTGCGGCTGTTTCAGGATCTCTTTGATCCGGACTCCCTGTGCCAGACGTTCGGAAGTCTCTGCATCCAGTTCCGATCCGAACTGTGCAAAGGATGCCAGCTCACGGTACTGTGCAAGATCAATACGGATTGTACCAGCGATCTTCTTCATCGCCTTGATCTGTGCCGATCCACCTACACGGGATACAGAAAGTCCGGCATTAACGGCCGGTCTGAAACCAGAGTTGAACATCTCTGTTTCCAGATAAATCTGTCCGTCTGTGATGGAAATAACGTTGGTAGGAATGTATGCTGATACATCACCTGCCTGTGTCTCGATAATCGGAAGTGCAGTAAGTGAACCTCCGCCAAGTTCATCTGAAAGACGGGCTGCTCTTTCAAGAAGTCTTGAATGCAAATAGAATACATCTCCCGGATAAGCCTCACGTCCAGGTGGACGATTCAGAAGTAAGGAAAGTGTACGGTAAGCTGTCGCATGTTTGGACAGATCATCGTAAATGATCAGTACGTCCTCTCCATTCTCCATCCATTCTTCTCCGATCGCACATCCTGAATACGGTGCGATGTACTGCAGTGGTGCAAGCTCACTGGCTGTTGACACAACTACAGTTGTATAATCCATTGCCCCAAAGGTCTCCAGAGTCTTAACAAGGGAAGCTACGGTCGAAGCTTTCTGACCGATTGCTACATAAATACACTTTACGCCCTGCCCTTTCTGGTTGATGATCGTATCGATCGCGATCGCTGTCTTACCGGTCTGTCTGTCACCGATGATCAGCTCTCTCTGTCCACGACCGATCGGAACCATGGAGTCGATCGCTTTAATACCTGTCTGAAGCGGTGTATCTACTGACTTACGGGAAATAACCCCCGGTGCCACACGCTCGATCTGACGATGCCTGGTTGCCTGGATTGGTCCTTTTCCATCGATTGGCTGTCCAAGTGCATTAACTACACGGCCAAGCATACAGTCGCCTACCGGAACCTCTACAACTCGTCCGGTTGTCTTTACAGTATCGCCTTCATTGATATTCTTATGATCTCCCAGAAGAACAGCACCTACGTTGTCCTCTTCCAGGTTCAGAACCATTCCGTATACTTCTGAAGGGAACTCCAAAAGTTCACCCTGCATTGCATTTTCAAGGCCGTGGACACGCGCAATACCATCTGCCACCTGAATAACCGTTCCGACATCCGATACGTTCAGCTCAGAGGAATATCTTTCAATCTGTTCTTTGATCACAGAACTTATTTCTTCTGGTCTTAAATTCATGGAGCGAATCCACCTTCTTTCTACTAATTCTAACTGCTATACCTGAATTTTCTTCAGGCTCTTTGACAGTTCATACAGCTTTGTCTTAATACTTGTATCCACAACTCTGTCACCGATACGGATCACCATTCCGCCGATCAGAGAAGCATCTACCTGATAATTCATCTCAAAGGATTCATATTTTGTCGTCTGAAGAAGCCGCTGCATGACTGCTTCTTTCTGTGCCTCGCTCAGTTCTACTGCTGTAGCGATATATGCAATCCCGATTTTCTTTTCTTCTTTTACAAGTCCGATAAAATATTCAAATACAGAATCTATCTTGCTGTAGCGCCCTTTTTCGATCATCAGCTTCATCAGCTCTACAATCTCATTTGAAACACGTCCGCGGAAAATCGTCTCGATCATCTGCTCTTTGTCTTCACGCATAACTCTCGGATTTCCGAGAATCTTCTGAAGCTCTGCATTTTCTTCGAGGATCACTCCGATACTCTGTACTTCCTCGAATATCTCATCCATTTTTCCGCAGTCACGGGCAGCTTCAAACAGGGCGTCACCATATACCTTTGATACTAGCTTAGCCATGTCTGTTCTCCCATTTCTTTTAATGTCTCTTCGATCAGTTCATCCTGTACACTGGTATCGATCGAAGCCGCTACTACTTTACCTGCCATTGCTGATGCAATGGAGATCATCTCCTGCTTCATATCATCAAGCGCACGCTTCCGTTCCAGTTCGATCTCATTATTGGCACGTGTGATGATCCTTGCTGCTTCTTCTTTTGCTTCTGCAACAATTTCATTTTCGGTCTTCATCGCTTTTTTCCGTGCTTCACTGAGAATAGCCTGCGCCTCTTTATCGATTTCTTTTAATTTCTGTTCGTATTCTTCTTTGTAAACGGCTGCCTCTTTCCGGTCATTCTTTGCTGACTCCTGTTCATCAGCAACTCTCTGCTTTCTGTCCTCCAGAAGTTTTCTTACCGGTTTGAAAAGCAGATATGACAGAAACGTGAACATGACAAGCATACTGAGTGCCATGACACAGGCATCAAAAAGAAGCTGCGCATCCAGATTAAACAAACGTTCCAAGGCGTTGCCTCCTTTCTCTTATTTTACAGGCAAAACCTTTTTTACAGCTTTCCAAGAAGCGGGTTTGCGAACAAGAGAATAAGTGCAATAACCAAACTGTACAGACCTGTTGTCTCTGCTACTGCCTGTCCTAAAAGCATTGTAGACGTGATGTCTGATCTTGCTCCCGGGTTACGTCCTACTGCAGATGCACCATGACCTGCCGCAATACCTTGTCCTACACCAGGACCAATACCTGCGATCATCGCAAGTCCTGCGCCGATTGCTGAACACGCTAAAATTAAAGCTTCATTTGAAATATTACCCATAATAATTTTCCTCCTTAATCACTGCAAACCTGATACTGTCTGAACTTAGATCCCAGTTTGCTTTTTACTCCGCTGACGGCATCTTGTCATTGATATATACCATCGTCAGCATGCAAAATACATATGCCTGAATTGCTCCCGAGAACACATCGAAATAGATGTGTAGAAATCCCGGCCATGCCCATGCGATCTTATACAGAAGACCATAGATAAGTCCCATGATTACAGTACCGGACAGCACATTTCCAAACAGACGAAGTGAGATGGAAAATGGTGCTGCGATCTCCCCGATCAGATTGATTGGGAACAAGAACGGCAATGGTTTGAACAGGCCTGTAAATGCCTCAATTTTGTTGTATTTGATGTTATTGAACTGAATCAGCACAAATGTGATAAGTCCAAGTGGAAGTGTTACACCATAATCTGCAGTTGGTGGCCGAAGCCCCAAAAGTCCCGAAAGGTTTGCCACAATCAAAAACAAAAACAAAGACCCGATATAATTCCGGAACGCCAGTCCGTTTTTCCCCATGCTTCCTTTTACCATATTGTCAAGCATCTCAACGATAAGCTCGGCAATATTCTGCAGGGTTCCGGGTTTGCCTTCGGCATCGCTCAGCTTAGCTCGGACAACCAACGCAAAAATCAGCAGTAATAACGCTACGATCAATATGCTGACATGTGTAGTGGTGAGCCATAACTCCTGCCCAAATAACTGGAATTTAACGAGACCGTGAATTTGAAAATCCGGCTCCTTAGCTGCCAGCATTCCTAAGCTGTTCCCCACGCGCTCTACCTCCTTTACTTAGATTTTTTGAATTTAGCGAAAAGCTTATGCATAATTGGCTGCAAATATGCCGCAAGCTTTAAACTCATAATTCCTGCAAACAGTGTAAGTACATTCACAATCCGAAGCCAGCTGACGGCTATAAATACTACAACTACAACCAGATATCTTATCGCGTAAGATTTCTGCATGTATCTCTGTGCTTCCTGTTCTCCATAAAGTACCGCCTCATCCAACGAGTTTTTCATATGGATTACCATGAAAACACCTGCAGCCACCCCGATCCAAAGCCCTGCTGTCATTCTCAGATGATCCCCTGGGATAATCAGACATACAATCTGTGCGATTATTCCATACAGAAGCATAGTGATGATCATATCCTTCAGTACGGTATTGTCTGTCTTACTCATGTCGTTTCATTCCTCCCTGCTCAATTTTTGTTTTTGTCTTCCGGATCTTCATTCGCATGTCTCGCAAGTACCCATGCATTGCGCAGACCTGCCAATACACCCACTATCACCAAAGGGATAAAAACTGGAAAAGAAACCTTCTTTTCCAGCCATGTACCAAAAAAAGTGCATAGCAAAATGGGAACCAGTATACTGATGCCTAACTGACTGATGAGTGCAAAGGTTTTATATACGCTTTGTTTATATTTCATGATACTTATCTCCATTCTCTATATCACTCTCCGTTTATTATATCCTTTTTTATGAAATATGTCCACTGATTTACACACGATTGTATTTTTTCTTATACAATTTCCAAATATTGTCATCACTTTTACCAATAAATGCCATTAAATGCGTTGATTATTTAAAATATTTTATATAGTCATTTTTTTCACAATAGTAAAAGTGCTGCAAAGCGTTTTTAGCCTTGCAGCACTTTTTTATTCATCCCATTCCAGTCTGTGAAGATGTCCTTCTGTATTCATTCCGGCAAACCCATTCTGCCGGAGCGCTTCATATAACACGATCGCAACCGAATTTCCAAGATTCAGTGAACGGATATCTCCGATCATCGGAATCCGGATGCTGTCTTCCTTGTGGTGACAGAGGATTTCTTCCGGAATCCCTGCGCTTTCTTTTCCGAACATGATATAACAGTCCGGTTCATATTTAACATCCGTATAAAGATTCGGTGATTTTGTAGTTGCCATATAAATCTTCGCTCCCGGATTTTTTTCCATAAAATCCCGGTAATCAATATAAGTCGTCACATCCAGATGTTCCCAGTAATCCATCCCTGCCCGCTTCAGGTTCTTTTCATTTAACCGGAAACCAAGTGGCTCGATCAGATGAAGTCTGGTATTCGTCGCCACACAGGTCCTTCCGATATTTCCGGTATTTGCCGGGATTTCCGGTTCAAAAAGTACAATATTAAGCATTTACATTCTCCTTCATTTCGTAAATTCGTGCCAGTTCGTCCGGTGCCGGTCTGTCGAGAAATCTTTTTTCTCCCCCACCCCAGATGATCCTCTCGTTTCCTTCTGTTGTGTGTCCGATGATCTCTGCCGGAATACCTTCCCTTTTCAGTCTTTCCTTTAGTTCTTCACCCTTCGGTGTCACCATAAGAACCGCTCCTGTACTGGTAAGCTGGTAAGGATTCAGATGAAATACTTCACAGACTTCAATCGTTTCCTGACGTACCGTCATTTTCTTCATCTCTACCGAAAGACCAATTCCTGCACCTTCTGCCATATCCCAAAGTGCTGCAAGAATCCCTCCTTCTCCGATCGGATGCATTGCTGACACCCCGTTCCGGCCGGCAATCTCCATTGCCCTGTCACTGAAAATTTCATCTCTCATATCTTCCAACTTATTTAAGAATCCCGGCGCAAACCGCTCTGCCAGAGCCGCCCCTTCTTCCCGTATGATCCGTAAGGTTCCTTCCATACCAATCCATTTAACCAGGACAATCTCTTCGCCTGCTTTTGCCGATCTGCTTGCAAGCAGCTGTTCTTTTTTTGCCTCACCGTGTGCTGTTACATGAACAATACTCGTCTGGATCCCATTTACACTTTGCGCATCTGCAAAGAAAACCCTGAGACCTTTTTCTTTACATATCTCCGAAACCTCCACCATCATCGCTTTCAATCTGGACTCATAGGCAAACGTCGGGAGCATGATCCGGACACTGATTCCATATGCCCGCGCTCCTCTGGAAGCCAGCTGATCCACTGCCTGCGCTATGGCAAATACTCCAAGATCTTTTTCATTTCCGGCTAATGAAACATCCGTTGCGATTGTGATCCTCTCTTCACTTTCATCTGCTATATAACAGGTTTCCTCCTGTGACGGTCTTAAAAAATCTATACCTTCTATATTATTCTGTATCTGTTTTAAAACCGAACGCCGATAGACGGTCTGTGACACTCTTCCTGCTTTCATACTTTTATCCTCTTTCTGTTCTGCCATTCTTTCCAACAGCCGCCTGCTTTTTATTACTTAAGTGCAGATGCCTTGCTGATCGCCGCATTAATCTTCTCCTGATCCTGGGTTGCAATTGCTTCCTCCACCAGCTTAGTTGCCTCTGCATTATCTGATTTTGTCCCGACTTTCACGGTAACATCAGAAGTCTGATAGGTGCTGTTATTGATTACTTCCCGGCTGACCTCTTCTCCGTTTTCATAGGTAACTTTCCAGAGCCGTGCCGTGCTTCCATCCATTCCGGCTCCCTCTGTTTCCTGTGAGCCAACCGCACTTTCCGTATCTTCTACATACTTTTTCGTATACTCTGTTGTCTCCAGAGTCTCACTTTCAAATTTCACGGAATGTCCTGCAGCTCTGGTATCTTTTCCGTAAATATAAAAACCAAGCTGGTTATTGCCATCAATATATCCTTCGATCAGGATCGGTGTATCGTAATTATTGACAAATTTAAAATCACTGATTCCTTCCGCTATCATTGCATCCCTTGATGGTTCTACATAGCTGACACTCATGGAATGCGGTGCACGCCGGGTGACCTCCAGTTCCGCATAAAGAACCGCATTATAAAGCGTCGTAGATACCTGACACAGGCCACCTCCGATACTCTCTACAATCTGTCCGTTCTCATAGGCACTTCCTGCCACATAGCCATTCTCTTCTGTGTAAGGAAGTGTGGCCTGTTCCACTGAAAATTCTTCTCCCGGCATAACAACAGTTCCGTTGATCAGCTCCGTTGCACGCCTGATGTTCTGCACGCGGTCCCCCCATCCGGCGTTTGTCGTATAAGAGCCAAGCTCATCCTGCAGGGATTCCAGATCTGCCTTTTTGATCGTCGGCTTTTCCATATCCAGCTTTAACTCGACTTCTGCGTCCTCGTAATTCCATTTTTTGTTCATGAAATTCTTAATCTTCTTCACGGATTTATCTACATCAACCGTATAACCTTCTGCTTCATCCGTCAGATCGAATCCGCTTCCGTTATAGGATGCCGATGCATTGACCGCTTTCTGTTCCAGCGGAACCGCACGTTCCTGGATCAGCTCTCTGAGTTTTGCTTCATCAACTTTAAAACTTTCATCTATGACATATTTCTTCTTATTTAAATTATGTATCTTCTGATAGCGGCTCCAGATGCTTCCATTTTTTCCGTATCCGACCGCCTTTTCTGCAAGCTTATCAATATTTTCTACTTCCGCTCCCATTTCCTCGATTGACACATCTGCGCCCTGATCTTTTACCTTCAGTACAAGTTGCTTGTTCCGATAATCTCCAAGTGTATTGTTTACCGCTTTCACTGCTTCTTCCTTGGTCATTCCGGATACATCTGTCTTCCCTATAAAAACATTTTTGCAGATATGCTCCTCATCCACCTTGCTCACATACCGCCATAATGTGAACTGAATCACGGAGAAAATAATCACGATGGCTGCAATAACCGTAATCCCTACATGCAGATTTCTCTGCCGGATACGCTTTTGTGCCTTTTCACTTAACTCTCTCTTTTTCTTTCGTGCCGCCATCAAAAAAATCCTCCTGATTTTATATGATATATGGAATAATTGATGTTGCTACCATTGCAACAATAACAACAAGAATAATCACTGCCGCTATCTTTCGTGTCTGTTTTGGATTAAACACTTTTTTTCACCTCAAATCACACATTTGTTTTCATTCTATACTCTTTCATTTCTTTTTTCAAGATATCCATTACTACTGTCAGATGTTACTGTTTGCATAATTCCCGGATTTCTTCTGTAACACAAAATACCTTTGCCTGATGATCCAGTGGGTTCCGGTTCTGGTAGTCAAACAGAAGCACACATTCTTCCTCTTTCATATCCCCCAGAACATCATAAGAAAACCTCTCGATGTGTGTCATTTTTCTAAGCTGCCGCTTCTCCATATTTTCATAATTTTCCAGATAACGCCTCTCTTCATCCTCACGGTCATAGAACAGGCGGAACTCTTCTTTTGAAATCCGCTCATCGCCTGCAAATAACGGACGGCTCTTTGCATTCTCCCTCAGATAAAAGTCCAGTGTCAGAAGCTGCTTATACGCCTCACATCTTTCTGCATCATAAAATCTTGCAAAATCATACAGGATCTCATATCTTGCCGTGCGTGCATGACTTAAAGTATCCAGTCCATTTTCTTCATAATACTCTGCCAGCTTTTCAAAAAGCGTAAATGGTCTTTTAAAGTGTCGGATCAGATAAGGAAGCGTGTAACAGAACTGCCTGCTGTTATAGTAGGTCTCCACCATTTCCTCGATCCCTTTCAGGCGCAGGGTATCCTCATATGGAAGCCACTTTGTATACAAAACTTCATACGGTGGCATTCCTTTATAAACCAGTCCGTAATCGTCTTTCTTCTCTTCCATATAAGAACCCTTCAGTACTTTCAGAAAACCAAGCTGCAGCTGCTCCGGTTCCAGTGCATAAACATCATCAAAGGATTTTCCAAAGCTTTCATAATCTTCATACGGCAATCCTGCGATCAGATCCAGGTGCTGATGTACATTACCATAAGAATTGATTCTCCTTACCACTTCTGCAACCTGTTCAAATTTCATTGTCCGGTGAATCTCACGTATCGTATCCAGGTTGGTAGACTGCACACCGATTTCCAGCTGGATCAGCCCTGGCCGCATGGTTTTTATCAATTCCATTTCTTCTTCATTCAAAAGGTCTGCCGCAACCTCAAAATGGAAATTGGTAATGCCGTTATCATGCTCTTTGATATAACGCCAGACTGTCATGGCGTGATCATGTTTGCAGTTAAATGTACGGTCTACAAATTTAACCTGAGGTACTTTATGATCGATAAAAAATTGCAGTTCTTTTTTTACCAGTTCCAGATCACGGAACCGCAGACACTTATCTATAGAAGAAAGACAATAACTGCACGAAAATGGACATCCACGGCTTGTCTCATAATAAATAATCTTATGTTCAAAAAGCTCCATGTTCTCATATACAAACGGAACCTTACTCAGATCCATGGTCTTGCGCCATTCATTTTCCACAATCTGCCCGGTCTGTTCCCGGTATACGATTCCTTTCATATTCTGAAGTCCGTCCGCTGTCTTGTCCTGATAAAAGTGTAAAAGATCGCAGAAAGTCTGCTCCCCTTCTCCTTTCATGACACCATCCACTTCTGGCAGACGCTCCAGCACCTTTACTCCATCATAAGATACCTCCGGTCCGCCTATCCAGATGATGATCTGCGGCATCACTTTCTTGATCTCCCTGCAGATCTCTTCAACATAAGTAAGATTCCAGATATAGCAGGACAGACAGAGCATGTCCGGCTTCCTTTTGTAGATATCCCGCAGAATCTCATCGAGCTGCTGATTGATCGTATATTCTCCAATACTGATCTCATCTGATGTATCACCATACTTTTCCGCATATGCTTTCAGACAGTAGACTGCCAGATTGGAATGTATATATTTCGCATTGACTGCACCTAAAAGTACTTTCATATCTTTTCCTTTCCGTTTCCAAAAAGTTTTATCTTTAGTATCATACTCCATTTTCAGATTGGCGTAAACCAAAATGATAAAATAAAATCTCCTCAGATACATTGACATTTTTACAAAAACACGGTAAAATAATGTTCTGTGCAGCCGGGGTGCTAGCGGTACCCTGTACCTACAATCCGCTATAGTGGGGGTGATGCTGTGCCGAGGGCTTTACTTGTCAAAGCTGCCTCTGGTTTGTGGCGTTGAGATTTGGGTCTTACGCGGCGGGACTCTGTGAACCGTGTCAGGTCGGGAACGAAGCAGCACTAAGCAGAACCTCTCGGGTGCCGTAAGGTAGCCTGGGTTGAGTTTACAGCCAGAGTAACGTTTGGTAGGCTTTAGTTCGACGCACAGCGCACAGAAAAAAGAAATTACAAAAGCTACGGATTTTGCTTCCGTAGCTTTTTTCATGCAAAAAAGCCTGCCTTTGACAGGTTCTTCGATTAAGGATTTTCTTCCGGCATATTTGCTGATTCCTGTTCTTTCTTTTTCATCTTCTGCTTCTTGCGCAGTTCCTTGAAAAAGATCTTCATCATCTGTGAGCATTCTTCTTCCAGAACTCCTGTCGTAAGCTCTGCCTGATGATTAAACGCTTCCACCTGTAGAAGATTCAGGATGGAACCGGCGCATCCGGCTTTCGGATTCATACATCCAACAACCACTCGTGGAATCCTTGCCTGTACAATGGCTCCGGAACACATCTGACATGGTTCCAGCGTTACATATAAGGTGCATTCTTCCAGCCGCCAGTCACCATTACCTTACTTGCCTTTTTGATTGCAGAAATTTCTGCATGTGCAGGGATTCTTATCCGTTGTCCGCCTGTTGTATCCTCGTCCGATAATTTTCCCCTGATATACGATCACACAACCAATCGGTACTTCCTCAATTTTCCATGCTTTTTTCGCCTGACGGATCGCTTCCTTCATGTATTTTTCGTCTTCGGTCAATATCTTCCGCATCTTCCTTCTCTTACTTCTTTTCGAATCACTGCGCCCTACCGGTCTGCACCAGTAACCGAAATGTTCCTCATCTTCAATCTCATATTCTTCCAGATCCAGTTCACCATCAGACGGCTTCATGAACTGATTGAATCCAAATGCTCCTGCCGCCCGCTGCTCACCAGGAAAATAAAGTCCCGGAACCCCAATCCAGCATTTCCCTTCTTTTTCAAATGATACCAGATGATGGTAATTATAATATCCATGGAGAAGAAAATGATTATTCGCAAGCTTCCATTCCTTTCGCGGAAGTCCGGCAATCTCCTGACGGGTGATTTTATAGATGATATCCTTTGTGGTTTTTGGTGGTAAATCTGAATTTGCGTTCTGAGAGTTTCTTTCTTCCGGCACATTTGGGTTGCTTTTCGATTTCCTAACTGCATCTGTGTTTTTAGATTGTTCTGAGGTCTCCTGTTCTTCTATATTCTCAGATTTTCTCTGGCTTGTTTTCTCCTCAAGTATTTTCTCATTTCCTGGCTTCTCGTATTTTTCATTGCTTAGCACGTCTCCGCCATTTGCAATTTTTTTATTTTTCCCCGATTTGTTTAGCTTCCATTCTTCTTCCGTAATCATCCTGCTAACATCTACCGGTCTCGCCTCATCCCAGACTGCTCCATAATATCCTGCATCCGCTCCGTTTCCAGCCCGAAGGATCATTCCACCAATCCTGCCAAACTGTCCATCTCCTCCCACATCGTCTGTCGTATAACTCAGCTTGTAGCCAAATGCCGCCTGTGCTCCTCTGATCTCTCCCATCCGGATTCCAATACACTTGCCATCCTCTTCATAAAAGAGATATATTTCCAGTGTACGTCCTCCTGCCACCGGAAATCCTCTCCCATAAATCTGGATTTCCGCTGTATCTGTCTGTTCAAGAACCTTTACAAAACCTGTATTTCTTGTCCTTTTTCCATTCTGATATTCATATAAATACCGGATAAAGCTTTTCATAATCTAGCACCTGCACCTTCCTTCTAACTGCCTGTTCTAAACTATTCTGACTTTCCGGTAAAAATTACCATTTTTAAAAAATCAGAGCGGAATCTTCCGCTCTGACAAATAACTCATTGATTAATCCAGATAAATCGGTGGCTCGTAGTCTTTTCCCATCGTAGCTTTCTTTCGCTCTTCCACTCCAAGGAACGCCCACTCTGTCATGTCTGTCCACTTGTGATCTTTTCGGTCATATACCTGTACATAACCGATTCTGTGTGGATGCATACGCACACTGTTTGTCCGATACTCATGTCCGGTATATGGGTTCACATCTCCATTTACCAGATCTTCATCAATATCCTCCCGACGCTTGATCGGCTGGAAATCCTGTGGCCATCCGGAAGATTTCTTTTCTTTTTTCGGAGTAATCAGCTTTGTAAGTTTTGAAAATGGCGAATTTTTCTCCTCATGAACATCTTCAGTTTCCGCCTCTTCTACTACAGGATTTTCCTCTTTCTGACAGGTTTCCGGCTGATTCTCTTCATAAGCCGGCTGTTCCTGGTACGCTTCTTCCTGCGGTTCTGCCTCTTCCTGGTAAACAGCTTCAGAAGTTTCCTCCGGAATCTCCTCAGCCCCGGCTTCTTCAACCACTTCCGCTTCTATTTCCTGTTCGGGCTCCTGTAATTCTTCCTCAATCTGTTCTGCGTCTTCTGCAGATACTTCCACATCATCTTCTGCCGGTTCTGTGTACGGCTCTGTTTCTTCTTCAGTCAGAATATCCTCTTCCAAAGTATCTGAATCCGCAATGCTTTCCGTCTCCTTGGCAGCATGTTCTTCTGCATCAAGATCCAGTTCCATCTGTACAGCTTCTTCCTCCGGTTCTGCTGTGGTCTCTTCAAGTATATCTACAATCTCTCCAACTGTAATATCACGTTCTACATTCTTTTTTGCTTCTTCTCTTGCTTCCTTTCTTTCTTTTTTCGCGGTAAGCTTCTCAAGTTCTCTTCCCGTCGGCATCTCTTCTTCATCCAAAGCTTCCTTTTCCGAATCCGCATTACCCAGAATGCTGAGCTGGAACGGGCATCCAAGAATGTCTTCGATCATACGCATATCCTGCTCCTGAAAATTATCTCTGCCAAGCCGCTGTGTCAGATTCTGACGGGACATCTTTTTCCCGGTTCTTGCTTCGATTTCTTCTGCAAGCTCTTTAATCGTCATATCTTTTCTGCTTAAAACAATTTTTACCTGCTCTCCGAATGTGAGACTAATCATTTATTTTTCCTCCTTTTCTCCCCGTATAAATATATCTTCTTTTTAAATACAGACTTATTGCTTTGTTAACTTAAAACTTTCTTGATAAAGGAATCTTTTTCACTTATCTTTTATTCTAGCAAATGACATTTTATCCGTCAACACCTAATAAATGCACGAATTTTTTGTATTTTTTTAAAAAATAATTTGACAATTCAAAATCAGTCGCTATAATAAAGCGTATCAAGAACGACGGCGTTCCCTATTATCCGGGGAACGCCTTTTTTGTTCTTTTTTTTAAATCGAGAAGGAGGGACTCAGTTATGAAAAAACTAGAAATCATTATCCAGCCGGAAAAACTGGAAGCCCTGAAAGCAATCCTGGATGCTTCCAATGTCAGCGGTATTATGATCAGTAACATTATGGGATATGGTAATCAGAAAGGACACAAACAATTTTATCGCGGTGCTGAATACAGCGTAAATCTTCTTCCCAAGATCAAAGTAGAAACTGTTGTTGAACCGGAAGTTGCAGAACCTCTGATCCGGAAAATTGTCGAAGAGATCAAAACCGGTGCGTACGGCGATGGTAAAATTTTTGTTTACGAAGTACAGGATGCTGTAAGAATCCGTACCGGCGAACATGGCTCTGCTGCTCTTTAGCTAAAAATATATGTGAATTAGAATAGTGTTGAATATCGTTATCAAAGAGGATAACTACAAATGAACTGCCTGTAGATCATTCATTGTAGCTATCCTTTTTATTTGAAATGGAGGATGTTAAATATGGGATTATCTGATTTAATTGCGGGCGGAATGGATGCAACCGCCGCCACTGAACTACTGCTTAATGTTATCTGGACAATTGTCGGTGCAACTCTTGTTTACTTTATGCAGGCTGGATTTGCAATGTGTGAAGCCGGATTTACCAGAGCAAAAAATACTGGAAATATACTGATGAAAAATATGATGGACTTTGTACTTGGAAGTTTGTTCTTTTTCATCTTCGGATTTGCGATCATGCACGGAACCGACTGGAATGGTATCATCGGTATAAAAGGGTTCTTCAATCCTACAACACTTGCCGATGCCGACGGACTTTTCAACGGACTGCCAATCGGAGTCTTCCTTATTTTCCATACAGTATTCTGCGCCACATCCGCTACTATCGTATCCGGTTCTATGGCAGAACGTACAAAATTCCTTGCTTACTTATTATATAGTGCAGCAATCAGTATTTTTATTTACCCGGTAACCGGCCACTGGATCTGGGGCGGTGGATGGATCGCTCAGATGGGATTCCACGATTTTGCAGGTTCCACAGCAGTCCATATGGTCGGCGGTATCTGTGCACTTGTTGGTGCCAAAATCCTCGGACCTCGTATTGGAAAATATGATAAAGAAGGGAATGCCCGTGCGATTCCCGGACACAACCTTTCCATTGCAGCTCTTGGCGTATTTATCCTCTGGTTCTGCTGGTTCGGTTTCAACTGCGGCTCTACCACAGCAGCTTCCACAAACCTCGGTGATATCGCAATGACAACCAATCTTGCCGCTGCTGCCGCAACACTTGCAACCCTTGTTGTAACCTGGATCCGCTATGGAAAACCAGATGTATCCATGACATTCAACGGTTCCCTCGCCGGACTCGTAGCAATCACCGCCGGATGCGACACCGTCAGCAACTACTCTGCAATCATCATCGGACTGATCGCTGGTATCCTCGTCGTATTCTCCGTAGAATTCTTCGACAAAGTAGCCAAGATCGATGACCCGGTAGGTGCGATCAGTGTCCACGGCGTATGCGGTTTCACAGGCAGTATCCTCGTCGGAGTCTTCTCCCCGGAATACACCCTCAAAACCCAGGTGATCGGTGTCCTTTCAACCGTAGCCTACGTCCTCGTAATGGCAATCATCGTATTCACCATCATCGATAAAACCGTAGGCCTCCGCGTCACCAAAGGAGAAGAACTCGACGGTCTCGATATCCACGAACACGGCTGCTCAGCATATGCAGACTTTAACTTCCGTTTATAGCCGGGCGAAGTAAAATAAAAAGATACAGCCTCTGGGATGCTTGCATTTCAGTGGCTGTATCTTTTTATTTTAATGAGCGGCTACGCGACTGAGGAAAGTCGCCAGACTTTCCGAGGTTCGTCCGGCGGACGTCTTGTACTACCTTTATCATTCTACAGCCTCTGGGATGCTTGCATTTCAGAGGCTGTATCTTTTTATTTTAATGAGCGGCTACGCGACTGAGGAAAGTCGCCAGGCTTTCCGAGGTTTGCCCGGCGGATGGCTTGTACTACCTTTATCATTCTACCACTTCTTATTCTTCAGCACGATCGCCGATTTCTTACCCATCATCAGTGAAATATTTCCCTCTTTCACGATATACTCTTCGAATTCTCCAATATACCCATCTTCATAAGAATACATCACTCGCGCCATATTATGTCCTTCGGCAACTTCTGCCTGCCATACCGGAACCCTTACTTCCCTCAGATGATCGGAATTATTGATAATAACCACGATCTGCTCATTCCCCCAGAATCTTCCATAGGCCAGAAGATCCGGTTCTGCTTTCAGCATCTTGATTGATCCCTTTCTGAGAGCCAGAGACTTTCTGTGGATTTGGATCATCTCACGGTAGAAATTGATCAGATCCCGTTTTTCTCTTCCCCACGGATAAGTTCTCCGGTTATCCGGATCCGTAAAACCACAAAGTCCTGCTTCGTCTCCATAATAAAGGGTCGGTGCTCCCGGCCAGGTCATCTGCATGATGATCGCTTCCCGCATAACTGCAAGGCTTACCCCTTCTTCTGCCGCACGCGACCCAAGCTGTCCCACACGGCCAACCTTGTGATTGGTACGCGTCAGGAAACGGGAATGGTCATGGTTTGACAACTGGTTCATCGCCGTCTGAAGTGACGGTGTCATCATATTTGCCATATGATGCTTCATCGCATTCATAAAATGGTCTGCATTTCCGAGAAGATCGCCGCGATATTCATCACTGTGTTTCTCCATCCCGGTCAGAAACCAGGTGACCGGCTCCATAAATGCATCGTAATTCATAACGCTGTCCCATTCATCGCCCTGCAGCCAGTCACTCGGATCTCCATAGTGCTCGGCAAGGATCAGTGCATGTGGATTTGCTTCTTTTACTGCCTTACGAAATTTCTTCCAAAATTCATGATTGTACTCATTGCTTCTTCCAAGGTCTGCCGCAACATCCAGTCTCCAGCCGTCTACATTATACGGCGGTGAAACCCATTTCTTTGCAATACCAAGAACATACTCTTCCAGCTCTTTTGAATCTTCATAATTCAGCTTTGGCAGCGTATCGTGTCCCCACCAGCCGTCATAGCTTCCATTGCCCGGCCATTCATTCTCCCCGGTACGGTGGAATAGAAAATAATTCCGGTACGGACTCTTCGGTGACACAAAAGCACCTACTTCGTAACCATCGGCGCTCTCGTAGATCAGCTCTCTGTCCAGCCATTTATTGAAAGAACCACAATGGTTGAAGACGCCGTCAATGATGATTCGCATTCCCCTCTTATGGAGTTCTTCTACCAGCTTGATGAACAGCCGGTTACTTGCTTCCAGATTCTCTTTTCTGGTAGTTCTTGTCCGGTAACGGTCCGCATGGATATTGTTATTTTCTCCCGGATCCAGAAGCCTTCCTTCATCGACTTCAATTTTACCGACATGCGGATCAATATAATCGTAATCCTGTGTGTCATATTTATGATTAGATGGTGATACAAATAGTGGATTACAATAGACAACTTCTACTCCAAGTCCATGCAGGTAATCCAATTTATCAATGATCCCCTGGATATCTCCTCCGTAAAATTCCCGTACATCCATCGGCTGCGGATCCCGGTACCAGTCATCTACATGCTGAACCTGTTCTCCAATATAAAAGTACTCTCCCGTCTGTACATCATTATCCGGGTCGCCGTTACAGAAGCGGTCTGTATAAATCTGATACATGACCGCTCCTTTTGCCCAATCCGGTGCCGTAAAGCCCGGCACGATTTTAAAATCATAATAATCCACAAGTTTGCTCTCTGCTCCCCATTTGTTATAGTAGCAAATCTCATTTCCTGATCTGATCTTAAAATGATACCGGAATGGTTTATCTTCTAATTTGTATTTCACTTCATAAAAGTCAAATGCCTTATTTGAGATTACTTTGTTCATTGGGATGCATAGTTCGCGGTTTTCCAGATAGACTTCATCTACGTCGTGAGCTGCTGTACGGAACCACAACTGAAGTTCATCTCCTGCCTCCGGTTCCGGCGGACTCACATACGCCTCTGTTCCATCACAAAACAATGCTTCTTTTTTCATAATCTAGCCTCTATTCTTCAAATAATGCTTCAAATTCTTCTCTTGTAATCTTCTCTTTTTCAAGAAGCAGATCTGCACATTTATAAAGAACAGCTTCATGCTCTTTAATAATGGTCTTTGCACGGTCATAACATTCATCAATGATCCGCTTCACTTCACTGTCGATCGTTGTGGCAACCTGTTCACCATAACCTCTGGAGGTATGACCAAAATCTCTTCCGATAAATACTTCATCATTATCATCTCCATAGCTTACAAGACCAAGTGCTTCCGACATACCGAACTTCGTTACCATGGATTTGGCGTATGCTGTTGCCTGCTTGATATCCTGGGATGCCCCGGTTGTAATATCATCAAAGATCAGCTCTTCTGCCACACGTCCACCTAGTGATACAGTAATATCCTGCAACATCTTTCCTTTGGTATTGAACATCTCATCCTTTTCAGGAAGCGGCATCGTATATCCGGCTGCCCCTACACCGGTAGGAATGATCGACACGCTGTACACCGGTCCTACATCCGGAAGTACATGGAATAAGATGGCATGTCCTGCTTCATGGAATGCAGTGATCTTCTTCTCTTTATCAGAAATTACACGACTCTTCTTCTCTGCACCGATTCCGACTTTTACAAATGCTCTGCGGATATCCTCCTGTTGCAGATACACTCTTCCATCCTTTGCTGCAAGGATCGCAGCCTCATTCAGAAGATTTTCCAGATCAGCTCCGGTAAATCCTGCCGTTGTTCTCGCAACCTGTTCCAGATCCACATCATCCCCGAGCGGTTTGCCCTTGGCATGAACCTGAAGGATTTCCAGGCGTCCCTTTACATCCGGTCTGCCGACCATGACTTTACGGTCAAAACGTCCCGGTCTTAAGATCGCCGGATCAAGAATATCGACACGGTTGGTTGCTGCAAGTACGATGATTCCTTCATTCGCGCCAAAACCATCCATCTCTACGAGGAGTTGGTTCAGCGTCTGCTCTCTCTCATCATGTCCGCCGCCCATACCAGTTCCACGACGTCTTGCCACGGCATCGATCTCATCGATAAAAATAATACAAGGTGCATTTTTCTTGGCATCCTCGAAAAGATCTCTTACACGGGATGCTCCGACACCGACAAACATCTCCACAAAATCAGAGCCTGAAATGGTAAAGAACGGGACACCTGCTTCTCCCGCAATTGCTCTTGCAAGAAGCGTCTTACCTGTTCCCGGAGGTCCTTCAAGAAGGACACCTTTCGGGATTCTGGCTCCTACCTGCGTATACTTCCCGGGGCTCTTGAGGAAATCCACGATCTCTGCAAGCTCTTCCTTTTCTTCCTTCAGTCCGGCAACCTGCGCAAACGTCACATGGTTTTCTTCCTGCGTGCTCATCTTTGCCCTGCTCTTTCCGAAGTTCATCGCTTTTGCATTCGATCCGCCCTGACGATTCATCATCATCACAACAAATACCATGATACCTGCCATCAATATGATCGGAACCAGTGTTGTTGACATCCAGCTGTCCTGCGGGACATTGTCCACACTGTAAGAAATGTCATAAGATTCAAGCAGATCCTCTGCACTGTTGACATCGGATACATGAAGCTGTTCGATGTCATCATTCTTCAGCCGGATCTTCAGTGTCCCGGTCGGTGCGACTTTGTTCTGCTTGACCTCTACACTTTCTACCTTCTCTTTTTTCAGATCTTTTTGAAAATCCTGATACGTGTATGCTGTCTGCTGCACACCCGACTGGCTCATAAACCAGTACACACCTGCCAGCACCAGAACACAGAGCAGAATCGAAAGACCACTGATTCCTCTTGTCTTATTATTATTCAAAACCTGCTCCTTCCACCTGTTACATCTCTACACTTCCGATGTACGGTAAGTTTCTATATTTTTGTGCATAATCCAGACCGAATCCTACCACAAATTCATCCGGAATATTAAATCCGACATAATCTACATGTACGTCGCGCACACGACGATCCGGTTTGTCAAGAAGTGTACAAAGCTTCATGCTCTTCGGTCCTCTCTTCCGAAGGATGTCAAGCAGATAATAAAGAGTACGTCCTGAATCTACGATATCCTCAACAACAATTACGTCTTTTCCTTCCAGAGACTCATCCAGATCTTTTGCAATCTTAACGATTCCACTGGACTGGGTTCCGTCACCATAGCTGCTGACACTCATAAAGTCCATTGTTACCGGCACTGTAATCCTTTTTGCCAGTTCACACATAAAGAACACTCCACCCTTTAAAACACAGATCAGATGAACCTGCTTTCCCGCATATTCTTCACTGATTTTTTTTCCAAGTTCTTCAATTCTAGCATTTACTTCTTCTTCCGGAATTAACATTTTCACTTTCTCGGCCATTTAAAGTACCTCCATTTATCGTAATTTCTAATATTTTCGTTGTCTGCTCTGTCACCTGGTATGCCTTGCTCTGCCGGCAGCCCACAATCCATAAAATCTCGCTTCCCTCTGCGATCAGAGGAATTCCGGCACGTTCTGCCACTGGTATTTTTTTATTGATAAAATAGGATTTCAGCTTCTGCCTTCCTCCGCTTTCATCAATTACAATAAAATCGCCAGCCCTTCTGGTGCGTACAGCGACACTCTGTTTTATTATACCATAATCAAACCATTTCGTGTACGTTTTTTTCGGGATCTGGCATCTGCATTCTTCTTTTTCAAAAATACGGTAGGAAATTTCCCATTTCCCGTAAGATATCTTTCCCGAAACCTGCTTCAGATCCAGATTTTTCTCTTCTTCTGCCAATTCCGTGTCCTTCTTTTTCCGCTTCAGTTCAATCCCTTCATAGGTTCTGCATGCACAGACCCCATAAGGAAGATCCAGTCTTTTTCCAACCTGCTTTTCAAACAGTCCCTCCAGCTTTTCTACATGAACCTGCTCCAGATCTTTTTCATGTTCTGCCACCAATGCCAATGCTTTCCGGAGAATCATTTTCCGGATCAGCCGTTCCTGTCGGTGATATGCATCTGCATGGATGCAGATTTTTTCTCCATTTTGGTCAGTACAGATCTGATATGCACTTTCTGTCTGCCGTTCCATATAATCCCAGATCTCCCTAAGCTGATCCATAGACCGGTTCATATGCTCCACGGTTTTTTCATTGATATTTTCTTTAAAATACGGAATCACATGGTTACGGATGCGGTTTCGCATATATGCATCTTCCATATTTGTCGCATCAATGCAGTAAGGCATCTCCCGTCCTTTCAGATAATCCTCGATCTCTTTTCTCCCCACGCAAAGAAGCGGCCGTATATACATCCCATTTACCGGATATATACCGCCGAGTCCCCGAAGTCCGCTGCCGCGGGCCAGATGCAGGAAAAATGTCTCTGCATTGTCATCCTGATGATGTGCCAGTGCGATCCTTGTTCCTCCCCATTCTTCCGCTGCCTGCTCAAATATTTCCCTTCGTGCAGTCCTTCCCGCCTCTTCTTCTGACATCCTGTATTCCACTGCCATTTTCGGAATATCCACCGAAACACTCCTGCATGGGATTTCTTTTTTCTCACACAGTGTCTTTACAAATTCTTCATCAGCTTTTGCCTCTTCCCCACGGATCCCGTGATTCACGTGTACCGCAAGGATCTCAAATCCGATCTTTTTTCGCAGCTCTTCCAGTATCAGAAAAAGGCATACAGAATCTGCCCCTCCGGAAAGACCAACGACAACTTTATCTCCTTTTTCAAGCATCTTCCACTGCCTGATATAGTTCTCTACTTTTTCTAACATGGTAAATTCCTCTCGTCTTTTATCTACTGTAACACATCTTCCAGATTCCCGCCACAAGGACTGTCATATCATCTCCTGCTTTTCCGGCCGCCAGCTCCAACACCTTATCCAGAATATAATTCGCCAGTTCCTCCGGATTCTCCAGCGGACTTCCCCCAATCATCAGATCCAGTAAATGCTCCTGCTCTCCTGCCGGAAGCGCATCCAGGATCCCGTCCGATACCATGACCACCACATCTCCGGATTCCAACTGTCTGGTTTCCTTTTCACTTTGCTGTCTCTGGATTACCCCCAGCGGAAGACTTTCCGAACGGATATGCTCCACCCCGTCTTTAGTCCGCAGAAATGTCACTGCCGCTCCTGCTTTTACAAACTCACATTTTCCATTATAGAGATCAAAAATGCTCATATCAACCGTAGAAAAGCGAACCTCTTCCCGTCCCATAACAAGAGCCGTATTGATCATGGAAAGTGCAGTTTCCACAGGAAATCCTGCTCCAAGAAGCTCTTCCAGCATTTCTACCAGCATCCCGCTTTCCTGTAGCGCTCTCTCACCAGATCCCATTCCGTCTGACAAAATTGCCGCCTCTTTTCCACCCGGAAGTGTCTTCATAAGAAAACTGTCACCAGATATCTTTTGTCCGTTTTTTCCCATTTTTGCTACACCCTGCAGCACATAATATCCCGGTCCTTCCACACATACAATAGTTTCATACTCCTGTCCCAGAACCTGCCTCTCGTTCTGAGCCGGGCACATCCTTCTCTTAGTACATACTGATAAAAGCTCTGCCGCTTTTCTGGTTGGGATACAGTTTCCCTTCTCACTTTTTACCGTTACATGAATTTCATATCTGCCATGCTCATCCACAAAAAAAACGGAACTCAGCATCCGGATCCCTGCCTTTTTGAAATGCTGCGCAACCTTTTTTGCAAGCGGCGGATCCGTAAAAATACTCGCATCCAGATCTCTCGTCACATGGCAGAGCATGTCCGCAAAAGAATCCAGCTGTGCCGCACATCCCTCACGGCTCTGTACCATCTTATTATTCCACACCAAAATCCTTTTTGCCTCCTGGAAAGTTTCCAGTGATTCTCGTAAAAACCGTGGTGCCTGAATACACTCCCTCTGAAGATGCTGTTTCATCTCTTTATTCAGTTCTGCACCATATCCTTCAATCGTACACAAAAGATCATAAAAAAGCTGCCAGTGTTCTGCCTTCTTTCTCTCCAGACACTCTGATTTCCTGCTGCATCCTCTGCACACCTTTTCCGTAATCCGATCATACATTTCTGTCATTTCTTCGGGTGTAAAACACTGCTTTTTCGGCTCCATTTTCAGAAACCTGTCTGCCAGATGCCGAAGCGACACTGCCATTTTATCTGCCTGCGTTACATATGGACTTGTGATCACTTGCTCCTCTCTGTATTTAACCTCCATTTGCCACCACCCTCTAAATTTCTATGAATGAAAAAAGCTTCGGGATATTTTCTTCCCAAAGCTTTTCTTACGTTACTGCTGTGCGCGGAACAGAATCTCATTCTCCTTTACAAGTCCCAGCTTCTCTCTGGCGACTTCCTCGATGTATTCATCTGTTCCTACATATTTTTTCAGTTTATTAATTTCTTCTGAGCGTTCTTTTTCCGCATCGATCTGTGTCTGCAGTTCTTCTTCCTGCACCTTATATGCATCATTGCTCTTTTTGAGCGCCATCCCATGTACAATAACCATGCCGCATAATAATATAATAACTGCGGTAATCGCAACAATACTTCTTTTGTGCTTCTGAAGCCCGCTCCCCGGACGCTTTTTCCGGTTCTTCTTTAAGCTTCCCATCTAATCTATTCACCTTTCGCTATCAGTTGATCTTGTATAGCTTCTTACTACCAAACCCATTTAGTCTTCTACAGTGTACCGTTTTTAATCAGATTTATCAACTCTTTTTACTCTTTTTTCACAAATTCGTGTAGAAATCTTTTTGTAAGCTCTTACAAAGACAGCTGAAAGCAGCGCCATCCCGATTGATCCGAGCGCAATCCCCAGTCCGATATACCACCGCAGAACACCATCACTCGTATGATAGATCTGCACAAAAGTATAAACGGAAATTCCTGCCCAGTAACAGGCATCCTCCAGATTGATCAGCCACAGTCTGTGAGCAACCAGTCTGCGCAAAACCCTGATCCACAGATAGACTGCCACAATCAGGACCCCGGTCAGGATTGCATAGCAGAAAACCCTGATCTCAGTTCCGATACCAGACATTTTTTCTCCTCCTACCGAAACAGTTTTGACAACAGATTTTCTCCGGCTTTTACTCCTGAATGGATATCCGAATAAGAAATATTGTCAATATTGCCTGCCAGGTCGACCTCCCCTTTTTCAAGATTCAGCCGGTTTACATGCATGTCCGTACCTTTTACCATCAGCATTCCCTGCTCTGTCTCAAGCAGGATTTCATTTAAATCAAAGAAAGAACGTCCAGCACTCCCGTTACTGTACCTGTCTTCCGGTTATTGATAACCAGCCTGTGATTCTGAGGTTTTACCAGCTGTCTCTCTTCCATACAAATCCCAACCTTTCCTATACTGTCTTTCTAGTTATTGTATGAATAATATCTGGTAAATATGCCTCGGATCCGCTGCCGGAACAATCTCAAACCACATCTTTTCAGATGTTCCGGAACTTTAAAGATAACGGAATAAATCTGCCGCCTCTTCTTTTTTAGTCGTATCTCGCAGATCCAGAACCTCTGCCTTTACAGTCTTGGTTCCAAACTGGATCTCAATGATATCACCTTTTTTTACTTTCGTGGAAGCCTTCGCCACCGCCCCATTGATCAGGACTCTTCCTGCATCACAGGCTTCATTTGCAACGGTACGCCGTTTGATCAGGCGGGACACCTTTAAAAATTTATCAAGTCTCATTTTGATTTTCCCTTCCCGTAATATGAATAAAGCGCAGCCCTTTTCAGACTGCGCCATTTTTCAAAAATGTTCTACAAATTATGCATTAACAGCATCTTTTAAAGCTTTTCCTGCCTTGAATTTCGGAGCCTTGCAAGCTTCAATCTTCATAGTTTTTCCAGTCTGTGGATTTCTTCCTTCTCTTGCAGCTCTTTCGCTTACTTCGAAAGTTCCGAATCCTACTAACTGAACTTTTTCACCTTTTTTCATTTCTTCTGTAACAACATCAACAAATGCTTTTAATGCTTTTTCTGCATCTTTCTTTGAAATATCTGCCTGTTCTGCAACTGCAACTACTAATTCTGTCTTATTCATGACTTACGTCCTCCTGTAAAATATACTCCCGGAACACCCCGGCATTTCGTCTTTTTGCTAGGTTTATTCTGCGTATCCATGCGTTCTGACACGCCCCTTACCCTACATATGTTATATAGGTTTTTACCTTCTTTGTCAAGTCTAAACCCTTAAAATCTAAGAAAACCGAACGCTATATCTGAAACGCAAACAGATTCCGCAAAAACCGCTTTTTTTCTTCTGTCTGTGCGACAGAAAGTGAAAGTTTTTCGACATTTTTTGCAGGAATCCATGCCTTTCCTGAGTGGTAATACGAATTGGTGATCTTCCAGAATTTTTCCGGATAAGCAAGACGGATTGCAAGGTAATCCCGTTCTTTTTTCCCAAGATTATTCACCGAATCATACGCTCTCATCATCCGATATCCAAGCCGTTCATCATAATGATGCTTTTCCATACATTTGCGCAGGAAATAATACAGATCTTCCATCTGAACATCCCGGTGTGCATGTTCAAATCCAGTCACCGCCATGCCCTCCTGACAGACCAGAAGATTATGATAATTATAGTCTCCGTGGACCATATGATTTTCTGCCTCCGCTTCTTTAAAAACACTGTCCAGATCCATATTTTCCAGTATTTTCAGCACTCTGTCTGCCCAAAAATACATCTGGTCATATCCCTTTAAAAATGCGATCTCAAACGGGCTTTTCACACTTCTTCTGCAGACAAATTCCCGAACCTTTCTGAGTTCTCTGTTATGCCTTGCATACTCCTTGATCACCGGATTTTCTTTTCTTCCTGCAAATCCGTTTTCTTCCCCAGCCAGACGCATGCATAGATGGATCCGGGCAAGATTTTCCGCACCGGCGATCAGTTCATTTTCACGTCTGACATCACACTCACGTCCCTGAAACCATTTCTTTAAGATATAGCCTGTTCCATCCTCGGCTTTACTGACATAAGCATCCTCTTTATTAAGCAGAGGCGTATCTACCCATTCAAATCCATTCGCATTTAACTGCTCATATATTTTTGCAAGCGCACAGATCCGACTCTCCTCCATGCGCGTCTCCTTCAAGAGGAGCAGCCCTTATCTGTATCGCATAAAATAGCACCCCTTACTTTGTGGGTGCCGAATACTTCCATCTGATATTGTGTCAATACACTGATTCCATAATCTTTCATGGCTTCCCCCTGCCGCTTTGTTTTACCGGTCTTTCTAATGTATGCAGGGGGAGACTTAAGTCATGCATGATTTTTGATTATTCCAGTTCTTTTATTCTGGCAAGTAAATATTCCCGTGTATTTTTCTCCGGTTCCTCGATCACTTCCTGTAAAAGTGTCTGGAGTGTCTGACCAATTTTCGGTCCTTTTTCAATACCTGCCGCGATCAGATCCTGACCGTTTACTTTCAGTTCTTTTAAAGAAACACATTGCTTTTTCTCCAGAATCTCCTGGTAGCACTTCTCGATACCAGCCAGATTTTCCAGCTTCTTATCACGCTGATAATCACTCTGTGCCAACGTATCAGCCATCCGTACCTTCATATAATACGGGAACAGTTCCGCACTGATCCGGTTCATTGCGCGGCGTACATGCTTCATCGTTGCAGGCATCCGGTCATCATGATACAGCACCAGCTTTGACACCTTACGCAGCGTATCATTATCGAATTTCAAGCGATGCATGATCGACTTTGTGAGTTCTTCGCTGACGTATGCATGCCCTTTAAAATGTGCCGTCCCATCCGGATCGACCGTCTTTCGTGCCGGTTTCCCCGTATCGTGAAACAGCATTGTAAGACGCAGCACTTTATCTGCCGGAATATTCATCAGCGCATGGATCGTATGCTCACCTACATTATAACAGTGATGCAAAGTTTCCTGTGTTGTTTCCATCATTGCATCGAATTCCGGGAGGATCACCTTTGTGATCCCAAGCTCATATGCATCCAGGATCTTTTCCGGATGATCGGAGACCAGAAGCTTTACAAGCTCTGTCTGAATACGTTCTGCACTGATATAGGAAAGATTTGGTGCAAGTTTTCGGATTGCCTGTCTGGTCTCTTTCTCAATCTCAAATCCAAGCTGTGCCGAAAAACGGATCGCCCTCAAAATCCGCAGGGCATCCTCCGAAAAACGTGCCTCAGCATTTCCCACACAACGGATCACACCTTTTTTCAGATCCTCCATCCCATGAAACAGATCTACCAGTCCGTCCTGTTCATTGTACGCCATCGCATTGATCGTAAAATCCCTGCGCAGCAGATCCTCTGACAGACTTCTGGTAAACTGCACTTTACTCGGATGCCGGTTGTCTTCGTATTTCCCGTCAATCCGGTATGTCGTCACTTCAAATCCTTCTCCATTTAAAAGCACCGTAATCGTTCCATGCTCGATTCCGGTGTCAAAAGTTCTGGCAAATAATGACTTTGTCTCTTCCGGTGCTGCCGATGTTGTGATATCCCAGTCACCCGGCACACGTCCGAGAAAAGAATCCCGGACGCAGCCGCCGACTGCATATGCCTCAAAGCCATGTTTTTGTAATGTAGTTATAATTCGATTCACCTTTTCAGGTAACTGAATTTTCATATACATTCGCTCCTAGTATGCTTTTCCAAAATAAACAACATGTTTAGCCTGTTTGCCACAGAAAATACAGGTATCTCCGTCTTTTACCTGATCCTCTTTGCAGATACAGCGGGTGGTTGCTCCACCTGTTGCTGCCTTGATCTCATCTTCACATTCTGCGCTTCCACACCATTTTGCTTTGATGAATCCACGTTTGGTGTTGAATTTTCATTCATTTCATCCATGGTTTCAGCAAAATCAATGTGGCTGTCAAGGAATGCTTTTGCACGGTCATACATATCCTTCTGAATTGTTTCAAGGATCTCGCCAAGTTTTGTCTCGATCTCATCTAAAGAAACAACGATCTTTTCTCTTGTATCACGACGTACAACAACAACCTGGTTCTTCTCGATATCCTTTGGTCCGATCTCGATACGTGTTGGAATACCAAGGATCTCCTGCTCACAGAATTTCCATCCAGGGCTCTTCTCAGAATCGTCGATCTTCACGCTGTAGCCAGCTTTTTTCAGTCTCTCTGTCAGTTCATTTGCTTTTTCAAGAACGCCTTCTTTGTGCTGTGCGATCGGAATGACTCTTGTTTGAACCGGTGCGATTCTCGGTGGAAGAACAAGTCCGCTGTCATCACCGTGAACCATGATCAGGGCTCCGATGATACGTGTAGACAGTCCCCATGAAGTCTCATATACGCTGTGAAGTTCATTGTTCTTATCTACATATTTGATTCCGAATGCATCCGGGAATCCGTTTCCGAAGAAATGGCTTGTCGCAGACTGGAGTGCTTTTCCGTCATGCATCAGTGCTTCTACGGTGTAAGTGTCCTGTGCACCTGCGAACTTCTCGCTCTCTGTCTTCGGACCTGATACGAACGGGATTGCAAGGGAATCACGGATCAGTTCCTGATATACACGAAGCATGGTCAGCGTTCTCTGTTCTGCTTCTTCATATGTTGCATGAAGTGTGTGACCTTCCTGCCATAAGAATTCTCTTGAACGAAGGAATGGTCTTGTTGTCTTCTCCCAGCGAAGTACGGAGCACCACTGATTCCATACTTTCGGAAGGTCACGGTAAGACTGTACGGTTCTTGCCCACAGGTCGCAGAACAGAGTCTCCGATGTCGGACGGATGCACATTGGCTCCTGAAGAGTCTCAAGACCACCTTTTGTTACCCATGCAACTTCCGGTGCAAATCCTTCGATATGATCACTTTCCTTCTGGAGAAGGTTCTCCGGGATCAGCATTGGCAGATATACGTTTTCAACACCTGTCTCTTTAAATCTCTTGTCAAGGTCTGCCTGGATCTTCTCCCAGATTGCATATCCATTTGGAAGATAGTTAAGACATCCTTTTACGCTTGAATAATCACAAAGATTTGCTTCACGTACAACGTCTGTGTACCACTGTGCGAAATCTTCATCACGAGAGGTAATCGCCTGTACAAATTTCTTTTCCTTAGCCATTGATAAAGTTCTCCTTCTCTTCATTTTTGATTTTATAAATAAGGTTATCATAAAACCAGAAGATGCTGCTCTCTGCAGCCTCTGCCGGATGCAGGGGATTCAGATCAGACATGCTTTGCCCGTAAAATAAAAAACACCAAATCTTCATGCCCCTGACAAGGGACCGAAAATTCGGCGGTACCACCCTAATTAATCGTATTACGATTCACTTCATTACCCGTTAACGCCAGGCATACGCCACACTTTTCATGCGGAACTCCAAGGTCGGTTCTATAATTTCCATGCAGCTTCCTCCCACCAGCCAGAAGCCTCTCTGTGCCACTTTCATCATATACTAGTCCTCTTCATCGTCAAATCTCTTCGATTTACTATAGAGTTTAATTGAGATTTTCGGATTTGTCAACCCAATTGACAAGCCCTTTCCGTTATGTTTTAATCAAAGAAACAAAATTTTCGCATATGGGGAGGAATTATTTTGCAAACACCTGAAATTCTATATGAAGACGACCAGATTCTGGTCTGCCACAAACCTGCCGGTGTTCCCGTGCAGACAAAAAAGATCGGTACACAGGACATGGAGAGCATTCTGAAAAATTATCTGTTCATCCATTCTTCACATCATGCCGGACATAAGCCACCTTATCTTGCCGTGATCCACAGACTGGATCAACCGGTTTCCGGCATCCTGGTTTTTGCCCGCACACCTGCGGCTGCGAAAAATCTGAACCAGCAGTTACAGAACGATCAATTTGAAAAATACTACCAGGCTGTAGTATGTGGATCCCTTCCGGACTCCGGCACTCTGACCGATTATCTGGTAAAGGACGGCCGCACCAATACCTCCCGCATCTGCAGTAAAAATACACCCGGTGCCAAAAAAGCTGTCCTTTCGTATGAAATACTGGAAACTTCCGAAGTGACTGGCTTATCCGTTGTTCAGATCCATCTCGGAACCGGACGCCATCACCAGATCCGTGTCCAGATGGCAGGTGCAGGCGCACCACTCTGGGGTGACAACAAATATAACCCGGAATTTGTAAATAAAAGAGGATATTTCCCGATTGCACTGCGGGCTTTCCGGCTTTCTTTCTGCCATCCGACCACCGGAAAACGTATGGAATTTGAAGTCCCATGTAACTGGGAACAGTTGGAAACAAAAGCAGATTAGAATGGAGAATACAAAAAATGAACTTATTAGAAGAATTCAAAAAAAATCCTGGATTCGTCTACCGAATCGGGACTGATTACTATTATATAGGAAAATGGATCTGCAAGCCATGCACAGACGAAGCCGTTACAGACTGCCATGCCATGTATGAAATGTGCATCCAGGCAAAAGAACAGGCAAACGCAGCCCTTTATTTTCAGAAGCTGCGTGCCTACAGTGAATTTGCCCTGGACATTCCATACAATCCGGCAAAGATCCTTCAGTACCAGACCGCTCTTGTCGAAGCACTTTCCGATGCTGATATCCAGTCTCTTACCGACCAGCTTCGGCATTTTCACGATCAAGCATCTTAATCACATCCAGAAGTGTAGGATACACATACCGGCATAATCCTCTCACTTCTTCATCCGGCTGTACAAGATCCGGGATCATCACCGGGATCATACCCGCAGCCGAAGCTGAGCGGATTCCTGCCGGTGCATCTTCAAGCGCAATACTATGTACCGGCTCGATGCCGATCGCCTCGCACGCTTTGAGGTAAATTTCCGGATTCGGCTTTGCATGTTTCACCGAATCGCCAAAAACCCCGCCATCAAAATATTTCCACAAACCGACTTTCTCAAGAGATGCCTTTGCGTGGATCTCTCTGGAGGACGTCGCAAGTCCGACCTTGTATCCGTGTTCCTTCGCATAGATAAGAAGCTCCCTTGCTCCCTCTTTTACGCCGATCCCTTCTTTGTCACAAATCCCGTAATACTTCTCCCGTGTCAGCTCATTAAACTTATCCATCGGAAAATCTTCGCCATATACACTTTTAAAATATGCTTCTCTGCGGACTACATTGAATCCCAGCGTATGATAAATATGCTCCCCGATCCGTCTGTATCCGAGCTTCTCTCCTGCATAATTCCAGGATCTCTGCACAACACGTTCCGAATCAAGGAGCAGTCCGTCCATATCAAATACCAGTGCTTCTACCTTCATCAGAATTCAATTCCCTTTCCGAGGGCATCTTTTAAATACGTGGTTACGTCTTCCAGTTTTCCAGAATTTCTTCACGTTCTTCCCACTCTTCGCCGGTCATATCTTTGCTGACCAGTGCCTGCTTGACGTCTTTTAATTTCTTGATCAAATCTTCTGTCATAATAAATCCCCCTTTTCTTATCAATTACTGTTTTTCTATAAATTTATTTTACCGATATTGTCAGCAAATTTCAACAGTTCATCCGAAATGTAAACAAATCTTAACATTCGCCGCTATAAAAAACTCTTAGCTAACTTCCATTTTTCTACTTCCATTATATAGCAAATGTGCTATAATAATTCAGTATGTAAAAAAGTGTTATATTCATAAGGGGATTAAGAAATTGGATGACAACAAATTAGAAGCAAAACTGCTGAAGATTAAAGCGCTTGCCGAACGGGGAGAAGGTGGCGAGAAAGAGGCCGCCATCAAAATGTATCATAAGCTTCTGAAGAAATATGATATTGATGAAAAAGCATTACAAAAAGACAAGCTCAGCAAGCACTGGTTTACATATGAGACAGATATCGAGGAAAATCTTCTGGTCCAGATTTTTTACATGGTGACCGGAGATCCCGAATATTTCCGCCGGACAAGCCGTACACGCGGAACCCAGTGCGGATGCATATGTACCGATTTTGAGAAAACTGAAATTCGTTTTTATTTTGAATTTTACAAAGATGCACTCAATCAGGAACTGGAAGCCTTTTTGATGGCTTTCAAATTAAAAAATCATCTGTTTCCGGATGAAAGTGCAAGATGCTTTGTTCCTGAGGAAGAGGAAGAGATATCAGAAATGCTGTTAAAAGCGCAGAAATTTGCAGAAGATATTGATAAGTCCAACCCGGTTCGCCGGATTGCATCTGCCGATCTTTCTGCTGATCCGGATGCACTGGAATCATAGGTATATACGCCGTTCTTTTGCGATATGCATTATAGCAAAAAAGCTGTTCTTAAAACAGGAGGGTATGACTCATATTAAATCATACCCTCCTGTTTTGATTTCTCGCGCTGTATCTGTGATAAAACTTATCTTCTGTACAATCTATAGCCTGCAGATACCGCCTTAACAACTCTTTTCCATCTGTCTGACCACCTAGGCAAGATCCCGAAGCCTTGCAATTTCTTCTTTATGCCCCGCATCATCCAGTGGCGTTTCCAGATAAAACGGCAGATCTTTTAATTTCGGGTGACGCATGACATTTAAAAGTGCCTCTATCCCAATCTCTCCGCCGCCGATCACCGCATGCCGGTCTTTTCTTGAACCAAATGGCATCATACTGTCATTTAAATGAATCGCTCTCAAAAGCTCAAGTCCAAGTACTTTGTCAAACTCTTCCAGCACCCCGTCCAGATCATTTACAATATCATATCCTGCTGCAAACACATGACAGGTATCCAGACAGATTCCGATCCGCTCCGGATGTGATACCCCGTCGCGGATTGCTTTCAGCTCTTCAAATCTCCAGCCAATCTCTGTCCCTTTTCCGCTCATTGTCTCAAGCAAAACCGTAATATTCTCTTTTCCGGTAATCGCCTGGTCAAGCCCCGCAATGATATTCTGAATTCCTGCTTCTGCGCCAATTCCGGTATGGCTTCCAGGATGAAACACCAGATTCTCAATCCCCAGTCTGTCCATCCGCGTCACATCTTCCCGGATCACCGTGCAGGCGAATTCATACACCTCCGGCTTCGCACTCGCCAGATTCATCGTATAAGGTGCATGCGCCAGAATCGCTCCAAAACCGGCCTCTCTCCTGATCCTCTGAAACTCCTCCGCTTCCTTCACCGTCGGATCCTTATAATTCGATCCCCGCGGATTCCTGCTGAAAATCTGCATCGTATCTGCATTCATCTTCACCACATTCTCTGCAGTCTTCACAATCCCTTTCGCAATCGACATATGTGTTCCTATTACCATATTTATTAGATCGCTCTCGTATACTTCTTCAGCCATTCTTTCTCTTCATCATTCAGATAAGGAGACACCTTCTCATATACAGTTGCATGATAAGTATTCAGACGTTCCTTGTCTTCTGCATTCATGATATCCGGATTGATCGCATCCAGGTCAAATGGCACATAAGTAATCGGTTCAAAATACAGGAATTCTCCATACTCATTCTTCTCGCCTTCACAGACAAGCAATTCATTTTCCAGACGCACACCGTGAGATCCTTCGATGTAGATTCCCGGTTCATCCGTAATGACCATACCTGGCTGGAATGCATCAGACTCACCGGCTCTGTAAGTATAACGGAAACCTGCCGGTCCCTCGTGGATGTTCAGAAGATATCCAACCCCATGTCCTGTCCCGTGATTGAAGTCCAGTCCTCTGTCCCAAAACGGCTTTCTTGCCAGATAATCAAAGTTCATTCCGCAGCAGCCTTTCTTGAAGATCGGACTTGCAAGGTTCAGGTTACTGATCGCAACCAGTGTAAAATGATCTTTCATAATCTGTGAAACTTCTCCAAAAGCATATGTTCTGGTGATATCAGTAGATCCTTCGTAGAATCCTGCTCCTGTATCCGTCATCAGGAAAGTTCCCTCATGAAGCTCTACATTGGTCTCCGGTGAAGAAGAATAGTGTACGATCGCACTGTGCTCCCCGAATGCAGAGATCGGTCCGAAGCTTGGACGGATAAATCCACCCATCTCGGCACGGAACTCATCCAATTTGTCAGAAGCGCTCATCTCTGTGATCGTCTCTTTGCCAACATTTTCTTTCAGCCATTTCATAAATCTGACATGAGCCACGCTATCCTTGATCTCAGCGATACGGATATTTTCGACCTCTGTCGGATTCTTTACACATTTGAATAAGATCGCCGGATTTCTCTCTTCCACTTTCTTCACATTCTCCGGAATGTTCTTGTAAAGTGCAAAGTTCAGTCTTCCCGGATCTACCATCAGGACTTCTTCTGCTGCAACCTTCTTGATGTCCTCATAAATATCATTGTATGGGTGCAGAATAACCCCGTCTGCTGCAAGATGTGCTTTGATCTCATCGCTTAATTTTTTCTCATTCACAAAAAGATCCACCTTGTCCATTCTGATCACTGCATAGGTCAGAACCAACGGAAAATATTCTACGTCATTTCCACGAATGTTCAGTGTCCAGCAGATGTCATCCAGTGTGGTAAGAACGTGTGCTGTCGCACCTGCTTCTTTCATTGCTGCACGTGTACGTGCAAGCTTGCTCTCCACAGTCTCTCCTGTGTATTTCTGTTCCAGTTCAAATACCGGCTCTTCTGAAAGAATCGGACGGTCTTCCCATACTTCATCGATCAGATCATATGCATATACGACCTTTCCGTTCTTCTCAGATGCGATCTTCTCGTATTCTTCTCCTTCTGTTACAGAAACAACACGTCCATCAAATCCTACAGTTTCGCCTTCTGCCAGAGCTGTTTCCAAATATTCCCCAATCTTCGGAACGCCCGGCTGTCCCATCTTCATCAGTTCTACTGTTGTTCCCTCCAGCTGCTTTGCCGCCTGGATAAAGTATCTTCCGTCTGTCCACAGGCGTGCTTCTGTCTTTGAAACCACTGCTGTTCCTGCAGATCCCGTAAATCCGGTAATATACTCTCTTGCTTTAAAATGCTCCCCCACATATTCGCTCTGATGAAAATCTGCAGTCGGAATAATATAAATATCTATTCCCTTTTCCTGCATTTTTGCACGCAATTTTTCAAGTCTTTCCGGTATTGTAGACATTTTAAAAAACCTCCTTTAATTTTTCCATTCTCTGACCATTATAACCCGTAAACTTTTGAAAAGCAACCTAAGAAAAGGAGTCGGATTCGGCAAGAACATCATTTTCATTCAGATCCTGTGCACTGCCTGTAAGTCCGGTCACAAGTACCGCTACACATCCGATTATCTTCACCTTTTTTGACATCTTCCATCACCTTTCGCAAATTTTCACAAATGGTAGTCTACCCGGAAAATTTGTTCTGTCTATGGGAAAAATGTGATTTTTCTGTGACATCAGGACTGATGCATTGCTGCATGCTCCTTTTCCAGTTCTTTAAAAAGTTCCGGCACAGTCCACTGACTGTTTGTGTCTGTCAGAACCGCTTTATAATCAATACGTTTCATACCCTTCTTTCGCATCATAAATAAAATCTGATCCAGATGGCTGCCTGTCACTCCGGCAAATACCATCATCTCATCTGCCAGCTCTTCACCCTCATAAATCCTGTCTGTCTCTGACGCTTCTTTCATTCCGGCAAGTACACCAACCGTCTGAAAATACTCTTCTTTTATCAGCCGCACCCGAATCCTGAGTGACATACAGATCATCTGCAGCTCCTGCGCACGCTTCTTATCTTTTATATTAAATAATAATACTGTTTCTCTCATAAATTTCCTCGACTACTCCGCTTTTCTCAAACGGTTCTTTTTATGTTTATTCCACTCTCCGATTACCTCACTGACAGTTGATACCGTAACAAACGCACTCTGGTCTGTCTCATGGATAAATGCAAGAAGCTTTGCATATTCACTCTTTTCCAGAATTGTAACCACTTCTGTCTGTTCCTGATTGCCCAGTCCTCCGACTGCCGGATAAAGAGTCGCCCCTCTGTGCAGCTCATGTACAACAAACTGCTGGATCTCCGGATATTTCTTTGACAGGATACACACCCTCTTACGGATACTGAAACCATCGATAAAATTATCCAGAACAATCCCATAAAGATAAGTTCCCAGAAGGCTCACTACCAGTGTCTTTCTGTCGTAGACAAGGATAGACGTCGCAGCGGTCACAAATCCTGCGATCGTAAGACTCTTTCCAATTTCAAAATGCAAATATTTATTTAAAACTTTTGCAACAACATCAAGCCCACCAGAAGATGCATTGACATTAAACAAAATCGCCTGTCCAATGCTGATCACCAGAATATGGCACAGCATATTGATAAACATATCATCCGTGAGCGGCGGAACATCTGGTGTCACTGTTTCAAAAATACGCAGATAAACCGGGAGCATTAAAGATGTAATGACCGTCTTACCTCCGAATTCTTTTCCGACAAACACAATCCCTATGATCAGAAGTGCTACATTTAGAATCATCGTCATCGTCGAAACCTTCAGCGGAATAAAATTTGCCAGAACCATGACAAGTCCCGAAATACTTCCCACAACAAAGGAATTCGGCATCATCAGATAATACACTGATGCCGATACAATAAACATTCCTACCGTGATCGTTGCATACTCTTTCAATATGTTTTTTGCTTTGTTCTTCTCTTTCAATTTTCTTTCCTCTCTTTCATACCGGTGCCTCTTATTTCCCCAAATATGCGGCACACTATATTTTCCAACATAGCATGTTCATCATAACATACTTCTCATCAAACTTCTACGCTATGTTTCTCATTAAAAACATGAAATCTTCTTTCCATTTATAGTAGTTTCAATTATAATAAAGGAAGAGTGAATTTTTTAACAATTTAGAGAAGAGAGGGTTTATTATGAATGCTGATGGAAACGTAATCAAAATCAAACATGACGTACTGTTCGAAGTAGCAAAGCTTGCTTTTGCAGGTGAACTTGAAGAACAGCGTGATCACCTCCCGCTGAAGCTTATTCCGGGACCGACCCCGCAGTTCCGCTGCTGTATCTACAAAGAGCGTGAGATCATCCGCCAGAGAATCCGCCTCGCAGAAGGCAAAGCTCCGGGACCGGAAGATGATGGCAATATCATCCAGGTTATTTCTTCTGCCTGCGAAGACTGTCCGATCTCCAGCTACACAGTAACAGAGAACTGTCAGAACTGTCTTGGAAAGGCATGTATCAATGCCTGTAAGTTTGGGGCAATTGAACCGGGACATTACCGTTCCCACATTGACGCATCAAATGTAAAGAATGTGGTCAGTGCGCCAAAGCCTGTCCGTACAATGCCATTGCACATTTAAAACGTCCGTGTAAATTCAGTTGTCCGGTCGATGCGATCACCTACGACGAGCATGGCATTTCCATAATCGACAAAAACAAATGTATCCGCTGCGGTAAATGTATCCACAGCTGTCCATTCGGTGCAATTGCTTCCAAAACATTTATTGTTCCGGTAATCAATGCTTTAAGAGAAGGCAAACACATCTACGCAATGGCTGCTCCTGCCACAGAAGGTCAGTTTGGTGCTGACATTACCATGGAAAGCTGGCGCAAAGCAATGAAAGAGCTCGGATTCGTAGATTTCTACGATGTAGGACTCGGTGGAGATATGACTGCTGCTTACGAAGCTGAAGAATGGGCTGAAGCTTACAAAGAAGGACAGAAAAAAGTAACCTCCTGCTGCCCTGCATTTGTAAATATGGTTCGCCTGCATTACCCACAGCTTGCTGACAATATTTCAACAACTGTTTCTCCGATGTGTGCAATTTCCCGTATGATCAAAGCACAGGATCCGGAAGCGATCACTGTATTTATCGGACCTTGTCTTGCTAAGAAATCCGAAGTTGTCGATCAGCAGATCGAAGGAAATGCAGATTATGTTCTTACATACAGCGAGATCCGTGCGATCATGAAAGCAAAAGACGTTGAACTCGAGGCCTGTCCGAACGACAACCAGACCGCTTCTACCTTCGGAAAACGCTTTGCAAATTCCGGCGGTGTAACAGCAGCCGTTCTGGAAAGTCTGAAAGAATCTGACAACTGCATCGATGCGAAAGTCTGTCGTGCAAATGGTTCTCAGGAATGTAAGAAAGCCCTCCTTCTCATGAAGGTTGGACGTCTTCCGGAAGACTTCATCGAAGGTATGGCATGTGACGGCGGATGTGTCGGCGGTCCAAGTTCATTCAATGACCAGATGGCTTCCAAGAAGAACCGTGATGCCTTGATCTCTCAGGCTGACGATCGTGGAATTCTTGATAATCTGAAGAATTACGATATGGATAAGTTCTCTATGCATAGAGACTAAAATTATAAGGGCGTGTGAAAAAGAAATCATTTTCATGCATTCCTTTAACAAAATTCTTATTCAAATGCATCAAAAATCGTGCAGGCATCTATTTATTATCCCCTATACCACGGCAGCCTGTCTCGCAGCATCATCTTTTCCATCCGCTCCAGATTCTTATCCGAATGCTCAATCTCCCGCGAATACCGGTACACCAGCTCTACGATCTCTTCTGGTGTAAGCTCTCCTTCATTTTTTATCCACCGTGCTTTCCACAGCTCATAAATATGGAAAGTACTTATTACTGCCATCTGCACCTTCGCATAAATCCTTCCATCATAAACTGCGCCACAGAAATAAGTGAAAATGAAATACACCAGCAGCTGCTCTGCCTGGATCTGGATATTGCTCTCTTCCTTCGCCCACCTCTTAAAGTCAGACGAGATTCCTTTATACGCATCTGCTCCATGTGAATACAGAAGTTCTTCGCTCTCCATCAGAAGCATATCCCAGTCCTCACGTAGAAGTTCCAATTCATAAAGTTCCCGGAACATCTTATGCGCCATCTCCCATCTTTCCTGCACAGACGGCTTTTCTTCTTTCCAAAGTTTCCGTACAAACTTTCTGGCACTCTTTGTCTGATAACGTTCAATGACTTCCTCGCAGGAAAATAACTGTTCCCGGTTAAATCTGCCCTGCAGATCATGCGCCATTCCAAGAATCAGTCCCACTCTTATTTTTAATGAATGCTCCCGGTCCTGCAGAATTCCAAGCATTGCATCTCTCGCATCTACAAGCATAGAATACAGAAACGGATCAAATTCCTCGTATTCCTCTTCTCCTTCTTTTTCATAAGTAAGAAAACGGACCGGCTTTTTCTTCTCCATCAAAATCCTTGCCACCTCCGGACAGGATACCGACAGGGTAATCTCCCGTACATCCTCAAACTCCTCGACATGTCTCGGATACAGGCGGCAGGTTTTACACAGACTTTTCTCTCCGAGATTCGCATACATCTCACACAGATTACAGTCATTTAAAAATGCACATCGCTTTTCTTTATCCTGCCTGAAATGCCACGGATCCAGTCCACGGATTTCAACATCGTAAACCGGAATTTTCCTTTCACATGCTTATATTTATTCAGTGATTTTTTGTCAATTACAATCTTCCACCCTGCACAACAGGTATCTTCACATTTGTCTGCGATGCAGGTGAATTCTTTATAATAATCCGGAATTGTATATTGCATTTATTTTTCTACCCCAACCTTCTTACAGATATCCGCCAGACAGCATCTGTCACAGTGCGGCTTCGTCCTTGCCGTACAAACTTCTCTTCCGTGGTACACCAGTCTGTGACAGAAATCACTTCCTTCCTCCGGCGGAACCAGCTTCCAGAGTTCCATCTCTACTTTCTTTGGATCCTTAATCCCGTCTACCAGTCCAATACGGTTCACCAGACGGATACAATGGGTATCCGTTACGATCGCAGGCTCACCAAATACATCTCCCATGATCAGGTTCGCGCTCTTTCTCCCAACACCTGGCAGCTTTAAGATCGCATTAAAATCCTTCGGAATCTTTCCGCCATACTCATCCCGAAGCATCTTCATACAGGCACTGATATCCCGTGCCTTACTTTTCCCAAGCCCACAAGGACGTATAATCTCTTCGATATTATTTACATCTGCTTCTGCAAGTGCCTCTACTGTCGGATATTTTGCAAATAAACCTTCTACGACTACATTTACCCTTGCATCCGTACACTGTGCCGCAAGACGCACACTGACCAGAAGTTTCCATGCCTGATCATAATCCAGAGTACAGTCTGCATCCGGATATTCCTTTCTCAAGCGTTCTATTACTTCCAATGTTCTCTGTTTCTTTGTCATCTTTTTTGTCCTTCTTTATCTCATATTTTGTATAGTAAGATAATTCATCTGCTTCATTAGTTTAAGATCTTCTTTGTTAAATGCAAGAAGATTCATAAGCTTTTCTTTATTTACAATTTCTTTTTCCGAAATCACTGCTTTAAAGGTCACCGGAAGCATCGTATAATTAGAGAGACCGGACACCAGTGCCAGCTGCTGTCCCGGATTCACCAGATTATTTACACAGGAGATCATGATATGTTCTGATTTCAGAGCCTGGTTATGAAGCATATAGGTTCCAATAAATCCTTCCTTTTCATACTCACCAGTATAAAGTCCGCCACATTCCCCCGGTTCTTTGACCTCACTTACATCATTAAACAAATGCACTTTATATTTGTTATTCTTTCCTTCCATCGCCTGCTGTTCAATCACACTTTTGACAATTACTTTTCCAATCCCGTCATAGCTGTACATGTACAATTTTTCAATTGTCTCCGCATAAGTACATTCTTCCTCTTCCTCAGCAATCTCATCTCCGATAATTGCAAGAGGTGACACCTTAAAAATCTTAGACAATTCAAGAAATGTCGAAATATCCAATGAAATATCCCCTTTTTCGTATTTAGAAACTGTCGACACACTCTTATGCAGTCTTACAGCAAGTTCTTTCAGCGTCATATTATATGCCATCCGGTATTTTCTAATATTACGCCCTACCTTCTCATCTACATTCATACCAATTTTCTTTCCTTTAAATCAATTTTTTTATGATATGTGCATAAATTTTAACGCATTTCCCCAATTTTCTAGTATGCACCATATTTTTTCTCTTCTTTCAATAATAACACGTCTGATTTTTTCGTGTCAATAAAACGCGCCTCTTTTGTCTTTTCTGATTTACCCGGATAAAATGATAGCATAAAAACACAAGCCACGGAGTCATCCGTATGACAAATATGTGGAAGGAGAATACAAATGAAAGTAGAAAAAAGGTTACTCAAATACATCGCAATCAAAACACCATGCGATGAAAACAGCGATACAGTTCCAACCTCTCAGTGTCAGTTTAATCTTGCAAGAATCCTTGCTGATGAACTGAAAGAACTCGGACTTGACAAGGTTGTTCTGGACGATAAATGCTTCGTTTATGGAATCCTTGCAGCAACACCAGGATATGAAAATAAGAAAAAGCTTGGACTTATCGCACATATGGATACTGTACCAGAATTTTGCGAGGCAGAAATCCATCCGGTCTGTACACCAGATTATGACGGATGTGATCTCGTTCTCGGAGACAGTGGACGGGTTCTTACAACCAAAGATTTCCCGCATCTAAAAGGATTAAAGGGACGTACACTCATCACTTCCGATGGAAATACCATCCTCGGAGTTGACGACAAAGCCGGTATTGCTGAGATCATGCAGCTTCTTGAGATCCTGATCACAGAAAAGATTCCGCACGGACAGATCAGTGTCGCATTTACACCGGACGAAGAATGTGGCAGCGGCGCTGCACATTTTGATTTTGATACTTTTGACGCGGAGGTTGCCTATACGCTGGACGGGGACGGCGAAGGCGAGATCCAGTATCAGAACTTCAATGCATGCGAAGCAAAATTTGAGATCAATGGCAAAAATGTACATCCGGGTTCTGCAAAAGATGTGATGATCAATGCCGTTCTCATTGCCGCAGATATCAACAATATGCTCCCAAGATTCGAGATTCCGCGTCATACAGAACAGTATGAAGGATTCTACCATCTTCTGAGCATACACGGAGATGAAGGACATGCCGTATCCGAATACATCATCCGCGACCACGACAGCGCAAAGCTTTGAAGCCCGCCGCAATACGCTCCGCCATATCGAAAAAATCTTAAATGAGCTCTGGGGCGAGGGTACAGTCACACTGACACTTACCGATGAATACCAGAACATGGAATGTATCATCAAAGATCACATGTATCTGATTGATTATGCTAGAGAGGCCTGTGCGAAAGCAAATGTTCCGGAGGATATTTCTCCAATCCGCGGAGGTACAGACGGCTGCAAGCTTTCCTTTAAAGGTCTTCCTTGCCCGAACCTTGGAACAGGCGGACACGGATATCACGGGCCACTGGAGCACGTCACCATCGAAGGTATGGAAGCAGCTGTCCGTGTCATTGTAGAACTTGTAAAAATCTTTGCAAATGAGTAAATACCAAATAGGAAACGGAGATACTGATTATGAAAAAGAAAAAAATATCTTTCCCTTCTGCGCTCACTGTATTATTTATCGTCCTTATTTTCGCTGCAATTTTAACTGCAGTGGTACCGGCAGGGCTTTATTCCAAATTAACGTACAACGCAGACCATGATGTATTTGAAATCACAACACCGGAAGGTGAAGTGACAGAAATGGCTCCTACCCAGGAATCCTTGGACGAGCTGGGTGTTACCGGAAACTTAAATAAATTCCTTGATGGAAGTATCAGCAAACCGATCGCTGTTCCTGGAACCTACGAGAAAGTCGATCAGGAACCGCAGGGCGTATTTAAAATCCTCCTTGCAGCAATCAGTGGTGTTTACGATACCATTGATATCATCCTTTTTGTATTTATCCTCGGCGGATGTATCGGTGTCCTGAATTATATGGGTGCATTCAATGCGGCAATCGCAGCACTTTCCAAAGTCACCAAGGGCAAAGAATATATCCTGATCATCCTGATCACGATTATTATCGCAGCCGGTGGAACTACCTTCGGTCTTGCAGAAGAAACCATTGCACTTTACCCGATCCTTGTACCGGTATTCCTTGCAGCCGGATATGATGTTATGGTTTGTATCGCTGCAATTTACATGGGATCTTCTATCGGAACCATGTTCCCGACCATCAACCCGTTCTCTGTCGGAAACGCATCCAATGCAGCCGGAATCAGCCTTGCTGACGGTATGGGAATCCGTGGTGTTGCTCTGGTACTCGGCACTCTGATCACTTTGATCTACATCCTTCGCTATGCAAAGAAGGTAAAAGAAGATCCTACAAAATCAATCTGTTACGACCAGTATGAACATCATATGCAGAAATTCGGTCATCAGGGCGAGGTTCCTGAATTTACCGGAAAAATGAAGCTTTCCCTCCTCGTATTCGGCGTATCCTTCGGTGTGCTTGTATGGGGACTTGTAGCTCAGAGCTGGTGGTTCGACAACATGACTGCCCTCTTCCTTGCCTGCGCGATCCTGCTTGCATTTACTTCAGGAATCGGCGAAAAGAACTTTATGGATCAGTTTATCGGCGGTGCCGCTGACCTGATGGGCGTAGCTCTGGTAGTCGGTGTGGCACGTGGTATCAACATCATTCTGGAAGACGGTATGATTTCTGACACCATCCTGGAATTCTTCTCAGGTGCGATCAGTGGAATGAATCCGATCGTATTCATCATCTTGATGATGCTTGTATTTATCGTACTCGGATTCTTTATTTCCTCTTCCTCAGGGCTTGCAGTTCTGTCCATTCCGATCATGGCTCCACTTGCCGACACTGTAGGTGTTTCAAGATCAGCAATCGTATCTGCTTATGCATACGGTCTTGGTCTGATTTCTTTCATCACACCAACCGGTCTGATCCTTGCATCCCTTGCGATGGTGGATGTTACTTATGATAAATGGCTGAAATTCATCATGCCACTGATGGGTATGACTACCGTCTTCAGTGCGATCATGCTGATCATTCAGTTATATGTATAAGCTTCTTGCATAAGGAGGTAAACTCTTATGGATTTTGAAAAACAAATACAGACAGACCGTGAAAGTCTGATCCAGGATATTATGAAACTGGTGTCCATAGACAGCGTGGAAGCCGCACCGGATGCAGGAATGCCTTTCGGTGCAGGCGCTGCCAAAGCACTTGACTGCTTTCTCGAAACGGCAGAATCCATTGGTCTTAAAACAGAAAATTTTGATCACTATGCCGGACACGCAGATTATGGGAATCAGGAAGAAACTCTCGGAATCCTCGGTCATGTGGACGTGGTTCCATGCAGTGGCAGCTGGGTATGTGATCCGTTTAAACCGGAAATCATTGACGGAAAGCTGTATGGTCGTGGCGTACTTGATGATAAAGGTCCTCTTCTTGCCTGCCTCCATGCAGTCAAGATTTTAAAAGAAATGGATGTGCCACTCAGCAAAAAAATCCGTTTTATTGTAGGTGCGAATGAAGAGACAGACTGGAAATGCATGGACTATTATTTCAACAAGAAAAAGATCCCTGCTCCACAGATGTCCTTCACACCGGATGCAGTATTCCCACTTATTTACGCTGAAAAAGGCGTCTTTCAGTATCAGCTTGTAACCGATGTCTCAGAGGATATCACTTTATCCGGTGGAAATGCATTTAACGCAGTCGCAGACCATGCTTCCGTCCTGCTTCCTCTCGAACTGGAAACCGTGATCCGCAAGAGCCTGCTCTCCTGGGAGACACAGACCAGATGCCATTTCACAGTAGAAAATGCAGGTGCATCCCTCCGGCTGACCGCAGAAGGTTTTGCCGCACACGCAGCACATCCTTCTACCGGAATCAATGCGATCAGCGGACTGATGTCAGCTTTATCTGAGCTTTCTCCGGAAAATGAGTTGGCAAGGATTGCCACATTTTATATGGAGCACATCGGTTTTGACCTGACCGGAAAGGGACTTGGAATCGATCTTACAGATGAGATCTCCGGCAGATTAAGTTTCAATGTCGGAAAGGTCGAAGTATGCGATCATAAGGTGATTTTCTCCATCGACAACCGTGTACCGGTTACTTACTGGTGCGCCCAGGTTCAGGAGCTCATTCAGAAACAGCTTATCGGTTCCGGATTCCGTTTTGAGAACCCATATGCAACTGAATCCATCCACGTACCTGAGGATTCTTTCCTGGTTCAGACTCTGATGGAATCCTACCGCAATGTCACCGGTGATATGTCCGCAAAACCTCTGGTAGACGGTGCCTGCTCTTACGCAAGAGCACTGGATAACTGTGTCGCTTTCGGCGCACTCCTCCCAGACCAGCCTGATCTGATGCATCAGACAAATGAATGTCTGGAGCTGGATAAACTGGATCTCTGGATGAAGATTTATCTGGATGCAATCTACCGGCTTGCAAAATAAACAATAACGTATAACTAAGAGAGAATAACGTAATGCTTTTGTTATTTTTTACGTTATTCTCTCTTTTTTTGTTCATTTTTTGTTTATTATGTATATTTCCTATCCATTTCACATACAAATTCGATGACATCCCAGAACATTTATGGTATAATTTAGAAAATCTAATTACTTATTTGTTAACGCACAATATGAGGGGGATTTTACATGAAAAAATTATCACGTCATGAACTGATGCAATACGGAACGGCTATCATTTCGTTCCTTATTGTAATGACGTTCACACTTCTGATTTTTTTCTGGTTTGTACAACAGAGCGTTGATAAAAGTGTACAGAATGTTCTTCAAAAAAACACACTGCAGCAAAAGGATCACCTGGAACTGGTCCTGGAAAAAGAATATGAATTTCTGGAGAGTCCTGCTGCATACTTCGGAACAACTTCCGATCTGTTCAGCAACGATAATCTTCAGCTTCTTGCTGAACTGGCTTCTTCCAGCTCCTATCATCGGCTTATGCTTTTTTCTACAGACGGTATCGGGCGCTCCAGCGATGGAAAGAAGACCGATGCAAGTTCACGGAACTATTTTCAAAAGACATTGGAAGGCAGACGCGTCATTAGTTCTCCTCTGTCAAGCAGCGTAGACAACGAAACCCTTGTTGTCCTCACAGTTCCTGTTTATGACAAAGATCAGAATATTATCGGTGTCTTTGGAGGCTCCATCGATGTTACGGAACTGACTACCATGCTCTTTGAGGATCTGTATTCCGGTTCCGGCTACTCATTTATCACAGACTCGGATGGCAACATCATTTCCATTGAATCTACACACAACGAAATCCGAGAGAACTTTTTTACTTCTTCCTCTGACTGGGTATTTCAGACCTCGGAAGATGGTGCTACCCTTCAGGAAGATTTTAAGCAAGGACACGCAAACTGCCGCAAGATTACAGCAGATTTATCACATGCACGCTATATTTCCTACCAGCCACTAAAGTACAACGACTGGATGCTCTGCTATATCGTTCCTGCTGTCGAAGTCCGTCAGCACTTTGCTTTTATCAACAACTTTGAAATCATTCTGTTCGCCTTTTTTATCTGCAATGTGCTGCTTCTGATCTTCGCACTCTGGAAGATCAACCAGAAGAATCAGACTTTGCTTCTTCGCCAGGCGCATACAGATGCTCTGACCGGACTTCTGAACAAAGTTTATGCAGAACACACGATTTCCGAATGGCTGCGCGAAAAAGATTTTGAAGATTTACAGGCTTTAATGATGATCGATATGGATTATTTCAAGCAGATCAATGATACTTATGGACATGCAACCGGTGACCAGGTACTGAAAATATTTGCCGGATTTCTGAAAGAACAGTTCCGGGCAACCGATATCATCGGTCGTGTCGGTGGTGACGAATTTATGATCCTGATGAAAAATGTACGTCTGGATTACAGTATCCATCTGCATTTGCAAAAGCTCTATACAAATCTTCAAAATATAAATATCCCGGAACTAAATGGCCAGAAACTTTCCTGCAGTATCGGCTGTGCTGTTGCTCCAACGGATGCTGAATCTTTCAGCCAGTTATACCGCCTTGCTGATCATGCTCTGTACACAGCTAAGCACAACGGACGTGGACGTTTTGTTATTTACCACGATATCAAGAACCAGCAGGAAACCGTTTTATCCTGATCAACGTCAGGAATTCTGGTACAGGTCAATATTCCTGTCATTTAATCTCAAAATTCCCGCCGGGCAGATCCTGTACCTGTCCGGCGGGAATTTCATTCTTCTTTATATCTCAGATATGCCCTGGCACATCCAGTCATTTTTAATCATCGTAAGTATCCAGGAAATTGTGTCTTACACCTTTTGCCTTGTAACCGACAACCGTATCCAGATTGACATTTTCCACACTCTTGAAATATTGCCCTCCACAAACGGGTTCGTCTTCTTAAGCTCTGCAATCAGCTTTTTGATTTCCATACGCTTTGACTGATTTTCTTCATTGTTGCAGGTTGTACAGGTATCGGTAAACTTACATGCACACTGGATAAAATGCAGATCATTGTAATCTCTCCATGCCTTGATGTCATCCTCACGGATCAGGTACATCGGACGGATCAGCTCCATCCCTTCAAAATTTGTACTGTGAAGCTTCGGCATCATAGTCTGACCTGTGCACTGTAGAGCATTCCCATCAGGATCGTCTCGATCACATCATCATAATGATGTCCCAGTGCGATTTTGTTGCAGCCCATCTGCTGTGCAAAATTATAAAGATATCCACGTCTCATCCTTGCACAGATATAACACGGTGATTTTTCAATCTCAAATACCGATTCAAAAATATTGGATTCAAAGATCTGGATCGGAATCTTCATCTTCCTTGCATTTTCTTCAATGACCTTTCGGTTTTCCGGGCTGTATCCCGGATCCATCACCAGGAACTTTACTTCAAAGTTAAATTTGTTGTGACGCTTTAATTCCTGGAAAAGCTTTGCCATCAGCATTGAATCTTTTCCACCGGAAATACATACTGCGATCCGGTCACCTTCTTTGACCAGTTCATATTCTCTGACAGCTTTTGTAAATTTGGACCAGATCTTCTTTTTGAACTTCTTGCGGATACTAAGCTCCACATGTTCACAGACATCATCTGCTTCCTTTTTCTTCATATCTGCCATCAGCCATCCAACATAACCGCCCTTCAGGCTGTATGCTTCATATCCCTGCTCCTGCAGTTCTTCTGCGATATCCCTGCTGATCTGTCCTCTGATGCAGCAGATAATGATCTTCTTTTCCTTATCTTCCGGCGGATTCTCCATCAGTACATCTGCTGAGCTTGCCGTCGAATTCGGCAGGATTCCATGGGCGCGCTCAATCTCGCCACGGATATCAAAAAGCTCGTAGGACTCTGCAGGAAGCGCTTCCATTTCCTCGATCGTAATATCTATACTCATTGATTTTCTCCTTGTAAAAAGAATGTCCCCTGACACATAATCCTCTTTATTGAACAGAAAGTTCCATCTGGATTGTTGTCAAATAAAAAATGCGCATGTGTCGGTACATATCATAGCATAATCTGTGCATCTGGTCAAAGGGAGATCCATCCGAAAATACTGGATTTCCGCTTATTTCCGCTTATCGCACAGCATTTTCAACACTTCTGACTGCCGCAATTCCTTTCGGAAATGTAGCTGCACATAATCGGAATGGATTTCAGAAAAGCATTTTTTCTGATCTGTGCCTTTGTCATAGTGTTTTCTCCTTAAAATTTTCTGTGCACATCGAAAAAGACGAAGGTTTCGAAAAACCTCCGTCCAAAATTCCTGTGTGTATAATATTTATTTGCCCTGAACCGCTGCAAATCCACCTTCAAGATCTGCGATGATATCATCGATATGTTCTGTACCGATAGAAAGACGGATTGTGTTCGGTTTGATTCCCTGATCAAGCAGTTCTTCTTCTGTCAGCTGAGAATGTGTTGTTGTTGCCGGATGGATAACAAGGCTCTTAACATCTGCAACATTTGCAAGCAGCGAAAAGATCTTCAGGTTGTCGATGAACTTGTGAGCTTCTTCCTGTCCGCCTTTGATCTCGAATGTGAAAATAGATGCTCCACCATTCGGGAAATATTTTTCATAAAGTGCATGATCCGGATGATTCGGCAGTGACGGATGGTTCACATGCTCTACCATTGGATGATTAGAGAGGTATTCTACTACTTTCTTTGTGTTCTCTACATGACGGTCAATTCTAAGTGACAGTGTCTCTGTTCCCTGCAGAAGAAGGAATGCGTTAAATGGAGAAATTGTTGCTCCCATATCACGAAGAAGGATTGCACGGATGTAAGTTACAAATGCTGCCGGACCTGCTGCATCTACGAAAGATACTCCGTGGTAGCTTGGGTTTGCATCTGCGATTGCCGGGTATTTTCCACTTGCTTTCCAGTCAAATTTACCGGAATCTACGATGATTCCACCAAGAGTTGTTCCGTGTCCACCGATGAATTTGGTAGCAGAATGTACAACGATGTCTGCTCCGTGTTCGATCGGACGGATCAAATACGGTGTTCCGAATGTGTTGTCGATTACAAGCGGAAGTCCATGCTTGTGTGCAATTTCAGCGATCGCATCGATATCCGGGATATCACTGTTCGGATTACCAAGAGTTTCAAGATAGATAGCTCTTGTGTTATCCTGAATTGCATCTTCTACCTCTTTCAGGTTATGTGCATCTACAAATGTAGTTGTGATTCCGTAATGTGTCAGTGTGTGTTCAAGAAGGTTGAAGCTTCCACCGTAGATTGTCTTCTGCGCTACAATATGTCCGCCATCTGCTGCAAGTGCTTCGATGGTATATGTAATTGCAGCTGCTCCGGATGCTGTTGCAAGAGCTGCCACACCACCTTCAAGTGCTGCGATTCTCTTTTCAAATACGTCCTGTGTAGAGTTTGTCAGACGTCCGTAAATGTTACCTGCATCTGCAAGTCCGAATCTTGCTGCTGCATGTGCAGAGTTCTTAAATACATAAGATGTTGTCTGGTAAATCGGTACTGCTCTGGCATCAGATGCCGGATCTGGTTCTTCCTGTCCTACGTGAAGCTGAAGTGTTTCAAATTTATAATCGCTCATATTTTTCTACCTCTCTTTTCTACTGTCTGATGTATCGTGATCTCTATAGTGATCTTTCAAATTTGATAGTTGCATTATATCTACTTTTACCTACTTTGTCAATAGGTTAATAGGGAATTATTTTAAAAACATTTAATTTCAATATGTTTTATCTGTTTTTCTTCTATCAATATAAAAAAGACGCTTTTGGCGCCTTTTCTGTATAATAACATCCACTACTGCTCATCGGTGATCAGCCCGGCGATCAGTTCTGCTCCTGTCACAAGATCTTTGATTGTCGTATATTCATTTACCGAATGTGCCTGGTACATTCCATTTGACAACACCAGTCCAGGAATCCCGTTCTTCGCAAAGCTGTTGTTATCACTTCCGCCAAATGTCTCTACAAGATTTCCTGCAAGTCCCAGCTCTTTGCTTACTCTTTCAAACCGTTTTACCGGCACACTGTCTTTTGCTGTCTCATAAGCGATCAGATGAACTTCGCAGGTAAGTTCTGATTCAGCTCCGTATTTTTCAGCCACCTTTTTGAAGGTATTTCCCACTTCTGCTACACAACGAGTCGCTTTTTCATGAGAATAGCTCCGGATTTCTCCCTTTACGGTACATTTTTCCGGAACAATGTTCGTTCCGCTCCCACCTTCGATCAATCCGATATTGCAGGTTGTCTCTTCATCCACATGTCCCTGACTGATCTGCATGATCGCTTCGGATGCAATAGCGATCGCATGAACGCCGTGCTCCGGATCAAATCCGGCGTGGGATGCCTTCCCGGTTACTACCACCTGATAAGAAATCAGAGACGGTGCTTTATATGCCGCGCTTCCAACCGGTCCGCTGATATCCAGTACATAGGCTTCTTTTGCACGAACCTTTGAAAAATCAAATACGCTGCTGCCCTTGATATAAAGCTCTTCTGCAATTGCAAAAAGAATCTCGATATCCCGGTGTGGTACTCCCGCTTCTTTTACACTGCGGATTCCTTCCAGAATCTCCACAAGTCCTGCCACATCATCAGCTCCAAGAACTGCTTTTCCTGCGGAACGGATCACACCGTCTTCTCCGATGATCCCTTTCTTGCCTTTGGACGGCTCAACCGTATCCATATGGCCGGACAAAAGGACTGGATCTCCCGGAAGATTTCCCGGAAGATATGCATATAAGTTTCCGGCGTTTCCTCCGAAATGTTTTCCGGCATTGTCTTCCTCTACTTCAAAACCAAGTTCTTCTAATTTCACGATCAGCCGGTCTGCCATCTGACGCTCCCCAAAGCTTGGTGCATCGATCGCAGTCAGTTCCTGAAATTCATCGACTGCCCGCTGTTCATTTACCTTTATTTTACTCATTTCTGCCACTTCCTTATCTGCACGGTCATTTTCTATCTGCCGGCTATCTGTCCGGTAATACACCTTCGGTCACAGATATCTTCCGCTTTATACACAATTCTATTTGATTTACTTTAATACAGCTTCCAGATCTGCGATCAGATCCTCTGCTCCCTCAATTCCAACAGATAATCTCAGAATCCTGTCTGTAATTCCGTTCCGGTCAAGCTCTTCTTTGGAAGATCCGCATGCGTCTGGGTAATCGGATAAGTGATCAGAGTCTCAGTTCCTCCGAGGCTTTCCGCAAACTGGATCAGTTTTACATTTTCCAGAATGTGATATGCTCTCTCTTTGGAATCTACTTCAAAGGTCAGGATCGAACCAAATCCTCTTGCCTGCTTTTTCATCAGTTCGTAGCCCGGATGTGATTCAAGCCCCGGATAAAGCACCCTTGTCACATGCTCCTGCTTCTCCAGAAAATGTGCGATCTTCAGTGCATTTTCCTGTGCCCTGTCCATACGGACTCCAAGCGTCTTGATCCCTCTGAGGATCAGCCAGCTGTCCATCGGTGCAAGGGTTGCTCCTGTCGTCTTGATGATAAAACGAAGCTGTTCCTGAATGTCCTCGCGGTTTGTTATCAGAAAACCTGCAAGTGTGTCATTATGTCCACCCAGATATTTTGTCCCGCTATGCACAACAATGTCAGCACCAAGCTTCAGCGGATTCTGGAAATATGGTGATAAAAAGGTATTGTCCACAATCAGAAGAAGTTCATGTTTTTTTGCTTTCTTTGAAAGTTCTTCCAGATCGGATACACGCATCATCGGATTGGTCGGTGTCTCTGCATAAATTGCTTTTGTGTTATCCTGGATATAATCCTCTACATCCACACTGCTTAAATCCACGCTGGTAAATGTCAGTCCATTTTTCACATTGATGCTGTGGAACAGACGGACACTTCCTCCATAAAGATCCTCATCAATGATGATGTGATCGCCCGGTTTGAAAATCTCCATCAGAGCTGTGATTGCTGCCATTCCTGTCGAAAATGCCAGTGCATCGATCCCTTCTTCCAGCGATGCTACGATCTTCTCAAGATGTTCTCTCGTCGGATTCTGTAATCTGGAATAGTCATAACCACTTCCTCCGCCTACTCTGTCTCTTGCAAATGTTGCAGACTGATAGATTGGATAACTGATCGCCCCATATATTTCATCCTTATTATCGTCAGCCAGATGCTGACATCGTGTATCAATTCCGTACTTCATTCTTGTCTATCTCTCCTGTTTCTATAAATCAATGTCGCTATTTACTGTACAATATCTTTCTGCCAAAATCCAGTTTTCTTTTCATAAATTTACGCAAGTTCTTTCTCCGTCATCACACATTCAAACTCTCCGGAGCCGCTTACCTGTGAAAAATCTGCGGTATAGCCAAGCTTTTCATAGAATCCAAGTGCCACTTTTCTGGAATTGATATAGATTTTTGTCACACCTTTTTCGCGCATCCAGTTTTCCGCCTCAATGATTCCTGCCTGTCCGTAATGTTTTCCCCTATAGGATTCCAGTGTTGCCACGCGCTCAATTTTTCCGGTATGTTCATCCAGATAATGCAGTCTGCAGGTGGATACCGGATAAATTCCGTCCATCACCAGAATATATTCATCTTCCGGTGTGTCATCTGAAAATTCTCCCTCAAGCGGGATCTTAAATCCCAGGCACATTGCCTGTGTCCGCACATAGTGTACGCCGGCTCTCTGCCATTCTTCTGTCACTCTGACTGCTTTCATCATTCATTCCCCTCTTTCTTTATTTTCCGGATAATTTTTCTCTTCCGTGTGGTGTCATCCATAAGGTTTCATCCGGTCCATTTGGCACGATCGCAAATTCATTGGACGGGCAGCAATCGATATGATAATGCTTCTTGATCGCCGCAAAATTCGTTGTGTCGCCAAATCCCGGTGTCTGATACAAATCTCTTGCATATGCCCACAGATTCGGATAATCGCGGAGAAGCTTTTTATTCAGACGAAATACCGGATAATATGCACAGTCAAACCGTACCAGTGTCACATAAAGACGCACATCAGATTCAGTCAGCCTGTCACCAAATAAGTATCTCTGGTTTGCAAGCCTTTCTTCCAGCCAGTCCAGACGGTTAAATACCATATTGTAAGCACGGTCATAAGCCTTCTGTTTTCTTGCAAATCCGGCTTTATAGACACCATTATTTACCTCACGGAAAATGATATCATTCAGCTTATCGATCTCTTCTCTTAAATCTTCCGGATAAAGATCCGGTGCTCCCTCTTTGTGATAAGGCTTCCATGCCGTCTCAAAGTAAAGTGTCAGGTTGAAATAATCATTATTTACCACCTTACCGGACGGGATATCTACAAGTGCCGGTACGGTAAAGCGTCCGGTATAATCCGGATCTGCTGCAAGATATGCCTCACTGATATAGTGGATTCCAAGAACCGGATCCACATCTCCTTCGTCCAGTGTAAATGCCCAATCACTTCTCGGCACATCCGGTCTCTTCGGATCTGCTGTCCCAAGACTGATCACATCCTCCAATCCCAGAAGTCTTCTTACAATCACACTGCGGTGCGCCCACGGGCATACCGGTGCCCACAAAAGGCGATAACGCCCCGGCTCTACCGGAAGCTTACCTTCGCCCTCGCCAAACGGTGTTTCAAACTGATTCTTCTGACGGTTGAAATTTCCTTCACTGTCTACTTCTTTATTTACCCATTCTGTCGATGTATTTTCTCTCATAATCTTTTCCCTTTCCTACGCTGTCTGATTCTGTTTTTCCTGCTCTTGTCTGATGCTTCTTGGCGATACATATGGCACATGTCTCTCATAATCGTTGTCACCAAAACGATAGCCTTCTTCCAGAAGAAATCCAGTATCTTCCATCCACTTCAGACTTTCTGCATTTCCATTGTAAATCGCCATGCCCGTCTTCTGTAGCAGCATCAAAATGACTCAGTCCAAAATGGTCTAAAATATCTGCCACTGCCTGATAATCTACATTTTCCTTGTCTGTCACCAGTCTGATACTCATTGCTTTCGCTCCCTTCTTTTATCCTGTTGGAAAAAATCGACTGATCCCTCAGCCGATTTTGTTTTTCTCTTAAATTGAATAATCCGGTTCTTCCATCCGGTTGATCTTTGTAAAGAACTCTTTGACACGTTCGTTCTTTGGATTTCCAAACACTTCTCTCGGCGTTCCGTCTTCCAGGATCTTTCCTCCGTCCAGGAAGATCACTCTGGTTGCAACGTTTCGTACAAAGCTCATCTCATGGGACACCAGAAGCATTGTATATCCTTCATTTGCCGCTTTTTTGATCGTATCCAGAACTTCTCCGACAAGCTCCGGATCCAGTGCAGATGTCGGCTCATCCAGAAGCAAAAGCTTTGGCTCCATCGCAAGTGCTCTTGCGATTGCCACCCTCTGCTGCTGACCACCTGACATATGTCTCGGATAATGGTTTGCGTGATCCAGAAGACCTACATTTTTAAGCTGCTCTCTCGCAATCCTTTCTGCTTCCTCTTTTTTCATCTTCTTTACCACGATCAGCCCCTCCATTACATTCTGAAGTGCTGTCTTCTTTGAAAAAAGATTGAAATTCTGAAAAACCATGCCGGTCTTTTTCCGAAGCTCTGTCAGATCTTTGCCATGAATATGTGCAAGATCCTGTGTCTCACCGTCAATCGTTATGGTTCCGGTTTCCGGTTTTTCCAGTCTGTCCACACATCTTAAAAATGTGGATTTTCCTGTTCCAGAAGGTCCGATGATCGCTACGACATCTCCCTGATTGATGGTAAGGTCGATCCCATCAAGAACCTTATTATTTTTAAATGTTTTTGATATATTTTTGATTTCGATCATACCTTATTCCACCTCTGTATCTCTGATATCTAAAAGTGCCGGTGCATCTTCCGGTACCCGGAGCTTTTTCTCAAGATAGCTGATCACTCTCTCAAGTACGAAAGTAATTACCCAGTAAATAATTGCCAGTGAGATATACACTTCAAAGTAACGGTAATTTCTTCCCGCAAGAATCTTTCCTTCTGCGGTCATCTCCACTACGGAACAGACAAATGCAAGAGAAGTTCCTTTGATCAGTCCGATAAATGCATTTCCAAGGGATGGGAGTGCTACCACGGTTGCCTCCGGAAGGATGATCCTTATCAATGCCTGGAAATAATTCATTCCTAAAGCGCTTGCTGCCTCAACCTGTCCTTTATCTACTGATTCAAGAGAGGCACGGATGATCTCTGCGTTAAATGCAGATTCATTGAGTGCCAGAGCAACGAATGCATATACGATTGGTGCGACTCCATTGACATTGTAGTTGGTTCCACATTTAAAGTTGATATATTTCAGGAGCATCGGAATACCGAAATAGGTCACATATAACTGAACCAGGATCGGCGTTCCGCGGATAACCGAGATATAGATACTTACCAGCTGTTTCAGTACCGGTACCTTTTTAATCTTCACAAGTGCAAGGAGCAGTCCCAGGATGAGACTGGCGATCATTGCTGTGACAGCCAGTTCCATTGTGACCGGAAGATATTTTAAAAGTAGCGGTATCTGTGTAAATACCAGTTTTCCATCAAATAATTTACCCATTAGTTAATCGTCTCCTCGAACTTATCATCCTCCGGTGCGGCATCCTGACCATACCATTTTTTACTGATCTCAGTCAGGGTTCCGTCTTCCTTCAGCTCCTTCAGCGCTTTGTCTACCTGTTCTCTTAAATCTTTCTGATCCTGTGGGAAAATATAATATGCATAAGAGTTTTCTGCAATCATTTTTGCTTCATCTTCCGGAATATCATTTTTCTGCACATCATAGTTAAATTCTTCCATGTAAGAGTTGTACATTGCCAGATCGATGATCGTAAAATCCTGCGATCCGTCTGCTACATGCTGTAAAAATACAGATGTATCTGCATCCGAGTAAGTAATATTGATCGCTTTATCCGGATTCTTTTCATTCCATGCTTCTACTGCATTGGATACGCTGATTCCTGTACCACCTTCAAAAGAAAGTCCTGCTGCATCTTCAAATGATTTGATCTCTTTTCCACCTTTCTTTGTTACGAATACATAGCTGATCTTGTCATATGGATAAGAGTAAAGATAACTTGCTCCACGGTCTTCGTTGTAAGAGAAGTTGTTGACTCCGATCTGATAATTTCCACTGTTCAGTCCGGAAAGTACAGATCCAAAATCAGTCACTTCGTATTCCAGTTCATAATCCGGAAGTTTATCAAAAACTGCATTCAGTACATCCACATCGTATCCTGCCGGCTTGTCATCATCGCCTACATAGACATATGGTTTTGCGTTTGCTCCGGTTGCTGCTTTGATTACTGTCTTTCCACTGTCTGAAGAGCTGTCCTTTGAAGCACTTCCTGAAGAAGATCCGCATCCTGTAGCCAGGACTCCTGCTGCCAGTGTAACTGCTAAAATGCTTGCCAACTTTTTCATAATATTTTTCCTCGTCTTTCGTCTGTTATTTTTCTGCTTTAAATTTGTGTGCCGGATCTTTACTGAGAGATTCTCTTCCTGTCGGTGTCTTCCAGATAATATCCCAGTCTGTTTCCTGCACCACGATATCATAGTATGTATTTTCCCAATACTCTTCATCTGCTTCATTCAGATCGACAGATGCCGCAAAATCCTTAAAATATGTGTTATGTCTGAATGCCGGGATCTGATACAGATCTCTTGCATATCCCCACAGATTCGGGTAATCTACCAGACGGTGTTTGCAAGGTCCGATATTTCTTGAATAAGACACATCCAGTCTTGCGATGGTTGTATAAAGACGGATATCACTGTCTGTCACATAATCTCCGAATAAGAATCTCTTGTCTGCAAGTCTTTCCTCCATTGCATCAAGCCCTGCGAAAAATGTCTCATATCCATCGGCAAATGCCTGTAAGGATTCAGCGAACTGCGCTCGATAAACAGCGTTGTTTACATTTTCAAAGAGCCATTTGTTCAGCTTATCGATCTCCGGTCTTAATTCTTCCGGGTAAAGATCCGGCGCTCCCTTTTTGTGGAACGGCCTGAACGCTGTTTCCAGATGATTTGTAAGCCAGTGGTAATCATTATTTACCACTTTCTTTGTCTTATAATCTACAAATGCCGGAACGGTTGTACGTCCTGTGTATTCTTCATCCGCATTGTAGTAAAGCTCACTTAAGAACTGTGCGCCCGTTTCCGAATTGATATGATCCGGGGAATTTACAAATTCCCATCCAAGATTCTCTTCCCGGTCTGTCCAGTCTACGATCTCAACTTTCACTGCATCCTCAAGTCCGAGAAGCTCTCTTGCGATCGCTGCCCGATTGGACCAGTTGCATCCTTTTGCCCAGAAAAGAATATATCTGTCTTTTTCTACCGGATTTTTCCCTTCTCCAAAACCTTCCGTGAAGCGGTTTGGCTGACGATGGAAATTTCCATATTCATCAATTTCCTGTGCAGTTTCTCTCGGTCTTACTCTGATCTGTCTTCCATTTACATCTACATATTCAAAATCTGCCATAATTCGTTCCTCCTACTGTTCTTCTGCCTTAAATTTATTGCCCGGATCGCTGCTTAAATGTGCACGGTCATGCGGTGCACCCCAGTATGCATCAAAATTGATCTCATCCAGAAATCTTGCATTGAAAGATTCAAAAAATAATGCGCCGACCTTCTTGTTGTTTGGATTTGCGAAATCCTTAAAGTAGGTGTTGTTTCTGAATGCCGGAATCTGATACAGGTCTCTTGCATATCCCCACAGATTCGGATAATCGATCAGGCGGTGTTTGGTATGTCCAAGCTGCCAGGTGTAACGAATATCCAGTCTCGCCAGCGTCACATACAGTCTCACATCACTGTCTGTCACATAATCTCCAAAGAGAAATCTCTGATTTTCCAGACGTTTTTCCAGAATATCCATTGCTGCATAAAAAGAATTATAGGCATCCCAGTAAGCTTCCTTTGATCTTGCAAAGGTTGCTTTATAAACTCCATTATTAATGTTATCAAAGAGCCAGTCATTCATCTCATCGATATCTTTTCTGAGTTCTTCCGGATAAAGATCCGGTGCTCCTTTTTTGTGGAACGGTTTAAAATCTACTTCAAAATAATTGGTAAGCCAGGTGTAATCGTTATTTACAACTTTTCCTGTCTTTGTATCGATCAGAGCCGGTACCGTTGTTCTTCCTGTGTAATCATCATCTGCTTTGTAATAAGCTTCACTTAAGAACTGGATTCCAAGGACCGGATCGATATGATCTTTGTCGTATACGAATTCCCATCCAAGATTCTTCTCATGCTTTGCATGATCAACCATATTGACACTGATTGCATCTTCCAGTCCAAGAAGTTCTCTTACGATCGAAGCTCTGTTAGACCAGTGGCAAAGCTTTGCCCATACCAGATGGTATCTGCCTTTTTCTACCGGATTTTTTCCTTCTCCAAATCCTTCTGTAAAATGATTTGGCTGGCGGACAAAATATCCATTCTCATCTATCTCCGATACAACTTCCTGCGGACGTACACGGATCTTTCTTCCATTTACTACTTCATAATCAAATTCTGCCATTATTTCTTCCTCCGTTCATATTTATCAGTACTGGTTATTTTGTATAACCTTTATTTCCTATCAATTTAGTTGGTATAATATCATCTATTACCTACTAAGTCAATAGGTTATTTTATTTTTTTGTTTTTTCCTTGAAACACATATAACCCTACGGTATAATAGGTAAAAAGGCACCAGAGTTCCTAAACTCTCTGGTGCTGCTATTGTACATATAAAAATATGGGGGAAAACTAATTATGATTTCTACAAAAGGACGTTACGCACTCCGCGTGATGATTGATCTCGCCCAGCATAAGGACGAAGAATATGTTCCGCTTAACGAGATCGCAATCCGTCAGGAAATTTCCGAAAAATACCTGGAAATTGTCCTGAAAATTCTTGTAAAGAAGAAACTCTTAAAAGGACGCCGTGGCAAAGGGGGCGGATACCAGCTTACCAGGGAACCTTCTGAATACACTATCGGCGAGATTCTTGAACTTGCGGAAGGCAATCTTGCTACAGTCGCCTGCCTGGTTCCAGGTGCCGAGGTCTGCAGCCGTGAAGAGCAGTGCATTACGCTTCCTTTGTGGAAGAAATTTGATGGAATGGTACATGATTTCTTCTACGAGATTACATTGGAAGATGTGTTAAACGGAAATATTTAAGGAGATTTTTTATGAATACTTCGAATTTTGAATGGCCAGTTGATAAAAAGCCACTGTATTCCCTGCTTTCAATCCGCCTCCGCGGTCTGATTGACGGAATCCCTCACCAGATCTCAAACCTGGCAAATGCATCGGCCCTTCTCGGTGATGCGCTTCTGAATATCAACTGGGTTGGTTTTTATCTGATGAGAGAAGGCAGGCTCGTCCTTGGTCCTTTCCAGGGCAAACCTGCCTGTATTGAAATTGAAATCGGTAAAGGTGTCTGCGGAACCGCTGTGGCAAACAATCAGGTTATGCTGGTAAAGGATGTCCACCAGTTCCCGGGACATATTGCCTGCGACAGCGCCTCTAATTCCGAGATCGTGATTCCGCTTCATAAAGGAAATGAAATCGTTGGCGTTCTGGATATCGACAGCCCTGTTCTCGCCCGTTTTGATGAAGAAGATCAGGAAGGGCTGGAACACTTTGTCAGAATCCTGGAATCTATTTTTGACAGATAAGCTGTTCTTCCAGATAGCTTACGATCACCTCAGCTGCATATCCATGTGACTTTTCCCCCGGATGCCGGAGAGAACCCACTTTTTTCTCCGTCGTATCCGGGAGTTCTAAAAATCCATAAATCTTTTCATAGCGTGATGGCACATTATGATCCGGATTATTATCACACATCCTGACAAACTATCACTCAAGTGAAACAGCCCGGAATTTACTACTTTTTCCACGCCCGACGTTTTTCTTTACATTTATTACATTAGCAAAACTATTTTTATTTGGAGAGATTAAGATGAATGAATTATTAAAAAAGATCCGCCTAAAAGATGCTTCCGCATTTACACATAGTGGAAAATTCCACGCAGATGATGTATTTTCCTCTGCATTGTTATTATATTTAAATCCGGAAATTACAATCCTTCGCGGTAATAAAGTACCCGAAGACTTTGACGGCATCATATTCGACATTGGGCGCGGCAGATATGACCATCACCAGAAAGACAGCCGCATCCGTGAAAATGGCATCCCTTACGCGGCATTCGGCCTTCTCTGGGAAGAACTTGGTACCGAAATCCTGGGGGAAGATCTTGCTGCTAAGTTTGACGAAGCTTTTGTCCAGCCACTGGATAATAATGATAATACCGGTGAAAAAAATGAACTGGCTTCACTGATTGGAAGCTTCAACCCTTCCTGGGACGAAGATGGCGGAACCGATGAAGCCTTTTTCCGTGCAGTCAGTGTTGCCGGAATGATCCTTGACAATAAATTTGCCCGTTACCTTGGAAATGAACGTGCTGACAAGCGGATCGAAGAAATTCTCGAAACACAAAATCCTGAAGCTGATTCCCGTATTCTGGTCCTTCCTGAATTCATTCCATGCCAGAAACGTCTTTCCGAAACAGATATCGCTTTCGTTATTTTTCCATCCAACCGCGGTGGTTACTGTATCCAGCCTCAGAAAAAAGAATATTCCCTGAATTATAAATGCAGTTTTCCATCTGAATGGCTCGGTCTGGAAAATGAAGAACTCCAGAAAGAAACCGGTCTTTCGAGTGCTTCTTTCTGTCACAAGGGCGGCTTTTTGATGACTACAGCTACTTTAGAAGATGCACGAAAAGCATGTCAGATCAGTCTGGATACCTTTACTGACGAGATTACCCTTGTAAATCTCAGTTCCGACACTTCTACAGACACACTTTTAATGAAACTGCCAGAACTCACGCATGTAAAAATTATCCACAAACCTCTGCCTGATCTCCCTGCTTTAGATATCAATGGAATTTATGCTGAAATAGAAATGAAAAAAACAGAGTGGAAAAAATATATCAAAGATCTGGTAAAAGATCTGCTGAAAACGAAACCGGAAGCTGTCTATGTCGATGGAGATATGTTTTCTATTTACCCGGTCGTGCATCAGCTTCGCAAAAAGCATATCCCGGTTCTTACTTCTGTTACAAAAGACGGTGAAAAACTTATTATCCGTATCCCATCCGGTTCCTGATTTTTTATTATCAGGAATTTGATGATCTGAAAGTGTCAAAAAGAATGTGCCATAACACATTCTTTTTGACAAATGAGAGCTTAATTATCCCAGTATAATTTTCGCTTTTTATCATCCAGTCCATCCACAAACCTTCTTTTAAATACAAGGAATTCTTCCAGATCCATCAGGATATGGTACAGCATCGCACGGCTCTCAAATTCCTCTCTGGTCTTTGGAAGTGAATTGTTTCTGATAATCGCAAAAAGTTCATGTAGTTCATCCAACTGAGCTGTCGGAACTGTATGTTCCTTCACACATACCAGCATATCAAACACATAACTCGAAATGATCATTGCCTCATCTGGCATATGCCTGATTTTCTTCATCTCATAATGTAAGTTATGGATCACGTTGCACTGCTTCATACGCATTTCAAAATAATCGATATAGTATCCTGGATGTGAGTGAAACGTATTATCCTGATATTCATAGGCATCCTGGATAAAGCCCTGAACCTCTTTTTCCAACGCACAGATATCATCCCATACATTTCTCTGCATTTCCTTATTCGCCAGATATGCCGAGATCTCTCCAAGTATCATCTGCAGACGTTCTTCCGTATATTGCATATTTTCGACCAACGCCTTGCGCTGACTTCCATAATCATAAAACAAGTTCAGGACCAGTGCCATCGTAATTCCGATCAATACCAGCATAAATTCATTTGCAATAAAATCAACTTCAAAATCTCTGACTTCCAGAAAATGCATTCCGATCAGTGCATTTACAGAAATCGTCGCTCCCCATCCGATCATCTCTGAGACAATAACCACAAAAAAAACATAAATACCATATGCCATCCATTCTGATTCTACTGCCGAGAATATAATAAGCGCCATAAGTACTGAAATTATAAATGTTACAACCCTCGCTACCGATAATTTGACAGTTTTCCACTTTGTAGTCACCATCGTAAGAAGTGCAACACTCCCTGCCGCCAGTGAATACTTCAGTCCAAACAGATTGGCTATGTAAATCGCCAGACTGCTTCCTATCGCAATTTTTAGTGCCTGCATCCCAATCTTTTTACTTTTCATTGTTCCTCCTGAAATTTCATGCGTATATCCCCACAAATTCTGTACACTGCTGCATCATCCAGATCTTCCTGTTGTTTTTGCTGTTGCTTTCCATGCATGACAAGTATTTTTTCAATAAGCTCTGGATTATCTTCACCATCAACCATACCGTCAAAAATCATGAGTACTTTTTCGTTTTTCACATCATAATAGTATTGTGTATCATTAGCTGTGTTCCTTTTTTCGTCTGCCACTTTGATGCATACACAGTCATATATAATGCATTCGGAATCGACTGATCATAGTTGAACCATACACATCCATGTCACGCTCATATTGCAAATATCCAAAACAACCCCTGTAATCATTATTATACCGATTAACAGACTAATAAACCACCTTTTTTTATCTTTACTCTCCTATAATGGTCTCATAAATTTAGACACTTTTTCGGACGGATTATAATGAATCTGATATACTAAAATCAGTATGGAAGAAAGAATTTTTGAATAATGCATCCGTTGTATTCGACGATAAGCGTGAAGAAAATCTCAAAGAAAAACTCGCCGAAGAACGAAAAGAAAAAGCTGCATATACTCTGTATTGGGAGAGACAAAATCGGACATGATTTTAGAAATTTTTTGAAATTATTTTTTGAAGTGCAAAAAGACATAAAAAAGATGCCAGGATTTCTCCTGACACCATAGTGACTGAACCAATATTCATGAGCTTTCATTTTACCATCTCCCCTTGTTTATTTAAATATGCATCTTTTGATGAAATATACAAACTGTTAAGGAAACAATCGGAGTTGGTGTAAACGAAAAAGCAGCCTTGAGTTCTGATAAAAACTGCCCTTTCGTTTACCTCAATTTCGATTTTACCTTGGTGAACAAAGTCGCGTCCCTTTAGCCGATAGCTATGGGGATTCAATCGTTGCTCTTTTCCTTAAGTTTATCATACCGGATGTTTTGGTAAAAGTTTTTTTATTCAAGAAATCAATTTCAGGCATGACAAACAAACCTCCTATGCGGAAGTCATTTATTCTATGCAATTGTAGATCTTAACATCTCATATGTGCACGAAAAGAAGAACTGTATTTATCTTTGCAGGGTGATACCATATTCCCTCCGCAAGAAGAACATTTGCATACATCGATGTTATACAAAACCTTTATCATTTCTACTGCATTTAGATTTTTTAATGTAGAAATGTATTTCTTACATCCAAGCAGGTTTCTGCAGTGAGTTATCTTTTCTCTTGTTTCTACATGATAGCAGACCATAGTGCCGGATTCTGACAAATCGTTTGGGAGGAACATGCATCATGAATCGATGGATGAATTCTTCTCCTGAAATTGTTTTCTCTTCCAGCAGCCTTCGTTTTTATAGTCTTTTACTACATATGTAACTGTCGTATCTGTCATGGATTTGATTCGATGATTACTGATTGCTATCCTGTGGGTATATTTTCCAAGATAATTGATAACCGACTGTGCACCATTGAAAGTTTCTTTACAGTAAGTGACCCAGTTCTTTTCATAACACTTATCAAGAAGTTCTTTAAAACGATAGCTGTTCTGATATTTCTCTGCTGTACCATGAAATTTAAGCTTAGAATCATTCCACAGGCTTTTTAACTCATCCAGATATTTTCCACGGAACACTTTCGAGATAACACCATATGGGAGAAAATTTTCCACCTGTTTCTTTCCATTTATTTCATCATCAAGCCCACCTCCAAGAACAATGGTATGAATATGAGGATGATAATTCATTGCAGAACCCCAGGTATGAAGAATGCAGATATACCCTATATTAGCTCCTAGATACTTTACGTCTTTTGCCAATTCGTTCAAGGTTGCTGAGGCAGCATGATACAGTGCATCATACAACAGCTTCTGGTTGCTGTAAATGATGGAATTCAATTCCTCAGGAACTGTGAATACTACATGATAATAGGGTGCATCAAGTACGTTCTCTTTTTGTGCATCAATCCATTTCTCTTTCGGAAACTCCTGGCACATGGGACAGCATCTGCTTCTGCAGGAGTTATTATGAATGCTGATACATCCGCAGTCCTCACAAACACTGATGTTTACACCAAAAGCGCCTGTTTTACAGTTCATGATATGATAAGCTGTTTTTCTATGATGAGCAGGAGGGCTATTCCTCTTTTCATAAGAAAGATAAAACCGTTCAAATACATCTTGTATCGTACATGATTTCTCCATAATCATTCACCGCCCATCTCATCAAATGGACTCCTAATTCCAAGCAGAGTTTTATTGCTTACATGCAGATAAACCTCTGTTGATTTTGGATCACGATGTCCCAGAAGCGCTTGAATATATTTTACATCACAGCCGGATTCAAACAGATGACTTGCAAAGCTGTGACGTAAACAATGCGTGGAGATGTTTCTGAATGCCTGCTCTTTGGCACTTTCACGAAAAACTGAATGACACAATCTTTTGTAAGATAATCCCCTGTCCATGAACTTGGGAACAAAATCCCTCTTGGTCTGCCACATTGAAACCAGTATTCTGTCAATATCTCGAGCGTCCGGTCTGCAAGCAAAGTATAACGATTAGAGCGACTTTTCCCATCACGGATGTGTATGGTTTTGTTCGTGCGTGAAATATCATCATAATGAAGATGTGTGACTTCTGAAACACGAAGTCCGCCTGAATACATAGTAGCAATCATAGCTTTGTGCTTCAGATTTGGCGTAGCATCAAGAATAGCTGATATTTCTGTTTTTGTAAGCACCGTTGGTAACTTCCTGTCCCTTTCATACGAGGTATGTCATCATCATCCCAATTCTTCTTCAATATTTTTTGTAAAGAAGCGGATTCCTGAATGGTAGTGATTGTATGTTTCCGGTGAAATCCCGGAAAGTTTCTTTTCAGTTAGGAATATATCAACATCGTCAGTTGTTAATGCATCTATATCCTTGGCTGTGTGGTTCAAAAAATGAGCAACACTGGTACAGTATGCATGAATCGTGGAATCCTTGAGATTCCGTTTATTCGCAGCAGATTGAATTTGATTAAAAATTTCTTCGTACATAATAAAATCCTCCATGTAAAATCAGTAGTTAATGAAAAAAACTGCTTACATGGAGGTGCATTAGCATAATAAAACCGCTTGTCAGAAAAGCGGTCAAATGGTATTCTTTTCATAGGCAGTGGTGTCTTTCTGTATTGAACTGTTTTGTGTGGTAACTTTACAATATCAAATACTGGTAAGAATTGCCATTGCCTATTTTATTATTGAGAAAAGGAAAGCTGCGCCACAGCCTTGGCAGGCCATCGCGCAGCGATTTTGTTCAACTTAAAGTTAGCGATTTCTTTTTCCGGTATTCTCTGTCCCACGGATTTCCTCATGATAAAAATAATCTACGATCACTGGATGCCTGCGGGACTCTGCCATAAGGCATTTCATTATCCACAAAGGCACAATCATACTTCTTAGCCATTTTCTCAGCTTTTACTTCAAGTGCTTCAAAGTAGCTGCGGTTATGCTTGTTATAGATCTCGTCGTAAAGTGGTACAAGATCAGGATATTTTCCGGCGATATAATCCATAATTGTCTTTTTGAAACCGCCTCGAAGATTGAGATTTTCGAGCCAGAACAGATCGCACTGATTCTTTACCCGCTCAAAGATTGCTTCAAAATCCGTGATACCGGGGAATACCGGGGATACGAAACAGACTGTACGGATACCTGCCTCATATACCTGCTTCATAGCAGCGATACGGCGCTCAATGCTCGAAGCAGAGTCCATATCGTTCTTGAAATTTTCATCTAGTGTGTTGATCGACCATGAAACGGTTACACGTCCAAGCTTCTTCAGCAGATCAATATCCCGTACCACAAGATCCGACTTTGTGCAGATCAGAATATCTGCGTCACTGCCGATTAGCTGCTCCAGAAGTTTTCTGGTATTCCCGAATTGCTCCTCCTGTGGATTGTAGCCATCTGTCACAGAACCGATGACCACCCGCTGTCCGGCATATTTCTTCGGATTTTTAATTTCCGGCCAATGCTTCACATCAAGGAAAGTGCCCCATTCCTCCTTGTGCCCAGTAAAGCGCTTCATAAAAGAAGCATAGCAATACTTGCAGGCATGTGTACAGCCCACATAGGGATTGACCGAGTAACCGCCACCTAGACTAGACTGATGTTCTTTTTCCACCTCACGAATGAGGATTCCATTTTATTACTTCTGCCATGATTTCTGTTCCTCTAACACTTTATTAAATTCTTCCGGCATCTGAATCATTTTCATCCCTATGATAGGGACAAGGTCTTCCTTCATAAACACCGGAATGCGAGCTTATGTGCCTGGTCCGTCAGAGACCATACCCATTCCGGCTTCCATCCGAGAGATCGCTCATGCCGGTAAGAAGAAAGTTCTGCGGACGTTTCTTTCCATCATCTTGAGCTTACTCGGAAAGAATTCAGGGGCAGCGAAGTCATCAATCATATGCCAGCGTTTCACGTTGTTGCGGGCATAGCAATATGTACACCCCACTGTGCAGCCAATGACAATATTCATGTTCTAAATTTGATCTTTGATACAAAATATTCATGACTCTGTCAAGATTCTTTCTGATGCGGTCGAGGCATTCTCAAACCGGGTAATTTCTTCCTCTGAAAACCTTTGTGTAAATACTCGCCCATCCCATCAGATACAGAATCGTACTCGCCCTTTAAGGCATGTGCTCAGTCAGAAACAGGAGTGTTTTTTTGTCCGTTTTAGACTGAACACGGCTTATCAGTCCTGATTTTCCATTCTTCCAGCATCGTAGTAAGAGATGTTATCGCTAATCCGCATTTAGTCGAGAGTGACCTGATTGAGATACCATCCTCCTGCCACAGCACATAAAGAATACGCCCCTGGGCTCCATTAAACGCATCAATATTCTTTTCACTGAGAATCTTCTCGAAAATCCGGTCTCCAAGCTGTTTTATTTTGGTGACAAGAAATCCTCCATTCATTTCCATGCAAAAAGCTCCTATATAGTAGTTTATTAAAAACATACTATATAGGAGCTTTATTGTCAACAGTTTATATGTCTTAATAGGTAAATTCCGTTTTTATTTCTCCAAACTGGAATTGTTAATTAGAATTGCTCTCAAAGCAACAATTATCTTAACATTCCCCAAATACACTCCAGTAATGTTAGTGCAAGGATAATGTTAATAACACGGAAATGCCGCAGATAAAACTTCTGAATCAGTACGCCCAAGCCAATCCAGGTACAGGTTGCGATCGTTCCGATTGTTGCAATAACCAGCTCAAAAAACAGCAAAGCCGGAAAAAAAGAGGACATATATCCTACAACATAACCCGTTAGTGCAGTAACTCCGAACATATAAATCTTCACATTGACAAATTGCAGCATGAAGCCTTTCAGAAACGATGCCGATTGCTCTGCGTTTTCTGTTGACGGCTTACTGAAAGCAATATGAATCGCAAGCCACAGGATATAGGCTGCTCCGATGTACTTCAGCACTTCCATTACATTTGGAAGCAAAGAATTAACCCCATATACAAAAATTGCGCATAAGATTTGCACTACATAGTAGCCTGCAAAAATTCCAAAGAACAGCGGCTTTCCTTTTTTATATCCATAGTTTGTTACAGTATTTAATGCCAGAATATTTCCCGGTCCCGGAGTAAAGACATTTATAACGCAATAAATCAGAAAATTGCTCAGTACCGCCATAGGCATAATCATCAACCACCTTTCTGCTGTTATTATATCAGCAAACAGCGGTGCATACATAACACCTATTTTATATGACTATCCATAGCCTACGACTATGGATTGGCTGGAGCATATTTCCGTAATTCTTCCAGATAGCTTTTTCCAAGTTCACTTAATTCCTGATTTTCATTCAGCACATATCCAATATGCATTGTTTCATTTTCTGCAAGCGGAACAGAGATGATATTTTCTCCGTTCAAATATTTCGGGAAAATTCCACTTGAAATAGTATAGGCATTCAGTCCAAGCATGAAGTTGACAATAGCCCCTCTGTCATTGACCCGAATTTCCTTATCCACCGGGATGGAGCTGAATAGTTCCTCTGAAAAATAGACAGATTCATACTCTCCCTGTACAAAGTTTAGTCGCGGATAAGGTGCAAGGTCATGGACTGAAACTACTTTTTTCGATGCCAATGGGTGATCTTTTTGCAAAAAAACATTAGGCTTTGCTGAAAACAGCTCGATAAACACCAGATGGTTTTCCTCTATCACTTTCCGCATAACAATTTCGTTTTCATGCGATAAATAAAGGATGCCTAAATCACAGACACGATTTTCACATCATCCAATATCTGATGTGTTCCGGTTTCATTATAATAAAAAGCGTATCGTTCTTGTCCAAAGCGCTTGACCAATTCCACAAAAGCGTTTTCCGTAAAAGTATAGTGCTGAGAAGATACTCCAAATGTCACTTTTCCTGGAAGATTTGTAACATACCGATCCTCCAGCAGTTCCATCTGCTGTATCACCTGACGAGCATAACCGAGAAATTCAGCACCATCTTTTGTCAGAGTAATTCCGGTTCTACTGCGGAGAAAAATGGTGATACCAGCCTCTTTTTCCGTTTCTTTGATGGAATTGGACAGACTTTTTGTGATATAAAAGCAGTTTTGCCGCTTCGGTAATAGAGCCAACTTCTGCTACCTTCAAAATATATTTTAAATGTTGAACCGTCATTTCTTCATCCTTTTTATTCTTCCGACTTCCCGATTTATCTCATAGTACCATTATCAGCGTACCTGCACCGATCAGTACAATTCATATAATCAGCATAAACGTAAAGCTCATGCTGTTAAGCTTTCGATCTTGATTTGGCTGTGAACTCTGAGATAACAACTTTGATGACCTCTACTGTCGATGCCATCTCTTCATTGATATTGAATTCACGACCCGTCTGATTTTTCATAAAGAGCGAAAGACCTCGTATTTTCTCCTGCACATCCTCTGTTAATTCTGCACGACCACGCCCAATCACAGATGCAAATGATGCTCCGTATTTGCAAGCTACATCTCTGCCGGATATAAGCTAACATCACTTTCTACCTCAATGCACACATTTGGATTACTTCTGATCAGATCCAGCTTATGCCCTTCTTTTGCGCAGTGCATGTAGAAAATCAAGATGCCCTCTGTATATTCGTATCCGTAGTGAAGTGGAACGATGTAGGGATAATCAGCATCAAACAAAGCAAGATGCAGGACTTTCGCTTTTTCAATAATCTGCAGAATTTCAATAATATTTGTTACTTCGATCTTTCTTCTCATAGATAATACCTAAAGAATCGTGCACGATTCCTCCTTTTTCAAATTTTAAAATTATACAATCTGGAAGTTGTGTTTATTTGTTTTTTCTCAAATTCGTAGTAGAAAAAAGCAAAAAACATACACACCTGATTTTCTCTTTTTCCATGATTTTTCCACCTCCATAAATTCCGATTTCACGATATCATTTCTAATACAGATTTTACCGTATTTTTTAGATTCAGTCCATCTTTTAATCCCAACCGATAGAAAAACTTTTCTGTATCTGCTCCACTGCTGAAAATTGCATTACAGTATTCCGTAATCACTTCTTCCTGTTCTGGGGATAACGTTTCCAGTAATTCCTGGTATTTCTTTTCAATCTCACTTACTGGCTCTTTACCAACACAATATTCACCGCTGCAAGTACCAGCCAAACAGAAGCTGCAATAATTCGAAATGGCAATTTTATCAAAAATCTCAACATATACTGCCGGATATTCTTCACTTTGCTTGTACTCCTGTCAAGACTGAAAAACACATACTGGATGTGTTCATACCCGACTTTCAGCAAACGGCTCTTGACCACTTGTGTAGGCACAGCTTCCCCGTTGATCTGCTGATATGGCTTTGTCGAACATATTGCATCCAGCATCAGCTCTACCAGCTCTTCTACCGTCCCGATTTTGATACGATACCGATTGCATCTGTTGCTTTTATCCATTGCTACGGTGTCAGCGTAAAAGCATTATCACCAGATTCTGCTTTAAACCTATCGAATTCGATAGGTTTAAAATTGGTCATCTGCCTTGTACTCAACAAAACTTTCCGGAAGTGCAATGATAAACTCCCGTCCTTCAATACACTTCCCAGCTGTTCCGCTTGTATTCAGTATTATCGTATAGATTATGGCATAGACCAAAAAATCACTCGATAAAAAGGAGGGGATCCTGATGTTAATCCTCTATGCCATTTATGTTGTATATATCTGTATACGCTAAATATGAAAATTGATTCACTGATGTGATAAAATTCTACCTTTATATTGGAAACAGGAAACAGAAAAATCGCTTGCCGGCAGATAAATTTCTGCCGGCAAGCGATTTTTATTTTTTCAATTAAAATCCTGTCAATCTGAAAAACATCAATTCATTTGCTGATCCGTCGTCTCGTTCCTGTGTCAGCATAATTAACAGAGAGCCGTCATCTAAAAGCTGCATATCTTCCAGCCATGGATAACTGACACCAAATATGTCCTCTGTAGAAATTGCACCTACGTGCGTTCCATCTTTTGCCCAAAATTGTATTTCACGCATATTTCCATCTGCAGCCACAAAACCATTTTCTGTTTCCGCCATGCCTGTAATGGAACCGAGCTTGTCCGGAGAACTGATATCTTCTCCACCTAATTTCAAAAGCTGATTGCCATCATAATCATAGACAACAATTTTTGTGCCTTCATCTTCCACAGCCATGGAGCCGGCAACCATAATATGACTATTCGTGATCTGTACGTCATCTATCATAGAAAACAGTCCCTTGCGTTCTTCATCTTTATTTAATCCGGTCAGTATCCACGGTTCTGCCGTAAGGTTACCGCCTTGATTCGCAATCTTCTGAGTATCACTGTTCACCCAGAAACTGATTCCCCATTCTCCGGATGGATGCATATTCAGATCTCCGTCTACTGTTGTCTGAAGTGCCTTTTTCCCATCTTTTACGCCAATTACATCTCCAATTCCAGGCGAAAGATATAACATTCCACTGCTGTCCCCAGACAAATATTCAAAATCATCGTCTAATTCCATCGAAGATACGAATTCAAGTCCGCTTTCTGAATATTCATAAGTATCCAGTTTGTTCTCCAGCAAATGAAATACCTGATTGCCCTGTTTTACAAACTGATGATCCATAATCTGCATAACTCCCTGTGCTTCTTTAAATGGGATATATTTCGGAACGATTGTATAAGAACCTACCATCTGCTCTGCCAATACAGGTTCAACAGGCTCTCCCTCCCATGGCCATGGTGCGTCTTTATTTCCTTCATCCTCTAATTTCAGCACAATTCCTTCTAACAATTCTTTGTCAGAATCATCTATTTCCTGTCCTCTTACTCTGATATCATAGGATGTGCCAGACTGTTCATAACGATACATATACGTTTTTTCTATGGAATTACTTTCCGGCATTGCTGTATATTCTGCATTTCCTATTGTTACAGTGTCCATTTTTCCTTCAGCATATGCCTCTAAATCCACTCCAAAGGCAATTAAACTCTTTCGATATGTATATGAATCCTCCTTGGTCGCTTCTATAGAAATGACATTCTCGGATCCATCTACTGTATCTCCATCAAAAAATCTAACGTAAGAATATTCTTCATCTTTCTTCATATTCTCTTTATCGTAGTTCCATGCCTTCGGATAATACACTGTAAATAAACTTAATTTAAGACTTTCTCTGTCTTTAAATTCTGTTTCTTCCTGCTCTGCTTTTTCCGATTTTTTCTTCTCCGGATTCTTTTTTTGTCCACATGCCGCTATCATCATCATGCATATCATGATACACAGCACACACCATAGTTTCTTTTTCATGGCGTCTTCCCTCCTTTCATGATTTCCACATCCTTTTCAGTTATTCACTGTCACTTTTTACACAGTGGAATGTGTAGTAGTCATCATCATCACTGTAGTCTACTTTCAAAGTACCATCGTCATTTATCATCACTGTAAGAGATGGATTTTCTGATTCAATCGAACAATATCCCAGTGCAACTGACCATGGGAAAGTCCCAATCTCCTCCCCTTTATAAATAACTGTTACATTACGGTCACTTTTGAAATCAAGACGCAGTGCATCATTGATGTTGTCTACTCCTTCCATAGAAGTCTGAGGTCCGTCTCCTAAAAGTTCTTCCACGCTTTCTGCAGCCCACTCACCTATGACTGCATTTTCCTCCTCTGTCAGATAGAGTGCCGGATCCATTGCATCCGTTCCATCCTTTGCAAAAATCACCTTTACTCCCATCTCGAGCATATTATCAAAAGAAATAATATCTTTTCCAATGATTCCCACCATCTCTTCTCCTTCGATGCTCAAGATAAACTGATCATCTTCGACAGACCATTTTCCATTCCCGGTAGTGTCTCCAACTGAAAAGGAAACTTTTCCGTTGTTTTTCACTTCAAATTCAAAAGCACCTCCGAAAGTTTCATCTATACTGACGGACATTCCCATCATCTGAGCGGACACCGCTACCCATTTCCCTCCATACGGGTTCTTTTCTCCTGTTTCTCCGGAGCCTCCACAACCAGTCAATATTATCATACTGATGATAAGCACTAGTCCAAATAACAAATTCAACTTCTTTCTCATAATCTTCTCCCCTTTCAATTACTTCTTATCTGCAAAAAAAGGAGTCAGCAATTCTGCTACCTTACTGATTGGCATTGTCTGCAAGATCACCTTTCCCGGTCCTTTCACAACGGTATTAAAAATGCCTTCTCCTCCAATCAGCATATTTTTTACTCCTTTTACAGCTACAACATCCATAGTGCAGGTTTCTTCCATTGCCGCTAAGTACCCTGTACTGATCAAAATTTCCTGTCCTGCACTCAAATCATACTCCACTGCATGTCCATCAATTTCTACAAACGCGGTTCCATTTCCGCTCAATCTCTGCATAATGAAACCTTCTCCTCCAAATATGCCTTTCCCTAATTTTTTCTGAAAATGCATGGACAGTTCTACGCCTTCTTCTGAAGCAAGGAATGCACTCTTCTGCACGATCATGGAGTGACCGTTGCTAATCTCCAATGCTTTGATCGCTCCCGGAAAACTTGATGCAAATGCAATCATTCCGTCTGCACCTTCTGCGGTATATCTGTTTTGAAACGCAGAATCACCAGACATCAGTCTGCCGAACATTTTCTTCATTCCGCCTCCGGAAATCGTCTCCATTTTCATGTTCGGGCTCATCCAGCTCATACTTCCTCTTTCTGTGATCATAGATTCTCCTGCTGATAATTCACATACAACAACTGGTAAATTTCCTCCTAAAATCTCATATTTTTTCATAACAAAGTTCTCCTTTCTTTTTCATTTTTCTTTTTTGTTTTCATCCTACAACAGTACCTTTTTCATTAAGCTTTGTAGCACATTGCACACACATATCCAGATCATCACAGATTAAAAAGCAATGGTCACATACAAGACGCTTACATATCGGACAAATATTAAAGATCTCTTTCGCCTGATTCAATGCTTTTTGAAATGCTAAATTCTTTTCCCGTTCATAAAGTGTATCATAAATAATCTTCCGATTTTCATTTTCCGGTTTTTTCCCCGCTCTGGAAAAACGAATTGGTGTACTTTTCCATACTGTTTTACATTCCATGCAGCATAGTGAAAAGCAAAACTCATCCGGCGTAGAACAATCTATTAAATCCTTTTTCGTAATATATTCCACATTTTTAACCTCCTTGTTAACCTCTTTGCTCTATCACCATCCTATTCTCTGTTCTCCCTCCTTACCCATTGCCTTTATTTTTTTCTCTGATCGGGCGGCCACCATTTCGTAATAAAAGCGTAGCAGATTCAGAAAGCAAATACTATGGTCGCCATTCGTATATTATGCTTATTCACCAAAATACGAACGATTAGTATACTATATATAGCGTTTTATTTTTATCTCTCCGCTATATATGTGCAATATCTTTTTGTGAAAATATAAAAGAGATCTATCGGCAAACAAAAAAAAGACCCTAGCATCATTTCTGATGCTAAGATCTTGATTGGTCATCTTAACTTAATGACATTGCTGTAAAGACTCTTTTTCGTTTACTCAGTTCTGCTATATGTCAGCTTATCTAACTGATTACATTTTCGAAATAACTCAATATACAGCATTAGTTCCTCTCTGACAGTTATCCCCAGTTTTCGATTCATATTTGTATTATGCTTTCTCGCTGTTCCAATACTGATATAAAGCAAAGAAGCAATCTCCTGTATCGTGTATCCATCAACATAATACTGAAGAACCATCCTCTCTGACGGAGTCAGAGTTTCCACACGCAAAGCAAACGCCTTGAGCATTTCTTCTATATTCGGAGGAATGCCTCCATTTTCCAGTTTCTCCGTATTCCTTTTTTTCTGCATAAAATCAACCAGTGCATCCACTTCTGAAATGCCTGATAAATTTTCGTCCGTCAGCGTATCCTCCTGCAGTGCTTTTAAACTCCGAAGAATCGGCTTCACAAAACGATGGGACATACCGACAGAAACAACCAATAATAAAATCAGGAACAACAACGTACCGATGATCCAGTCCCTTCGATTGTCCGTTGTTAATTTTTCATAATTCGCTTCTGATATTAATGTCAGTACCGCAAGCGGCATACCATTACAACTCTTCAATCCAAGCAGTTCATGCCTGCCTATATAATTCCCGAAAGCGGTAGAATATGTATTATAATATTTTCCTTTCTTCACTGTCATCGTTCCTGATGGTGAAAGATACGTTTCTTTTGTATCTCCGAACATCGCCTTATCCAGATAGATGTTTCCTTTTTTGTCCACAGGAGTCAGTACTGTCACTATATTCCCACAGGAACCTTCCACCATAGGATAAGACAGCCTGAAATACAGATTACTCATCTCCATACCGCACAAACCGCGTACTTTTCCGGTACTGTCTAAAACCGGGACATATAAAAGCTGCACATCCTCCCATGTATCACTCAGCTCCAGCCGGTCTGTCCACAGGCAGCTCTCTACCAGCCGGTTTCCATCAAACTGCATAATCTGTTCATACCCCGACAATGCGGACGTATCAAATTCTAAATTCCAACGGTTATGGAGCTGTACCTGCTCTGCTCTTGCAATATCAGCATTTCCCCTGAAAAAAACTACGTGCTGTTTGCTTGTATTTACTGCCTTTAAATCAGACAGGCGCAGGTAGATTCCCATGCGTGATGTATCTGCATATTCCGTCTTCGTATTTACCGTTGCATCCAATACAACAAAAACTCCACTGCAATATTTCACATCCAATGCAGATTTTAAGGAGGGATACAGCGCAGCCTCTAAATCCATGATCAGCTGAGGATTATCATTCAAATCTGAAAATGTCTTTCCATTGACTGTCAGGCATTGATTCAATTCTTTTGTAATGTCTTCCGATAAAGAAATACTTCTCGCCATCATAATATCAGTCTGCTCTGTCATAGTTGACAACGTATTTTTCTGCTGGGCAGACAACATTTCCCGTACTTTAAAATCCATTCCCGGAAGGACTCCCAAAATACTGAGTAATAGAACTGTCACTAAAAAAAGTGTTAAAATCACCACGCACCAATAAACAATCAGTCTTTGCTGCATACGGATGCTTTGTCTCTTTATTCCTTTTATAATCTTCCAAAAATTTATTTTCTTTTCTCCCATATGTCAGCCACCTCTTTTTGCCGATCCGGCAGACATTATTGTGTATATGCTGCTTTGAAATCCTCTAATGTCTCTGAAACAAGTTTATCCATATCTTCCGGATGTTCCTGCCACTCCAACCGCTTTACTGACAGGGTTTGCCTGATAAGTTCTTCAAACTTTGTTTCCAGATCCAGATAGGAATCCAATTTCGGAGCAGTATAAAATGTATATTTCTCCTGCGTCTTTAAAAAAGCCTGATACAGGGATACATACATCGGATCACTTAACTTCTCGATCGCCTCCGGAAGGTAAACATCGAAAGCTTCCTGCTTTACCGGCATATATCCAAGACTGGTCACAAATTCCACATTCTTTTGGGCTTCTGTCAGCCATTTAAGAAACGTAATACAGGCCTTTTCTTTTTCCGGTGTAGATTTTACCGTACAAATGCCGGCACCTCGCTGCATGACCATCGTTTCCCCCCTGGCAAATACGGGACATGGCATGGAAACAATCTCCACTTTTTCCGATGTGTTATCCGCATAAGTAACTTTGTCAGAATAATATAACACACTGGCTGACGAAGCCACCGATACAATCGAATCTCCCGTTCGCAAAGGTTCCGTTGCATAACCGCTGCGAAGCCATACTCCTCCGGACAGTGCCGCTTTTGCATAAGGTTCCCATACTGTTTGAAATTCCGGTCCGAAAGCCAGATTTTCTCCCTTAAAGAAATTTTCACCCAGAGATTCTACACCTACCTGAAAATAGTTAAAATGATAATCATGAACGAAAAAATTCTTTCCATCATCAGGAATGTCCGGCGTCTGGTTATCTGTCCATGCAGCATATTGTTCTGCCATTGCGAAAAGTCCTTCCCATGTTTTTAAATCTTCCATCTTCGCTCCTGTTTCTTTCGCGAAACGATCAAATGCTGTTTTATTGATAAACATAACTTCCGTTGATTTTGCTACCGGCAAAATGGAAAGTCTTTCATGAATGACACCTTCTTCCAAAAAAGCCGGAATAAATTCGTTCAGTTCTTCTTCTGTAAAATAATCATAATAATCTACAAGTTCCGTATCATCCGGCATCGCCAGAACTGTTTTAGGATAGGAAACAAACATATCCGGCGGTTTAGAGGCTCCCGGATCTCCAAATGCGGATGCCAGTACATTTTCATGTATCGTATTCGTATTTGTAACACTGCCAACCTGTACTCGGATATTTTCCTCTTTTCCAATCGTTTCATTAAATTCATCAATCAGATCGTTTAATGGCGATTCTGTCTGTCCGCCATATACATGCCACAATGTAACGGTTACCGGATCTTCTTTTTTCTTCTGCCCACACCCTGTAAAAACTATAACCGCAATCATTACCAAGAACAGGCAGCTTCTTCTCATAATATATCTCATATTATTTATCTCCTTTCCAGACAGTGTCTTATAAACAATCTGACATCTCAACGAAGAACAGAACCATCGGATTGAGACACTTTTACATAGTATATGATATCGGTTTTCAGAGTCTTAAGCACTCCCCATATGGGTAGTAAAATGCTATTTTTAAAATCCATTTATAATCAGATTTTTCTTTGTAACAGCTACCGCCAATTTCGTTTTGGAATCAAAATTCGTTTTCTGCAACATATTTTTGATATGCCATTTTACAGTTTCCGGTGATATACACAAGCTCTCTGCAATTTTTTTATAGGATTCTCCTTCCACCACTAATCGCAGAACTGCTAATTCTCCAGGTGTAAAATCACAGCTTTTCGTCGTTCCGATCATCACAACCGGCGGAGCATCCGGATACACGTTCTCCCCTTTCATCGTACGATCCATAACCTCCAACAGTTCTTCTTTACCGGCATCTTTATACCAAAAACTTTCTACTCCTGCTTTGCGCGCCCTGTCAATAAAACTGCACTCTACTAAAGAAGTCACGATAATTACTTTTATCTGGGGCATTGTCTTTTTAATCTTCTCCGCTGCCACAAGACCACTCTCATCATTCTCCGTACAGACATCCATCAAGACAAGTTCACACCTGCTCTGTCTGCATACGGTTTCTGCCATAGCTGCGTTTGTGATAGAAGCCGCCAGACAATATCTCCCACTGGACTGAATATAATTTTCCATATCTTCCCGAGCCATACGCTGGTCTTCCACGATTAGTACCCGTATCATCTCCGCACCTCCTTTGGTATCTTAACGATTATTGAAAATTTTGACTCCGCACAAATTCTCAATGTACCTCCACATTGCTCCACCCTCTTTCGTATACCGGATAATCCTCCTCCTTCTTTGACATCCTTCTCCGTTGTTTGTCCATTATCTGTAATCACCATAATCCATTCTTGTTCCCCACTACTGCATTTTACATACAGTTCGCTTGCCCCTGCATGGCGGACACAGTTGGAAAGTGCCTCCAAAAGTATTATATCCATCAGTTCGAAAATATGAGATTCCCAGACTTGTTCTCCTGTATAAATGATTTTCACACCCAAAATCTCAGCTCTTTCCTGCACCTGCCTGTGCAGTTGTTCGCCTTTCACAGACTCGTTATCTTTATTCAGCAAGTCTAATGTCTGCTTCCATTGCGAAAGGAAAACATCCCGGTCTGCTTCCGATTCGCGCAGCAACATCCGCTGTGCCGCCAGGACGCTATATCCCAGATTATCATGCACTCTCATTTTCATAGATAACATTTCTTCTTCTCTGGTCAGCGTTATTACATTCTTAGAAAGTTCTTTCATAGCCACAGACATTTCCTGAAGTTTCTGATTTTCTTCCTTCAGCAACACTTTGTTCCGATATAATTCCGACACTTCAGAAGCAAGAACTTGAAAAAAATGATCTCCGGCTGTCGTAATAATCTCTTTCTCTGAAAATTTCCACACACTTCCATCCGCAAAGCAGTATACTTTCAAATCAACATCATAAAATACATTCTCTTTCAGAGGATGTCCCAGTGCTTCCTCCAGTTCTGTAATATTCTGTATATCTCTTCCCGCCAGATTCTGGCAAATTTGATACATTTTTCGATTCATCAGTTTAGGCATTCCGTTCCCATCAAAAAAAACAATTCCACTCGGCAAATTGTCCAGACTTTCCTGAACTGCATTTTCCCTCAGGCAGCTCTTGCGGTACTTATAAATTCCAAAAATCTTCAATCCCACATATAAAAAAACACCAATTCCTATAACAATTAAAATCACATACGGTATTTTAAATAATATCATGGAATCTTCTTCGTAAAACGCCCGTTGCCACACACACAAGACAGCTGTTATAAGGAAAATAACTATAAGCAATACACTGTCCGGCAGCAACATCTTTCTTTGTCTTTTTCCTGTTCCTTCATAAATAACCAGAATCATACACAGCAAAGTCAAAAAAATAAAAAACCAAACTATCGTAATCTGATACTCCGGTGAACAGTTTTCAAATGTTTTTATCATTTGCCACCACCTCCTCCCAGAATCAGAGAAAGCAGCCATGATCCGTCAAAATCCTGCTCCACATAAGCTCCATATCGTCTTGCAATTTCCTGCAGATCTGTTTTGCATTCCACACTCATAGACATGATGATCCGCGCCTCTCTGCGTTTCAGATTTACATTAAATGCCGACAGATCTTCCAAAGATTCCTCTATGACTGCTTCAAAAAAATCATAAATCTGCATAGCATCTTCACTTCGTATTTCTTCTAACGCGGTGGAAAAACCTGCCTCAACATGATTCCATTCCAGATTCTTTATCGTTTCCCTGAAACATAACTCCAACTCTCTTATCGGAAATTTTACTGTCTGCTCCGCAATAAAAATAAGATTACTACGCCTTTTTATATAGGCTCCGATCACAACTATCTTCCCTAATATTTTTTCCCTTTTGTTCTCATCTTCTTCCATAGAATATGCTTCAATGAATTCCGTCACAAGTTTACTCTGCCTTGCCGTCTGTTTCTGTATTTTATCATACAGCTGATTCTTCACAGAAAGTTTTTCTACTTCTCTTTTTGTTCTCAGATTTTCTTCCTCAATCAGATTCGCATCTTTTAATTCTTCCTTCCGATCTTCAAGCTCTCTTACGATTTCCTGTAATTCTGACAGGTTTTCCTTCCACAACACATAGCCTCCCAAAATTGGTTTTCCCGACAGCCTGATCCCATTTTCTAACATGATCGGACATTGAACTATCTGCCTTACGATTTCCGGTGCAATACATTCCGAATCCTGAGATTGATAAATGCATTTTCCACTCTGATCTGTAATCTGTGCTGAAATTGTCGATGCTGCAAATAATTGTGCGTATCCTGTATTGGAAGGGATCAATCCGCACTGGATGCAGCTTTCAATGATCAAAGCAAACAGAAGACATAATGCAGCTGTCATATCGCTTGAAAATATTTTCCAGAAGGGCAGATTCAGATAATAGGCGATGCCATAGACAACCGACAGACCATAAGCACCAAAAGGCATCCAAAGCATTTTCCTGTTTTTAATTTTTCTACACCTTAATAGAATAATCAAGAGTGCCACCAGCAGACATCCAAGATCCCAGGCGACTATAGCATAATACATTGCTCCATATCCATAGACTCCTACTTCATAGGAAGCTGCTTCCCCCAGTCTTCCCTCCGGGAAAGTAAAAACTAACTGGTGCAGATCATTCGTTAATACAATCCCTATCAGAAACAATGCCGGAAAAAACAGCAGACACCGTCTTTCCGGTAATTTATAATTCTCCGGCTGCCGTATATAAAATGCCAGATAAAGACTGACCGTAGGGAGTAACAGCATAGGAATATAATAAAGATACCAGGCGTAGCGCAGTGCTGTCGGCATCTCATACGGTATTTCAAATTTACACATACGAACGAGCATCCAAAAAACCATCATCACTGCAATCATTATTAAACAACGACGGGGTTCCTTTTGGATAATTCTCTTTTGAAAAGAAATCGCCCATACCAGATAAAGTCCTATATAAATAAAAGGCCTTAAAAGGTGACAAATAGATTGCAGATAAGGATTGGTAAAGGACACATAATGAAGCAGAACTGCCACACCTACGCATAGTGCTACACTTCCGACGTATACTGTAAATTTCTTTTTCTCTGACACTGTGCGTACTCCTTCCTATTACATTTTGCACTATATCTTGTTTGCAGTATATCATAATCTCCATTCCAAATTATATCTTTTATTTTTTGGTGTATGTATAAAACTCGACCTTGCCATTGCAGCTATATCTCCAACTCCATTTTTTAATGCAATGCTTTGGTCGGACAGACCTTCGTACATTCATAACAGAGTATGCACTCCGTTCCTCTCTTTCGTTTGCGGGATTCCTTATTGACCTCCACATTCATTGGGCAGACACGCAGACTTTTTCCACAATGAACACATTTGCTTTCATCGCAGTGAACACGCAGGATTGAAAAACAGTGACCGAATATCTTCGCGACTGCGTAGTGGATTGTTGCCACCTCAAAAACACCAAGAAAATGTCGGGCATAGCGTTTTCCTGCAGTAAAAAGTGCTGTTCCTAACGCAAGGCATCCTCCAATGTAGCTGAAATTCAACAGATAAAACAAGTTTCCTTTAGCCTTCCACAACGTGATTGCCACTGTCTCAAATAACAAAAATAATAGAAGTGACGCTATATATTTGCGAAGCACATTATTCTTTCTCATCATTATCCTCTTGCTCCTCTGATTTCTTATTTTTTCTCAGCACATCAATTGCAGGGCCGATGCTAACACCCATCATAACCCCCAGACACATTCCAAGACCAATATCATCTATTAGAAACCCAATAACTATACCTAAGCTTAGTCCGATAGCAATCCAGTAAAATATCATGTTCTTTTGCAGTAAGAGGTAAAATCTTATCTTCCCATATATCCTGTGCATTAGCTAAATCAATAATCCTGTACTCATTGATTTCATACTGTCCTGGTAATGGAATATACTCTTCTATAAATGAATCTTCTATTTCTTCAATAAGTTCTGAATTATCTTCGCCATCATCTTCTAATTTAACCTTCATTTTCTATCATCCCGCTAATTTTCTATAATCTCCCAGTAGCCGCTCTTAGGCAATCCATGTCTTATAAGTATGGATGATGTTTCGTTTTCCTTCTGTCATTTGTACACGATGTACAGGTTTCTTTTGTCTTGCCATAATAAAAGGCCCTCCTAATGATATTTATTTTATCATAGAAGGACCTTATAAACATTATTTTACAGAAAAAGTTTCATACTCTCTTTATATACGTTATGAAATAAAATTTTTATCTCTTGAATAATCACAAAATGTTGCCATTTTGTTGCCAATCGCTAAACAAATTTGTTTGTAACCCGCATGAATACTGGGGTTCTATGATTGTGTGGATTATTCAAACTCGCAAAGTCTGGTTTGATTTTGATTATTTCAGCGCAGTTATCTATACCGTTTTGTATTGATAACTCATACTTTTTCCACACGTTATTCTTCGTTTCACATATTTTTAGTACCAATCCAGTACCATTGCTATATGGTCATTATTGTGTGTAGTTCAGGTGGCTTGCAGGTTCGTTTACTATTCACAGAATAAATTTCTGTCGGTTTGCTTGTCCACCTATGGAAATTATAATCTCCAAGCGATATTTCTGCAAGGAAAAATCTGATAAATCATGCCTTTTGCTAAATTACTATTTGTTTCTATTGTTATTTATATAAACTTCACTTATATTTTAGTCGTTCTCTTAAAAATGGCTTGATAGAATATGCTATCAAACCTCTTATCTTTCTATGCTGCTGTTCTGTAATCTCACTCTTATTTCTTTTATTGAACATATCCAACATAAACTGATAATCATTTGTTCCATCATACCTATTATATTTATTGGGTGCAAATGCTCCTTCTTCATACAATGCATATAGTAATTTCTTCGAAAAGTACTTTGAAGTTAATTCTATTCGTTCCCCTCTTTCCATAGAATGCGCTAAACGATACATATCCATTTGAACATCTACTTCATAATCTAAATCATCTCGCTCAAATTTTTCTATACAAGAAGATCCTATCGGGTATAAACTTCTACCTGTTTCTCTATTTCTAATCGTAAATAAGTATCTCAGATTCTCTTTTCCACATACACATTCTGATGCATGTTCCTCATCTTCTTCACAATCAACAATATCCCATTCCCGCACTGCTATTTCCCAATTATCCGTTGTAGATGCTTCTAAAACACGTTTAATTAAGTTTTGATAATAAGAACTCGCCATCATTAACACCTCTCTCCTGCGTTTTCGTTAGTAATATCTATAAAAAGACCCGATGTGGATTCGAACCACATCTTTCCCCTTCATAAGTGCACTGTTGCAAATGCACTTATGAAGGGGGACGTCCTACCATTAGACTATCGGGTCAATAATCATGTTAAGAAGTTTTGGTATTTGCTCTATGAACTCTTCATCCACCTTATACAAGGTCTTTATGTACGAGCAAAGCGCTTTCTCTTGACGGTTTTTACTATATTTCCGCCATTTACTTATTTGCTTATCTGGAATATCCAAAGCTATTTTAGTATAATCATAAGCCATTTTCTCAAAAATGTATGTTGCCAATTCAACACAAGATCTAGAAAACATAACAAAATCATCGAATGATATTTCTTCATATTTATTTGGTGCTACTAGCTTTGAAAATTTAGCCTCGGTCTTAAAATTATACTTTTGTAATTTACGATATTCTTTTTCATGAGAATCAACCTCACATAAATCATGAACCGAAGTATTTCTTATCAGTCGATAGTATTCACATAACTCATACAAAGGTTTCATATCATCAGATAAGTTATTACCACAAATATTTCTGACTGCACATGATAAATATGACTCTTCTCTAAAGTCATTTAAATAATTAACTGCTCCAGGAAATTGTGTGTTAAACTGCTGCGTTGAATATCTAATTAATTTTCCATTTTTATAATCATAAGGGAAAATTATTTTTTCCCTTTTTTTATATCGTAACGAACGCGGAGTTGCTGTTTCCCTAACAACCTTTTTTTCTATTTTTTTGCCATTACAACAATAAAACTCATTTATATCTTGACAGTTTTCCTCTTTTAACACATAACTTACCAATTCTACAATGCACTCTTCCCGCTTTTTACCCATTCATCGATCTCAGAAAATTTAAATTTCCAAAGTCTACCTATCTTATGAGCCGGTATATCTGTTTTTTTGATCCAATTTCTTATAGTATCTTTCGTTACACCTAGATATTCTGCGGTTTCTTCTAAATTAGACCATTTTTCAGTAGTCTCAGACATATTCTCCCTCCGATTCTAAAATGTATAAAATAGCAAATAAATTATAACACGAACAGCTGTTTTCCTCAACTTCTATTTCACTGTTTAAATATGATTTATTAGCATTTAATACATCTTTAATATTCAATTATACATCCATTCTTAATTTAATATTGAGCAGAGGAATCATCTTCCTCTGCCCCTGTTCCACATCTTATCTTCAGCCTTTTCTTTATCAACATCTTTGCTAACTGCTTTATCATAAATCCTCTGGAACTCCTCATAAAGCTCATCTCCATCCAGCTTTATCCCCAGCATTTTCATTACTTCCGAAAACAACCTTATGCTTCCACTTACATCAGCAATATCAACTCCAAATACATATGCCTTGTACTGTTGCTCTTAGGTGTTTTCGGTGTTGTAATAACATCCTGCCCCTGCAGCCGCTGATACGATTTATTTATTCTGACTGTGTTCTTTTCAAAATCAAAATCTTCCATCGTAAGTGCAAGCAGCTCACCTAATCTCATTCCTGTCCAGTACAGCATTTCAAATGCATAAAATGAAACCGGCTTGTCAATCACCGCTTCTGAAAACTTCTTATATTCCTCAGTTGTCCAGAAAAGCATTTCCTTCTTTTCTTCCCTGCCCATATTTCCGGCCTGTCTTGCCGGATTTGATTTCAGATTATAAAACCTGCACGCATGATTGAATATCGCACTTAAAATGTTGTGCATTGTCTTCTTGTAAGTCTGGGAATAACTCTTCCCATTCTCATAACGGAATGCTACCATCTCATTCTGCCACTTGCGTACATCTCCCGGTGTAATCTCATTCATCTTAAGATTCTTAAAATATGGAAGTATCTTTGTATCCACAATGTGTTCTTTGGTAAGCCATGTGTTAAGTTTGACATAATTTTTCACATCCTCTGTATACAGCTTCCAGAACTCTCCAAATGTCATATCCAGATTATTCTCCTGCCGTATTTTGTAATTACGCTCATAATCCAACGCTTTTGTTGCAAAACCTCTCTTCTTTATCTGTTTATTTTCCCCAGTCCAGTCCTTACAATAGAATTTGACAAACCAGGTGCCTGTCTTACTGTCTTTATAAGCTGGCATATTCATCATCTCCTTCTTTCCATATGAAGAAGCAGATGCCTAAGCCGTATCGCTTCTGCACCTGCCTCTGTCACAATCTTCTTACCTGTTGCTTATCCTGCATCACTCATACCATAAATGCGTTCTTCAAAATATTTTCTGCTTACTTTTCCACGGATAACAATGTAACCCTTCTTTTCAAGTTCACTGTTGATCTGTCTCATAAGCTTGTATGCTGCTGATCTTGAAATTCCAAGAATCTGCATCACATCTCCTACTTCTAAAAACTTTTCGTTCATGCCTTTCACCACCTTTCCTTTATAAATTTGTTTTGGCGTTTCTCCATACCAGTTCTGCTGATGTCACAACCAGCCTCCTTCCCTTCTACGATTCCATATCCAGTAACAGCTACCCCTTTTTTGAGAATAATAGCATTTGCTTCGTCAGGTTTAATAAATAACATATTATCCCCATCAATGGATTCAGACTCCGAATCACTACCTCCTCTGATATCTGGTTCCTCTAGAAACTCTGTTATAGAATACACGTTGTTTGTATCTATTTTTTCAATTTTAAAATTATTGTGTTCTTTTTTGCTGAGCAACTGATTTACAGAAAACGTAATTTTATCACCTGGAAGCAATATATGGTCTGTTTGCTCAATTGTTAACATGAATGTTGCCGTATTCGTACCAGCATCATAACTAACAAGAGAACATCCTCCACTTTGATCATACGGAGTGCAAATACTATAACTATCAAAAAGATCAGTTGTTTCATCTAGTCTTTTAGCAATCTTATCATGCATTGACAACAAAATGGTTGTTTTTTCGCCATTTACTTCCGCTGCAACTACTGTCATTTCAATGCCATTATCCTCACACGAAACATTAATCGGCTTAAGTTTTTGAGCTATTGATGGAGAAATCGAATAAAGAAGTTCATGTGCAAAATCATTGCCGGCAAATGCCAATATAGGCACTGTCCCGCATAAACACAAACACAAACATAAACACGCTGCAATTGCTATCCTTCTTTTAACATGAATTATTTTTTTCTTTTGATGAAATTCAAATTCTGACTGAATGATTAAATCATTTTCTATCTCACTCATACTTTGCAATAATTCTTTTCCATTCATAAAAAATATCCCTCCTTTGTTAAATAGACTCGAAGGTCTTTTCGCATACGATAAAGCATAATTTTCACTTTACTTTCCGAATATCCAAAACGCTTTGCAATCGACAAAACAGTATCTCAATAATAGTATCTATGCATAAAAATTATTCTCTTTTCTTTAGGCTGTTTGCGAAGAAATGTACTGATTACCCTGCCTATCTCAACTCCATCAACATAGCTTTCAACATCATTCACCGCTGGAATACACTGTTCCATTTCACTAGATAGCTCTACAATATATGCTCTGCGCTTCAATCGATTTTTCTCTATGCATTTATTAATAGATATATTACGAATGATTTTTGACAAAAATGCTATAAGATACGTTCTGGGTTCATTTGGTGGAATTCTATTCCATGCTTCGAGGTATGTATCATTTTCACACTCCTCAGCAGTTAAAATATCTGCAGTAATTCGTTGCGAAATCGAACGTAATCTGCAACCATACTTTTCAGCAGTATGAATAATTGCAGATTCATCTTTCTTCAAAAATAATTCCACGATTTCATCATCGTCCACTCTAACAACCTCCTTCCTGATTATATTTAATACCTTCATACTTCATAGCAATAATTTATGCCATCTAGTTACACTTTTCAAATAAATTTTCAGACAAGTTTTCAGACCATATAAAAGCAGCTATAAAAAACTGTCTGCTTACTTATATTACACTATTTCTTTAGATAACTATAAAACAACGAAGCCCGTTAGCCCTTGTGGTTAGCGGGTTTTCGCTGTTCTGTACTTGTTGCAAAATCCGCTTCGGTCAAATCTCGGTCAAATAATTTTCTAAAGAAATGTTGCACCTTTTCTATTCTCTTTCTTATTCTTGTTCTGATTATATGATTTCCTTATACAAATTCTGTAATTTATCCATTTCCGATTTTGCTTTATCATCTGTGACGTGCGTATACAAATCCAGTGTGATTGCTATGGAATAATGTCCGAGGAATCCTTGTACTACCTTTGCGTCAATCCCGGCTTCAAAACAACGCGTTGCAAAAGTATGACGAAGTGCATGTGGATAAAAATGCGGAATCGGTATAAACACTGTCTTGTTTTTCTCTGCCTGCTTTTTTCGTTCCTTATTGATAGATTTTTCTATCCAGTCTAACGTCACTTGAAAGGTGTGTTCTGTAATCGGTTTTCCGTTCTTTCCAACAAACACAAGATTTTCAAATCCCTCTAATGGTTGCCATTCACTAGCTGACAACTGCATTTCTTTCAACTGAATCCACTGACGTTTTAAAGCCTTATACACACTGTCCTGCATGGGAATCGTCCGTATACTGTTCTTTGTCTTTGGTGTCTGGTACTTGAATACATACTTCTTTGTTTCCTTATCTTTGATATACACCAACGTTTTATTTACAGAAATTTCCCGTTTCCGAAAATCTACATCATCCCATGTAAGCCCAAGCAGTTCTCCGCCACGCATTCCCGTTCCGAGTGCTACCTGTATGAGATTCTCGTGTATTCTCTCCTTTGCGTGTTCCAATACTTCCCGTTGTTCTTTCACAGTCAGTACCCGTATCTGTTTTGTCTTTGTTTTGGGAACTTCCACTCCTGCACATGGGTTGAATGTAAGAATCCTGTTATGCACTGCATATTTGAACATAGCATTGAGAATATTATACACATCCCGTATAGTCTTTGTGCTGTAATCATCATCTGCCATATTCTGAAGCAGACGTTCCAAAATAATCGGATTAAAATCTGCCACACGTTGTTTTCCTATCTGCTTCTTTATGTAACGTCTGTAAAATCATCATAACGTACTTGTGTACTCTCCTTGATAGTCCGCTTCTTATGGGTATTCAGCCAGATATCAAACCATGTATCCAGAGTGATATTATCGCCCTTTCAACCCATGCTTGACTTCATAGCGTAAATCTTCCATTTCTTGAACTAACTTTTTAAGTCCGCATTATCTTTTGTATACGTTTCTCCTTTGTAATAAAACCGCCCTCTGTAAATTCCGCTTTTCTCTGCATAATTCCCGGCGGTAATGGATTTCCTTTTAAGTCCTTGCCCAATCTGCGCTCCTTTCCGTGCAAGGACTATCAGAACTGGTCTGACAGTATTATATGCTTATTTGTGTTTATACTGCAATTACTTCATATTTATTTTTCAGATTATGCCCTTCGTTTTCTTCAAAACTGGTCTAAAACCTCAGAGCGTATAAGAATCTTATTTCCAATCCTTATGACCGGAATCTTCTGCCATGTAATCAGCTTTCGCAGATTATTTCTTCAATTCCCGTATACTCTGACGCTTCATTCACTGTAAGGGCTTTCTTTGTCTGTATCGTTTTCTGTGTATGTTCTGTCAAAGATTCTCCTTTCTTCTTCCCTCAAAAGGAAAGATTTTTATAGTCCTCATATATGCGTTGTTGTTCTTCGTTCATCTGCCCCGTTCTATTAGCTGGCGGATATAATCTCTGTTATCCAGTTTTCCGATTTTATCCATTAGCTTTAAAGAGGGCGAAACTGCTACGTTCAGCCACTGCCATGTTCGTTCCAGTGTCTTTTCTCTGGATTCATGGTCAACTTTATCTTCCCTACATCCTGCATGAGTTCTTCCCACGGGGATAAGTAGGATAAAGCCGTTTTCTTGTAACCGTGCTGTTTTCCGGCTTCTGTAAAAACCGCACTTTCTCGTTTAATACAGACAACGCAATCCGTGCCACATCCCTGTCTTTCAGAAGTTCTTCTACTAATCTGACCGCTTTTTTGTGCCGGAATCGAAGTTCATATCTGTTCCAGTCCGGGTTGAGTTCTTTTCCGAACTTTTCTGCCTGTTCATATCCCTTTTCATAGAATGTAATCCGAAAATCACTGTGTTTACTGCCGAGATATAGTGTTTTTCCCTGCGCTTCTATTTCATCCTCTTTCAGTCTATCAGAACGATTCTCTGCTGTATCACGCAACTGACTAGATATCAGCCCCTCGTTTTTCAGACGAATCAATTCCGGGATAGACAGATAAGGCTTTGTATCGTCGATTGCCAAGTCTATCCTCGGAAAATTCACCGGGTATCTGCAAACTCTTTCCAGAAAATCAAACCATGTTTCCTTATTCATCATAAGGAAATTTTCATAATTCCTGCACCCCGAACCACTCATAAGAATCTGAAATCCCTCATACTGTGCATTTCCTGTCGGTTTCAGAATCTTGATATTGTCAAATCTTGCTATCAGTTCGTGTCCAGCAATTCCTTTTTCCTTACCATGCAGTTCCATAAAACTCAGTGGAATCCGCAAGATATCTTCTATGATTATGAACACGTCTACACCTTTGACAGTAATCTGACACCAGTCAATCAGTGCTGTCAAATCTTCTTTCTGACGAGTTACCCCCCTGTTAGTATAGGGGGGTTCTGAAATTTTCATTACCTCTGTTATCATCATCCCTGCCTTTCGTAGTATGCCGTGGCTTTCGCCACGTTCCCGGAACTTCCTCTACTCCCTTTGCTCCTTTCACGCTGTACGGAGCAGTCCGCAGAGAATTTCCGGGAACAGTCTCTACACGTTTCCTTTTCCGGTAACAACACGGATACCCTTGCAGGAGATTCTGTCCACCAATACCGGGAAGTTTCCTCTCTGCACATAAGGGGCATATACCGCTTCTTCTAGTTCTACCACTGTGTAAGGCTCTACCTTTGGAAGTTCTGTTGCTTCCAGACGGATATCTACGCTGTTTCCAAGTTTCATGCTTCCGAGGTGAAGTTTCAATGCTTCCACTTCCTCGGTTTTCTTCCGGGTTTCCTTATCATACTTGTAGCAGTAGTCTGCTCCCATGTAACGGAGTTCCCCGAACGCTTCTCTGACCTGTTCTTTTGTCAATGTAATCTGCATGCTACATTTCTCCTTTTTTGAAATCATGGTGAATGAGTGTCTGGTAAGTGTGACAAGTCCTTTTCATATCCACGTCTATATTTATTTCATTACTTTTCTCCTTACCTCTTAACCTCATCATAGACCTGTTTTTTCTTCTTGTCAACAATTATTTTACTTTTTCCCTTACTTTTTATTTTTGTATTTCAAACGCTTAACTATATCTTTTTATAACTTATTATAATTTTACCCTTACATTTATCCTTATCTTGTGTTATGATGAAAACAGAAACGAGGTGTGCATATGTTTGTGAATAAAGAAGCAGTAGGAAAACGAATTTTACAGATACGCAAGAAATACGGTTACAGTATGCAGAAGTTTGGGGAAATCATAGATAATGCCCCGAAAGGCTCTGTAAACAGTTGGGAAAAGGGTGTGAATCTTCCCAATGAGAAACGCTTGAAGCAGATTGCCACGTTGGGCAATATGACGCTGAATGAACTTCTGTATGGTTCATTTAAAGAATATGTAGATATGCTTATCACAGAAAAACTGGGGATTGAACTGCCGGAAGAATTTACCAGAACTTTCTATTCTCTTTTAGAGCAGAACGGATTTACCTACGGGGATGATATCGAGATTGTCCGGCTTGTAAACGGCTTTCTGACTTATCATAACCTTACAACAAAAGAAACCGCCATTTTCTATCAGCCAACTGCATACTCCGGCGATTATTTTGACGGTATCATACAAAAAGCGGATTCTTCCGTTCTGGTCTGCCGGGCATATGCAGATAAGGCAAACAACACCTTACATATCATTCCGGCTTTTGAGAATGGACAGACTGAGGAAGTAGCAGACTTCTTTCATGCACTGAAAAGCATAACCGCTCCACACAACAACAATTATTTCACTTCCGGCTTTCTGACACTCGGACTGGCATTGAGAGATTCCAAAGTAATTATCTATGGAATTGATGAAAAACAGGGAACAACACAGGTAATCCCTTACGAATATGATTGCGAATCAGACGCTTATATCCAGAATGAACATCTGTCATATACCAGACAGGATAGCTTTTTCCGAGAAGCCACGAAAGAAGCGGTCTATTGGAAAATGCAATCCGACAGAAGTAACCCATAAGATAAACAAGAGGACTTGCAAGGTTTGTGACCTTTCAAGTCCTCTTATGTATCATGATGGTATTGGCTGTGTCCGTTCCGTAAAGGACTGCCCTACGGCGTCTCGGCTTCGCCTTGTTCCTTTACCTCACTAATAATAATGTTCTGATAGCAGAACTCTTACTTATACTTTTATCTTACTATTCTTTCAATTTTTACCGTTTCACCATCAATATTATACTTAAAAAAATAAAATTTAATAACATTTCCTTCTGATACTTGTTCTAGATCACCTTTACACTTAGTACAATCTAAACTAACTTTTGTCGTATCAAAAATAGACTACTTTCTTCCTTCTCATTTAGTTCTATTAAAAGTGTATCAAAAGTTTTCTCTACAACAACCCCACTCAAATGAAACCAATGAGAATTATCATCTCCACTAGAACGCAACTCCATATTTTGACGATTCTCCTTAAAAACATTTCCTTTTACGCCAAGCACAATTAATACTATTGCAAGCAAAAGTATGATTAACAAAATCAATCGTTTCTTATCCATTAAATGTAGTCCCCGATATGTCTGTCCAACTATCAAAATCAAAATTCAAATAACGTACTGTATCCCCCATCCATCAAATACCATCAATGTATGTACTGTATTTCCAGAATTATATGCTCGCAAAGTTGCATATCCCTCTGCTGCCATTGAATGCCCCGCACGTTCTCCAGTATCACTGCTAATTATACCACAATGGACAACTGCTATATCTCCTCTATCAATGCAATTAGTGAAAAAATTATAATTGGGACTATAGTCAGTATTTTGTGTTACAGAAACATTCTTTCCAGCACAAAAGTCCACAAATCCAGGTCCAATATTGCCAATAGTTGTTGAACCATATGTTATTCCTCCACTCTCCGATGAAACTGTCGTTCCTGTTGAATCCCAAATATCCATATAATCACCTGCAATATCTGTATAATCAACAGCATTATAATATGCACCACATGCTAATAATGCACTAACTGCACATGCATAATGTCCTGTTACACTTTCTATATACGGCTCATTAAAGGAAATAAATTCTTGAAGATGATTTGTTGAAACAAGCGTGTAGTTTTCATAAACTTCATCAATATCTAGCAAAACCTCATCCCAAGTAGCTGGGTCTTTTCCCCTACTCTCATTCAAGGACAGTACTGTTTTTTCTAATGTTTCACCATAATTCGTTCTAATCTTTCCCAAATTATCAACAATACCATATTCAAACGGAGCTATTTTATATATTTCAGAGGTATTTGCTTTTTCACTAAATACATTTGCTTCACTTTGATAAATCACCTCATATGGATTTGCTGAATTATTACCAAATGAGTATTCTGATATCAAAGATTCACACGTAGTATCAAAAACTACATATCCATATGGTTTGTTTTCTAAATTGTAATTTACAATATATCCAATAGCTTGACCTGTTGTATCATAAAATTTTCTCGGATTATTAGCAACAATATTGCTATTTTCTCCTATTCCCTTTGCAAAACGTTCTGCCATCTGTATCGCCAAATCATCCGTAACATTTACAACAGAAGTATTCTCCGATGCATGGACAGGAACTATTGACATAATAGTCAATATAAAGATTGTCAAAAGTGAAGCAAATCGTTTAAAAATTTTTCTCATAAATATCCTTCCTCCTTAGATTATATATTTACTTTAATATTATATCTTATTCCCTATTTTGTCTATATTTTTTTATGTTTATTTCAAATATTTCATTCTATTTTATTTTTATCAAACTATTTTCAAACAAATCCAAACAAAGAATCTCGGGGCAAATTTCGGTCAAATCAGGATAAATAAATATAACACTTTATATGTAAGTCAATTTTAAAAAAGCCTGTAATTCCGGGCTTTACAACACTTTGTAACACAATATAAACCAGTTCGATAATCCCTATTTATTTATTACACTATTTATTCTCCTCTCTTTTATTTCTTTCTGTATAAAATCTACTCTCTCTAATTTATACTTCAAAAGTCAACATCTAAACCGTACTTTCTAAACATAGATTTGATTTCTTCGACTCCCTTTATCTCCCCTCTCTATCTGTACGTCTCTTCTTACCTTTTTGCTTTGCATTTACCTGTTCCAAATGCTTTGCCACTTCTATCTTCAGGAATGGTTTCGCTGCCGTTTCCAACATCAAGCGTTGTCCATCCTTCGATTTTTTGAAGAGCAGAATTACATTACCTACTCTCTTCTCGGCAAAAACCGCCTGGTCAAATTCAAAATATCAGACTGGCCCAAAGACAATACCGTATTGGAATACAACTATCCCTGTAAAAAAGATACAGGGTTTTTCTTTTTCCCGATTGCCAAAGTTCACGAACTAATTGGCATTGGAAAATGCTCGGAAATGGATGTTATTCTGGATCTGTGGATTCATGCAGTTTACAACGATTCCTCTGTCCTGGGATCTGATTCCGGTCCCATTGTCTATTACCGGGATAATACCGGAAATCCCCTTACCAGCTTTAATGAACTGGGTGAAAGGTGGAGTCTGTCAAAGGCATCGGTATCACGACTCTTGAAGAAACTGGAGGAAAAAGAATACATTACACTTATCTCATTTACAGGAAAACACGGAAGCGTAATTTATCTCAACAATTACCTGTCCGTGATGTTTAATATCAGCGACGTTATGATTGACAAGGAGGAGATCGCTATGAAGATGCAATTACCAATCCATGTACCTGAAGAAATCACTATTGAGGATTCTGCTTCTGTTAGCGTTTCAGAAACTGTCACAGACTCACAAATCACCGTTACAAAAAATGATTCCTGCGTTCCAGATTCACACATGAAATTTATCGTGCAAAAAGTCGCAGAACTATTGGATTCACAAGGGATTCCATGTTGCCACTGCTCCAAAACCCGCTATATATTATCTCCATTATCAGCCTGCAAAGATATATTTAATACATTTACTCTAAATATTATCTGTCCCTACGGAAATGCCGCTTATCGGTTTGAGTTGTCCGTAAGTCCAGGGGATGAGTCTGCCCAAAAGATGCCTGCCGTGGCAGAGCCTTCTGCACTGAAAGGGGGGGAATAGACATGGCAAACCGCAATACACAGGGATTTCCTTCACCCGAAGAAGATCCACGTTTTCACGACACCTATCAGTTTTTACGCAGATACCGGGATGCAACCTACAGCCTGAAGGTAGTCGTACACCAGATGGAGCACCAGTTTAAGCTCCAATACGACAATGACATCGACAAATTTCTGGACTCCATCTATGCTGCCGGGGCTGATCTTACCGGAAGCGACATCGAACAACGGGCAAAAAGTATTGCCAGAAGCAACCAGATGCTGAAGCTTTTGGAATCATCCATCGATCTCCTCCGGAACAATCACAAGCATGGAGAACAGTATTACTGGATTCTCTACTACGCTTTTCTCTCTCCACAGGAAATGAAAAATACAGATGAGATATTGGATAAGCTGGCTCACCACATCACCAATATTTCCTACCGCACCTATTACCGGAAACGCAGGGCTGCGATTGAAGCACTCAGTACCATCCTTTGGGGATTTACTGCAAAAGAGACATTGGATACGCTCAACAAGTTCTTTCCAGAGTAATACATATCGCCTATCTCCTCGGCTTTTCGTAATATCATAAAAATGTTATACTAAAAAATGCAAAATATATATTGACTCTCACGGAACGTCATAGCGTACAGTTATCTTATCAGGAACAGGAGGTCAGCAACTATGAGGACAGTCAAAGAAATATCAGAACTTACAGGTATCAGCGTTCGCACGCTTCACTATTACGATGAAATCGGGCTTTTAAAACCAACACAAAAAAGTGATGCGGGATACCGGCTTTATGACGATAGGGCATTGGAAATATTACAGCAGATTCTGTTTTTCCGTGAGTTTGACATTCCTTTGAAAGAAATCAAAGCTGTTCTGGAGAATCCTGCTCTTGAAAGGAACCAGATCTTGCAAATGCAGAGAAAAATGTTGGTAGCAAAGAAAGAACGTATGGAACATCTGATTGCCAGCATTGATGATATCCTGAAAGGAGAGAATAAAATGGATTTTGCGATTTTTAGTAAAACGGAAGTTGAAGAAATGTTCCAAACTATGTTTGAACATATGCCTGACAATATGAAAGAACTTGCTGTAAAAGAGTTTGGAAGCATTGAAGAATGGAAAAAGCATTATATTAAGACAGTTTCATCAGAAGAAATGCAGAAAGGCTATGCTAAAGTTGTTGAGTGGTATGGAGGAAAAGAGCAATTCCTGTCTGTTGCCAACAATCCTATTAGCAAAGAGGCTGCAGAAAGTTACAACCAACAATTTGACAATCTTTTATACAAATTAGCAGCTAAAAAAGTATGTTCACCAGATTCTTCTGAAGTAAGAGAACTTGTTTCCGAATACGGTTTTCTTATGAAACAACTTTCACAGATAAAGAAAGAACACGGTCTGATGGTTGCACAGGCTCAATATTACCGTAATGAAAAAATCAAACCTATGATAGATGAAAAATACGGCAATGGTACAGCCGAATTCTTCGCACAAGCTTTCGAAGCATTTTATAAAGACAAGTAATCATTAGAACTACACAAAAGCACAACAATACACCATGCAGGGAATCAAAATGGTTTCCTGCTTTTTTTATGCCAACCAGTGAAAATGGCACAGAAATGACCTGCTTCTGCGATTGAAGCGTAAAATTACCCATGCTACAATAGGTATTGCTTATAGTTTTCCTTATTTCCAGCACCCATAGATGGTGCTTTTTTTGTACCTGTAAATTCAATCGCTGACAGCAGGTTCTATGTACTTTGTACGTACACTATACTTACAATACCAAACGTATCCTGTACGTACAGCCATATGTATAAAGTTTCCTATTATATATAGAAGGGAGTCAATCATGAAAACAAGGAACGAAATCTATCAAGGAGAGGGAGCCAAGCTCTTACGGTTCATTACCACTTACCATACTCTGAGGTATGACCAGGTTTTACAACTTTTCTCCCGACATGAGCAGTCTATCAAGTCATTGATTACCAGCCTCATCAAACAAGGGCGCATCATTTACGATAAAGAGCATGACCTTCTTTGTGACAGCCAGCAGTCTGCTGAGAATCCTGACTATGCTATAATTACATGCTTCTGGGTACTGCTGGATTTTAAGAAAGGTGTTGTATACCACACCAGTGGCGAATTTCCAATCAAGCTCAATTTCTTTTCGCAAGATGAACAATACGAAATCATCTATATCGGTGAAGAACAGGAGGCTCTGATCAATCATGTGATGGAAAGTATCCCATCACATGGTTCCAAACGCCTGATTGTCTTAGAATCCGAAAGCCAGGCTGCCAAAATCACCATTGATGATGTAGCCGCTTACTGCCTTGTAAATGAATCCGGTGCTGTCAGTTACTACATGAGAAAGTAGGTTATTATGACGCAAAATACACCAACCATTTACCAGCGGCTTGAAAAACTGGAAGGGGAGCTGCAAAAACTGACGAATACCGTTTACGCTCTGAAGGTCACTGATATCCAGAATTATGATAAAAATTTTGAGGAACTGAGCGTCAGTGCTGCTCTTCGGGCGGAGCGGATTGCCTGCCAGATGCGTAACCTTGTCTGTCCGGCTCTCTCCCCAAATCAAGCAGCTTATCTTCCCAAAGCGGCAGATGCACAGGGAATGCGGATTGCAGAACAGCAGGGGATTCTCACCATTACGCTTCCCGGACTGCTTCCGAAACGAAGAGTCCACACAAACACTGCATTTCTCCATGAACCGCTTAATTATATGCTTCGGGAGTATGTAAAACAAAATGCCCTGCCCCTCTATCGTGACTGCGTGATATGTTTCAGTCAAATATATGACAGGGAACTTCCTCAAAGACGTATCCGGGATTATGACAATCTGGAGTTTAAACAGATTCTGGATACACTTTGTACTTATGTTCTGACAGATGACAGCGGCTTTTTCTGTGATTCCTACTACACGACACAGCTTGGCTTAAAGGACTGTACACTGGTATCGGTTATGGAAAAAGCTGACTTTCCGAAATGGCTGCAGAACCAGAAAAATCATCACGAAAGCATGTCGGAAAATCTCCTGACTTCTCAGGCAGAAATCCGACATCGGTAAGAACCACCGCAGGGAACTTTGTTTTCTTGCTTTTTTTATCTCCAAACCACCGGAGATTTACCCAAGTATAGGCTTGCATGGGTAAGAACTGAATTGAGGTGATGCTTATTTGATAAGACCTGACACTACGAAATACCGCTTACTGGAAATGATAGGGATGTGCGGGGAATTTCCCGCAGACCAGCTAAACAGACTCATCCCAAGTGCCTCCTATGCGGAAAAACTCATTACGGATTTGAAGGCGGAACACCTCATCCGTACCCACTACCGGGATGCTCTCAGAGGCTACCGTCTTACAAAAGCTGCGAAAGAGATGCTGTTATCTGTCTCGCCGCTACGCTTCCAGTGCTATCTGACCGGCAATACCGAGACGAACCTCATCCGAAGTGAAGTATCCCGACGTATCCGCTTACATCAGAAAGCCGAAACGTATCTGACACTCCTTCATGCCGGGATTCCCTTTTATCCGGATGTAAAACCTGACATCTTCTGTAATCACCGCGAAGCTGGTTCCATCGGTATGCAGAAGCCTTCCTCTTTTTTACGCTTCCAGAGAAATTAAGGAATTGGGCCCGGAGACCACGAAGATTAGGAACTCCCGCAGCATGGGCATCCTGATGGCACCGCAATGTGTCTATGTCCTTTATAACACGGGAAACGGAGTCCTGAAATGGGAATATCGAACGGAAGTCCGCTTAAACGCCTTCCTGCAGCATTACCTGCAAGGCTACCCTTACAACGGACATCCACAGATCCGGGCAATCATGACCGGAACCGACATGGAAATGGCTTTCCGGCTGTTTACCAGTACCGGAGGCTACAAAAAGAGCCTGTTTATGCTGGACACCTCCTTCGAGCATTTCCATTACCTTCCCAATACTCCGGAAGGGGAAGTGCTTTTAAAACTGCTGGTTCACCCTGAGATCATGGAAAAGCTGGACAACCTCCTGCTGTCCGATCTGGGCTGCCGCAGCGATTCAATTCCACTGGAACATGATGCCACGGATGCTTCCGGGAACCCCATCCTTCTTGCTTATGATTTTGACATGCAGCGAATCAACCGGTTCAATACCGGCTTAAATGTATACGGCAGATCCGGGAACCTGATCTGTTTCGATTTTCAGATTCCGGTCCTGAAAAAATACTTAACTGCCACAATCCATTTCTCCAGTATTGACCTTTGCAAATTCAAAAGGGGGTTTTTACATGAACCGTAAATGGTGGAAGCTCATTTATATGCTTCCGATCACCTTCTGCACCCTCTATGCAGGAGGCTATGTTGCTCAATTTATCCGCAACTATCAGACCTGGGAATCTGCCGGCAATTTTGCCGGAAACGGAACTGCCCCGCAGATCCCCTCCCCGCACCCGCTCGCCTGTCTGGATGCCCTGACTGCTTTCCCGTACAATCTGTATGGGATTTTTCTATGTCTGGCAGCTTTTGGACTCCTGACCTTCCTTCTCATGCGTATGGGATTTGACCGAAACGGGGAAATAACAGACCGGGGCCGGAACCTGAATTATTCCACAAAGGGAACCTATGGGACTTCCGGTTTTATGACTTTGGAGGAAATGCATCAGGTACTGGAGCTTACGAATGATGTCAAGAAACACAAGGGAACCATTCTTGGAAAACTGAACGGAAAAGCCGTTTGTCTCCCGAAGGATACCCGCATGAACCGGAATATTGCCGTTTACGGTGCCAGCGGTTCCATGAAAAGCCGGGCCTTTGCACGCAACATGATCTTCCAGTGTGTTGCCCGCGGGGAAAGCCTCATCATCACCGATCCAAAATCGGAATTGTACGAAAGTACAGCCACTTACCTTGAGAATGCCGGATATATCGTGAAATCCTTTAATCTTGTAAACCCGGAAAACTCGGATAGTTGGAATTGTCTGGGTGAAATTGGCGGACAGGAAACCATGGCACAGGTATTTGCTGATGTCATCATCCAGAATACCGGTTCTGCCAAAGGCGATCACTTCTGGGACAATGCCGAGATGAACTTATTAAAAGCTCTGATTCTCTATGTGGATCAGGGATTCCCACCGGAGGCAAAGAATATCGGACAGGTATACAAACTCCTGACCATGAGTTCGGAAAAAGAACTGAACAGCCTCTTTGACCTGCTTCCGGTCTCCCATCCGGCAAAAGTCCCCTACTGCATCTATAAGCAGGCAAGTGACACGGTACGTTCCGGCGTCATCATCGGACTCGGTTCCAGACTTCAGGTATTCCAGAACAAGCTGATCCGCCAGATCACTTCCTATGATGAGATCAACCTGACGCTGCCGGGAAAAGAAAAATGTGCATACTTCTGCATCACTTCGGATCAAGACAGCACTTTTGATTTTCTTTCTTCCCTGTTTATGACCTTCGTATTTATCAAACTGGTCCGTTATGCAGACACCTATGGGGAAGATGGAAAACTGCCGGTTCCGGTACATATCCTGGCTGATGAGCTGGCGAATACGGGAGCAATCCTATCGCTCAACAAAAAGATTTCCGTGATCCGAAGTCGAAACCTCAGTATTTCCTGCATTTTCCAAAACCTGCCTCAGATGCAGAACCGGTATCCCTTAAACCAATGGCAGGAAATCATCGGGAACTGCGACACTCAGCTATTTTTAGGCTGTACGGATGAGGTAACTGCTACATTTATCTCTAACCGCTCCGGTGATGTGACCGTTGGTGTCAGCAGCGAAGCCAAACAATTAAATAGCTGGAGGGTATCCGATTATACACCGGAATACCGCCAGACCAGATCCATCGGGAAACGAAAGCTCTTAACTCCGGATGAGATCCTGCGGCTCCCGCTGGATACTGCACTGATTATCCTGCGTGGTCAGAAGGTACTGCAGGTAGAAAAATACGATTACACCCTGCACCCGGATGCCCAAAAACTCATTCCCCGGAAGGCTTCCGAACATATTCCGGAATGGAGAAAAGGAGCATGTAGTGAAGAATATACGTACACTCCAACTATTCCTGCTTCCCACCCGAAAAAAACCGCTTCTTATGGAAAGCAGAAAAAGAAAAAAGCTGAACCGCACTTTGACCAGCAAAGCGTTTATCAGGAACCTGGCTATCACGATTTCCCGGATGACTTCTCAGCAGATAACTATTCGGATCACACAGACATGGTTCCTTTAGATAAAGATTCTATCATGTCATAATTTGAAAGGAGACACTATGATGCCAAACGAAACAACCAACACACCTATTTTAACTCTGGATTCCGATGCGAAGCTGGAAACAGCCCAGTCCATTTCAGACCTTACCTGGCATGAGATCCAGAATGCCTACCGTACCCGCCGGATCTTAACCGGAATGCTTGGCGGTATCGAGAAAACAGAAAACGGCAGCCTCATTGCCGTGGTTTACTACAAGGATTTCCGTACTGTCATCCCAGTAACTGAGATGATGATCCATCTCATGCAGGATGAAGCACACGATTATGGGGAGCTTGCTCTGCGGCAGAACAAAATCCTCAACAATATGCTTGGATGTGAGATTGATTTTCTGATTAAGGGATTAGATCCGAAGACACGCAGCATTGTCGCCAGCCGGAAAGAAGCGATGCTGAAGAAACGCCAGATCTTCTATCTGGATAAAGATGCTTCCGGAATGCCGAAAGTTTATGAAGACCGTATCGTGCAGGCAAGAGTCATTGCTGTTGCGGAAAAGGTAGTCCGGGCAGAAATTTTCGGTGTGGAAACCTCCATTCTTGCCAGAGACCTGTCCTTCGACTGGATGGGTGATGCCAGAGAACGCTTCCAGGTAGGCGATCACATCCTGGTACGCATCCTGGATGTGCGGGCAGACTCACCGGAGCAGGTCATTGTCCACGCAGATGTCAAAAGTGTGGAAGGCAACACCAGCAAGGAAAACATGAAAAAATGTAAGATTCAGGGAAAATACGCCGGAACTGTGGAAGACATCCATAAAGGCACCGTCTTTGTCCGGCTCTCCATCGGTGTCAATGCCATTGCCCACTCCTGCTATGACAGCCGGACAGTCGGGAAAAAGGATCAGGTATCCTTTGTGGTGACGCATATTGATGAAGAGCGTAATGTTGCCCTCGGCATCATCACCCGCATCATCAAGCAGACCATATAAGGCTTCCACCTTATTTTTAAATAGCTTTTTTTCATATACAGCACCAATTAGTCCAGCAAATACTCACGATACAGCTACATAAGGTGACAGAATAAAGTATTTTTCAGACCATTACCTTATTGTACTGAAAACGGTAACGTGTTATACTGATTCGGTATTACTGAACCGGAAAGACGGATGCATTTCGATTTTGCCCTCTAGTATCCAAGGAGGGTGATGCCCATGAATACAATGGAAGTATTGACTTTACTATTGGTAATTTTTGCGGCTTTGACTTATATAGATCGACATAATAAGAAATAGCATCCACGACCCTAGGAAAGTTTTGGATGCTATGACTTATACATAGAATATAAAATTTAACTGAGGGCATCAGATTTTGCATCTGAATACCTTTCTTGAGTTCATTATACACTGGGGGATTTGAGAAATCAAGTCCCCCTTTTTATTATGACATTGATTAGTATCTGCATTAAACATCAGAAATTTATATTCTTACTCACTGAAACGAATTCTCTCTATCAATGAATCTTTCCTTACTGACTTTGCAATGAATATTGCCAATAACATCTGTATCACAAACAATGTTAAAATTATAATAATAGCTGCTGTTACCGGATAATGGTATGTGCTGATATCAAACATTCCTGTACGCTTTGCATATAAAAACAACGGATATCCTGCAAGACTTCCCACTCCGATACTGATAATAAGAGTGCCTACTGTATAGAATATACCTTCCAACTGGAGCATCTTCATCAACTGACGGTCCGACATTCCGATTGCCTGCATCATGCCAAGCTCCTTTTTTCGCACATGGACACTATTGATCATTGTGTTAATCAAGTTCATAATGCTGATTGCTGCCAGAATGATGATAAATGCATAACATGCACCTCTAGTCATCTGTATGGCATTTTCCCATGTATCGTACTCATTCTTCCAGGTACGCATCTGCAGTCTGCCTGATCCATCCACAATAGCCTGTAGAGATGCTTCCAGTGCCTCATCATAATCCTTATCTGCAATCACCTGAAAATAGCTGGAAGAATTATTTATGGTAAGTTTCTCTGCCCCTTCTTTTGCCATGATAAGACAGTTATAGTTTGTCAGACCTCTTCCATATTCACCAATTGCTGCCACTTCAATCTCTTTTTGAAAGGTATTATCTCCATCATGAATATTGAGTTTCAGCTTATCTCCCACTTTAATATCTGGATACCAGTGAAGTAGCGCGCGGTCCAGAATCACTTTATCCCCGGATTTCAATTCCTCGTATGTGACATTGCCTTCAGTGATTCCTTTTTTCAGCTCTTCTGCGTATTCTTCCGGCACTCCATTGATAAATTCGGTTCCAATTTTTTCTTCAAAAGGTCCTCCTGATACCTTCAACGCGGTAAACACATCTACCCGCTCAACACCGTCAAGCTCCTCTATCTGCTGCTTTAGTCCTTCATTTAATGGATTATTCTTTTGAACCTCCGCCCATTCATATTCAGGATGCTCTTTATTCCCGGATTCCACAATTGGAGAAATCTCATATTGCCCCACAATCGAACTCTTTGCACTTTCCATCGGATTTGCACAAGACAGCACCGTTGCTACCATCATGACAAATATTCCGGTAACGGCCATAGATACAATCGTGATAGTACTCTTCTTTTTATTCTCTGCAAGATTTCTCTTGGTCAGTCGTCCGATATTCAGAAATTGATATCCCTTCCTGCTGCTTTTCTGTCGCTTACTGCCTCCCTGGTAACGCATAGCTTCTATTTCTGATACCTTCGCCGCCATACGCATAGGCTTCATCAGTGACAGATACACTGTACACAGAGTCACTGCAATTGCCAACAGATAAATCCACCAATAATAAAGTTGGACTTCTCCTTTAGCTACAACCTTGTATGCCTCTGTTATAAGTACGTTTGAATCCTTTGCATGTTCTACAAACTGGAGAAGTACAACTTTCACAGCAACTGTTCCGATCAAAAGTCCTATCGGAATGGCAAACAACGCCACTCCCATTCCCTCTCTTAGTACGATTTGTCTAAGCTGCCGTTTCGTAGCCCCGATTGCCTTTAACTTTCCAAATTCCCGAACCCTCTGGTTCATAGATACATAATAAACACTATAAATTGTGATAATGCCCGCCAATACAACAATAAGCATGATTCCTACAATCACCGGAATTGTAGCCGGATCCACATAATTTGCTGCAAGATACTCTTTATTAATATTCATGTCATCCTCGGAAATCCCGAACTGTCTGGCAATATTCTGTATCGTCTCTGTATAATCTGCAGTCGTATTTCCTTTCTGTCCATTCACCTGAAGTAAAAACCGATATTTCACCTGTTCTACCGGTATCTCCGCTTTCAGAAAGGCCTCTGAAACCAATGATGTATATTGTTTTTGTTCTTTGCTGCTCTCATTATCTGCTAAAAAACCACAGATTCGAAAGTCTTTCTCCTTCGTATAATCCAGTCCGTCATCTTTCAGAATCTGATAAGGTACTGTGATAGTGTCACCGATTTTCCCATTCTGTCCTAATGCTTCCAGTATTCCTTTTGAAACCACAATATCATTTTCTTTCTGCGGAAGTTGCCCCTCTTTCAGCTTCACTTTATAAAGTTCCATCCCTGTTCTGTCCATATACATCATGGAAACCGTCGCATCTTCCAGATTCATGTACCGCATCGCTGCGGAGTCCGTAAGTTTTCACATCATGATGTGCCGCCAGTTCATAACTGTACTCTCGTCCACGTTCCGATAAAGGGCATGCCATGTTGGATAAATCTTATTGATTACCGCAAAGTTCACTTCCACCATATCTTTTCCGATTGATGGGATTACGAACAGCAGTAATGTTGTCAGGATAATGGCAATTCCAATCAGTATGTTTTGCTCTTATAATGCCGCATATTGCAATATGCAACTCTGGTCGTCATCTTCATTATCTTCTCACCGCCTTGCCATCTTCAATGATAATCATTTCATCCGCCATCTGGGCAATCGTTTCATCATGGGTAATCATGATAAGCGTCTGCCCGAAATCCGACACGCAGCTTTTCAATAGGCTCATAACCTCTAGCTCAGTCTGGGAATCAAGGTTTCCAGTCGGCTCATCCGCCAAAATTATCGCCGGTCTTGTCACCAATGCCCTGGCTATCGCAGTTCTCTGTTTCTGTCCACCAGACAAAGCAGACGGCATCGCATCTTTCTTATCCTGCAGTCCGATTTTTTTGAGAATATCTTCCACTTCCCGCGGCTTTACCTTGCGATTATCAAGTCCCAGCGGAAGAACGATATTCTCCCACACATTCAGCGATGGAATCAGATTAAAATCCTGAAAGATAAATCCTATCTTCTTTCTTCGAAACTGTGCCAGTTTATCATCTTTTCGAGAATAGATATCGGTTCCATCAATCCATACTTTGCCGGAATCCGGTCTGTCAAGCCCTCCAATCAGATGCAGAAGTGTAGATTTTCCGGAGCCGGAACGTCCTACGATAGCTGTAAACTTGCCTCTCTCTATCTGTAAACTTGTATGATCCACGGCTCTCACCTGATTCTCGCCTTCTCCATAATACTTTACTAGATCTTCTACTTTTAAAATACTACTCATATCTTCAAGTCCCCTTTCCATTTCATACCCCTACTATAACATTCCTGCATTACAAAACCCTTACAACAACCATAACAGTTTTGTAAGGGTTCCGACTATTCTCCTATTATGAGCGGCAGTGTCACTTTAAATATCATACCTTTCTCAGCCTTTCTTTTGGCTGCTATTGTCCCCCCCTGTTCTTCTATGATCTTTCTGGCAAGATACAGACCGACACCCGCTCCGTCTTTTACCTGTTCCTTTGCTTTCCTTCCCCGGTAAAATCTCTGATAGATCTTATGCAGTTCCTCCGCAGGAATGCCCATTCCTTCATCTTCTACTTCAATAAGCACATTGCTTGCTAGCTCCTGCGTCCTCACTGTAATCGTTGTATGTTCCGGTGAATATTTGACTGCATTCTCAAGGATATTCGTTAATGCTTCTACCGTCCATTTTGAATCATGGTTCACAACTATATCATCATCCATCTCCACCTGAATGGAAATATCTTTTCCTCTTGCCTTCATATAAATCTGACTGACAGCCTCTGTTAGCGTTTTCTTCAGGCTTTCATGAAGCGAATGTATCTGGATCATATGTGTTTCCAGCCTTGAAAGATTTACCAGTTCATTCAAGAGCTGTTCCAGTTTGGTAAGTTCCTGTGATTCCTGCTCCAGAAACTCCCTCTGTTCTTCTCCTGTAACCCGATTTTCTGCCACCAGCTCATGACTCATCCGGAGTGATGCAAGCGGAGTCTTCAACTGATGGGAAATATCTGTAATCAGACTCTTCGTACCATTTTCTTCCTGCTCCAGACGTTCCTTCAAATCTTCGAAATATTGCCCCAGCTCCTTTACAGATTCCCACACCTTTAACCATTGTTCCGATTCTGATGTTTCTTCAGGATATGTTTGGAATTTTCCTTTTCTGAATTCCTGCAGACATTCATATAATTGCTGTAATTGTTGCTCATCACCGTATCTGCTCCAGTTTTTTCTTCGGTCCAGGTACAAGAACAGGCTACATACTATGACTCCCACTAGTAATCCAATTCCCCAGATAATCCTTATAACCACATCTGAAGATCCACTCCCTGAGTGATAACCATAAGTTTCTTCCAGCATCTGTACGACTCTTTCTATCTTCTGATCGTCCCGGTCTCTTATAAAATCTACTGTTCCTGACTTTTCCCAGATTGCAACTATTTCCCCTTCCAGTTCAGGATGTTCTGCAAGGAGCAGTGCTATCTGCGTTGCTTTCGCATTTTCCTCATACTTTGTTATCAGATACATTCCTACTGTAAAAAATACTGCAAAGATTACATATACGATAAAATACCGTTTTAATTTTTGTTTACCTTTCCGGTCCATATATATCCCAGTCCTCTCACATTCGCTATCTCTTCTGTTCCAAGTTTATTCTTCAGTCTGCTTATATTGACAGTAACCGTATTATCATCGACAAATTGACCGTCTATATCCCATACATGCTCCAGGATACTTTCTTTTGAAACAATCTGTCCTGCATTCTCCCAGAGATACAGCAACAGAGAGAATTCTTTCTTACTTAAAGTAACTGGTTCATCCCCTTTATACACCTGCATCGTTTTCATATGCACCGTAATCTCTCCGGAAGACATAATCTGTGCCTGTACCTTAGAAAGCCGTCTCATCAATGCGTTCACCTTCGACACCAAAGGCATCAGTGAAAATGGTTTGGTAATATAATCATCTGCCCCTGTATCATAACCATTTACAATATCTATTTCCTGATCCAAAGCCGTAAGATAGATAAGATATGTATCTCCACCTGCACGTACCATCCTTCCAAAATCCAGTCCTGTACCATCCGGCAATGTAATATCGCTGATAACAAGAGCATAATCTCCTTTTTGAAATGCTTCTTTTGCTTCCTTTATTGTATAAACCTGACGAACCTCATACCCTTCCCGTGAAAGTAACAGGGCAATTCCCCGATTTAGATTCAAGTCATCCTCCAGTAATAATATTTTCTGCATCAAATACTCCACCTCTATTTGTAATAACCTGTTCTTTTATCATATCAGTCCTATCTTTTGTCTACAATAAAAATAAAATTAACATACATACTTTTCCTTCATATGTTCAAGGATTTCACCGGATACTGCTTCAGAAATCGATCAATCCATTTCTGATTGCTTCTCTGTAACATCCGAAGTCTGGATAAAAGCTGTAGACAACTGCAGCTCTATGTTACTAAAGTCCTATCCATCAATACAGGAGTTATAGAATGCCGTGAAGATACCGTCAAATTCCATTTCAATAATATGTAGGCTGTCCATTGTGTGCTCCAGATAAGTCAGTGTTCCTCTATCCAAATCTATACTCGGCTTTCCTAGTGAGTTTGCTATTACATCTGGATTTGTAATTCCAAACATCTCCTTTATATCCGGCATAAGATAATCCACGATATCCGGCAGCCTTTTCTCATACGCCTGTGCCAGTTCAACTGCATGCTTCTCATAATCGGAATGTATCCTGCCACAGACAAATTCAATCCCGTTTATTTCCATCTTATAGTAATCATTATTCTCATCATAGACAAACGCTGTACCCTTACTTTTTTTATTTTTTTCCAAAATCCCCATGATATATCTACACTTTCCCGGTTCTTCCGCCATACACAGTCTAAAAAACTGTAACTTAATGCTTACGTTTGTAAAAAATAACTCCTGCCAAAATCAATAAAATAATTCCAACTACAATCATAAAAATAAAATTATCACCATTTAACTTCCCTGCTATGAAAATAGAAGTCGGGCCATCCGCACCACCAATAACAGAAACGGCTGTGTTTTCTTTCTGCTTCAGTACAATGCCAATGACTGCCAATACAATTCCTAAAATTCCGGCTATGATTCCCAATCGCTTTTTCATTGCTACCACCTCAAATCATTTTTATCTGCTCAATCAAATGTAAATTGTTATGCAAGTATTTCTATGCAAATGAAGCATAGATAACCCATATTTCTGCAAACATTACCAATAAAAGTACACCATCTATCATCCAATTAAACTGAATGTCCGTTAAGAAAGTTTTTGAATGTGTCAGGCAATATTTTACTTTTTCTCGTCCAGTCAAAAAAGTGATAAGCACTTGTAATATAGGAAATAAAAATATTTGTATTTTTCTTCCATAATCATCCGCAATCCCATTTGCAAAATGTACTGGAATAATACTCGGTAAGAAAAATATACTTACAAGAGCAAGCAAAAATCCTATTATACAAATTATCCATGTGAATTTTCTAGTATTGATAAATTTCATAACAATCCTTCTTTCTGCTAAATTCAAGTTTTTCCAATACATAACACGTACTTACATTATACTCCTCACCAATGCAAACCTCAATTTATTCTCCATCCTTTTTCCCGTTATTAAGCTTCGGGCAGTAAAATGCCTTTACTTCCACCCCATCTTCCTCCGACTCAATTTCCACATAATAATCCCGGATAAAGTATCCCGCATTATGCTCCTGAATGGCGTACAGCTCCAATGTCTGAAAATCCACCAGTACCAGATCACGGGGCTTGGGTTTTTGCGTTTCCTCACAGAATACCTCCATGCTTTCCACCAGCTTATCCAGGCATTCCTGACACAGATGGTTCTGTACTTTTTTCACATCGAAGATACTATCTTCCCCGTAATCCACCGATACTTCGGAAATCCCGTAATCCGACATCTGCTCCGTATGGAAAAAGCAGCCGCCTTCTCCTGTCCCGGTATAACCCATATGCCCGTTTCCCTGCGGGCCGGTAAGATTCCCGTCCTCATCATGATTCCGGATATGCATATCCATCACATACCAGTGATTGGTACAGATCACTCCCAGATCGTCAAACTTCCGGAAATAATCCATCATACTCCGTTCATCGCTTCCACACAGCCAGCACTGTTTTGGATCTTTCAGCTTGCTTTCTACTGATTCAGGCACCTTTCTTTCTACCGGGTGATATTCCTGCTCCTGTGTTTTTTCAAGATAACCTGTCAGATCCAGCCGGCTGATTCCCAGTCCGATCAGAATTCCTGACGCACATGCCAATAATCCCACATATCCCTTTTTCATATTATAGTCATCCTTTAAGAATTAGTTTTATAATGCTTTTAGGATTACTATATCAAATCTTGCAATCACTTTCATCATAAATCGCATATTTTTATGTGTTTTATTGCATATACAGCTTTCAAAAAAACTGCCTGCGGCAATTTCGCAGACAGCTTCTATTTCATCATCTCTTCAATTATCACATCCAGCATCCGAAGCACGCTTTCCTGCTTCTTCGGTGTGAGCCTTTCCAGCTTTCCTTCCACTACAGAAGTATGTTCCATTCTGGTAAGAGGAATCACTTCCTTCAGCACTTCATTCGGTTCCGCACCTAATACATTCAACAGCTTTACAAATGTTTCCATCGTAGGTGTTTTCACTTCCCGCTCAATCGCACCCAGATGGTTGGTACTGATATCCACCAGTTCAGCCAGTCTCTCCTGCGTAATTCCTGCCTCTTCCCTGTACCTGCGGATTGCCTTTCCCATTCCTTTCACACGCACACCTCCTCCTTCCAGTATTCACTAACGCTTAAAGCATTAGTCATGTAAATCCAGTATAATTGGTTGCAAATCACGCTTACAGTATCCATAAGGATTGCATTTATAACGCTTTTAGCGTTGGTCACATTTTTGGCACTCCATCGTCTGTAACTGGCACAGTCCTGCGATTGTAGCGGTAATTTACCCATGTTAAAATTGATATTGTCAAAATTATATGCAGAACGAAACGCAGCACTGCCGTATGGGAAGCCTCTCCTGCGGCAAATAAGCTGCGTTTTTTCTGTAAGATAGGAGGATCTTTACAATTTCATACTTTGATTTAGGACGCAGCCTGCATTGAC